>Ga0180431_10000083_pt1 | contig 122489 bp, 102 predicted proteins | sample SS_ome_11_FD_132459 | JGI IMG/M metagenome (GOLD analysis project Ga0180431, IMG submission 132459) | Hypersaline lake sediment archaeal communities from the Salton Sea, California, USA - SS_1_MS_1 metaG | ecosystem: Environmental > Aquatic > Non-marine Saline and Alkaline > Hypersaline >...
AAAAAAACAAAAACCAGATGAAATCCCTGAGCGTGAAGTAGTGGCTGAAACAATAATTGATGCTTTGGTTGAAACCAAATTAGTACCTTCAAGATCTGAGGCAAAGCGGATGGTTGATCAAAAAGGAGTTAAAGTTAATGATAAAATTATTGAAGATTATGAATATCAAATAAAATCAGGAGATTTGATTCAAAAAGGCAAACGTTTCTTTGTGAAGATTAAATAAGAGTTTACAGATTTACGGAATTTTACGGATATTACGGAAAATATTTATTAAATTTATGTTAAATAGTATAACAACACAATTAATTGAAAAGTTAGCAGAAATTGATCAAGCTTTTAAAGATATTAAGCCTGAAAATTTTACATTTCCACCAAATGTTAAAATGGGTGACTTGAGTTTGCCAGTTTTTGAATTAGCTAAAGAAAATCCTGCTGAATTTGCTGCAAAAATGGCTGGAAAATTAGGCTCAAATGAGGTTTGGGAACAAGTTGAAGCAACGGGGCCGTATATCAATTTTTATTTGAAAGCAGAGGTTTGGGCGAAAGAATTGATTGAGGGCAGTCCTCAGCCTGGGAAAGTCGGGGAAACGCAGTTTCCCCTCGGCAAAGGGAGCAGGCTTCGGCCTGAAAAAGTGATGATTGAATATTCTCAGCCAAATACGCACAAAGAATTTCATGTTGGGCATTTGAGAAATGCTTGTTTAGGTGCAGCAATTGTTAATTTGAATAAATATATTGGTGATAAAGTTATTGCTGCCACTTATGTTAATGATGTGGGCCTTCATGTGGCCAAATGTTTGTGGGCGTATTTAAAGTTTCATAAAGATGAAGAGCCAAAAGAAAACAAAACAAATTTTTTAGGAAAAATTTATACTGAAGCCGTTAAGAAACTTGACCAAGATGAAAAATTAAAAGACGAGATTGATGATATTTTAATAAAACTTGAGAAAAAAGACAAAGAGATAATGAAAATTTGGAAAAAAACTCAGAAGTGGAGCATTGAAGATTTTGAAAGGATTTACGGGCTTATGGGAATACAATTTGATGCCTGGTATTTTGAAAGTGATGTTTTAAATAAAGGAAGAAAAATCGTTAGTCAATTGATCAGGCAAGGTATTGCTAAAGAAGATCAGGGAGCTATCATAGTGGATTTGAAAAAATATGATTTGGATGTGCTGCTTATTTTAAAATCAGATGGTACTACATTATATTCAACAAGTGATCTGGCATTGGCTTATAAAAAAGCAAAAAAGAAAGCTGACAAAAGTATTTATATTGTTGATAATCGTCAATCTTTATATTTAAAACAAATATTTAAGACCTTGGAATTAGCAGGATTTAAAGAAAGTATGGTGCATATTCCTTATGATTTTGTAAATCTGCCTGAAGGCGCCCTGTCATCCAGAAAAGGAAATATTGTTTCTTTTGACGAGTTATTTAATAAAATGCTAACAAAAAGTATTGAAGAAACGAAAAAGAGGCATAAAGATTGGGATGATGACAAAGTCAAAGATGTAGCAGAAAAAATTTCTTTATCAGCAATAAAGATCGGCATGCTAAAGTTTGGAAATAATAAGGTGATAACTTTTGATATGGATGAAGCATTGAGCTTTGATGGTAAAACTGGCCCTTATCTTTTATATACATCTGCTCGAATCAACTCTATTAAAGAAAAAATTAAAAAAGTTGGTGATGCTGATTATAGTTTGCTTAAAGAAACTGAGGAAAAAGAATTGCTTAAACTGTTAGCAAATAATGAGAATGAAATTAAAAGAGCATATAAGGAAAATGATCCATCAGTTTTGTGTAATTATTTATTTGATTTAGCGCAAACGTTTAATGATTTTTATCAAAAACATTCAATAATTAGGGCTGAAAACGAAGAATTAAAAGCTGCCAGGTTTAATCTAGCTCAGAAAGTGAGGAAGAGACTGAGAGTGGGACTTGATTTGCTTAATGTGGAGTGGCTTGAGAAGATGTGATATCTCAGCCTCAGCCAAAGTCGGGGCAGCAGAAGTTACCTCTCCACGTTATGGCTTCTGCTGGATAATTTGTTAATAAAAAAATGGCCAAAGAGCTGTTTTTTTTGTATAATTACAAATAATAAAGAAGAGATTTAAAAGATTACAAATAATTACAAATTTGCTGTTTTATTTGTAATAAATAAATAATCTGGGGTTATGAAATTTAGAAATTTTATCTATTTGTTTTTAATTGCTTTTTTAATTCCTGCATCAGCCAATGCTGTTGGTATGGCAGGAACCAATTATGAAATTCCTTTTGATTCTATAAATATTGGCGGTTCTGATTTTGCCAGTTCTCCAAGTTATTTTTTATCTGATACATTGGGTGAAAATGCAACAGATTTTTCTAGCGCAGGCAGCTATGCGATGAATTTTGCAGGGTATAGGCAGCCAGAAACAACCACTTTAACTTTGGTTTTAAGCACAAATAATTTAACTCTAGCCAGTATTCAGGTAAATTCAGATACGAGTCGGCCATTAACCACTACTGTAACTACCAATGCTGGTAATGGATATGATTTATTTATTAAAGAAAACCAGACGTTGACTGCAGGGATAAATACTATTCCAGATTTTGGCGGAACAATTGCTGTGCCTATTCCCTGGGTGGGTAATGGGTTTGGGATTACATTAACCAGCGGCACAGGTCTGGATGTTAAATGGGGTGCAGGTACAAATTATGCTGGTCTTCCTTTAGCCTCTACTTTAGTCCACCCAAAGGCTGGATATTCTGCTGCGCCCGATGATACAGTATTTAGTTTTTATGTAAATGTTGGCGGAGCTCAGGCTTTGGGAACATATACTAATATTGTAACTTTTACTGCATTGCCTAAATTATGAAAAGAATTGGTTGGAAAATTTATTTAATTTTATTTATTGCTTTTTTAATAGTGCCAATTGTGAAAGTTAGCGCCCAAGGTCCAGTGGCAATCACAATCAGTCCATTAAAATCATTTTTTAGCATTGAACCTGGGCAGAAAGCTCAAGGTTCTATTTTTATAACCAATCCTTCTACAAAAAAGATGAGAGTCAAGCCGAGAGTAGTCTCATTTGAAACAATTGATGATCAGGGAACGTTGCAAATTAATGAAGGTGATTTTTCTGATTACATTCGCTTGCCAGTCAGTGTTTTTGAACTTGAACCTGAACAGAAAAGGGAAATTAAATTTGATGTAATAGCGCCTCAAAATGTAAATGGCGGAAAGTATTTGTCTATTTTATTTGCTACTGATGTGATTGAAGACGGAGCAGGCTCTTTTTTTTCAGGTGAGGTGGGATCTTTGGTGTTTTTGGAAATATTAGGAGAGTTGGAAAAGGAGATTAAAATAAAAAGTTTTGAAATTGATCCGATAAACTGGAAAAGACTAAAAATTGAGGTTACTTTAGAAAATACTGGTAATACACATCTTGCTCCATTTGGAGAAATGAAAGTTTATAATTGGCGAAAAAAGCAGATTGATCTGATACCATTTTACTTTCCAGAAATATTGCCAGGAAAAGAAAGGACGGTTGAATATGAAGTATATAAAAATTTATTAGGCAAATATACCGCTGAGTTAAATTTAATAAATGACGGTTGGGATTTGGTAACAGAAAAACGACAGTTTTGGGTATTTAACAAGGGACCGGTGGTTATAGTTTTGTGCGGTATTGTAGTTGTAATTTTTATCATTGCTTTTTTTATAAAAAGTTATAAAAGGAGGAACCATGCGAAGAAAAAATAGATGGATTTTTATTTGTACTCTAACCATATTTTTATTATGGTCTGCTTTTGGTTTTGCAGCTACAGAGGATGCCAATGTCTCAATCTCTATTGTTGCTCCTGGTCAGCCGCCAGGTGATCAGACTCCGCCAATAATTTCAAATATTCAGGTAATTAATATTACTACCACTTCAGTTACCATTACTTGGGAAACAGATGAATTGGCAACGTCTATACTTTATTATGGTGAAACAGATAGTTATGGATCTCAGGTTGATAATAATAATTTTTTAACATCACACAGTGTAGATTTGGCTAATTTAATTCCTGACACTGAATATCATTTTAAAATTTGGGTGCGCGACAGTAATTTTAATCCTGCTGAATCAGCTGATCAAACTTTTGCTACATTGTCAGATGCTGTGCTGTATGTTCCTGGCGCGCCAACTTTGCTGGCCATATCACCGTCAATATTAAATATTGTTTTAGATCCTAATGGTAATGAGGATGATGTTTTATATTTGATAAATGAAACAACAACCGGACTTTATTTGCAGTCTGATGGCACTCTGGATATGACTGAAGAATGGCAATCATATAATAGCTGGGGCAGTTTGCTTGGGAAAAATATTGCAGGTTTATCTGAAAATACTGAGTATACTTTTCAGGTAATGGCACAAAATAATACTGATCAGTCTGATTGGTCAGAAAGTGCTTCGAAATATACTTTAATAAATAAACCAGATGAATTGGTTTTAGTTGATGCTGGAAGTGATTTTATTACCATTGAGGCAAATGGAAGTTTACCAAACTTAGGAGATGGTTTGACAACTCTTTGGTTTGAAAATATTGATACTGGCCAAAATTCTGACTGGATTACAGATACTGGCTGGACCAATATAGGATTGTCTCCATCAACTGATTATTCGTTTAGGGTAAAGGCCAGAAATGGTGATGGTGAAGAAACTGATTTTACTGATTTGTTTATTTTTACCACTTCAAGTGCTTTACCTCAGTGTTCAGATGGCATTGATAATGACGATGACAGTTTGGTTGATTATCCAGCAGACCCTGGTTGTGATAGCGATCAGGATAATGACGAGGCTGATGTGGTGATTTTACCGCAATGTTCAGATGGTATAGATAATGATAATGACAGCCTAATTGATTACCCTGCAGATCCTGGATGTGATAGTGACCAAGATGATAATGAAATAGACGAAGTTTTGCCAGCTTGTTCAGATAATATTGATAATGATAACGATGGCTTAATCGATTTTCCCGCAGATCCGGGCTGCTCATACCCTGAAGACAATAATGAGTTTAATGTTGAGTTCGTGCCACAATGCTCAGATGATACTGATAATGATAATGATGGTTTAGTAGATTATCCGGCAGATCCTGGCTGTTCTAGTGAGCAGGATAATAGTGAAGAAGATGAAGCGCCTGTGACCCAGTGTTCAGATGGTGTAGACAATGATGATGACGGTTTTATAGATTATCCGGCAGATCCTGGTTGCGATAGCCCAGAAGATAATAATGAAGTTGAAGAAGAATTAATCACTCAATGCTCTGATGGCATTGATAATGATAATGACGGGTTAACAGACTGGCCTACAGATCCTGGTTGTGAAAGTTTGGAAGATGATGATGAGATAGATGAAATAGTTATCTATCAATGTTCAGATGATATTGATAATGACAATGACGGTTTGGTTGATTATCCATCAGATCCTGGCTGCAGAAGTACTGAAGATGATGATGAGACTGATGAATTGATCCTACCGCAATGTTCAGATGGATTGGATAACGACGGCGATGGTTTAGTCGATTTGGCAGATCCAGATTGTGAAAATGAATTGGATAATAATGAACAGACTGAGGAAATTGAAATTGTCGCAGCAGCAGAAATTGTTGAGGCTTTAAAAGATTTAAGAAACAGGATTGTTGAATCAGATTTTATAAAGAGTATTAATGAATCATTTATAATTGAAAATATATTTAATAATCCTGACGTTGAAGAAGCAACAGACAAGTTCGGAACACCGGCAATTGCTGCAGTGACTGCGTTTAATATTTTATCAATTGCTTCGTTAGCAGGACTTTTACCATATTTATTTTTCCTTTTTTCTGAACCTTTGCTTGTTATTTTTAAAAAGAAAAGAAAGAAATACGGGGTAGTATACGATTCAATAACAAAGCAGCCGGTGGATTTGGCAATATTGAGATTATATAACGTAGTTAATAATAAGTTGATTCAAACAAAGGTAACGGATAAAGAAGGCAGATTTTCTTTTGTAGTGAAGCCTGGCAGTTATTATATTAAAGTATTTAAAAAAGGGTATGTTTTCCCAACTCAGATTTTAGCTGATCAAAAAGAAGATTTATTTTACATTGATATATACCATGGAGAAAGTATTCAAGTTGATGAGAAATCTGTAATAACACCAAATATACCTTTAGATGCTGATAAAAAGCCAAAGCCAAGTTCAAAAATTTTAACGGTTTACTTGTTGCGAAAAATTCAAAAGGTTATGGCCATATTAGGGCCAATTGCTACTTTTATAGTATTTTTAATAAAACCAAGCGCTTTATTCTTTGCATTATTAGTTATTCATTTATTATTGTACTCATTATTTAAGAGGTTGGCTGTGCCAAAGAAGCCCAAAGGCTGGGGTATTGTGGCTGACAAAACAAATAAAAAGCCTCTTGGCAGAACTGTTGTTCGATTATATGACAATAAATATAATCGGTTATTAGAAACCCAAGTTACAGATCCACATGGTCGTTATAGCTTTTTAGTAGGGAAAAATGTTTATTATATTACATGTGAAAAGAATGGTTACGAAAATTTTAGGAGTGATTTAATTGAACAGAATAAGGAAAAAGGCGAAGCATTAACTCAAAATATTTTAATGGAAAAACATGGAACGCCAAAAGCTCTAGAGCCAAAACTTGATAAAAAAGTAGAGCCAGAAGTTAAAAGAAGACCTGTGCGAAATTTACCGCATGAATGGCATGGAGAAGAGACCGCTCAAGAGATAAAAGAAGATATTTCTGGTGATGACTTTGAGCACCATGAAAAGGCAAAGGATGTTAATTTGCCCTGGAGCGAACAGTAAAACAGCTGTTATTTATAAGTTTAATTATTTGTTGATAACTAATTCAAAAAGTGTTGAAATTTGTGGTAAAATATACTTATAAAAAGAAGAAACATGAATAGTATTTTGATGCACGAAAAAAATAAATCCAAAGTATTTTGGAAAATTTTTGTGATGATAACCCTGATTTTTATGTCAGCCAGTTTTTTCATTTTAAAAACAGATGCAGCTGTAACAAAATACATAAATTATCAGGGAAAATTAACTGACAATACTGGTACTCCAGTTCCCGATGGTGCATATAACATTATTTATAGAGTTTATAATCATGCAACCAATAATTATGATAATTGTATTGTTGGTGTAAATGCATGCTTGTGGGAAGAGACAAAATCAGTTACCACCAAGAGCGGTTTGTTTACTACCAGTTTAGCAGACAATACTGCATTTAATGATGCGAACATGGGCAATTATGATGGAGCCACATATTATTTAGCTGTAAAAGTAGTAGGGGATGTAGAGATGACGCCAAGAAAAAGAATTACTGGCGCTTTATATGCACTTAATTCAGACAGGCTTGGCGGTAAATTAGAAACTGAATTTGCAGACTTGGATGAAAATGAAACCGTATCAGGTTTATGGACCTTTAGTGCAGCTTCAGTTGATGTTCAAAATGATTTATATACTGACAATGTGTTTGTCGATGTTGGCGGTACAGATATTGATTTAGAATCTACTGCCACGCCGACAACTTCAGGAGCGTATGCTATTGGAGCAAATGATGAATTTGATAATTCTGCCAGTACTAATGTTCAGGACGTTTTGGATGATTTAGATACTGCTATAACCGCTGGAGCAAGCTTATTCACTGATGGTGGATCTGTTACATATAGAACAGATTTAACAGATGATTTTGCCATTGGCGGAAACACTTTGGTTGCACCATTTAGCGTTGATGAGAGCGCAAACACTGTGAGAATTGGCGATACAAATACAGACTCACAATTAACCATGTATGACTCTGGCAGTAATTTTGGAGATATAACATATACATCTGACATGTGGCAGTTTCAGGGAGGTTCAGCCAGTTTTATTTTTGATGCAACAGAAAGGTTAATTATAGATGCTGAAACTACAACACATACAGATGCCCAGGGAATTATTGATATTGATTTAAAAACAGACAATTCCTTGGTTTCAGCCATTGACGTAAAACTGAAATCTGATGTGGGCTTAGGGCCTGGTACATATCCTTTTGGTTATAAAGCACATTTAGTTCCTCATAGTGCAGATGATAACAATGCTGCCAGAGTAGCTTATTATGCAGATGTAGCCAGTGATGAATCATTGGCATCTGGTGATTTTCATAGTGTAATATTAGGATATTTATTTATGGCTGATCCTGCATTTAATAATGGGATACAGGGGGCTGCCTCTGTTACATCTTTTTCCAGCCAGGTAACTAGTTCTTCCTCAGGCAGTTTAACAGGTTATTCAGCACAATTGACTGAAACTGGGGCTGGAGTTATGACTGGGTATAGTGTCCAGGGTAATCACACAGGCACCTCCTCCAGTAGAGGTTACTACGGCCAGGTTAATCATTCTGGTACAGGAACATTATATGGTGTGGAAATGATTACTACTGCAAATGCTGGCCATGTTGGAGATATTTATGGAATGTCTTCTATTGTGACGAATGATTCTGCAGCAAACGGCGGAAATTCCATGGATGGTCTTATTATAAATGTGTCAAATCCTTCAGGTAGTTCTATTAGTAGTTTTAGTGGAATAAATTTACAAGTCGATGCCAGCGGTACTCAATCGTCAGCTTATGGATTTGAAATGTCAAATGTTGCTGGAAGCAGTTTAGATGCAATGATTCGTTTGAATGGTAGTGGCAGTGCAACTTCTGGAATTTATATGTCAACAAATATGGGGACAGCTATAGATTTATCAAATGCTACTGTTGCTTCTGCAGATATGCTTTTAAGCCAGGGAACTGAAGTTAAAGATTTGCCTGGTGATAGATTAAGTTTTAATGCTCATTTAGTGCCGGCAACTGGAGATACATATGATATTGGTGCCAGTACTTATGACCGAAAATGGCGAAATGCATATTTCGCTGGGACAGTATATGCTGGCAGTACATTGCAGTTATCTGATGCTGGCATAATTGATACGAATAGTAATTTAGTAATGTATGCCAATGGGGCAAATTATGTTGATGTCCAAGATACATTGTATGTGGATGGTTTTCAATTGGATGGAAATGGCCAGGTGAATGGTAATTTACTGGGTACTGGGTCATTAGGAGCTTTTGGCTCTCCTTGGAGTAATGCATATTTAGGCCCTACGGATGTGGCAAGCTTAACAGTTACCAATGGTATTACTGCTACTGGTGATATAACATTTAAACTTGGCGCAGCAGATAAAGTAAATATTGATGCTTCCACTATTGTTCATGGATCTACTCCAGCTTTTGAAATTGATTATATTAGCAGTGGAAATGGCATTGTTTCACAGTTGGATATTGATTCACAAGGTGGAGCAGCAGGTAATTTATATGGTTATTATTCGACAATTAATACCAGTACCAATGACAGTGGTTCAATAACGGCATATCAAACTTTTATGACTGATAATGCATCAACTTCTGCTAATTTTACTGGTTATCGGGTTAATTCCACAAAGCACAATCAAGGGACAAATCGTGGCTTTATGTCTGATTTATCTCATTCAGGCAGCGCTAATATTGAAAATAGATGGGAAAGAGCCCATCACACTGGTACTGGAGATTTGTATGGATCATATGAGCAATATAGGCATTCAGGTTCAGGAGATATATATGGAGGTAGAGTTTTTGTACAGCATGATACGACAGCAGCTCCAGGTGCAGAAATGTATGGGATGGATATGTTTATTTGGAATACTGCGCAAATCCAGAATGCTTATGGAATAAATTTGGATTTAGATTTAACCTCTACTCCAACATCAAATGCAATAGGAATAAATATTGATACTCCATTTGGCAATCCTATAGATACTTTCCTTGATATTAATGGTACTGGCCAATTTGGGATAGACATGAATGGAGCTACTTTTTCTAGTGGTGATATCAGGCTGCGAAACGGAGCGATGATTCAGGGACTTGCTCCAAATTTAATAACGTTTTCTAATGGAATAAATCTTGGAAACACAGCTAATATTACAGCAGGTAATATGAGATGGTCTGGGGCAGATTTTGAGGGATATGACGGATCGAGCTGGAGGAGTTTGACAGCTTCACCTGGAGCGCCTTTATTTACTTCTGCTGATGTAAGCGGTACAACATTAACGTATTTGTTTGATAATACCAGTGATTTTGCTGTCGGTGGTGCTTCCTTAAATGCTCCGTTTAGTGTAGATGAAAGTTTAAATACAATTAGAATTGGAGATACAAATTCAAATTCAAAAATAGTGATGTATGATTCTGGCGGCGCTTCAGGAGATATAATCTTTGCAAGTAATCAGTTTGAATTCAGCGGAAATCTTCTGCCAGCATCAGGAGACTGGTATGACATAGGTTCTAGCCCAGATGCCAGATGGAAAGACGCATATTTTTCCGGTACAGTATATGCAGGATCTGGAACTTTGCAACTATCTGATTCAGGGATTATCGATACAAATAGTGATTTGGTTTTAGGATCTACTACTGGAGTAATTGAGCTTCAGGGTAATACTGAATTTACTTTAGGGGCGACTGACAGAATTGTAATTGATGCAGAAACAACGACTCACACAGACGCTCAGGGAATAATAGACATTGATCTTAGAACTGATTCAAGCTTTGTGTCAGCAATTGATGTAAAATTAAAATCAGACACTGGTTTGCCTTCAGGAAATTATCCGTTTGGCTATAAAGCTCATATGGTACCGCATGCTGGTGACAGCACAGGTGCCCTTAGAATTGCATATTATGCAGATGTGGCCAGTGATGAAGCTGTAGCTTCTGGTGATTTCCAGGCAGGAATGATTGGCTATTATTTTGTAGCAGATCCATCATTTAATAATGATATAAAAGGAAATACTGACGCTTCTGGATTTTCAGCACAGATAACAGGATCAGGCAGCGGCACTTTATCAGGATTTTCAGCAAATGTTACTCATAGCGGAAATGATGATGCAACAGGAGTCGCTTCCTCAGTTTTGCATAGTGGGAATGATGCTACTCGTTCAATCTTTGCCAGGGCCAGGCATAGCGGAACTGGACAGGTGGATGGAGTTTCATTGCAGGTTGAGGGTTTAGCCGGCCATGACGGACTAATAAATGGCTATTATACTCAGGTTACAAATAGCTCAGCAGCAAACGGATCGAATGATATGTATGGTTTTATAATGGATGTAAATAATACTGTAGGCAATTCAATTGAGGATGTAGTTGGCATGTCTGTAAGTCTTGATTTGGATGGTACACATAGTACGGCTAAGGGGATGTTTTTAGGCCTTAATGACGGTCAAGCTGATAGTATGCTTGAGATGAGAACGACAGGATCAGGACATGCAACATATGGGATGTTAATGTGGGCAAGCGCAGATACTGGTATTGATATGCAGCTTTCTGATTTTGCAACTGCAGATATTATTTTATCAAAGGGTACCTTTCTGAAAGATTATCCGAGTAAAAATCTTCAGATAAATGCTACGATTTTCCCAGACAGCAATGGAGCATATAATTTTGGAAGTGCTGATGCTCGTTGGTTTATGGGATATTTTCAAAATGGTGACTTTAGCAGTTCAATATCAACTGGGTTGCTTAAAGTAGGTGGAGCAACAGGAGCAAGTTATAGTAGATTTGGAGGTGGTAACACTAATCAAGGATTAAATGCATCAAATGATGTATATATAAGCGGAGAATTAGAAGTTGATGGTGCGGCATACTTTGACGGCGGCCATACTGATGTGGCAGAAAATATTATTATTACAGAAAATGGTGTAGACAAACAAGTACAATACATTGAAGAAGATGGTATTGAAAAAACTGATTTGGCTGGATCAATTATAATTGCAGATCCAAATCATCCCAATAAAGGGACATTAACTTCAGTTGCGTATGATAAGAGAGTTGTTGGTATTATTGCAACAAAACCAAGCATGATTATTAGCGGTGGGATTGGCAGAGAATACGGTTATCCGGTCGTATTAGCAGGTAGAATTAAAACAAATATTTGTATTGATAACGGAAGTATAGATATTGGAGATTTTATCACATCTTCTTCAAGACCAGGTTTTGGAATGAAAGCAACTGAACCAGGAATGGTTGTCGGTCAGGCATTGGAAAGCTTTAGCGGCAATGAGGGCGAATGCGGTCAGATATTGGTTTTTCAAAATATTGGCTGGTATCATAATGCTGAAGGATTTGTGTCAAATGCAGTTACATTTGGATTGGAAAACGTTGAAGGCGGAGATTTCTCTCAAATTGATACAAACATTCCTCAATCTGGAGATCTACACTTAACAGGAAAATTATTGGGATACAATAATAACTGGTCAATAGATGAAAATGGTATGTTTACAGTTCATGAGACATTAGCAGATGGTACTGCATTGGATTTATATGCTTTAATGTCTGTTAATAAGGAGATTACTATTTCAGGACAGGCTCAGCTGGAAAATGGAGAAGTGGAAGTGACTTTTGAAAATGATTTTGACCAGTTTATTGATGAAAATTACAAAGTTTTGGTAACGCCAACAGGAGAATGCAATGGTTTGTATGTATTTGATAAAACAACAACAGGCTTTATGGTCAAAGAATTGGATAATGGAAATTCAGATACTACATTTGACTGGTTAGTGGTTGCTCAGCGAACAGGATTTGTTTCACCAGATCCAATTATTGATTTGACGTCGGATAATTCAAATACTACTACAAATAATAATTCAAGTGGAAATTTAAATAATAATCCTGATTTTTTAGATAGCAGTGATTCTCTAGATAATACATCAGATAGTTTTGATACAGATAGTAGCTATATAGATGACAGCTCAGATACTGATACTTCTGATACTGATTCAACCGACAGTGATGATTCAGGCAATGATGCTAATGATAATGCTTCTGACACTTCTTCAGACACTGCAGATAGCAGTACTTCAGACGCTTCTGATTCTGCTGATGGCGATTCTTCATCAAATTCAGATGCCAGCTCTACAAGCGATGCAGGTACTGCTGACAGCGGATCCAGTGCAGGTGATAGCTCTGACAGTAGCACAAGTAGTAATACAGGAAATAGCGCAGATTCTGGATCTACTCAATAAATTAGTGTTGAAAAATTCTGCCAAATTTGCCCTTTATAACGTTCAAAAATTAGGGGCTTTTGAAAATTGGCAGTTTTATTATATAATAAAGATGTTAAATCTTAACTTTAGACTATGAGATTAAGAGAAATTATTTCAGATTTTTTAGAAAATTTTATTTTATTTTTCATTTTTTTAATTACTTTATCCACTTTATTTTTTATCCCAAACAATCCTTTTGTGCTTTTAAGTAAGCAATATTTTTTAATAGGAGTTTCTTTATTATTTTTAATATTTTGGACGGGTTGGGTATTAATAAATAAAAAATTTCATTTTATCGGCAAGGGATTGACTTATTTTTTTCCAATTCTTTTTATTGCAGGTGCGTTGGTCTCTGCAATTTTTTCACAGTATAGGCATGGTAGCTTTTGGGGAAGTGAAACCTGGAGTTTGAGTTTTATCAGTTTAGCTGCATTAGTGATAATTTTCTTTGTTGCTATAAATTATTTAAATAAAGGAAAATTTAAAAAATATCTTTTCTTGTTTCTTTCATCTATTACGCTTTCTCAAATAATCTATATTTTATTTGTAACAAAGGTTTTCACTTTTACCTGGCTGCCAGCCAATTTAATAGGGCACAATGTCAGCATGGGTTATTTAACGGCTTTAAGCGTGATTGCTTGTTTGGGATTGTTTGTTTTATATTTAAATAAAAAACAATTATTACAAAAAGTTTTACTGTCCATATATATAGCATTAAGTGTTGTAGTTTTATTGACTATAAATCTTTGGAACAGCTGGTTGTTGATAATTGCAGGATCAGTGTTGCTTTTAATATTTTATTTTGTAAGGCAGAGAAAACTACCAGTAAAAATTATTAGTTTGCCAATAATCGTGATTGTTGTTTCAGCGATATTTTGGGGAATTGGCGGCCTTGATTTTATTCCAAAAGTAAATGTAGAGGTGTTGCCAAATTACGATACATCATTTGAAGTGGCAAAAGGCGCGTTTTCTGAATACCCTTTATTGGGAACAGGCATAAATAATTATTCAATTTCTTATAATTTATTCAGGCCGGAATTTGTAAATGATACTGCCTTTTGGTCAGAGACGTTTTATTTTTCATATAATAAGATCTTTGATTTATGGGTAACTGGCGGTTTGGTAGTAATACTTCCGTATTTGGCTTTCCTAATATATTTTTCAATCAGAACAATAAAATCGTTAATAAATAAAAAAGAAGATGATTATATACTGCCTTTGGGAGTAATCTGGCTGGCTATTGTGATTGGACATTTTTTATTTATCAGTAATTTAGTTGTAAGCGTATTTAGTTGGTTTATTCTAGCTGGGATTATTATTTACACTATTAAACCAACTGTATTAAAGAAAAAAACATATAAGCAGAAAAATTATTTAATTATAATTATTGCTTTACTCTTATTTGTCGCCTCAGTCATTGGGTTGAGTTTGTCAATAAAAAGATTTGTTGCTGCTCAGGCCTTTTTTCAAGCCAGAAAATACGCCTTTGATATAAATATGCAGCCGCAGATTGAAAACTGGATTTCTTTTGCAGCCAGATGGGATAAGAATAATGACAATTATCACCGGCAGCTGGCAAATTTTTATATATTAAGCGTAAATAATCTAAAAGCAATAGTGCCAGATGAGAATTCAAGGATAGAATATGAAGCAAACCTTCAAGATATGATTGAAAAGGCAAATATTCAAGTAACAAAATCGATTGAAGCAAATCCAAGGAATTTTTTGAATTATTTAACAGCAGCGGATTTTTACAGATCAACTGTTGGTTTGGTTGCGAATTCATATGAATGGATTGAGCAAAGTTTATTAGATGCTTTAATATCTTTTCCAAACAATATATTTTTATTGGATCAAATATCGAAATCACAGCATGATCATGCCCGAGAATGGATAATTGTAAAAGCGAATTTAGATCAGCAAGATGAAGATACAACTGAAGTAGAGCAGAAGATAATGGCATTATTGAATGCAGCAAAGGAAAACGCAACTACAGCAGTTAACCTAAAGCAGGATTATTGGCCAGCTCATTATACGTTAGCCTTGATTGAATGGGAACTGGGAAATTTTGATCAGGCTGTAGTTTTATTAGAAAATTTGCAGCAAAAAGTACCGCAAGATATAGGAGTCAAATTTTATTTAGCTATAATTTATGATCAGTTAGGAAATTCTGATAAAGCGATTGATTTATTAGAGCAGACAATTGATTTGGCGCCAACTTTTTCTGACGGGTATTGGGTAATGGCAAGTATTTACCAAAGATTAGGACAATTAAGCAATGCCAGGGAAAGCTTAGAAAATATATTAGAATATGATCCTCAAAATGCGGTTGTCAATCAGGCTTTAGATAATTTAGGTAAAACTATAGAAACTGACACAGAATTCCAGTTAATCGAAGGCCCGACTGAAGAAGATGTTGAAGAAAGTCAAGATTGACGAGTTTTTACGCTTATATTAAGATATAGGGGTCGGTAGAGCCTGCAGGATAGCTTAATATTTATAGTAATAAAACTTAATATAAGGGGGGAACTATTAATAATTAGGGAAAAATCTATGTTCAAAGACAATAATGATGAAAATTATAGTCAACAAGAGGGGGATACAGTAATTGGAGGATCAATAAAAATAGAAGGTGATCTTGCCAGTGAAGGCAATATTGTTATTGAAGGCCAGGTTTCAGGCTCAGTTAAAACTGAAAGGCATTTAACTATTGGTCAGCAGGCAAAAGTGGATGCAGAGGTCAATGCCGGTGAGGCTGCTATTTCAGGTGAAGTAAATGGTAATTTAAATGCTACTGGAAGAGTGGAATTAACCAGCAGCGCCCGAATAAATGGCGATATCAGTACAAAAATCCTAAAAGTTGAGGAAGGAGCAATTATTAATGGCAGTGTAAAAATGCAAGAAGGCGCCGCTGCTCCAATAAAAGAAGAGAAAGAAGATAAAAAGGACAAAAACAAGGAGACTGAGGAAGATGAAGTAGATTTTTAAATCTTGTTTGAACAGGATAATATTATGTATTATTATCTTTACGATTCTTTTTTAAGCGACCCAAAGTATGAAAAAATTATTGATAAGATTAGGACACGATTTTTGGACCTGGATATACAGGGGAAACCAGGGCATTTATCGCTTTTAAAAAGTGCAAATGAATTAATAGAAGATGAAATAAGAAATGGTGTAAATACAGTGGTAGTGATTGGAAATGATCGAACTTTTTTAAAGGTGATTAATGTTATTGCAAAAAATGACCTGACTTTGGGTATAATTCCAATTGGAGAAGATAATCTGATTGCGAAATCTTTGGGTATTCCTCCTGAGGAATTGGCTTGTGATATCCTAGCAGCCAGGAAAGTTGAAAGAGTTGATTTGGGCCTGGCAAATGATGTATATTTTTTTTCTGATTTAAAAATTGAAAAAGATATTTCACGTATTAATTTGAAAAAGGACAGCTTTCAGATAATTCCCCAGCCAAACTGCCAATCTGTGCAGATCATAAATTTTCATTGTTTTGATCAGGATATTGATAATAAAAAGATATTAAAGCAAATAAATCCTCAGGACGGCATGCTGGATTTTGTGGTAACAGAAAAAGCAGGTTTTGCAGCTGGATTATTCAAAAAGAATAAAAGAAAACTGCGCTATAGCAAGACAGTTTTGCCAGCAAAGGAATTTGAAATCAATAGCTTTGAATATTTGCCTGCCAAATTGGATAACTCTTATGTAATTAAAACACCGATCAAGATTAAATCAGTTGATAAAAAATTGAAATTAATTGTTGGTCGGCACAGGAAATTTTAAAATTGTTTCATTGTTTAAAGCGATGCGAATATTATAACCTTATAACCTGTTTAACTTTTAATTTTTCTAACTTTTTACCTATTATTAAAAATAAATATGAATATAAAAATTGATCAAGGAAAATGTATTGGTTGCGGATATTGCGTTAGTGTGGCGCCTGAAGTTTTTAGATTAAACGAAGAGAATAAATCTGAGGTGATTGCTGAAGCAGATCTAAGCCAATTTGAAGATAAGATTAAAGAGGCTGCTCAAGGATGCCCGGTTCAAGCAATTATTGCTGAATAGCAGATAATTTAGATAATTAAATAGAAACAAAAATCATTGATTATTTGTTTTTTATTTGCGCGGGTGCTGGAATTGGTAGACAGGCTGGCTTGAGGGGCCAGTGTCCATTTGGGCGTGAGGGTTCAACTCCCTCTCCGCGCACCATCCTTGGCTCTTCGTTACACTCAGAGCTTCGGATGGCACAGCCATAAGAACAGAATATAGGTTCTGTTTTTATTATTGACTTTTTACAATTTTTGTGCTATGATGATTTATTGATCTTTTTTAACAGTGAATAGGTCGCTGTTTATTACAAAATCATTATATTTTAAGGAGGATTGAAAATGTTATCCAAACAACAAGCACTCGATTTCCTAGCAGAATCAGTAAAACACGGACCACATCAGGTAGTGGCCGACGAAGAAAGGAAAGGACAGCAGGATTTCTTGACATCAGCATCAGAGATGCTGCCAGCCGAAGTCGAGCCAGAAGGTGCAAAGGAAGTTTTGGAAAAGGCCGGAGTGGAATTCCTCGGTCCAGCAGATGACGAGTTGTTTCAGCTGGTGCGTTTGCCAGCAGGCTGGAAAAGGGTGGCTTCAGGCCATCCCTGGCTGAGCATGCTGATAGACGATCAGGACAGAGAAAGGGCTCGGATCTTCTACAAGCCCAACCACTATCAACGGGTAGCCTCTCTGATCCTGGCCCCACGGTTCGGTATCCACGAGTCGTGCCACGATACCAGCCAGCTGGAATCAGAAGCAGAGTATCTGGCCTATGTCACAGACGGCGGAGTAGTGACCGACTGCGGCAAGACCTTGCACGTCACAGAAGTGGCCGAGCTCGAGGGTGACAGACTCCAGCGGTACAGGATAACGCGACAGCTGATCAAACAGGCACGGGTCTGGCTGGACGAAAACTATCCAGACTGGATGGATTCCTTCGCTTACTGGGAGGACTAACTCAAATGACCTGAGCATGTCTATAAAATGCTCTTTTTTTATTATTGACATTTCCAAAATATTATGATAATTTATTTTATTACAATATTGTTTGGAAAGGATGGCAGTAATGAAACGAAATTGCCCTAAGTGCAAAATGAAAGCTTTGGATGAAGATTTGTATTGCAGAAGATGTGGAATTAAAATTAGAAAAAATTAAGAAAGGGCCAAAGCGGCATTGCGGCCATTATTTCAAAGGAGTAATTTGTCCAGACTGCGGGCATTTATCATTTCCCAGCAAAAAATAATTTGCTGGGTTTTTAATTGACAATAATTTATGATCATGATAAAGTTTATTGTCATCTTTGAACTTTGAAATTCAAGGACAAGAAGGAGCAGCCAGATGGAGCGGAATATACAATATGCTGCTAGATGGTCACTTTTTGGATCTCTAGCGATTGTGATTGCGATTGCTGCATGGGTTGGCAGCTTAAAGCCAGTTGGACAAGAAGTTTGGCAGTTGGTTATTGGTAATGTAGACCTAATTGAAAAAGACAATGCTACTTTTCTTAATATGCTGGCAGATATTTTTGGAACAGTCAGCCTGGATTTGATGGTCGCTGGTCTAAGTGTAGTTTTAGTAGCTTTAATGGTTGGTAATGCAGAAATTACTATATTTGACAGATCAAATTTTACTAAAGCAAGAGCATTCTTTTTCAAGTTTTTTATTTTGGTCATTATTGAAGAATTATATGCACGCGCACTGTTTCTTGGATTGCTAACAAAGATCCCGGCTTTTTCAGGTACAATAGCTTTTTATGTTTTATTCTTTATTGGAAATGCCACTTGGGCATTAATCCATCTAAGAAATTATAATAGAGAAGATAGGCATATCATCAGAGTGTTGCCACAATTTTTAAGTGGAATTTTTTTTACATATATATATGTAAAGCATGGATTGTTTGCATCTGTTTTGACTCACTTTGCAGCAAATGCTGTATTGTTTAGTATGATGAAGAAGCAAGAAGTTGATCAGGAATATGTTTATAAAACACTATATAGTCTAATTCTAATTGTTGGCTGTTACGTATTAATGAGACAGCCAATCAGTGACATAATGGTTTGGTTTGCAGATGAGCCTCAATTTGTGATTAGCGGATGGAAATTTCAGGATTATTTAATAGCATTTTTATTTCTGGAAAGTTGTATTAGGTTTGTGTTTTCATTTTTACTTTATGATGATGCTGGATTTGCAGGTAAAAAGGAAATAAGTGATAAGGAATTAAAGGCTGGATTAGCTATAACTTTAGCAGTCCCACCAATATTGGTAGCAATGGTATTTGGAGTATATTACTTGGCTGGTTTTGCCACAGATTATGTACCGGTTCGAATTTTAATTGCCTGTATTTTAATGGCATTTTTAAATAAAAACATAAGTGGCAGTGCAACTGCTAGAACTTTTTGGGCACAACTAATTGGTTTTTACTTTATTGTTTGCATTGTTCAGGCATTGGGATTTTGGATGTCTGTTCTTTTAATGGTATTTTATGTTGTGTTTGGTCTTCCCAATTTGATCATTGCTTATGTTTGTCGAAGATAGAGCTTCATTAAATTAAATGGAGCTTTTTTGTTTGTTTATAATTATTTTGCTCAGTTTTTCAGATTTTGGTATAATAAATGTTAGTTGAATCACTATAAAAACAAAAATATATGGTGGGTAGAATTATAATTGGATTATTAATGGTAGTGGCTGGTTTTTTAATTGTTTGGAAAACTGATAGAGTGTACCGGGCAGTTGGGAGTTTACCGTTTGGAGAGAAAATTTTTGGCAGTGGCGGTACCAGGTTTTTATTAAAATTAATTGGCCTATTGCTGATTTTTGTAGGATTTTTAGTAATGACCAAACTTCATGAGAAAGTATTGGAAGCAATCTTTGGAAGACTATTTTAGTCAAAAAGATCAATTTATAAATTATGCCGTATAGTTATCTGACAAAACATCATTTGTATGACTTTGACCAGTTGATGGCTCATTTGGGTGTTCGACCAGGACATCAAGTTTTAGATTTGGGATGCGGACATCATGGCTTTTGGACTTTTCCAATGGCTCAAACTGTTGGTAGAACTGGTGAAGTACATGCCATAGATATATGTCCAGCAGCAGTAAAAAATATTAAGAGAAAAAGCGCAGAATTAAGATTAAAACATGTTAATCCAGTATGGGCTGATTTAGAGAAATTAAAAAATGCAGATTTGCCAAAGTCTGACATAGCGCTATTGGTTAATACACTTTATCAAATTAAAAAAAAGCCTACATTTTTATCAGCAATCAGTTCATTGTTGAAACCGCAGGGTAAATTATTAATTGTAGATTGGAAAGTAAATTCAAATTCATATGGTCCGCCAAGTGATCAGAGAATTACAGAAGAGGATATGAAAAAATGGACTAAGCGAGCAAAGTTGGATACATTAAAAGAGTTGTATTTGGATGACGATCATTTTGCAAAAGTATTATTAAAAATCTAATATGGATAGAATGAGTACTGGAAGACGTGGAGAGCAAATTGCTGGGGAATTTTTGGAAAAGAAAGGCTATAAAATTATTAAAAGAAATTTTAAAAGATTTGGCGGTGAGATTGACATTATTGCCAGCCAAGGCAATTCAATAATAATTATTGAAGTAAAGAGTAAATCTGAATATTCACAATTTTATCCTGAAGAAAATATACATGATAAGAAATTAAAGAAAATATTAAATACATTTGATATTTTTTTATCTGAAAATTCAGAATATGAAAAATTTGATCCTCAACTTGACGTGATGATTGTTGAGCTAGGAGATAATCCAAAAATAAAACATTTCAAAAATATTATGACGTAGAGGGCTTGAGAGGGCAGAAGAAGGCTTGAGAGGTTGAGATGTAAATAGGAAGAGAGGGCAATTTAAATTTTATTAATCATGGAAAATCAATATAAAAATAACAATTATGCCCATAGGAAAATGATTGTTTGGCAAAGTATAGATGAATTAGATAGAATTGTACAGGATATTTTAAAACGAATCCCAAAAAATGAATATAAGATAAAGAGTCAAATAGACAACGCATCAGATTCTATAGGAGCTAATTTTGTTGAAGGATATTACAGTGGGTATATTGCTGAATATTTGCGTTTTTTAAGGATGAGCAAAAGATCAAATGGCGAATTACAAGAACGAGTTAGACGAGTTCTAAGAAAAGGATACATTAATGATGATTTATATGAACACTTTGAAGATCGTGCTATCAAAACAATGTATTTATTAGATAGAACAATTCAATCTTTAGAAATTAAAAAGGCAGAGGAAGATAATGAGGGGAAAAATAAATAAAAAAGGTAAAAATTTGGAGAAGCCTTCCTTACCTCTCTACCCCATAGCCTTATCAAGCCCCCTCAAGCCCTCTTAAGCCTTCTAAAAAATATGGAAACACAAACACCTCAAAACCAAAAAGACATTGAAGAAAACAAAGCTATAGCTTTTTTAAGCTATCTGGGAATTTTATTTTTAATCCCATTATTAGCCAAGCCAAAAAGTAAATTCTGTGTGCATCATGCAAAAAACGGACTAATACTATTCATTGCATGGTTAATTATTGCTGCGGTCAGCATTGTACCATTTTTAGGATGGCTGATTGCCTTTTTAGGCGCAATAGTTTTGTTCATTTATTGTATTGTTGGTATTATAAAAGCTTTGCAGGGAGAATTTTGGGAAATGCCTTTTTTAGGACAGTATACTAAGCATTTCAACTTATAGTTGGAAATTGTAAGTTGACAGTTAACAAATAACTCAACTTTAATCTTTCAGCTTATAACTATAAACTTCATATCTATGAGAAGGACAAAGATAATTTGTACTTTAGGTCCGGCAACAGAAAGAATTGAAACAATAAAAAAAATGGTCAATTCAGGAATGAACCTGGCCAGGCTTAATTTTTCTCATGGCACTCATGCATATCATAAAAAAATGATTAGTAACATCAGAAAGGTAGCTAAGTCAGAACAAAAGACTATTGGTATCATTCAGGATTTGCAAGGGCCGAAAATAAGAGTGGGTAATATGCCTAAGCGTGGCTCTGATGTTAAAACTGGCAGCAATGTTATTGTCACTACTAAAAAGGTTAAACAAGGCACCAGTAAGATAATTCCAATTGATTATTCCCTTTTACATGAAGATGTAAAAATCGGAGATCACATCATGCTGGTGGATGGTTTGCTCGATTTTGTAGTAAAAAAAGTTGAAGGCCAGGACATTCATTGCAAAGTTTTAAACGGGGGCAAGCTTTTTTCAGATAAAGGTATAAATTTGCCAGGTGTTTCTTTAAGCATTTCAGCCTTAACTGAAAAAGATAAAAAAGATTTATTTTTTGGAATAAAAAATAATGTAGATTTTGTAGCTTTATCATTTGTTAGTTCTGCTAAAGATGTTCATGATTTGCGTTATTTAATAAAAGATTATGAAAAGCAACTGAAATTAAAAGATCAAGAGCCAATTAAGATAATTGTAAAAATTGAAAGGCAAGAAGCGATTAAAAATTTTCCGGAAATTTTAGATGCAACAGACGCAGTAATGGTGGCCAGAGGCGATTTGGGAGTGGAGCTGCCAGCTGAGGAAGTTCCGTTAAGACAAAAGGAAATGATTGATAAAGGATTAGTAGCAGCCAAACCGGTAATTGTGGCCACCCAAATGCTAGATTCAATGATCAGAAATCCTCGGCCAACCAGAGCTGAGGTAAGTGATGTAGCTAATGCTGTCATTGACCATGCAGATGCGGTGATGTTATCAGGAGAAACAGCGACTGGTAAATACCCTATTAAAACAGTTGAAACCATGGCTAAAATTGTTGAAAAGACTGAGGAGTCAACTTATGATGATTTGGTTTTGAAAACAAAAGTTAAGGAATTAGAAACTACTGACAAGGCAATCGCCCGAGTGGCTAGAATGCTGGTAGAGCATGTTGATGCTAAAGTGATCTTGGTCGCTTCTTTATCTGGTTATACTGGCCGGATGGTTTCTAGGTATAGGCCAGAGTTGCCAATTTTAATCTCTTGCGATAATGACAGAGTACAAAGGCAATTGATTTTAACCTGGGGTTCAATCCCGTTTGTTATTCCGACCTGTAAAAGTGTTGAAGAGTTGATTGAAAGATCGCTTTCATATTTGAAAAGAGAAAAATTCATAAAGCCTGGAGAAAAAATGATTTTAGTAGCTGGTGAGCCAGTGGGCAGCAGTGGTAATGTTAACTTTGTTGAGATTAAGGAGGTTGGTTAATCCCAATTTCTAATTTCTAATTATTATGTGCGCAGGATTTGCAATTTATTATGAAAAATTAAAAAAAGCTCAGGTGAAAAAATGTTTTACTGATGCTGAGCTTGAAAAATACAAAAAAGGCGATGAGATTTCGTTTTTCTTTTGGCAAAAAAAGCCGTGCGTACCTATTGAAGAAAACGGAGAGGTAAATTTATATGAATGGGGAAACAGAGATGATAAAAAAATAAAAATGCCTCATACTGGATGGTGTCGATCAGAAAGTTTGGCTGCTGGCCGATGGAATTGGCTTAAACCAAAAAAAGTTCATGTGCCAGCTACGAAGGGTTTTGAAAAGAAAAAATGGTTTGCTACTCCAAAAGGGATTGACGCAGTATTGGTTGAGCAAGATGGAAAAAAGCGAGTTTATATTTTAACTGAGCCGTCTTCAGGTTTTTATACAAAATTAACTGGCCATGATCGGATGCCAGTGGGAAAAATAGAAAAGTTATAATCAAATTTGTTTGCTAATGTAATTTTTTACAATACAGGCCTGAGGGCCTGATTTTATTCTCACCAATTTCGGCTTGCGCCGACCTACTTTTTGCTGCCAAAAAGTAGGCAAAAAGCACTGGGGGGCTTCAAATGCGAAGCAGTGATTAAGTTTATTTTTCGCGCCGGGGGCAATCAGCCCCCCAGACCCCCGATGCTATAGATGAATGGTGTTTTGTTTATGGTAAATTTTATTTTTTACCAAAAAAATGCTAAAATAGCAGTGAATTTTACAAAATATGGTAGACAGAGTATTACAAGTTTTTGGCGGTGGATTGCCAGCTGAAAAACCTCCTAAAAAACCTAAAGTGAGGGAACAAAAGCCTTTAGAAAAAAAAGAGCATGATTTTGATCAGTTAATAGAGGATTTGAAAATTTTTGACCAGATTGAGGATTTTGCAGATTATTATGATCCAAAAAAAATGCCTGAAAAATTTACTGTAAAAAGTAAAGCAGATAATGAAGTAGAATATGATAGGCTAGAAAAAGAAATCGAAAGAGTAATAAATGCCCTGGCATACTCAAGAGAAGCATTTTTGGATGATAGAAACAAAGAAAAGCTGTTTGAAACGATCAGGCATTCTATAGATTTTAGCTCAACAGAAGCAATTACATTTTTTAGAAAATATATTGATAGAATTGATATGACTGAACAAGCAAGAGAGCAATTAAAGGATATTGAGGCAAGGTATTATGATCATATTTATAGAGAAAACAGATTAAATATTTCTAATCGTAATGGTCGTATATTAGCAGCTAATCAGATTAAACGTATTTTTGAATATCTTAACAACGATACATATTATCTTCCCAAAGATAGGGCTATAGAGATAAGAAACGGCTTAGGAGAACGAACGTATTATAATATTGAGAAAACAAAAGTATTGAAATATTTTTTTGAGCAAACCATTCCTTTTTTGAAAAAGGATGAAAAAATAGCAGATTTTTTACAAAGCGGTGCATTAATAAAAGGGAAGAGCGGAATAAAGCGGCAAATAATGCAAAAGGTAGATCAGACACCAAGGGCTGAAAAACTTAAAAAAATGAAAAAGATGATAGACATAGTTGGAGCTGATTATGTGCTTAATCATTTTGATGAATTTAATTTGGAAGATAAGCAGGCAGAAAAATTAATGCTTGAGATTGCCCAAAAAGATCCTTTAGTAATGGTAATGCAAAGTCAAAGTATAGAATTTAAAGATTTTTCAAACAGAAAAGAAATTCTGGGCAAATTATTTGAAAAGCTGCCCAGAGAAACTTTGGTTTATTCTGAAGAGTTGGGCTTAAAGCAAAATGATAGAATTGAATTTTTAGAAAAAGTATCTAAAAAAGATCCGTTTGATTTTATTGCTGCATATGAGCAGGCAAGCGCAGGCATTGTAATATCCAAAAAGCAAAGACAGGAGTTTGAAGAAAATTTGCTAACAGCAATAGAAAAGCAAAAATTAAGTGATGCTGAACTGTTGAATAATATCTCTGGTTTGGACTTTAGTCAATTCCCAGAATTAGAAGAGATAATTAAATTAGTGAAAAAGCAGGCAATTAAAAATTTTGTTCAGAAAATTGATCAATTGATCACCAGTATCAAAAATGATGAGAGCAAATTGAAAAAGTACAAAGAAAAATATGGTTGGACATGGCAAAAACAGGAAGCAGAAAAATATTTTGCAGACAAAGGCTTGGAAAGTTTTCACGCTGATATTAAGTTTTTAGCTGCTCGTTTAAATTTTGATTTAGAATTTCCATCAGATGATGCTGATTTTGAACCAGATGATGATGTTCAAATGTTGTTTCTTGAAGAACAGCTTGAAAAAAGAAAAGCTGACAGTGAAGATGTAGTAGTTCATTTTGACTTAAGACCAAAACCAAAAACAGAAGATGAAATAAATACTGTTTTGGAATATATTGATATATCAATAGAAAAATATGGCCCAGATGATTTGGATTTGGATAATTTAAATACAATTTTATATTTTTTCAAGGATTTGCCAATAAGCAAAGGTAAAAAAAATGAATATCTAAAGCGATTAATTGATACTGATATTAGAATATTTACCAATTATAATATTAAAGAAATAAAACTCGATGATAATCTTAAAATATATTTGTGCGATAAAATACTGGAGCAGGATCCATATATTTTAGCTAGAAATTACAATAGTTTTCAGATTAAAGATAAAAGAAAAGAGCAGTTATATTTTAGGGATTTAATAAAAAGAGGAATCAAACCTTTTTCATGGCTGAAAAACGAAAAGTCTTTGCTTCAGGTTATTAAAGGTCATTCACTTCCATATTATGCATTTGATATAGATTATACTGAAGAAGAACAGCAGGAGATTATGAAAAAAATACACAGAGCTAGATTGAAAATGGGCTCGAAAGCATGGAACGCAATGATAGATTATGCAGGAGAAAGCAGAGTGGTTCAATTTGAATCAATGTTTGAAAAAATGCCAGAAGAAAAATGGGCGCTTTTTGGAAAATTACTGGGTTCTGATCCTAAAAAAGCTTTAGAATATATCAAATCAAATATTGATTATCTTCAATTATTGATTTATATTAAAGAAAAAGATTTGCCAAAGGCTAAAGAGCTGTGGGAAGAATTGGATCAGCTCATTAAAAAGCAAAAAAACAAATCATCTGGAAGACACTGGTATAATTATGAATATACTAGAAAAAAATTTCCATATACGCAGCTAGACCAACAAGAAAAAATTTTTCTAATAGTTTTCGCATTGCAAAACAAACAAACCATAACTGAAGCATTTGATCAATTGAAAAAAATAAATCAATCTATTGAGGAGAAAACCGAAAAATCTGAAAGAGTATTTGCCTATTTATCAGAAGTTGATGATATTCAAATGGGTTATAACAGAATTAATAAATTAAAGAAGCAGATTGTTGATTTTATTAATAAGAATGAAAAGTATGATGGCTTTTTAAAATATGCTTTTGCGCATATGAATGAAAAACAGATAAGAGCATATTTAGGCCTGGATTTAACTGAGCTGGCCAAAGGCTACAATTTTAGTAGAATAAATAAATTTTTTGAAACATTAATTAAGGATAATAAGATTGATATTGTTAAAAAAGAAGAGGTTAAGCTTTTTAGAGATTATATTAAACAATTTGGCAGATATGATTCAGCAGTTATTTTTGAAAATTACAAATTATTATTAAATCAAAAGCCTTTAACAGCAGAATTGAAAAAATTAGGAGTAACTAATACTGGAAAGCAAGGCTTAAAAGAATTTGAGAAAAAAATGGATGAAATAATTTCCGCTTTTAGCCTTAATGGAGAATTTGATTATGAAAGAATTGATATTTCAAATCCTTTGGTTGTAGAAATATTAAAAAATGCCAGCAATTTTGAATTTTCAGAATGGCAGCGGTCAAAAGATTTTAAAGAGATTTTGGAAGGAATTAAAAGGGATAAAGAGGCTGGTGAGATTAAGCCAATGCCAAAGGAATATGAGTCAGATTTTATGTTTGTTGAAAGATTAAAAAGGCAGGAAGAGTTTGAATTTTCTCCAGATTCAGAGCAAAGATTTAAAAAATTGATTGATGATATAAAAAAGGCAGAAGATTATGGAAATTTCTATGCAGAGGATTATATTTTGCAAGAAAGAGACAGGCTTGAAGAAAAATTCAGGCAAATGCATGAGAAAAAAATGCCTGAAGACAAAAGAGAAAAAATTGTGCAAAAATTACGTTATGATTTAGTAAGAATTGAAGGCTTGTTGGTAGAAGTAAAAAAAATCATTTATGGGGATTTTGTTTTGTACTCAGAAGAACAGACCAGAAAACATCTTTTAGATTTATTAATTGATTTTGAAATTAGAAACAAAGTAAAAAAAGAAAATAATTTTACTTCACCGGCCATTAGGCAGCTGGTTATCTATGAAGGCATGCAGACAAATCCAGTATTTTTTGAAGCAATACAAGATATTTTAAATAATCCAGAATTGAGCAGGGATAATTATTCAAAAATGATTGAATTTGTAAATCACATTATAAAAGAAGAGACCTGCAGCAGGCTAGCTTTAAATAAAAAGCAACTAAAAAGAGTGATTAGGAATTTATCAGTCCGGGCATTGTCAGAAGAAATGGCCAGGCTGCAAAAACATGAATCAGGAAATAAGGTTGAGATTGAGATTGTGCCATCCAGAGATGTGTTGGCAGAATTAAGCGGATATTATGGCGATGCTTGCTGGACTTCCAGGGATGATATTATGAAAAATAATCCTAACATGATTGGCTGCGCATTTGTTATAAATCCGAGAGGCAAAGACCAGCGTCTGGCTGGTAGCTGCTTAATAATTGAATCAACCGTTGAAGGTGAGCCAGTAATGATCATGCGCGGCATTAACCCTCAGCAAAATGTAATTACCAATTTGTCAGCTGAAAAATTTACTGAAAAATTTTTGGATTATATGGAAAAAATTGCAAAAAAGCGAGGCATAAAGAAAATATTAGTACCTGTTCATGATTCAGGAGCTTTAACCAATAGGCCAGATTTAGAAGATTATCTTCAAAACAAATATTCAGAAGCAAAAAAAGTAAAACTGGATGAGAAAAATGAGTTTAATGAGTATAATATTACTGAAAAGTGTGTGGTGGTGAGAGAAGTCAAAAGTGCAAAATAAAAAAAATATTAAATAAAGCAATAAAAATAAAATTTTAATGTTTTTCATTACATGTTATGTGTTCCATAGTAAAAGCGTTTGACAAGATTGGATTACAATGCTAAATTAGGGTGTTCTTTCAATAATAGCAAAGGAGGGCATCATGGAAAATAATAATCGTCCACTTCGAGCATTATATGTGATTTCTATGTTAGTTTTTGTTGGTGCTGTTGCAATATTGCTCATTGCTCCATTTATACAACCTGATGTTTTTTCTAGAGATAATATTGAATCATCATCAGCAATGGCAAAAGAAGTAAAAAACTATGGTTCCCCCTTATATCCAGGCAGAATAGATGAAGGCAGCATGATAGATAGGATGTCAGTACACATTCAAAGACAGCATCAGCAGCTTGAGGTTTGCGAGGAGTTGTCCAAAGAATTCGACCAACTTGTTGAGTGTCTTAATGAATGTAATCAGACAGCCAAGCCTAATTGTGAGCATTGTCTAGTTTGCCAAAGCGCAGAATAAAGTTCTGTGCTTTTTTGTTATATGCTATGTGTTCCATGTTCCATGATTTATGAAATTATGGTAAAATATTATTTAAGAGGGCTTGAGAAGGCTTAAGGTGGCTTAAGGGGGAAAGAAGGCTTTTTCAAAAAAAACAGTTATTGTTTTATGGCGAAAAGGTTAAAAATTGGGTTTCTAAGGGGATTCGATTTTGACGGTTAAGTTAACATATGTTAACCTTGTATTAGTAAGTTAACAAGAGATATGCCAAAGAAAATTACAAAAAACAACGATTTTTATTCGGTTAGCGAATTGGCTGATTTATTAGAGATTAGCCGGGTCGCTGTATTTAAAAAAATTAAAAAAGGCCAAATTAAAGCGTTTAAAATAGGCCGGAATTATGCTATTCCAAAAAGAGAACTCGGAGTTATTCATGGTTCAGAATTAAAAGCAAAAGAAAAGAAAATAATTGATCAGGCGATGAGAAGAATAGTTAAAGAATACGGAGAAACATTAAAATTATTATCTGCTGAGTAATGTAATATATGAAAATAATTACATTGGCAGAAGTTGAATATCTTTCATTTGCTGTGGCTAAAGAAAAATTGGGATTTAGCGAACCGATTCCGGATTTTTCCACTCGCCGGCCAAATATTCTTGAAAGCTGCCTAATAACGCCGTTTCAATCTTTTCATGGCAAAACTTTATACAAGGGATTGCTAAAAAAGGCAGCGATTCTTTTTTATTTAATGATTAAAGATCATCCCTTTCAAAATGGTAATAAGCGTATTGCAATCACCACGCTGCTATTATTCATATATAAAAATAATAAATGGCTTAAAGTTGATGAAAAAGACTTATATAATTTTACAATTTGGATTGCTCAAAGTCCGGCAGAATTAAAAGATGAAACAGTTTTAGCTATAGAAAAATTTATATTCAAACATTTAACGAAAAGATAAAATAAAATAAATATGAAATCTAAATTCGTTAAATTTTTTAATGAAATAACAAAACGGCACCAGGCTTTGGTTGGCGGAAAGAACGCAATGCTTGGTGACATGTTTAATAAGTTAAAAAGTGCGGGAATTCCTGTGCCCAATGGTTTTGTTTTAACTGCCAAAGGGTATGAGGAATTTTTAAAATATAATAAATTAACAAATAAAATAAAAAAAGTTTTAAGAGGACTTGATGTACGAAATGTACAAGATCTTCAAATGCGAGGCATGATTGTCAGGGAATTGATTGAACAAGGAGAATTTTCTGAAAAAATGAAAGAAGAAATTAAAATTGCTTATCAAAAACTGAGCAAACAATATAAACATACTGCAACTGATGTGGCAGTTCGATCTTCTGCCACAGCAGAAGATTTGCCAACTGCTTCTTTTGCCGGTCAGCTGGAATCTTTTTTAAATGTTAAGGGAATTGAAAGTCTTTTAGAAAAAATTAAAAAATGCATGGCTTCATTATATACTGACCGGGCGATTTCTTATCGAAAAGATAAAGGATTTCCAATGACTGGAGTCTTAGTCTCTGTAGGAATTCAAAAAATGGTTCGAAGCGACAAGGCCAGCGCTGGCGTAATGTTTACTTTAGAAACTGAAAGTGGATTTAAGGATTTAATAATGATTAATGCTGGACTTGGTCTGGGAGAAAACGTGGTTAAGGGCAGAATTGATCCAGATGAGTATTTTATATTCAAACAAACGCAGGAAAAAGGATTTAAATCAATTATAAAAAAGAAGCTTGGTCAAAAGCAGTTTAAAATGATTTATAAAAAAGACAAGACTGTTAATTTGAGAACCTCTATTAAAGAAAAAAATCAATTGGCTTTGAGCGATACGGAAATAATGAAATTAACAAAATGGGGGATAATTATTGAACAGCAATATAAAATGCCAATGGACATTGAATGGGCAAAGGATGGGATTGAAAACAAGCTTTACATTGTTCAGGCAAGGCCAGAAACCGTACATTTAGCAAAAACGAAAAAAGGTTTATATCAATGCAGATTAAAGTCAAAACCATCTAGGCATTTGGTTTATGGAATTGCTATTGGAAATAATATTGGAAAAGGGCCAGTTAAAGTAATTAAAAATGTTAGTCAGTTGAAAAATTTAAAGCAGGGCGATGTTTTGGTTACAAAGATGACAGATCCGGCCTGGGAGCCAGCAATGAAAAAAGCTGCAGCCATTGTTACGGATAGTGGAGGCAGAACATGCCATGCAGCAATTGTTTCCAGAGAACTGGGAATCCCAGCATTGGTTGGAACAAAAAAGGCAACAAAAGTTTTGGAAACAGGAAAAAAAGTAACTGTTGATTGCAGCCAGGGTGTTGAAGGATTTGTTTATAATGGGTTACTTCCATTTAGAAAAATTAAAGTCAGTTTGAAAAAAGTGAAAATGCCAAGAACTCAGATCATGATGAATATTGGTAATCCTGACATTGCATTTGCTTCATCATTTATTTCAAATAAAGGAGTTGGCTTAGCTCGTGAAGAGTTTATAATTAGTGATTATATAAAAATTCATCCATTGGCTTTAATTAATTTTGATAAGTTACCGCAGGGTTTGAAAAATAAGATTGAAAAAATTACTCCGCATTATAAAAACAAAAAACAATTTTTTATTGATAAGCTTGCCGAAGGGATAGGACAGATTGCTGCAGCATTTTATCCAAAAGAAGTAATTGTCCGCTTTTCAGATTTTAAAACCAATGAATACAGATCTCTGATCGGTGGAGAATTGTATGAGCCAGAGGAATCAAATCCAATGCTTGGCTGGCGGGGCGCATCCAGATATTATGATCCAAAATTTAAGCCAGCCTTTATTTTAGAATGCAAAGCAATTAAAAAGGCAGTTAAAAAATTTGGCTTAAACAATATTAAGGTGATGGTGCCGTTTTGCCGCACAATTGAAGAAGGAAAAAAGGTTTTGCAAATAATTAAAGAGCAGGGATTAAAAAAAATGAGAGTTGAGGTTTATGTAATGGTAGAAATTCCAAACAATATTTTACTGGCTGAAGAATTTGTCAAGATTTTTGACGGCTTTAGCATTGGATCTAATGATTTGACTCAGTTTGTGATGGGAGTTGATCGCGATTCTGAGTTTGTTCAGCATATTTATAATGAAAAAGATGCTGGCGTTTTAAAAATGATTGCTGAAGTGATTAAAATTGCCAAAGAAAATAATAAAAAAATTGGTATTTGCGGACAAGCACCATCAGACTTTCCTGATTTCGCCAAGTTTTTAGTTGAAAATAAGATTGATAGTATGTCATTGAATCCTGATTCAGTATTACCTGTAATTAAATTTTTAAATGCTAAATAATAAAATTTTCAATTTCCAATTTAACAATTTAGCAAAAAATTTTCAATGATATAATTTTCAAATATTTAATAATTATAAATCGATAAATTGAATTTAGATATGAAAATAAATTACTCATACTGGCAGGCAGTGGCCACATTAATCGGTACAATTGTTGGCGCTGGAATTTTAGGAATACCATATGCTATTTCCAGATTTGGATTTTGGCCTGGTTTAGTGATGATTATTTTACTTGGTCTGGCAATCATGGTTGTCAATTTAATGATGGGAGAAATAATTTTAAGATCAAGGATTCGCCACCAGCTAATGGGATATGCAAAAAAGTATGTGGGCAAATGGGCAGGTGCAGTGGAAGGCTTTTCAATGCTGTTTGCTAATTTTGGAGCGCTGGTTGCTTATGTGATTGGTATTGGCTTAGCTGTTCAGGCAATTATTGGCGGTAATTCATTTTGGTATAGTTTGATTTTTGTAGCGATAGGAGCGCTGTTTATTTGGCTTGGTCTGAAAATAGTAAAGGCAGCAGAATTAATAATGATGTTATTATTACTTGTGGCAATTATTATTATTGCTATAATAATTTGTCCAAATATTGATTATCAGAATTTATCAAGCATAGATCTAAGCCAATTTTTTGTACCATATGGAGTATTATTGTTTGCATATGGTGGTATTTATTCAATATATTCGGTTCGAAAAATTTTAGATAAGGACAGAAAAAAAATAAAAAGCGCCATTGTTTTAGCTTGTGTTATTCCAATAGTGCTTTATACTTTATTTGCGTATTTGATTGTTGGCCTAACCGGTTTGGATACGACAGAAATTGCTACTGTGGGATTAGGTGAAACTTTAGGACCGAAAATTTTATTTTGGGCAAATCTATTTGCCATTTTGTCTATGTTCACCAGTTTTTTAGCAATTGGAGTGGCCACTTATCAACTTTTCAGATATGATTTTAGATTGAACAGGATTTATTCCTGGCTAATTGTTTCTTTTGTGCCTTTGATAATATTTTTATTAGGAAACAGATTTTTTATAAAAACTATAACAATTGTGGGAAGTGTGGCAGTTGGTTTGACTGGGGTCATAATGATTTTAACTTATTGGAAAGCGAAAAAGTCAAAAGAACGAAAACCTGAGTATAATTTGCCAAAATTTAAAGTATTGGGTTGGGGCTTGATTATTTTGTTTGTTTTGGGTATTATAGTAACCTTGGTAGAAGAGTTTTTTCTTCAATAAAATTATGAAAAATACGATTTATGGCTACGAATCCTCCAAAATCAAAATATTACAGATTCCTGGAAGTAATTCCAGGTAGTTTGATTTGGGCAACTTTTATTGGCGCAATTGTTTTGTCATTTATAAAACCAATTTGGGCTATTTATTTTATAATCGCATTTGACCTTTATTGGGTGTTTAGGGTTTCGTATTTTATTTTTTATATTGCATTTGCCTGGAGAAAATACCGCAAAGCCATTAAATATGACTGGGTAGCAGCAGTGAAGAAAATTCCAGACTGGGAAAAGATATATCATTTAGTTTTTTTACCTACTTATGGCGAACCTTTTGAAGTCCTGGATACTACTTTTAAAAATTTGATTAATGCAACTTATCCTTTAGACAAAGTCATCATTGTTTTAGCAGGAGAAGAAAGAGTAAAAGAACAATTTGAAAAAGTTTCAAAGCAGATAAAACAAAAGTACGGTGACAAATTTTATAAATTTGTTATAACTTTACATCCAGATGGAGTGGAAGGAGAGATGAAGGCCAAGGGAGCGAATGCCGCATATGCAGGACGCGAAGTTAAAAAATTGATAGATAATAAATGGAAAATCCCGTATGAAAATATTATAGTTTCATATTTTGATATTGATACAGTGGTTCATCCAAAATATTTTGCCTGTTTAGCATATAAATATTTAACTCATCCAAATCCAACAAGAACATCATACCAGCCAGCGGTTTTATATAGTAATAATATATGGGATGCGCCTATTGCCACCCGAGTGACAGCTTTTGGTACAGTTTTTTGGCTTTTATCAGATTTACTGCGGCCAGAGAGGCTTTTTACCTTTTCTTCACACAGCATGAGCTGGAAGGCTTTGGTTGATGTTGATTTTTGGCAGCATGATATAGTGACTGATGATTCTAGAATATTCCTGCAGGGATTTATGAAATACAATGGAGATTATTCAGTGACGCCGATTCATATTCCTGTTTCAATGGATGCTGTATTGGCCGATAGCTATTGGGACAATTTTAAAAATTTATATAAGCAGCAGAGAAGATGGGGATATGGGGTTGAGCATTTTCCATACATGGTCTGGCATTTTAAACATAAAAAGGATAAAATTCCATTTGCCAAGCGGTTCAAGTATTTATTTAATATTACCGAAGGAATGTATTCATGGGTAACTGCGCCGATTCTAATATTTATTCTCGGACGGCTGCCGCTTTGGTGGGTACAGTATCAGCCAGAGTCTTCAAATGTACTTGTGCAGAATGCACCTTTTGTATTAGAATGGTTAATGACCATTGCCATGGCTGGAATTTTGGTTTCTGCTATATTAAGCATTTTGTTGCTTCCGCCCAGACCGAAAACGCATAGTCGATTTAAATATTTAGTAATGCTTTTACAATGGATATTGCTGCCAATTACTTTAATTGTTTTTGGATCAATCCCTGCGGCTGAAGCGCAGACGCGGCTTATGTTTGGCAAGTATTTGGGATTTTTTGTAACGCCAAAGGTGAGAAAATAATTTAGATACTACGAGATCTACAGATCCGCTACAGATACTACAGATATCTGTAACATCAGTAACAGATCTGTAGATTATGTAGCGACTTTAATGATTATGTCAAAAGTCTCTGTAAATTTAGTCACCTGGAATGGTGAAAGATATGTTTTAGACTGTTTAAAAGCCTTATTCAACCAGACCTATAAGGACTATAGTCTTTTGATTATTGATAATTTTTCTACAGACAATACAGTTGAAGTTATTAAGGAAAAATATCCTCATATAAAAATTGTTGAGCATCGGGAAAATCATGGTTTTGCCAAAGCCCATAATCAGGCAGTGCACTGGACAAAAAGTGACTATGTATTAATGTTAAATCAGGATATTATATTAGAATCACGTTTTATTGAAAAGTTGGCAAATTTTATGGATGGACACCCGCAGGCTGGGGCAGTGACTGGCAAGCTAATGAGCTGGCAAAATAAGCAAAAAACAAATTATATAGATAGCGCAGGTTTGGCAATATATAAAAATCATCGCATTGTTGATCTGGGCAGCGGTGAAATGGATAATGGCCAATTTGATAAAGATCAAGAGATTTTTGGAGTATCAGGAGCAGCGCCGATGTATAGACGGCAGGCATTGGAAGATGTGGTTGAAAACGGACAGTTTTTTGATGAAGATTTTTGGATGTATAAAGAAGATATTGATTTAGCTTACCGACTCCGCTGGAGAGGATGGCAATCCTGGCGAATGCCAAAGGCAATAGCTTTTCATGACCGGTCAGTCAGCGGACCAGCTGCAAATTTAACTGATCGACAAGTTGCAAGCAACCGAAAGCAAAAGCCCAAATTTGCCAATTTCCATTCTTATAGAAACCATCGTTATTTATTACTAAAAAATGTACCAAAACTCAATTGGCGAATAAGATTATATGAAATAAAGAAATTTTTGTATATTCTCTTTGCTGAACAGGGTAGTTTGCGGGCAATAAAAGAAATCAGACATAATAAAAAAAAGTTTTTGGATAAGAAAAAATATATTATGGATAGAAAAAAAGTGGAGTTTGCTGAGATTGAGAAATGGTTTGTTTGAGGTTACGGATTTACGGAATGTTAGGGATATTACAGGAAATAATATGGAGGGATTGAAAGTATATGGAATTATCAATAATAATTTTAACTTATAAAAATAAAAATTTAGTTCAATTTGTGCTAAAAGATTTATTGAAGAGTGACTTACCAGAACGAACTGAGGTTATTGTGGTTGACAATGATTCACAGGACAATATTGAAAAAATGATAAATGAAAAATATCCTCAGGTTAGATTTATTCAGGTAGGTAAAAATCTGGGATTTGCTGGTGGAAATAATGCAGGCATAAAAGCAGCGAATGGTAAATATATATTAATAATGAATCCTGATATTTTTGTTAAAGACAATTCTATAATAAAGTTGTATAATTATATTAAAAGCGAGGAGATAAATAATGTCGGTTTAGTTGCGCCTCGGATAAATAATCCAGATGGCAGTTTGCAAGACACCAGCTACCGCTTCCATAAATGGACCACGCCGATTTATCGGCGAACATTTTTAGGCAAAACAAAGATGGGAAAAAAACATCTGGATGAATTTTTAATGACAAACTGGGATCGGCGGACGACAAAGGAAATAGACTGGATACAAGGCTCATGCTTTATTTGTTCAAGTAATTTGTTAAAGCAGATAAATTATTTTGATGAAAGGTATTTTATGTATATGGAAGATATGGATTTATGTAGGAAAATTACGAGATTAGGAAAAAAGGTGGTATTTTATCCTGAAAGCCAAGTAATTCATCTTCACCGCAGAGAATCTGCAGATAATAGCTGGTATCAGGTGTTTTCAAATAAATTAACCAGGATTCATATTCAGAGTTGGTTGAAGTACATGTGGAAGTATCGGAAAAGTTAATTACAAGATGTACCTCTCGACTACGCTCGAGGCAGGCAAGATTTATATACAAGATATTATGTGGATCTTGTATATCTCGTAACAAAAATACCCATGCTTGAACAATATAACAATGAATTAGTAGAAGAAAATAAAAAGAAAGGCCTGAAGGCTGTTGGAAAATTTTTTATTGGAGTGTTAAGAGTAATGCCGTCCATTTTAGTTGCGATCGGCATTTTTTTAATTGTGGCAATTGTCAGTTTAGCAATTTTATTCCTGCCTTATTTTTCAACATTCAAAACCGTTTATCTGGATGTCCATGCAGCAGCAGAAAATGTAAAATTAGCTCAAAATTATTTGGAAAATGCGGAATTTGACAAGGCCGAACAGCCTTTAACAGAAGCCTCTGACAGATTTGCTCATGCCCGGGAAGAATTACATCCGCTTTTAGGCAGTTATTATAAAAGAATCAATTATATTCATCAGCAGCTTTTAGGAATCGATGATTTATTAGAAATAGGTGAGCAGATTTCTGATTCGCTTTTAGAAGTATCGCGTCTTGGAATTACTTTTATTGATATTTTACAAACAGAAGATTTAAGTTTTCAAAATATATCAGTTCAGCAAAAGCACGAAATTTTAGGAGCATTAAAGAAAGCAGGTCCGCAGCTTGATTCAATAAGGGACAAGCTTGAGCTAGCAATGGTACAGCTTGATGAATTCAATGACCGGCCGATTTTTCCATTAATTAAAGCAGCAGCCAGTCCAATCAGCGAAGATTTACCGAAGTATGAACCGCTTTTTAGAGAAATAGCTGTTTATGGGAAGATTTTACCAGACATAATGGGCTATGACAGACAGCAAAATTATTTGTTTTTACTACAAAATAATGATGAGCTCAGACCAGGCGGAGGATTTATCGGTACATATGGAATTATAAAAGTAAAAGATGCTGAATTTTTAAGTTTTTTCACTGATAATATTTATAATATTGATTATCCTGCCAGACCTTATCTTAAAATTCCTACACCAAAACAGTTTAAGGATTACATGAAGCAAGATTATTGGTTTATGCGAGATGCAAACTGGTGGCATGACTATCCGACTTCAGCAAAAAAAGTTGAAAATTTTTATCATTTAGAAAACGGCCCAGTTCATCAGATTGACGGCGTGGTAGCGATTGATCAGACTTTTATTGAAAGCTTGCTTGATATAACTGGTCCGATTGAAGTTGATGGAATCTCATTTACCCAAGGAAATTTTACTGAAAAGCTTCAGTTTGAAGTTGAAAAAGGCTTTGCTGAAGAAGGCATTCCTGAAGCTGAAAGAAAAGCGATTATTGGTGATTTGTCTAAAGAAATATTGAACCGGCTTTTTAATCTTCCCAGAAGCGAATGGGTAAGATTACTAAGTTCAATTGAGCAAAATCTCGAGGAAAAGCATTTATTATTATATTTAAAGCAAACAGATGTTCAGAATCAGATTTCAGACTTAAACTGGACAGGTGAAGTGTATATGGGTGATGATGATTATTTGGCAGTAGTTGACGCAAATTTAGCTGCTTTAAAGACTGATTCTACAATGAATCGAAGTTATCATTATTATTTGGAGGAAAAGGAAGACGGTCTATATGCCAAAGTGAAGCTATTTTATGAAAACACTGGCCAGTTTACCTGGAAAACGACCCGTTACCGCACATATAACCGAATATATGTTCCTTTGGGAAGTGAATTGATCAGTTATCGTTTTGATAATGAATTAGTGGATTTGACAGAGATTGACAATTTTGAAGAATTGGGAAAGCAAACATTCGGATACTTTTTTGTAGTAGAGCCAAAAGAGTCAAAGACAGTTGAGATAGTTTATAAACTGCCGGAAAAGGTAAGAAATCAATTACGGGAAAAGGAATATAATTTAATAATTCAAAAACAACCAGGATTAGATGTGGCTGGATTGAGTGTGGAAATGAAATTTATAAAGCCGTTTAGAGGCCAAAGTGCTATTTTTAATAGAAAAGGAGATAGTGTAGAGTGGCAGGGTGATATGGCAAAGGATATGGAGTTTAGGGTGGAATTTTAAGAAAATCAAAAAGTAAAAATTTGGAGTCCCTCGGCTACGCTCGGGACGTTTTTTTTTTGCCGGCCATCATGCATCCGCTGATGGCGGATTGTAGGGACAGGTCGCGACCTGTCCTTACGCGCTGCGCGCAGCGCCATGATGGCTGGCATTTGTGAATTAGGTGATTTTTTGATAAAATCGTGTTATATGAAATTTACACATTTACATATTCACAGCCATTACAGCCTGCTTGACGGCCTGGTAAAAATTGATGATTTGGTAAATAAGGCTAAAGAAGACGGTATGACTGCCTTAGCATTGACTGACCATGGTGTAATGTATGGTGCTATTGAATTTTATCAAAAATGCTTGGCAGCAGATATTAAGCCTATTGTTGGTGTTGAGGCATATTTGGCATTAACTAACCACAAAGATAAGAATCCGAGTACTGGAACCGGAAGGTACCATATAATTTTACTTGCTCAAAATGAAGCAGGCTATAAAAATTTAATCAAACTGACAACCATTGCCCATCTGGAGGGTTTTTATTATAAGCCAAGAATAGACTGGAATCTTCTTCAACAGCATTCAGAAGGACTGATTTGCCTAAGCGCCTGCCTTCAGGGCGAGCTGCCAAGGGCAATTTTAAATAATGATGAGAAAAAATCAGAAGAGATTATACAAAAGCATCAGCAGCTTTTTGGCGACAGATATTTTTTAGAAGTTCAGCATCATCCAAATATGCCTGAGCAGAAAAAGGTTAATGCTGCGATTTTTGATTTAGGAAAAAAACATAGTATTCCAGTGGTAGCCACCAATGATGTTCATTATTTAAATACAGAAGACGCAGAGGCCCATGACATTTTAATTTGTTTACAGACAAAAAAGAAAATTACAGATACAGAGAGAATGACCATGCTGGGTGAGGACTTTTCATTTTTTACTACTGATCAGATGGCTGATTTTTTCCGGGGTAATTTGGAAGTAATTGAAAATACCAATAAAGTAGCTGAAATGTGTAACCTTGAGATTAAGCTTGGCGAAATATTATTGCCAGGGTATGATTTACCAAAAGGAAAGACAGCAGAGCAGACTTTAAGAGATCTTTGTAATAACAGTTTGAAGGAAAAATATAAAATTGATATTAATAATATAAAATCAGATAAAGAGAAAGAAATTGTTGATCGTCTGAATTATGAATTGGGAATAATAGAGAAAATGGGATTCCCATCCTATATTTTAATTACTCAGGATTTTATAAATTGGGCAAAAGGCCAGGGTATTGCAGTCGGGCCAGGCAGAGGATCAGCAGCAGGGAGTATTGTTGCCTATTTAACTAATATAACAGATCTGGACCCAATGGAATATGGATTGCTTTTTGAAAGATTTTTAAATCCAGACAGAATATCAATGCCTGATATTGATACTGATTTTGCAGATAAGCGAAGAGACGAGGTACTTCGCTATACAGAAGAAAAGTATGGCAAGGATCATGTAGCACAAATAATAACTTTTGGAACTATGGCTGCCAGGGCTGCTATCAGGGATGTTGGCAGAGTATTGGACATGCCATATTCATTTTGCGATGAAATATCAAAAATGATTCCAATGGGAATGAATTTAAGCGATGCGACAGAAAAAGTGGCAGAAGTTAGAGATGTATATAATTCAAGCGCTGATGCTAAGCGGCTTTTGGACTTTGCCAAAAAACTTGAGGGAGTTGCCAGGCATGCGTCAACTCATGCCTGCGGAGTGGTTATCGCCCCAGAACCTTTGAATAATTTCGTGCCATGCCAGTATTCGACCAGCGGCGGAGATGAAGCAATTGTATCTCAATATTCAATGGATAAAATTGAAGACGTTGGATTGCTAAAAATGGATTTTTTAGGATTAAAAAATTTAACAATAATTGAACAGGCAATTGAAATCATTGAAGCAGTACACAAAATTGAGTTGCCAATTGAAAAAATTTCGCTTGATGACCAAAAAGCATATGAATTATTTCAACTAGGTAGAACAACTGGCATATTTCAGTTTGAATCTGGTGGCATGAAAAGATATTTACGTCAGCTAAAGCCAACTTGTTTTGAAGATATTATTGCCATGGTCGCCCTATATAGACCAGGGCCGATGCAGTTTATTGATAGTTTTATTAAAAGAAAGCATGGCATAGAAAAAATTAAATATCTGCATTCGTCAATGGAAAAGGCACTATCCAGTACTTATGGTATTACTGTCTATCAAGAACAAGTGATGGCCTTGTCAAAAGATATGGCTGGATTTACCGGCGGGCAGGCTGATACTTTACGAAAGGCAGTGGGAAAGAAAAAGGCTGATTTGATGGCCAAAATGAAAGATGAATTTATAAATGGCTGCGTTAATAATAAAATTACAAAAGAAACTGCCAAGGAAGTTTGGAAAACATGGGAAGCATTTGCCCAGTACTGTTTTAACAAGAGTCACGCAGCTTGTTATGCTTTGATTGCTTATAGAACCGCTTATTTAAAGGCAAATTATCCAGCTGAATTTATGGCATCTCTCTTAACTGCTGATCTGGATAATATGGACAGAATTGCAATTGAGATTGATGAATGCAGCCAGCTGGGTATTGAAATTTTACCACCTGATGTAAATGAAAGTTTTGGCCGGTTTGCTGTGGTAAAAGAAAGTTTAACAACTGAGCGTCCAGAGATTCGCTTCGGCCTTTCAGCCATCAGAAATGTTGGTGAAAATGTTTCTAAAGCAATTATTACAGAAAGAAAAGACAATGGACTTTTCAATTCTTTAGAAGATTTTTTGAAAAGATGTACCAATAAAGTTTTAAATAAAAAATCCATTGAAGGTTTGATTAAAAGCGGAGCTCTTGATAGGTTTGGTAAAAGAAATTATTTAAATGAAAATATTGACAAAATGTTGTTTTTTCTCAAAGAACTGGAAAAGGATCAAAACAGCACACAGGCTGCCCTGTTCGTTTCTTCTGGCCCCCAGCTTTTATTGGATGAAAGTCGAGCGCAAGAGGTTGATAAAAAGATTATATTATCCTGGGAGCGGGAATTTTTAGGTCTTTATGTTTCAGAACATCCTTATAAAATTTTTGAAAAAGAATTATCAGCAATATCCACCAGTTTATTTGAAGCAAAAAAAATAAAAGAAGAAAGTTATCCAATCAGAATTGCAGGTGTGGTCACCAATATTAAAAAGATTTTAACTAAAAAAGGAGATCCAATGCTTTTTGTCAGAATCGAAGATGCTATCACTGGTATGGAGCTTTTAGTATTTCCAAAAATATTTCAGGAAACAATGGCGCTTTGGCAGGAAGAAAAGGTTCTAATCGTTGAGGGAAAGTTTTCATTAAAAGACGGAGAACCGAAAGTTTTGGTTAATCAAGGCTATGAAATAAATGATCAAAACAAAAACATGATTGTTAATAATTTTCAAAATCGGCCGGTTGTATTAAATGAAAATAACAGATACTCATCATATAAAAAGTCTTCTAATTCAACCAAGCAGCCAAAGCATATTACAATAGAGTATCCCAAAGGGGCTAGCAAGGAATTGGCTGAAAAGGTTAAAGAATTATTTTTAGAATATCCTGGGGAAGAATTAATTGTCTTGCGAATCGGTAATAAAATGATAAAAACAAATTTTAAGATTAATAAGAGTACAGAATTTGATACAAAATTAGAACAGATATTAAAATAATAAAAATCGCAGATGCATTTTTTGTTGATTATATAGCAATAAAATGATAATATTAGAATGAAAGAATAAAATATGAACGGACAAAATCGTGATGACATTGATCCAGGTTTGGAGGTAATGATTGTTTTAAAAGAAGACCAACAGACTGGAAAATTAACTAAAGGAATTGTTAAAGATATTTTAACAAATTCTGCTTTTCATCCTAGAGGCATAAAAGTAAGGCTTGAGGACGGCCAAGTGGGCCGAGTACAGGAGATTGTTGATCAGTAGTTTTATCTTAAAATAAATAATAATATTTGATCCATGCTCTTTGATCCATGTTTCATGATTTATTAAATATGTATTGCCCAAAATGTAAATCAAAGTTTATCAAAAATACGCAAACGTGTAAATTTTGCGGCTTTAAAGCTGATAAAACCTCAGATCATTCAGATAAAACCTTTATGTCTGGCGGTAGTCCTTTTAATGTTTCAAAAAAGAACCGCATTATTGCTGTTTTATGTGTAACTGTGCCAACCGCCTTGGTTATTTTGATAATAGTATTATATGCCATAATGATGGAAATAGGCATGTCAGGTAAAATTGCCTCTGGAATTGAAGGAGCGTTAGCTATATTGTTTTTTTTGGGTATTGCATTAATGGCTGCTGGTGTACCTTTAGCAGCGTTTTTTGGCAGCAGACGAAAAGAACCAGTAACGCAGTTTGATAAAAGGTCTGGAATAGGCGAGCAATCTGAATTTCCACCTGAACTAAAAAAATGGAATTGGGCTGCAGCAGGCCTGCCAATAATTTGGGGAATGTATCATGGCGTTTGGCTGTCATTTATTACTTTAATTCCATATGTGAATTGGATTTGGTGGATTATAATGGGTCTTGAAGGTAATAAGTGGGCTTGGGAGAAAAGATATTGGAAAAGTGTTGATGAATTTAAAGAAGCTCAGCGTAAGTGGCAGGTATGGGGAATTATATTTTTCTTTTTACCAGTAATTGTGGTAATATTGGGATTGATTATTGGAATAATAAGCACTTTGTAATATAAAAAGAAGAACAGGAATTATTTCCTGTTTTTTGTTACAAGCTATAAGTTACATGAAATTTATCCATAGTTTTATTTTCAAACCTTTAAAAAAGTGTTATAATTAAAATATGAATTAATACTAATTTTAGATTTTGTATTTTTATATGGGTTTATATAAAGTCAGATTATCAAGGGTTTATAAAAAGCTTTTAGCAATTTTTCTGGTTGCTTGTGTAGTTTTAGTTATTTTTATTGTATATGTTGTTTTTAATAAAGCGGTTGTAAAAGTTAAGGCCAATAATCAGACTGTTGATGTCAGCTTTCCTGTTAATATTATTCCAGATCTCAATGAAGAATCAGCAATTTCCATTTCTGGCAAGATTAATGACGTAATAATTGAAAAAGAAAAGACATATAATTCCACTGGAACGAAAAAAGTGGTGGATGATGTGATCGGCACTGTTAGAATTGTCAATAATTATTCGCAGCGCCAGCCTTTAGTGGCTTCTACCCGGCTGTTGACTTCTGATAATATTTTATTGCGAATAAAAGAAAGCGTTGATGTGCCAGCTGGCGGGGAAGAGAGTGTCCAGGTTTATGCTGATGATCCTAATTCGTTTAATGAAATACAACCAACACAACTTACTATACCAGGACTGTGGGAGGGGCTGCAAGATAAAATTTATGCTGAAAGCGATTCTGTTATTAAAAATACTGCCGGAGAAGTGAAATTCGTTCAGCAAAAAGACATTGACCGGGCCAAGGAGGAATTAACTGAGTTATTATATGCTCAGGTAGCGGAAGACTTCTCAGATAACAGCGAAAAAGGTTTATTAGTCGTAGATCATGAAATGCTAGAAGAAGAAATAGGCGCGGAGCTGGATGATGTTACAGATTCTTTTAATGTTAAGTTAAAATTGCGAGTAACAGTAGTGATGTTTGAAAAGGAAAAACTATATCCACTGGCTGGAGAAAAAATCACTTCTGAGATGACAAAAGGTTTTACCTTGGCTGATATTGATTTAGAAAATTTTTCTTATGATGTGACTGATTATGATGAGGAAAAAGAAACGGTTAGTGTTTCAGTCTCAACGGCTGGAAATGTAAAATTGGATGGAAATAGCGAGATTTTGGATAAGCAAATACTAATGGGCTTGACCAAAAAAGGAGCAGAACTTTACTTATCATCAATGAAAGAGATAGAATGGGCTGAAGTTGATTTATCACCATTTTGGGTCAGGCATATTCCGAGTTTTGAGGATCATATTGAAATAGAGATAGTTGAATGACTCGAATGACCCAAATTTCCGATCCGAATGCCCCGAAGAAAAAAACAGAATTAATAGGCAAAAGTCTATTTTTTTTGGAAAATTTTTAGCAGCAAAGTGATTTTTCGTAGAATTTGTAAAAGATTTGTAGATTCGTAGACAAAAAAAACGCCTCAGCTATTAGCTTTGGCGATTGTTAGTTAGAGTTAGAAGGCCTGGCCGTTGAAAAGGCCACCGACCTGGGTTTTCAGCATCGGAGGTTCTTCAAAGCATTGCTTTCGTAGTTTTTGAAAAGCCTTGATCAGTGGCTTATGCAGTTCCTTTGGCAAAGGTGAATCCATCTCCGCTTTCAATCCATGATTAGCCAGATAGATGTATTCGCTCCATATTGCCACGTAGATTGCCCCATCCTCGTCCTCGTATTCTGAGGTGATTATTCTTAGCTCAATATCTCTGACGCTTTCCATGCGTTGATCTGTACTGACGTCAATATTCAGCTGATATCGAAAATTTGAGCTGCATTTTTCTCTGATAAAGTTATTGAAAACACCAGCAATGTGATCAAGCACCATGAACTCAAAGTCAGAAAGAGGACCGGTTTGGCTGATCGCCCTGTCAGAATCTGTTACGCTGAATTCAATACAGGTATTGTGCCTGTTCATCAGTTCAGTATAAAGGTTGAAGGAAGGGGCTTGTTCAGTTTGTTGCGCCAGCGCAACAGAGCTGAAGCAGAAAAGAACGACTGCAAATAGAGTTTTGTACCTCATAGGGCACCTCCAGAAAGTTGGGTTAAGTTAGACCTTTCGCAAGGTCTATCTTGGAAAAACAGCAATAATTACTGATTTTTCAGTATAGCATTATTAATTATTTTTGTCAATTAAAACCGCCTGAGCGCATTGCGCCAGGCGGTTTGAAATTAGGCAGTCTGCTGTTCATATCCGAGGGAATTGCCATCTGGCAGAACAGTGACCAGGCTTTTCCTGATTTTGTCATAAACTACCAGGAAAAATCTGCCTTGGAAAATGATTTCCCAGACTGTTGTCCGAAGAGACTGTTTGAATACAAACTTTGCTTGCTGATTCTGAATTTGGTTCTTGATGATCGCACTGATGTCATCTGGAGTGATGAGAACATTGAACCTCTCAGCAAATCTCCTGATAACATGCCTGGTTTGATCTTCAGTCTTGTTTCGCCTTTTCTTTTGGGACAGATACCTGCGTCTGTGATATTTTCTACTCACCTTATGCTCCTTTCCAGGTTGTAGGGAATATATTATTATATCATATATATTCAAAAAAGTCAAGCATTTTGTGTAAATTTAGGAAAATATGTTAGATTTTTGGGAAAATTTGTTTATTAAGATTGTTTAATATTAAAAAATTATGTATAATAAAGTCACTACTAAAGGTGATTGGATTGGCTACCAACTAATCTTCCACAGAGGAATTAGGTGTATAAACCTAACTAAGCTGGAAGTAGTGAATGAGAGTCAGCCTCAGCCAAAGTCGGGGCAGCAGAGCTACCCCTCCACATATTGGCTTCGGCTGGAAATTGGGTGGAACCACCCGGAAGGGCCCCAAGCATTATTTGTCTTGGTTTTTTTATTTTATGAAATTATTAATCCAAAGAGTAAAAAAAGCATCAGTTCGCATTGAAGAAGAGGTTACTGGTACAATCGATAAGGGTCTTGTGATTTTTATAAGTATTTCAAAAGATGATCTTGAGGATTATAATGAAAAAATAGATTATTTAATCAGAAAAGTATTAACTGTTAAATTTTTTGAAGAGCCAGAAAAGAAGTTTTCGAAAAATATTAAAGAGATCGATGGAAAAGTATTGGTAGCGTCACAGTTTACATTGGATGGGAGAGTAAAAAAGGGCACAAAGCCAGACTTTTCCCAGGCAGCATTGCCTGTTGACGCGGAAAAAATTTATAATAAATTTGTTAAGGCACTTAGAAGTGAGATTGAAGTTGAAACCGGAAAGTTTGGAGCATATATGCAGGTTGAGTTGGTGAATGACGGACCGGTGACATTTTATATAAATAAATAGTTGAAAGATTAAAGTTGTAAGTTATAAGTTGTCCAATTTTCAACTTACAACTGTCAACTTTCAACTTAAATCTAATATGAAAGATTCAAAACTCGAGGCAATGCGTCATTCGCTGTCTCACATCATGGCCCAGGCTGTGCTTGAGCTTTATCCAGGAACAAAACTGGCAATTGGCCCGTCAATTGACACAGGTTTTTATTATGACTTTGATACAGAGCATTCATTTACTCCAGAAGATTTGCCAAAGATTGAAAAAAAGATGCGTCAGATTATTAAAGAAGATCAAAAATTTGAACAGTTTGATAAAGATATTGATCAGGCAATTAAAGATTTTGAAAAAGATCAAGATGTTTACAAGCTTGAAATGGCAAAAGAGCTTAAATCTGAAGGAGAAAATAAATTAAGTTTTTTTCAAAATGTTGATAAAAATGAAAAGATTCGTTTTATTGACATGTGTAGCGGACCACATGTTAAGTCAACCGGTAAAATTGGCGCTTTTACGCTTGATAAAGTGGCAGGAGCGTATTGGAAAGGTGATGAAAAAAATAAAATGCTTCAGCGAATTTATGGCTTGGCTTTTGCCAAACAAAAAGAATTGGATCAGTATTTGGAATTACGGGAAGAAGCTGAAAAAAGAGATCATAAAAAATTAGGAAAGGAATTGGATCTTTTTAGCTTTCATGAAGAAGGGCCAGGCTTTACGTTTTGGCATTCCAAAGGCATGGTTCTTTGGCACACCTTAATGGAATATTGGTATGAAATTCATAGGAAAGAATATAAAGAAGTAAAAACTCCAATTTTACTTCGTGAAAAATTATGGCATCAGTCAGGCCATTGGGATAATTATAAGGATGACATGTATTTTACAAAAATAGATGATGATGGTTATGCATTAAAACCAATGAATTGTCCTGGAAATATTTTAATTTATAAATCAACCATGCATTCTTACAGAGATTTCCCTTTGCGCTGGGCAGAAATTGGTTTGGTTCATAGAAATGAAATGTCAGGAGTTTTAAACGGATTGTTTCGAGTAAGAGCGTTTCATCAAGATGATGCTCATATTTACTGTAGGCCAAACCAGATAAAAGATGAGATTAAAAAAGTAATGGAATTGATTGATGAAATTTATACCACTTTTCATTTGGAGTATATGGTAGAATTTTCAACACGGCCGGAAAAATCAATTGGTACTGATGAGGTTTGGGAAAATAGTGAGAAAATAATAAAAGAAGTTTTGGACGAATCAAAAATGAAATATGAACTAAATGAAGGTGATGGAGCATTTTATGGTCCCAAAATTGATTATCACATAAAAGATTCGCTGGGGCGGACATGGCAGTGTGGTACTATTCAGCTGGATTTTTCAATGCCTGAGCGGTTTGATATCAATTATATTGAAGAAGATGGGAAAAAGCATCGGCCAGTTATGCTCCACCGCACAGCTTATGGAGCAATTGAAAGATTTCTTGGAATTTTAATTGAACATTATGCTGGCGCTTTCCCTGTTTGGCTGGCGCCTGTCCAGGCCAAAGTTATTGCTGTTGGAGAAGGGCATAACAGTTTGGTGGAAGAATTGGCAATAAAGTTAAAGCAAGCAGGCTTGCGAGCTGAAGCTGATATTTCAGATGAAACTGTAGGTAATAAGATCAGAAAAGCTGAGATGGAAAAAGTTCCATATATGTTGGTTTTTGGAGATAAGGAAAAAGACAGTGGCGTATTGAATATTAGAAAACGAGGGGAAAAAGATACTTTTGAGAAAAAGACTGAAGAATTTATTGAAATGGTTAAAAAAGAAATTAAGAATAAAAATTAATAAATAATAATATGGCAATGGAAAAACCACAATTTGAGTCAAATTCATCAGAGGAAAAAATCGAGCGACTTCGTCAAAAAGCAGCGCTTGATGTTGAAGAACCAATTGAAGAAATTAAATTAAAAGAAGAATTAAAGAGTGGTAAATTTGCTGAGAAAGTAAAAAAAGAACAAGAAAAGAAAAAAATAAAAGAAGAAGGCAAAATCTCATTAAAAGATTTGGAAAAAGAAGACAAAGCTGATTTGAAAAAGGAAATGGAAGAGGGCAAAGAAACAGCTAAACTGATGAAAAGAGTTGAAAGGGGAATGCGAATTCAAGAGGGACAGGCAGAATTAAAAAAAGAGATGGCAGCAGGAAAAGATACTGAAAAATTAATGAAGCGGGTTGAAAAAGGCCTTCGAAAACAGGAAGGCAAAGTGACATTAGAAGAACTGGAAGCAGAAGACAGGGAAAAAACAGAAGAAGAAAAAATAAAATTGAGAGGTGAATTAAAAAAAGGCAGAAAAGAATTGAAGCAAGAAAAATATGAACAAAAAATGGAACGTAAAATTGATAAAATGGAATTAGAGGCGGAAAAGGCGAAAATTGTAAAAACCAGACCAGGAAAAATGAGTGCAGAAAATATAATTGAAAAAATGAGAGAGTTGGAACTGGTAGATTTAGCTTCTGAGGAAGATATTGAGTTGGTTGAAAAATTGGCAAAGCAAGGAGCCTCAGGTGATGAGTTGGTAAATTCGTTAAGAGAACAGGGTAAAGCTGATTTGGTTGAAGAAATAAGCGCAGAGGACGCAGCAGAGATGGAAAAAGAAGATTTAGTAGCGAAAAAAGCATTAAGAGAAGAAAGTAAAAAGGGTAGATGGTCAAGATTTTGGAAAAGGAATGCAGGATAAATAAAAATTACATATTAAAAAAAAGCATCGATAGTGTTCTGATGCTTTTTATTTTCTCTTTAGTCTTCGTACGCGTTTCTTCTTATGGAAATGCTGTCTAAAAAGAAACCTCAATAAGAGAGTGGCCCGGACGAGATCCTTAGAAAATTTGTATGTTGGCATAAAGAGCGGATCATAAACAACCTTGTTCTGTCTTTTTTCCCTTGACTTTGAATTCCAATATCTTTCATATAAATTCCTCCATGGCTTTTCTTCTGCTGGTGTTAATGATGCCCAAAACCTAGTTTCCCGGTCAAGCAAGTCTTTTGTTTGTTTATCAGATTCTAGTATTGCATATAAATTTTGAATTGTTTCGTTACTTACTCTAATGCTTCTGAAATATGGAACAATTGAATCATATAAAATACCAGTCTCTGCCGTGGTCAGTTCTCTAACTAAAAATTTCATTAATTCCCATACTTGTGGATTTCTATTAACCATTTTTCTTTTTCGAAATTCATTTTCTACTTGTTTGTCTGGATCCGTTTGTTCTGGGATTGCAACTTCCTGGGTTTCAGAAGGATCTTTATTTTTTGCACGGCCTGTTTTTTTTCTTTCTTCCATCGGTTCAAAACGGGGAGGACAATCTGATACTCGAATAAGGATCTTATCCTTAGGTATATGATCAGGCAATTCTGTCTGGCTCAGTGCATTTGCTTTTACTCTTGCCCTCAAGGCTTTGCCGTTTATTGCGCAAGTCTTGCTGGCTTCTCTAATATTTTTACCATTATGTAGAGCTTTTCGAACAGCCCTAAGATCAACGACCTCACCTTCCATACTGCACTCCTTTCAACTGGTTTTTTCAAGGAACCCTCTATTTTACATATTCCAATATTTTTGTCAAGAATGTCAAGTAAATTATTACATATTAAGCAATTTTTATTAATATTTGTCAAATATAGTGCATAAAGTTTATGAATTGTTGGGAAAATATTGTATAATTAAAATAAGTGAAAAAACACAGGTTTTTAATAAAAACATAAATAAATTTATGAAAAAATTTTTATTTACTTTAGTTATCCTTGTATTTTTTTCAATGCCAATTACAGGGTTGCTTCAAACCGCAGATCCATACGTTGAAAAACAATGGTATTTGGAAAAAATTAATGCATTTGAAGCCTGGGATTACACAAAAGGTAGTGAAGAGGTGATTGTGGCTGTATTAGATACTGGCGTTGATATTACGCATCCGGATTTATCTGGAAATATTTGGGTTAATATGGATGAATTTGCAGGAGATGGAATTGATAATGATAATAATGGTTATATAGATGATATTAATGGCTGGGATTTTATTTATGACTGGCCTGACCCAGTCCCAGATTTAGATTGGTATTTTGATGACATTATTCATCATGGTACTTTTGTTTCTGGAATAATCGCTGCGATGGAAAATAATATTGGTGTCGTGGGTATTGCCAATAAGGTAAAAATCATGCCGCTAAAAGTACTGGATGAAATGGGTGATGGAGATTCTGATACTGTGGCTAAAGCAATTGAATATGCAATCGATAATGGCGCAGATGTTATTAATTTAAGCTTAGCTGGTTATGATGACACTACTGCTGCAGTACAGGCAATAAATAAAGCCAAAGAGGCAAATGTAATTATTGTGGCTGCTGCTGGCAATGGCTGGTTTGGTGAAGGATTTGATTTGGATGATTTGAGAATGTATCCTGTTTGCTATGATAAGGATGGAGCAGAAGTTTTGGTAATTGGTGTAGCTTCAACAGACGTGGATGATTATCCATCAGTTTTTAGTAATTATGGAGAAGGCTGTATTGATATCGCAGCGCCAGGAGAAGACATGTTCAGTACGAAGATTCATCAGTTGGCTGAATCAGAGGAAGAATATTATGGAAACGATACGCAAGGTACGTCTTTTTCTTCTGCTATTGTAAGCGGATCTATTGCATTAATGCGATCAATTAATAGAAGTTTAACTGTAGAAGAGATAATTGAGACATTGGCTTTGGGTGCAGATCCTATCGAGCTTGATCCTTGGATGGAAGTAGGTGATATGGGTCCTGGAAGATTAAATATTTATGAATCATTAAAAAATATTATTTTAAAGCATGGTAAAAGTGCTTCAAGGTTTGCCCAAAAGATTCTTGTCAGCCAGGCCGGCGATGGCATAGCAAGTTTTAGAATTTTAAATCAGGAACTTGAGCCAGATGATGAAATCTTTGTGTTTGAAAATGAATTTGCAGATGGATTGGTTGTTGAAGTTTTAGATATTAATAATGACGGCAATCTTGAATATGCTGTTGTGCCAGCAGAAGGATCACCTGTAATGCTTAGAATATTATCATTAGATCAAAAAATATTGGCCAGTAATTATATTTTCAACACTGCATATACAGGCGGATCTGATCTTGGTTCGATTATCAAAGAAGACGGAACGCAGGAATTATTAGTTTGCACTGGCCCTGGCAGACAAACAGAGGTTTTATTTTTTAATGAAAGAATAATAAAAATAAATTCATTTATTCCATTTAATGATAATAACGGCTGTAATATTTCAAGCGGTGACATAGATAATAATGGAATAGATGAGATTATAGTATCCAGTTTATCAAATAATGAAGTTAAGATTTTTAACCAAAAAGGTGAATTAATCAGTTCATTTGTAGCTTATAGCAGTGGAGATTTTAAAGGAGTAAATATTGATGTAGCTGATATTAATCATGATGGTTTTGCAGAAATCATTACTGGACCGATAGCTGGAAAACCAATTGTGAAAATATTTGATCAAAAAGGCCAGGCAAACGTAAGCTTTTTAGCATATTCAGAAAATTTTACTGGTAATGTGAAAGTAATGGCAACTGATTTATTAAAGAATAATAATTTAGATATTGCGGTGGTACCTGGCGAAGACAACAAACCGCATTTGCGAATTTTTGACATCTTAGGTAATGTAATAACTGAGAAGTTTGTATATTCTCCTGATTTTATGGGAGGACTGAATATTGCCTCTTGGCAGTGATATGATTAAAAAGTTATTTAGATCAAAAATTGCAAATCAATTTATCAAATTTTGCATTGTCGGTTTTATTGGCACAGCAATAGATTTTGGCGTATTAAATTTAGGAGTACTGGTATTTAAATGGAATGTATATCTGGCAGCTGCAATTGCATTTGTTATCGCTGCATCGAATAATTTCATGATGAATAAGTACTGGACTTTTTTAGAAAATTCAAAGGGTTCAAAAGCTGCTCAGCAATATGCCCAATATTTAATTGTCAGTGCAGGTGGTTTGCTGCTGAATTTGGGAATAATGTACATTTTAATTGAGAATATTCATTTGTGGTATAATTGGGCAAAAGTTTTTGCCACTGTAATGGTAATGATGTGGAATTTTTCCCTGAACAAATATTGGACCTTTAAGGCTGTAAGCAAAGAAATTGAGGCTCCAGTTATTGAAAATAAAATTAATAATTAAAAATTGAGAATTTTAATTGTATGTGCGTATTTTGTAAAATCATTAATAATGAAATTCCAAGTCAAAAAATTTATGAAGACGGATTTGTAGTTGCATTTTTAGATATAAATCCAGTTAATCCAGGACATACTTTAATAGTACCAAAAAAACATGTAGAAGATTTACTTAAAGCTTCAAATGAAGAGTTATCCCATTTGATTATTGCAACAAAGAAAGTGGCCAAGGCGATTTTGAAGGCTCTAGATTATAAAGCTTTTAATCTGGAATTAAATAATGGTGCAATAGCCGGCCAGGTTGTCAATCATTTACATTTACATATTATACCTAGAAAAGAAGATGACGGATTAACCCATTGGCCAGGTAAGCAATATGAAGAAGGGCAAATGGCTAATATTGCTAAGCAGATAAAAGATGTATTGAAAACAGAGGGTGCGATAAATGATGTAAAGTGATATTTTATTGACATTCAAATATTTACGTCCCCAATAGGGGACGTTTTAATATTAATTAATTTAGATTTTAACAATGCAGGCCAAAGCCTGCTTTGCCCTTTGCAATGTTGGCAAGCCCAGAACCATACGGTTCTGGGCTTGCGCCAAGTTACTTTTTGGCACCAAAAAGTAACCAAAAAGTGCTGGGGGGCTTCAAATGCGAAGCGACTATCAAGTTTTATTATTACGCTGGGGGCAATCAGCCCCCCAGACCCCTGATGCTGGATATGAACTTAGTTTTGAAAAAAACGATATGTAATTTTTAATGCTTTACAAATTTTTTAAAAAATGATAAAAGATGAATACAGTAAAAGGCTTCAAAAATAAAATTTAATGTATGAAACTATTGGTAACAGGAGGGGCAGGATTTATTGGATCGAATTTTATTCTTTATATTTTGGATAAATATCCTAATTATGAAATTATCAATTTTGATAAGCTGACTTATGCTGGAAATTTGGAGAATTTAAAATCAGTTGAAAATCATCCAAATTATAAATTTGTAAAAGGTGATATTAATAATTTAGAATTGCTTGATTTATTCATGAAAGACGTGGATGCAGTTGTTCATTTTGCAGCTGAATCAATGGTTGACCGGTCAATTATGGGAGCTGATGAATTTGTTAAAGCAAATGTTTTAGGAACTTATACTTTACTGGAATCTGCAAAAAATAATGGCAATAAGCGTTTTCATCATGTTTCTACTGATGAGGTTTTCGGATCTTTGCCACTTGAATCAAAGGAAATGTTCCACGAAGATACTATTTACAATCCGCGAAATCCTTATTCAGCATCAAAGGCCGCATCTGATCATTTGGTTCGGGCTTATTTTGAAACGCACAATTTGCCAATTACTATTTCAAATTGTTCAAACAATTACGGCCCGTATCAGTTTCCTGAAAAAGTGATTCCACTTTTTGTAACAAATTTAATGGAAGAAAAAAAAGTGCCACTTTACGGAGACGGATTAAATGTCAGAGACTGGATTCATGTAAAGGATCATTGTAGGGGAATTGACCTGATTTTACATCAGGGAAAAATAGGAGAAACATACTGCATGGGTGGTAATAATGAAATTTCAAATATAAATTTAACGAAAAGAATTTTGCAATATATGGGATATGGCGAAGAAATGATTGAATATGTAAAAGACAGGCCAGGCCATGACAGACGTTATGCTATACGATCTTATAAAATAATGGCTGAGCTTGGCTGGAAACCTGAATTAACATTTGATGAAGGATTAAAAAAGACAATTGACTGGTATATGGAAAATGAAGAGTGGTGGCAGCGAGTGAAAAGTGGAGATTATCAGAAATATTATAAAGATTGGTATGAAAATCGTTTGGCTTTGAATTCATGAAAAAAAACGTGCATGGCACGTTTTTATAATTGGCAAATGACTTGAACATGTTCTGCCTGAGGATGATTTTCATCAATCAGATGAAAAGTGACCTTTTTCGGATCAATTGATATTTTAATATTTTTAAACCCGTGTGGTGGTTTTCTGCATTCAAATATTAGAAGATATTCGCTGCTTTTTGTTTGCCGAACTTCTGTGATTTTAAGATTTTTCCAATGAATATTTTTAATCTGCACTGAACTGATTGGAGTAAGCATATCAATATCTAAAAATTCCTGATTTGGAGTGGTTAAAATATAAAGAACCATTTCTTCCTGCTCTTCTAGCTCTTTACTGACCAGAACAAGCCTTTTTCTCCAGGAAATTCGTTTGATCCTGAATTTTTGCAGAATTGTTTCAAGAATCCTTTTATCTCTAACAGTTTGTAAAGATGCAAGCTGTCTCATTTTTTGCCTCCTGTATAAATAGAGATTATATAAACTTACAATAAAGGGTTTTTGTTGTCAATATTGATTTTTTTATCAATATGTGATATAATATAATTATAATAAATAAGCAATAATATGTTTGAAAAATTTACTAAAGTATTAGGAGGAAAAAAGGATAAAAGTTCCTCAAAAGATGATAAATCTAAAAAAAAGTCAGATAATCCAGAACAATTTAGCGAGCCAACTGAGGTTCGAACAAGGTCTGGTGTTCCGGAAAAATGGCCTTATGAAGCACCAGAAGTTTCTGTTGGAGCTGAAGAAGAAACTGCTCCAGGAGAAGCTGAGGCAATGACTGCTGAAGAATTAGAAAGACTTGAACAACAAGGGCAACAAGAGCAAAAAAGACCAGAAGAAAAGGAAGCAGCAGATATTTTAGAAAAACAAGAGCAGGAATTATTGGCTCAGATAAATGAAATATATGAAAAAGCTGGCAAAACAAAGGCCAGAAAGCTGGTGCAGGAAGTTGATAAACTTATTAAAAAGCATGATAGAGAATATGGCAAAGAGCCCAGTTCATTTGAAATACTTCAAACACTAAAAAAGGCAAATGCTCAATATGAAAGTGAAACTGAAGTGATTGCTACTAAAATTAAAGAAGATTTATCATTTACTGAATCAGATCTTATTAATTTTGATGAAGATGAGATAATGGCTTTATCAGAAGATGAGGCTGAAAATACAATACGAAAACTATTAGCTGAATTAAAGGGTAAGAAATTAACTGTGGTAAAAAAAATAGCTGAGGGACCTGAATCAGATATTGAAGTTGAAGAAGCTGATATTACTGAGGAAGAACCAAGCCCTATTCGAAAAATAAGTGAAAAATCACAGGAAAGATTGTCAGATTTTTTTGAAAGAGAAGATACTGAGTATAGAAAGCGGTTAATAGCAATTAGACAAAAATTAATAGAATTAGAAGCTTAAATTACATAAAATAATAAAAAACTCTGAATTTATTCAGGGTTTTTTATTTGTGTGAAAATATGTATTCAGCTAAATTTAGCCAAATATTATATAATACGATTGACTTTTTGTAAAATTTATGCTATAATGAAATATTAAAATATAGGAGAGAGAGTTTGGTCATGAGTCATAGATCATGAATCTTGGATCATGGATCAGAAACTCCTAAAAAAAGGAGTTCTTTTTATAAATATTATCCCTGTTTAGCGCTTATTTGAGCCTTAAACAGGTATGGTATTTTTAACAACTATTTGACCTCGAGGAGGGCAATCATGGGTATTATTCTTCGTATGGTGGCGATTTTCGTGGCTATCGTTGGAACTTTGTTTCTCATGGGAGCTGCACAGGCCAAAAAGCCCAAATGTGATCCAGGATATGAGCGTGTGGAACATGAGCATCATTCTGGTGTCATTATCGTGACCTGCAAACCCTTGCCGCAGAAAACCTGCGAATGGCGGAATCTGCCTGGTGGCGGTCGCGAATTTGTGTGCTATCGGCTTCGTCCGGTAGCTCCAAAACGCATCAAAGCCAGTGAGCTTCCGCCTGCCTACAAGCGCCCTGCCGTGAAGAAAAGCGCTGATGAACTGCTGGCTGAGCTGGCTCAGGATGAAGCAAAACCGCACAAAAAGCGGTTGCTGAGCCCTGAGGAACGGCTCCTTTTGCAGATCGTTTCGCGCTAAATCTGCCCATTTCCTACCTCAAAGCAGTAGCTTAATAAGCTGCTGTTTTCCCTTTTAAATCTATTTGTAATAAAAGCATAGGGCTTTCCAGCATTGGATTACAAATAAAGTCTTTGCAGTGCTTTTATTAAGTGATTACAAATAAATAGATTATATTTTGATAAATTAATTTGTGTGATATCGAGTATTTATTTAGGCATAGTATAGAAGATGAAAATTCGATAAAATTAGCTAAATTTAGCTAAATAATTAATGATACTCTTGACTTTTATAAAAAAATATGATATAATATAATATTAAAATGAAAATTGGGGAGAGAGAATTACATGAGTCATGGATCATAGATCCTAAATCATGTATCAAATGCTGTAATAGATACTCCTCAAAAAGGGAGTTCTTTTTTTGGAAAATAGCATGTCTGTCTGAGGGAAAACCTTCAGATAGGTATACTATCCCCCCGTTCGGGGGGTGCACAGTTACAATTTTTTCATAAGGTTAGGAGATTCCCATGACACGCATCACCACCACCCTGTTCGTCGTTTTCGGCATTATCTTCGCTTCGGCCTCGGCCTTTGCGGAAGAGCTGCCTGTGACTGGCGAGCCTTCTCTGGCTGTGCAGGTTCTGGCCTGCGATGCCAATGGTGAAAACTGTCGGGCGCGGTACTTTGTGGCTCAGCCTCCTGCGAAGCAGCAGGCCAAGGCAGTGGCCACGAAGTCAGTGTCGGCCAAGGCAATCATGGATGACGTGATTGCCAAGGCAGAGGCCAAGCGCTCGATCAACCTTTTGCTGGCTGCGGCCAATTCTGATCGAAACGCTCGCCCGCTGGACCAGCCGGTTCAGCCTGTGGTCGCCACCCGCTAATTCCTTCCTAACCTCTTCCTTTTTACAAAACTAAACGGCTGGACTCAAACCCAGAAAATTTGGAGCCCAGAGCCAATTAGTTTTCCTACCTAAGCAGTCAATCATTTGGCTGCTTTTCATTTTGTTTAGATTATTGTTATATTATAAATGATTGACAAACCCGCAGATTTCTTTTAAGTTATAAGTAAGCATTGCTAATTATCATTTTTATGAAAAGAATTTTAATTATCGGAGCCCAGGGAATGCTCGGTCAGGATTTGGCCAGAGTTTTTTCAATTGAAAATCCTTTTCTGTATGATAAAGATGATTTAGATATTACAAACAGATCTGAAGTATTAGATGAAATTTCTGAATTAAGGCCAGACATAATTATTAATGCAGCAGCCTATAATGCAGTTGATGCAGCTGAAAATGATTTTACTATTGCTCAGGCTGTAAATGCTGCTGGACCAGGAAATTTAGCAGAAGCAGCCCAAAAAGTTGGGGCTGTTTTAGTTCACTATAGTACAGATTATATTTTTGACGGTTTGAAAAAGACTGGCTATGTGGAGACTGATAAACCAAATCCGATTAGTGCTTATGGATTATCAAAATATCTTGGAGAAGAACAAGTAAAAAATAAAACAGATAAATATTATATTATCCGGCTTTCAAGACTGTATGGTATACCGGCAATTTCTGAAGGTGCGAAAAAAAGTTTTGTTGACGTAATGCTGGATTTGGCAGATAAAAAAGATAAGTTGGAGATTGTTGATGAAGAGTATAGCAATCCAACATATTCGCCTGATTTGGCAATTCAAACTTTTTTGATTTTATCAGAACGTGTTCCTTTTGCCATTTACCATGCTGCCAATACAGGAGCCTGCACCTGGTATGGATTTGCAAAGGAAATTTTCAATATTGCAAATAAAAACGTAATAATAAAACCGGTTTCTTCAAGTAGATTTCCTCGGCCAGCAAAAAGGCCAGCTTATTCATCACTTAAAAATACAAAGCTGCCTCAAATGAGAAGCTGGAAAAAAGCATTAGGAGATTATTTAAATATTATTACCTAAAACGATATGAAAGGAATAATTTTAGCAGGAGGATCTGGAACTAGACTGCATCCGGCAACCAGGTCAATGTGTAAACAGCTTTTGCCTATTTATGACAAGCCAATGGTATATTATCCATTATCAACTTTAATGTTGGCTGGAATTCGTGATATATTAATTATTTCAACTCCTCAGGATTTGCCTCGATTTAAAGAATTATTTGGTGATGGTTCTCAATTCGGATTAAATCTTTCATATGTTGAACAGTTAGCACCAAATGGTTTAGCAGAGGCGTTTATTCTAGGTGAAAATTTTGTTGGAAATGATAAAGCCTGTTTAGTATTGGGTGATAATGTTTTTTATGGGCCAGGATTTGATCAAATGCTTGAGAGAGCTGCAAATATTGATGAAGGCGCAGTGATATTTGGCTATTATGTTAAAAATCCACAAAGATACGGAGTAGTAGAGTTTGACGATCAGGGAAATGCTTTATCTATTATTGAAAAACCTGAACATCCTCGGTCAAATTATGCTGTAGTTGGTTTGTATTTTTATGATAATGATGTTATAGAAATTGCAAAAAAAATAAAACCTTCAAAAAGAGGAGAATTAGAAATTACAGATGTTAATAGTGCTTATTTAGATCGAAAAAAATTAAGAGTGGAACTAATGGACCGGGGTTTTGCCTGGTTGGATACTGGTACATTTCAAAGTTATGCTGATGCTTCAATGTATGTAAAGGCAATTGAGGAAAGGCAGGGTTTAAAAATTGGATGTATTGAGGAGATTGCATATAAAAAAGGATTTATAAATGAGATTCAATTACAAAAATTAGCTGAGCCTTTAGAAAAAAGCGGTTATGGAAAATATTTATTAGATTTGCTAAACTAAGATTAGAGTATTAGATCAGTAGGTTTGCAGGATTTATAAGTTATTAAAAAATAAAAATATTGGAGGATTTTTTTTATGTTTAATTATTCTGGATTAATAAAAAAAGCATGGAAAACTGCTTGGAAAAATAAAATACTTTGGCTATTTGGACTTTTTATTGCAGCTGGTATTGAGAGCGTAAGTTATCGCAATTATTTTGATTTTGATGCATTGCAAAGTCAAACATTGGCATTTCCTGAAATGCCTGGCGGAGCTTCATTGATTGTGACTATTATTGCTGTTATTATTGCATTAGTACTTTTTATCATTTCTGTTATTTGCCAAGGCTCTATTATTAAGGGTATTCATAATACAATTTTGAAAACAGAAAATAAATTTAAACCATTATGGACCTACGGTGTTTCAAGGTTTTGGCGAGTTTTAGGTATAGAAGTATTGGTTGGTGTGGCAATAATAGCCCTGGTTCTTCCTGTTTTATTATTAGCTGTGTATGTGGGAGAGGTTTTAATGATGATTTTCTTGGTTTGGCTGATTTTGATCTTGTTAGCGGTGGTTATTTTCGGTAGCTTTTTTTACTATATTCTTATTTATGCTGTGTTAGAGGATAAATCTGTAGGCACAGCAATCCAATTAGCCTGGAAGTTATATGTCAATAATATTAAAGTTTCAATTTTAGTATCACTTATTAATATTGGATTCTCCATTGCTTTTGCAGTTGGTTTGATGGTTGCAATGATTATATTGATGTTACCATTTGTACTTATTGGAATTTTATTTTCAATGTGGTTGGGTGCAATTGGAGCATTGATAACTGCTATTTTAGGTGCAGTGGTGGTATTTATATTTATGCTTTTTTACCGAGGATTATTAAATACTTTTTTATATTCAATTGGCGTGCTGACTTATCTTGAACTTCGGGGGAAAAAGGTTTTATCATAAAAATATCAAATTAGATAAAAAAGAGCCAGTTAGTAGGCTTCTTTTTTATCATGGATATTTTTTAAAATTAAATAAGATCTTTTGCTATACAGGCCTATGCCTGCTTTGCCCTTTCCAATGTTGGCTTGCCCAGAACCATACGGTTCTGGGCTTGCGCCAAGTTACTTTTTGCCACCAAAAAGTAACCAAAAACTGCTGGGGGGCTTCAAATGCGAAGTGACGATAGAGTTCAAATATCGCGCAGGGAGCAATCAGCCCCCCAGACCCCCGCTGCTATAAGCGAAAAATGCATTGATATTACTAGAAAAAAAACTGTATTGTTTTTCGTTAAGCACCGGATAATATAAAAATCACCAGCAGCACTGGTGATTTTTGATCTATTAGTTATTGTATATTTAATTCCCACAATTTATTTTTTGATAAATAGTAAATATTTTCTTTTGATTTATCTAATATGAAATTATAGACAGTTTCATTTCCGCTGTCTAATTCCCAAATATTATGATTTTCTCTATTATCAAGTTCAATGACTTTAATTTTGCCGTCATGAAGAGCTATCAGATAATTGTCATTAAACCAGTCGACTTTATTTATTGTTGTGCTATAACGAATTATCAAATTTGATTGCGGTACTTCCTCTTTTAGGTCAAACATGAAAATTTCATAATCATTGTAGATAATTAATAATTTCTGTTCTTCTAAATAAGAATATTTACTGCCGCCATCTTGCTTTATCTTTGTTTGGCTTAAATTTTCAGTCAAAATATAAATATTTGATTTTTTATTATCTAATAAAATCAGATGCCCATCAATTAAGGAATCAATGACAAAATTTGCAGAGGGCAATTCAATCGATTTAATATTCGCATCAGGTTTTTTAATATCAGATAAGTTTAAAAAATTCCCATTTGCGCCAGAACTAATAAAATATAATTTATCTCCAGCAGTTCTAAAATTCATGATTTGCTGATTACCAAAATCATGAACCAAAGAATATACTGGCTGGCTGCCTAATAAATTGATCTGCCAGATTTGGTTGTCTATCGAATAATAAATGAGATGTTCATTTTTTAAATCCCATTTTATTCTGTTGGTGGTTAAAGGCAGATTTAAAGTTTGACTATAAGTATTGTTTGAAGAAAGGATTTGATATCCGGATTTATCTCCGTTTATAATTAAAAATTTATTTTTTGACGGGCTCCAGGATAAAATATCCGTATCGCGTTTATTAGTTGAAATAATTTCAAATTTATTATCATCGTCGAGACAATTAAATGATATATCATTTTGTGAGCGTACTTTTTCTGTAAAGACTGCCATAATGCAGTCGTCAGTTTGATAAAGCTCCAATACTTCTTCTCCTGTTTCAATAGATATTGGCGAAGAATTTTTAAAAAGAATAATGTCTTCAGAAAAAGTGGTTTGAGATGCCTTTATTTCTAATTCTTTTTCCCAATTATAATATCCTTGTTTTTCCAGCCTTATTTTGTAAGTATTTGGAAAAACATTTGTTATATGAGCTGGCGTTGTTTCTTTTCTTTGTATATCATTGAGATAAACGTCTGCCCCTTTTGGTTCTGTTTCTAAAAACAAAGCACCGGTTTTTTTCAGTTCATTTTTTTTAAAATTATATCGATAGCCTGCTGTATATAAAATTAAAATTGGCGCAGTAATGAGAAAAGCGATTATAAACGTTAATGCAATTATTCTTCTGGTTTTAAGCTTCATATTTTTTATTCTAATATCTAATATTTTATCTGATTTTTGAAAAAAAATCCACATAAAAATTGCTAGGATATGCTAAATATGGTAAATTTTATATAGATCATTATCTTATACTTAATACCTAAAAAAATCAATTATGACAAAAAAAGAATTATTAAATGCAAACATTATTCAATTATTAGGTTTAGAAGCCTTGCCTGATGACAGAAAGGCTGCCATTTTGGATCAAACAAGTGATTTGATTCAAAGACGCATTATGCTGCGGGTGATGGATGAGCTAAAAGACGAAGACAAGGATAAAATGCTGGAAATTGAAAAGGATTCAGAATCGCTGGCGAATTTTATGGCAGATAAAGTGCCAAATCTGGAAAAAATTACCCAGGAAGTTGTTTTAGAAGTAAAAAAAGAATTATTTGATGCTGTACCAAAGGAGTAATCATATGACAGATCAAACAAAAGAAAAAATTCAGAAGCTAAAAGAGGCTTTTTCAGAGTTTGAAAAAAAACTTAGTGAATTAAAAGAGGAGGAACATGAATTTATAAATGAATTTATTGATGAGTTTGAAAAAAGGGAAATAAAAGAATTGGTAGAAAAAATTGAAAAAATCGAAGATTAAATTTTCGATAGACTTTTATTAAAAATAAACTAAAAATATGCCAGGATCAAAAAAATTTGAAAAGATGGTTAGAAAAATAGAAGAGGAGGAGCAAAGCGAAAAGGAAGCTGCTTTGGAAAAGAAAGCAGCTGAAGAAATGGAAGAAACAGCTGCTGAGCCGCAAATTGCAGAAATATCTGAAATGATAAAAGCTGATACTGCAAAGCTTCAAAGACAAATAATGGCAGCATCATTAAAAAATAAAAAAGAGGGTAAAAAGGATGTTATTGAAGAAAGCGATTTGGAAAGATTAATCAGAAAGGAAGAAGAAAATTTAATAATGAAGCTTGGTAAAGAGGCTCAGCGGAAAAAGAAACCTGTACAAGAAATTGATAAAGAGGATCCAGAAGTAGCAAAATTAATTGAACAAACAGAAAAAAATCTCAGAAAAAAAATATTAGAAGCAGCCAAGGAAAAAGGGATAGAGCTTGATAAGACAATGATTGAAAAAGAAGCTGTTTTGGAAAAAAGAGCAGCAGAAGATGTGGCTGAAGAAATGGAGGAAACAATTGCTAAGAAAAAGAAAGGGTTTTTGTCTTCAATGAAGAATAGATTTGCCAGTCTTCGAGGTAAAAAGGGATGGGAAAAAGCAGCAGATGAACTTGAGGAAGAAGAAAAAGAATTAGTCGGTAAGGCAGAAAAAGCAGAAGCAGAATTTAAAGAAGAAGTTGAGGAAATTTTAAGCGCAGAAGATTTAGAAAAAAAATCAGTATTAGATAAGGCGCGCGAAAAGTTTTCTGCAGCCAAGGCAAAATTAAAAAAATATGAAGGTATTCGGGGTGCATTAAGGCGTTTGAAAAATAAAGTTGCTGCAGTAGATGCAGAAGCTGAAGTAGAATATTCAAAAGATAAATATTTAGAAGCCAGGGCTGAATTTGTAGCCGGAAAGGTTGAAAGGCATTTAGAGGAAAGTATGAAACTGGCAGATGCTCAGGCTGATGCTTTTCAAAAAGAACGAGGATTTGGCAGGAAAATATATGACGCTTATAAAAAGCTTGGAGACTGGAATTTAACTAAACTTGGAATAAAGCCAAAAAGTAAGATAGGAAAAATGATTGCCAGGGCAGCCAGTGTGCGAACATTAATTGGCGCTGGCCTTGTTGCTGGTGGTTCTGCATTAGCAGCAGTTGGCGCAGCAGGAACAGCTGCTGGCATGTTTGTGGCCCGCAGGGCAATGGGTGGACTGGGCGCTGGAATCGGTTCTTATGATTTAATGAAAATGATAGCTAATAAAAAATTGGGCAAAGAAGTTAAATCAAATGAGGCGCGAGAAATGTCAGATGAAGATTTGAGAAAGCGGCTGGAATATTTTGAAGCGGTCGGGCCAATGAATGGAAAAAAACCATCTGAAATCCCAGCATATAAAGTTTTAAAAAGAGAATATGGCAGACGATTGAATGAAAATTTAAATGTTGTTGAACTGGCAAAAAGAGAAGGTGAAGAACCTGAAAGTGAAATGTATGAAAAAACAAAAGAAGAAGTTTTTAGAGAACATCAGGAATATATTCAAGAACTTGTAGTTAGAGAATTGAAATTATTAGTAGCATTTAAAGGTGAAAAACAAGCATATAAAAAAGCAAAAACAAAAAAAGAAAAAAATCTAATTAGAAATCATGCTGAAAGACTTTCACTAGAAATTGACCAATTAAGCAAAGAGATTGGAGATCAGACAGATGTTGATGATATTATAATTCAATTTCAAGAAAAGAATAATTTGTTTGTTAATCCAATGGATGCGCTTTCTAAAACAAAAGAAGGTATTGGGCTAAAACCAGAGTATGAGAAAAAGCTTATTGCTTTAATAAAAGAAAATGAAAATATTCAAAATTTGGCTAATAATAAAGCCGAGGCAATAATGAGAGAATCTCAAGAACAAATGGAGCAAAAAGATCTGGCAGATAAAGCTTTGGCAGTAAATGCAAAATTATTAGAAATGGCCAAAGGCGATTTAGATGAGATTGAGAAGAGAAGAAAAAAAGCAAAGAAAAATGATAGAGTAATGAAAGTAGTGGCTGCTGGAATTGGTTCTTTTGTGGGTAGCGGCGGAGTAAGGTGGCTTCTAAAAGAAACAGGCTTTATTGGAGAACCAGCTGATGCAGGTATTACTGGAAAAAAATTACAAACGCTTGGAATAGAACAAGATTCTATGGCCAGGATTGCTAGCGCAGAAGCTAAAATGCCGCCAGTAACATCAGCTTCCACAGAAATTGGACCAGAAGTAGAAATGCCTGAAGAATTTGCTGAGCCTTTACCTCGATTGGAATTATCACCATCAGCTGAAGGAGTAACATCTTTGCAGAAAGGTGAGGGAATGATTAAAGGAATTAATAGAATATTAGAAGAAAATCCAAGTTTAAAATCAGAAATCGGAGATGCTAAAGCAGTTCGTGCATGGAGATTAGAAAAATTAAAAGAGCTGGGATATGATACGAGCAAGGATGTTTGGGAAGGGGCGTATACTGTAAAACCAGGTGATCAAATAAGCGTTGTCAGAGCAGATGATGGCGCATTACATGTTGAAGTACAAAGATTAACTCCAAAAGGAGTAGCTTTATCCCTGGAAGATTATCAGGATAAATTTGGGCCAAAAGAGATTGTCCCTCGTCATTTGCCAATGACCCCAGAAGAAAAACTTCGGGCAACCATGTATAAGCAGCTTGAGTGGGCATTTTCAGAAAAGGGTCCAAAAACTTTTGATGAAGAAGTGCTAAAACAGCTAGAATGGGCATTTTCAGAAAAGGGTCCAAAAACTTTTGATGAGGAAATGCTAAAACAATTAGAATGGGCATTTTCTGAAAAAGGTCCGAAAACCTTTGATGAGGAAATGCAAGGCCAGCTTACAAGATGGTTTACTGGTGCTGAATCACAAACAGTACCGCCACCAGGTTTAGATGAAAAGATTGCTGCAGCCAAAGCAGCTAGGGAAGCTGCTGAAGCAGCAGCCGCTGAAGGATTAGAACCAACAGCACCAGCAGAAGAAGTGGCTGAAGCTGCGCCTGTTCCAAGCGGTAAAGTTATTGAACAGGGCGGAGTAAAATTTTTAGATAAATATACGCCTGAGCAACGGGCAGCTTTTTTAAGAGACATGAAGGCTGAGAGAGGAGCGATCGCAGAGTTAAAAGAAAATTTAGCAGAATATAGATCTAGATATAAAGGCACAGCTGGCTGGGCAAAATTTGAAGATGCTATGAACAGGCGGGTTGCCAATATGCAAGGCATGCTTCGTGCAAAAGTTGATTATTTAGATGACCCATCAAAAACAGTAAAAGTTGGCATTGTCAGAACTGATATGACATTAAAAGAATATGCAGATAATAAAGCTGATGGGATAACTTCAGTATATGCTAAAAAGTTTGGTATTGGGAGTACTGTTGAAAGAAGTGAAGATTATTTTGCAGAATTGTAAGATTTATATAAAAAGAGGGCTGTTTAGGCCCTCTTTATTTTTTTTAAAATTTATGCCATAATGTTTACATATTATGCAATTTTTTATGTCAAAGTTTTCAATACAAGGCGGATACAAATTAAATGGTGAAATTAAAGTAAACGGCGCTAAAAATGCAGCTCTAAAGGCAATTGCCGCTTCTTTGCTTACTGATGAAGAGGTGATTATTGAAAATGCCCCTGAGATTGAAGAAATTTCACGTCTTTTAGAATTGGTTGATTCAGCAGGCACCCGGGTAAAGAAAAAAGGTTCAACCATTTCCCTTCAGACAAAAGAAGTTAGCAAATATAGATTAGATCCTGATTTGGTTCGAAAAATCAGAGTATCAGTTTTATTGATTGGTCCAATGCTTGTTCGCCGGGGCCATATTAAAATGCCTCATCCAGGAGGATGCGCCATTGGTAAGAGGCCAATAGATTTATTTATAGACGGATTTAAAAAATTTGGAGCTCAGTTTTCAGAAACAAAAGGATTTTATGAATTTAAAACAAAAGGAAGGCTGCGCGGAGCAAAAATAGTATTACCAAAGATTTCTGTTACTGTAACTGAAGCAATGATGATGACCGCTACTTTAGCAGAAGGAACGACTGTGATTAAAAATGCTGCTTGTGAACCTGAAATATATGCTTTGGCAGAATTTTTAAATGGCTGTGGTGCAAAAATTTGTGGTGCAGGTACGCCGACCATTGTTATTGAAGGAGTGGAATGTCTCGGCGGTGATACGTATAAAGTAATTCCTGACAGAATTGAAGCTGGCAGTTTTGCCATTCTGGGAGCATTAGCAGGAGGCAAAATCAAAGTAACCAATTGTATGCCTGAACATTTAGAATCGCTCTGGGTCATATTTGATAAAATGGGTGTTAAATATAAACTGGGAGCTGACTCGGTTACAGTCTGGGGAGATAATAATTTAAAATCCGCAAATATTCAAACTCATGAATACCCTGGGTTTGCCACAGATATTCAGCCGCCATTTACGGTTTTATTAACTCAGGCAAAAGGACTGAGCCTGGTTCATGAAACTGTATTTGAGGGCAGATTATTTTATACTGATTTATTAAATCAAATGGGCGCAAATATTATCATGTGTGATCCGTACAGAGTAATTGTCAGTGGCCCACAAAAATTATATGGCAGAAAGTTAGCCAGCCCGGATTTACGAGCAGGATTTGCATTAATAATTGCGGCCTTAATTGCTGAAGGAAAAACTGAAATCGATAATATTTATCAAATTGACCGCGGTTATTCAAAAGTTGAGCAGCGGCTTCGAAAGTTAGGAGCCAAAATAACGCGGACTAAGGATTAAATGCGTATTTAATATATGAAGTTACAAAGAAAAAAATCAAATAAATGGCTGGTTGTATTGGTTGTTATTATTTTAATAATTGCGTCAGGCCTGGGAGGCTTTTTTGCTGGAAAAGTAAGTCATACAGATAAGTCAGTTTTGTCAAAAACTAAATTGAAAAGCAGCAAGTATCCTGAAGAGTTCAACTTTTCTATAATGGATGAAATTTTAAAAATTATAGACCGTGATTATGTGGATAAAGAAAAGATAGACAATCAGAAAATGTTTAATACAATGATGTCTGGGTTAGTGGCTGGATTAGAAGATCCTTATACGGTTTTTATGACTCCTAAAAAAACAAAAGAATTTAATGAAGATATTGACGGAAAATTTCAGGGAATTGGGGCAGAGATTGCCCAAAAAGGAGGATTTATTGTAATTGTGGCGCCATTATCAGATTCTCCTGCGGAAAGAGCTGGAATAAAAGCTGGAGATAAAGTTTATGCGATTGACGGCGAAGACGCCACAGATCTGACTGTTTCAGAAGCAGTACAACGTATTCGCGGAGAAAAAGGCACAGTTGTAACTTTGTCAATTGTCAGGGAAGACACTGAGCCATTTGATGTTGAAGTTACTCGGGACGTTATTTATATACAGAGTGTAAAAACTGAAATTAAGGATGGAAATATTGCCTATATTGAAATTTCAAACTTTAATACAGATACAAATTCCTTATTTCAAAAAGCGGTTGAGGAAATGAAATCAAAGAATGTGAAGGGCATAGTTTTGGATATGAGAAATAATCCAGGAGGCTTGCTGGACAGTGCAATATTTGTAGCCTCAGCCTGGGTTGAAAACAGTAATGTAGTGGTGAGTGAAAAATTCGGAGACGGAACTGTTATTGAATATAAAGCCAAAGGAACTTCTGACTTTACAAATATCCCAACGGTTGTTTTAATTGACAGAGGAAGTGCTTCAGGCTCAGAAATTGTAGCCGGCGCATTAAAAGATTATGAAAAGGCGACATTGGTTGGTGAACAAACTTTTGGAAAAGGTTCAGTACAAAATTTACAAACTTTATCTGACGGTTCTTCATTAAAGATCACTATTGCCAAATGGCTGACGCCAAACGGCATTTCCATTAGCGAAGAAGGTGTATCGCCTGATGAAGAGGTTGAATATACCAGGGAAGATTTTGAAAATGATTTGGATCCGCAGTTAGATAGGGCATTAGAAATATTAAAAGAACAATAAAGCAAGACAAGCGAGACTAGCAAGACGAGCAAGACAAGTATATGAATGTCTAACTTATGTCGCTTGTTTTACTTGTTTCGCTTGTCTTGTTTTTATATATATGTTTGATCAGATATCCAAAGGATTTGTGCTACCGTTTAAGGGATTACGATTTTTATTTAGCAATAAAAAATTATTAGCTTATGTTGGATTTCCTGTTTTAATAAATTTTGCTATTTACGCTGTCATTATCTATTTTTTTATCAGCTTTACCAGCAGTTCTTTGAATTTTTTATCATTGGATGTATGGTTTGAGAAAATATTATATTATTTGATTATTGGAGTCGGTGTGATATTAATTTTATTTTTAATGCTATTTACTTTTGTTGCTTTGACCAATATTTTTGGATCGCCCTTTTATGAATTTTTATCCAGAAAGACATCAAAGATATTAAAAATAGATGAAGAAGAAAGAAAACACACCACCAAAGAAAATATTATAATTTTATGGGAATCTTTGGGTGGGGGAATAAAACGGATTTTAATTTTTCTTGCTTCTCAAATAATGCTGCTTCTAATAAGTCTATTTCCATTAATTGGCGCAACCATAATAACGATTATAAATATTTTGATTACCTCGTGGTTTTTGGCAATGGAATTTTTAGATTTTGAGTTTGATAAGCGTGAATGGACATTTGATCATAAGCTGGCAGCATGGAAAAAGCATCGTTGGTCAATGTTAGGCTTTGGATTGGGAGCATTAATAGGTTCATTGATTCCAGTATTTAACTTGATATTTTTACCAGCTTGTGTTGTAGCTGCAAGTCTGTATTATAAAGAATTTTTGCATAAAAAATAATTTAATGTTAAGCTAATGTGGAGTTATATAGTTCTATTGTTCTATAGTTAGAACAAGAAAAAGACAAAGTATTCAAAATTAAGAACCATAGAACTATAGAACTAAGAACTATTGTAAATATGAAGATAGTTTTAATAAAAAATGATCCAAAATTAGGCCAGATTGGCGATGTTAAGCAGGTAGCAGACGGGTATGCTAGAAATTTTTTAATTCCACATAAAATGGCAAAAATGGCTACTGAAGCTGAGGTGGCTAAAGCTCAGGCGATGAAAAAAAGACATCAGTCAGTGAAAAAAAAGGGAAAAGTTGATATGCAAAGTTTGGCAGATCAGCTGCAGGGATTGAAATTAGAAATGAGTTCAAAAGCAGATGAAAACGGCACATTTTTTGCTGGTATCACTGCTGATAAAATTGCTGCAGAATTAAATAAGAAAAATTTACCTGTAAAAACAAAACAAATAAAATTAGAAGAGTCTATAAAAAAAGCTGGAAATTATAATATAAACATTCAGTCTGGTGATAAAGTAGTACAGATTGATTTAGAAGCAAAAGCAGAGTGATTAGATTGGTAGATCAGTAGAAAAGTAGATTGGTAGGATATATGTATACTACCGATCTACTCCCTAATAACATATGGCAAAATTCATTTTTGTAGTAGGGGGGGTAATGTCAGGAGTGGGCAAAGGCGTGGCAACAGCGTCTATTGGCGCGATTTTAAAAGCCAAAGGTTTTGAAGTTTCTGCCATAAAAATGGACCCGTATATTAATGTTGATGCCGGCACTATGAATCCGACTGAGCATGGCGAAGTTTTTGTAACTGATGATGGTGATGAAACAGATCAGGATATTGGCAATTATGAGAGATTTTTAGATACAAATATTTGCGCTACAAATTATATGACGACTGGTAGAGTATACCAGTCTGTTATTAGTAAAGAGAGAAATTTACAATATGACGGTAAATGCGTGGAAGTAGTGCCTCATATTCCTTATGAGATCATTGATCGGGTGCAGCAGGCAACGAAAGAGACAGAATCTGAGATTATGATAATTGAAATTGGCGGAACTGTGGGTGAATATCAAAATTTATTGTTTTTGGAAGCAGCTAGAATGATGAAATTAAAAAATACAAATGATGTTGCATTTGTTTTGGTAACTTATCTGCCGATCCCAAGTAAAGTGGGCGAAATGAAAACAAAGCCGACTCAGTATGCGATTCGAACATTAAATTCCGCAGGTATTCAGCCTGATTTTGTGCTATGCCGGTCAGAAGTGTCTTTGGATGAGGTACGAAAACGAAAAATCGCAACCAATGGTAGTTTACCTTTTGATAATATTATATCTGCGCCAGATATTGATTATATCTATGAAGTTCCAATTAATTTTGAAAAAGAACATTTTAGCAATAAAATTTTAAAAAAATTCGGTTTAGAATCAAAAGAAGAGTATGCTGGATTGAATGAATGGGAAGAGTTAATGAAAAGGATAAAAAGCTCAGACAAGTCACTAAAGATCGGCATTGTAGGAAAATATTTTAATATTGGAGATTTTGTTCTATCTGATTCATATATAAGTGTAATTGAAGCAATCAAGCATGCCTGCTGGATGCATGGTGTAAAGCCTGATATTGACTGGCTGGGATCAGAAGATTATGAAGAAAATTCAAATCGTCTTGAAGAACTTAAAAAATACGCAGGAGTTATTGTGCCAGGCGGCTTTGGAACACGAGGTATTGAAGGAAAGATAAAAGCGATTCAGTTTGTGAGGGAAAATAAAATTCCATATTTTGGATTATGTTATGGAATGCAGCTGGCGACCATTGAATTTGCCAGAAATGTATGTGGATTAACAAATGCCACCACTTGTGAAATGGATGAAAATGCAGAGACAAAAGTAATTGATATTATGCCAGAGCAGATTGAAAATATTAAAGAGCATAATTATGGATCAACAATGCGTTTAGGCGCATATCCGTGTGTTTTAAATAAAAATTCAAAAAGTTTCAAAGCCTATGGTATTGAAGATATTTCAGAGCGTCATCGGCATCGATATGAATTAAATAATGATTATCGGGGAATACTGGAGCAAAATGGATTATTACTTGCCGGAGAATCTCCTGACCGAAAATTGGTTGAAATTATCGAAGTACCAGACCATCCGTTTTTTATAGGCACTCAGTTTCATCCTGAATTTAAATCCAGGCCATTTACGGGCCATCCGTTGTTTAATGCTTTTATAAAGGCCAGTATGGAGAATGCAGAGAAGGGGATGCTGTGATTGGTTGTATGTTTAAGGCATGGCAGCCAGTATGGTTTTAAGGCGTTGTTGTTGGAATAACTACAACTTACAACTATGCCTATACGGGCCGCTATGCCTTACAACAAAAACGGGGTCGCTTGACCTCTTTTTTATTTGGCCGCCCTGGATTGTCATCTCGAGCGCAGCGTAGCGGAGTCGAGAGAGCTTACTGAAGCGGTCAACGGTTTATTAGATTTCTCCACTTCGGTCGAAATGACAAATGAGGCGAGGCCGCTTGACATTTCTTTTATTTATGCTAAATTTTATTGAGGTTCATTAACATGAAAACCTGCAATGCCCAAAGGAGGCAAGCATGAGAGACAAAGAAATGGCTAAGAAATTTTTAGCTATGCTTATTGTTATGTATATTTGTTTAGGTATATGGTTTATCCACTCTCCAAGCTGGGAAAAGTTTGGAATTATCGTAATGTCTGTTTTGACTATGGTAGTCGGATATATTATTGGGAAAAGATCGAAAAGATGAGTAGCAGAAGAGATAAATTTGTGAACATTTATACAATTTTTGCCATTTTATCTTTTATTGGCCTGGCTGTTCCAGCTTTTTGGACTCTGTCCATTCCTTTGCTGTGTACACTCGGAGGTTTGATTATTTCAGATTATGTTATCTGGAATATTGTTCAGCATCTTGACTGGAAGGAGTTTAGCAGAGAATTGGTGGGAGTAAAATAGATCCGTAGAACATTTCTGCGGTTTTTTATTTGGCCGCCCTAAACTGTCATCTCGAGCGCAGCGCAGTGGAATCGAGAGATCTAATTAAAGCGGCCAACAGTTTATTAGATTTCTCCACTTCGGTCGAAATGACAAAGGCGAGGCCGCTTGACCTCTTTTTTTATTTGTATTAAAGTAAAGTGGTTCAAAAGAGGGGGAGAATCATGGACAGGGGAGTCAAAGATTTTTGGATCGTATTAGTTGCCTGTCTTTTATGCGTTTTGATCTGTTTTACATCATTGTTTTTAATTGGCCTTTGGGGAATATTAATCGGGCCAGTTCTGGGAGGATTTGTATTATATTATTCGATTAAGATTTACGATAAATATTTTAGAAAATAAAAATTCGCAAAGCATGTTTGCGGTTTTTTTTGTTACTGCACTGCAACTACTAAGAGGTCCCCGATTGGAGTCGGGGATGACGTATGAGCAGTGAAGGCTGGGGTAATAAACTCCCTGCACCAGAACAGAGTTCGGTGCAGGGCAAGAAAGGTTGTCATTCCTGGAGTGCTAGTTCAATTAGTTTATCTAGAAATTTAGGATAGTCATAGCCGCTGACTGCTGCTGCCTGAGGGAAGAGTGAAGCATTGGTCATTCCTGGAATGGTGTTTATTTCTAAAAAGTAAATTTTATTATTTTCGGCAACAATAAAATCAGATCTTGAAATTCCACGGCAGCCCAGAGTTTGATGAACTAATAATGCCTGCTTTTGCAATTCTTTTGCCAAGTCGTTTTCAATTGGCGCTGGACAAATTTCATCACAAAATTCTGGATCATATTTTGCTTTATAATCGAAGAATTCTGTTTTTGGACGTATTTCTGTAACTGGCATAGCAACAGAATCATTTCCATTTCCCAAAATGGCAACGGTTTCTTCCTTGCCCGGTATATATTCTTCAATCATGATATCTTGCTTGTGCTTTATTACATTTTGTATTTTTTCATTAAATTCATCTTTATTATTTATAATTTCTACGCCAATACTTGAACCACCCCGGTTAACTTTAGCAACAAAAGGATATCCAAAGTCTTTTTCAATGTCATGTTTTTTAATATTTTTATAATCCAACATTTTATATTTGGGATTCAATAATCCAATACCATTCATTATTATTTTAGTAATATTTTTATTCATGGCAATTGCATGCGTTTCTACGTCAGAAAATGTAAATTTTAAGCCGAGTGTGTTTAAAAAACCTTGAATAGTGCCATCTTCACCGCCAGGTCCGTGAAAAACTGGCATTACTACGTCAAATTTTTTATAGTCTTTAAGAAATTTATCCAAATCTGACGGAAAATCAAAATATTCCTTAATGTATTTAGATTCATCAAGGTTTTCAAATACTTTTTTTGATGATTTGAGGCTGACTTCTCTTTCAGAAGAGGTGCCGCCTCCTAGAACTGCGATGTTTAACATATATAGCGAGACAAGCGAGACGAGCGAGACAAGTAAAACAAGTATTTAACAACTCGTCTTGCTTGTTTTGCTTTCTTGCTCGTTTTACTTTAATTAAATAATTTAACTTCAGCATTTTCAATCGCCTCTTTAACTAATTTATCAATATCCATGTTTTTCTCAAATTTTTCAACATCAGCCAGTTTGCCTTTAGTTTGAGGATGTTTAGCCACTAAATATGAGCAGCAGTCTGCATAAGGTATGATTGAAATTTTATAGGTTTCAATTTTTTCTGCCAGATCAATTGTTTCCTGCTTATTAAATCCAATGATTGGCCTTAAAATTAATGAATCTGTTGCCGAGCTGATTAAGATAAGGTTTTCCATTGTTTGCGATGCTACTTGAGCTAAATTATCACCGGTTACTAATGCCCTGGCCTTTTCCTTTTTTCTGATTTCATCTGCCAGGCAATGCATAAATCTTCTGTAAATAATCATCCGGTACGAACTTTCAGTATTGGCAATGATTTGTTTTTGGATTTGATCAAAAGGAACTGTATATAGTTTAATTGGTTTTTGATATTCTGACAACTTGGCTGCTAATTTTTCGATTTTATCTTGAGTTTGCTTTTGGGTAATGGTTTTGTTTTGGGCATGAAATAAAATTACATTAGCTCCGCGTTTCATCATCATATATGCAGCCACTGGACTGTCAATTCCGCCTGACATCATGCAAATCACTTTACCAGAAGATCCGGTTGGCAAACCGCCAGGCCCATTGATTTTTGGTCCAAGAACATAGGCCTTATCTTTAGCAATCTCAACTCTGATTAAAAGTTCAGGCGTTGTAACATTTACTTGCATTTTAGTTTGAGCTTTGACAAATCCGCCCACTTGTTTGGAAACTTCCATTGAATTAAGTGTGAATTTTTTATATGATCGGCTGGTTTGAATTTTAAATGTTTTGGCTGGATTCTCTTTAGCGATTTGTAATGCGATTTTTTGTATTTGATCTAAATCAGGCTTTGTTTGATAACCAAAAGCGAGATTAGAGATCCCAGGTAGTTTTTTGAGTGAGCCAACTAAGGTTGGGTGGAATAGTGCATCTCTTATTTCTACTACAATTTTACCTTCTTTTCTAATAATTTTATTATAATTTTTTTTATCTAAAAAATTTTTAATATTTTGTATTAAAATTTTTATAAAAAAAGATTGGTTTTTACCCTTGAGCATTAATTCGCCAAAGTGGAGGACTATTACGGGCTTCATATTTTATATTTTGTAAATCTAATTTTTAATAATTCAGCAAATGTTTTTAAAAAGTCAAAAGGCTTAACTTTACTGTCAGGCGAGTCAATCCAGGTGACTGGAATTTCTTTAACAGAATAATTTTTCTTTTTTGCTAAATATAATAATTCAATGTCAAATCCCCAGCGGTCTATGGTTTGGTTTTGTATCAAATCTTTTGCTACATTTTTTTTGAAAAATTTAAATCCGCATTGAGTATCTTTGTGTTTTATGCCCAGAATTATCCGAATCGTTTTATTGCCAAAAAAGGTGATAATGTTTCTGTGCCAGGGCTGTTTGAGCTTAATATTGCTTTTTGGCAAATATCTTGATCCAATTAATATATCATATTCATTTTTTTTATTCCCAAAATTATTAAATTGCTCGATTGGAGTTGAATTGTCTGCATCTGTAAATAAAATAAAATCGCCTTGGGCAGCTTGAATGCCAGTCTTTACTGCTGCGCCTTTTCCCTTATTCTTGTCATGCTTTATAATTTGCACATCTGGGAATTTCTTTACAATTTCAACAGAATTATCAGTACTGCCATCATCAACAGCAATTATTTCATGCTCAATATTTTTTGAATTTAAAAACCCTTGAATTTGGGGCAGAGTGGAGCCAATTCGTTTTTCTTCATTAAAAACTGGAATTATTACTGATAAAATTGACATATACATATATAGTAGTAAAAAAAAGGCTAAAAGCCAAGTTTTTTTGATTTTTTAATAATATTTGGTAAAATTAAAGAGTATTTGCTTAGTTCGCTAAGGAGGACAACATGAATTTAGCAGATCGGCTTATTGTTTCTTTACAATCGCCTATAGAGCAAGTCAGGCAATTTGCGCCAAGCTTACGAGGTTTTATTTCAACATTTTTATTAGAAGAGTATGATTCAGAGATGTTTGAATATTTGCGAAATGATTTAGGTTTTCATGTAATGGTCAATACAAAATTAATTGGTGATCCAGAAAAGATAAACGAAGAAATTGATAAGATGCTGTTAAATTCACCAAAAATGATCACTGTTTTAGCCAGGACTGGACAGGCAAGTATGAAAATCTTGCGTCAAAGATTGATTGATACAACTCCAGTAGCGATTATTGATACGCCGGTTGCCAGTAATGGAGCTGGTCAATTTCCAAGTTCAGTATGTAGGGTAATAACCAATCAAGCAGCCTTGGCCAAACAATCTGGTATTCAAAGCCTGATGTGTTCACCAAAAATTTTTAGAGTATTAAGATCAACTAAAGATTTTAATGATTGTCAGTTTTTCATTACTGGTATTTGGCCTTCCTGGGTGGTTTTACCAACTGACCCTGAAAATACAATGTCAGTTCAAGGAGCAATTAAAGAGAGGGTTAAGTATTTGATAATAGACGAGCAGGTTTTTAATCAGGGATCGCTTAAAGCAGAGATTTTGAAAGTACTAAAAAGAATGGATAATGTATTAAAAAAAGTGGCTGAGAAAGATACTGCCACATTTGATAAGGAAGATATAGCAAGTTATAAGCAAGGACAAAGTGTATAAAGCTTACTTCAATATAGTAAGCTTTTTTTATTGCTTATATCTTAATGCCTTAATTGGATCAAGCTTGGCGGCTTTTTTTGCCGGATAAAGGCCGAAGATCAGTCCAATTATTACAGAAAATCCGATGGCTAATATAATTGATGTTATGGAAAGAGAAAAATCCCAGCTATATCCGGCTTGCTGAGCGCCAATACTGACTAAAAATGACAGACCAGCTCCAATTGCAAATCCAAATATTCCACCCATTAATGTTATTATTATTGCTTCAAAGAGAAATTGAGACATGACATCAGCATTTTTTGCACCAATAGCTTTGCGCAAGCCAATTTCAAAAGTTCGTTCAACAACAGCCACGTACATGACGTTCATAATGCCCACACCACCGACGACTAATGAAATGGCTGCAATGGCAATTAATAATAAAGTAACGCCATTGAGAATAATATCTATCATTTCTTGAGCCTCAGCCATGGTGGTGACCCGAAAGTCTTCTTTTTCCGGCGTTGGTGTATCATGCTGTTCTCTCATGATGAATTTTATTTCTTCAGCTGTCTCATCTATTTTATTTACATCGTCAACCTCAGTTATTATTGTTGACACATAATCAACGCCTAGCATTTTTTTCTGCATTGTCCTTATGGGGATATATAAAATATCATCAAAGTCAAAAATCATTACCGCGCCTCTTGGTTCCATGATGCCAATAACCCGGTAATTATCTTTACCAATTTTTATTGTTTTACCTAAGACTTCATCTTCTCCGAAAAATTTAGTTTTTGCCTTTGCACCGAGAATGACCACTCTGGCAGCGCCTCTGTCTTCTTCCTCACTGAAAAATCTACCTTCCATCATTTCACTTTTATCAACATCTATATAACTGGCAGATACTCCGTAAAGCATTGATTGTGAGCGCTCAGCGCCTTTTTTTACAATTTGTTGGCTAATGCTGCCTGCATATGCATTTGTTATATTTGGAATTTTTTTTATTTCTTCCATATCATCAATTGTCAATGTATTGATAACAACACCAGCAGCAAGAGAAGTTGCCTGCTCTGTTTCAGATTTTGATGAAGAAGGAACCTTTATTTCAATTTGAACCCAATTGTCTCCAAAGGCAGCTAATTCACCTTGAACTAGACCCTTTATTCCTTGTCCGGCTGATAAAACCGTTATCACCGCGCCAATTCCAATAACAATACCCAAAACAGTCAACAGCGTTCTGGATTTGTTAATTTTTAAGTTTTTGATTGCGATTTGGAAGTTTGATTTTATCATTGTTTCGAGATTTACACGATTTATGTACAAGATATTACGAGATTACTAGATTTAGCATCTTGTACTATCTCGTATGTTGATCTTGTACATCTTGTAACCATTTATTCATATCGTAAAGCAGCAATTGGTTCTATTTTGGATGTTTTTATTGCTGGGTATAATCCGAAAACCAAACCAATTAATGATGATATGCCAAGGCCTAATAATATTGACTGCAAAGATACAATATAATCCCAGTCATAGTCAAGATAATTTGCCACTAGGGCAACAAGTCCAGAGATTATCGCTCCTATTATTATTCCTACAGCTCCGGCAATTAATGTGATTACAATGGTTTCTGCTAAAAACTGGGTAACTAAGTTTATATTTCTGGCTCCAACAGCTTTTCTAAGTCCAATTTCTCTGATTCTTTCATTTACTGCAATAAGCATAATATTCATAATACCAATACCACCCACTACCAGAGCCAGACCTCCAACTGCTGCTAAAAAGAATTTTAAAGCATCAGTTATGGTGGTAACTATTTCTAAAGCCTGGGCTGCTGCCCTGACTGTAAAATCATCGTCTTTTGGATTGTCAATGTCATGTTGTTCCCTGAGCGTTTGTTTTATCTCTTCAATACTTTGATCAACATTTTCAGTGCTGTCTATTTTTATTCGTATTGATCCTAAATGGTCAACGCCCAGTAAAAGTTTTTGTGATGTTGAAATAGGAATAAACGCTTTATTATCCTGATTCTCTAGACCGACTACCCCTCGTTCTTTCATTAGGCCAATAACTTTGAAGGCATGTTTTTTTATTTTTATTGTTTCTCCGATTGGATCTTGATTACCAAATAAATCTTCAGCGATTACTGATCCAAGTACAATTACCCGGGCCATGCTTTTTTCTTCACTTTTAGAAAAAAATCTGCCGCGTTCGACTTCTGCTTCTTCAACGTTTAGATAATTTGCAGTAGTACCAGTAAAATTTGTTTCAATACTGGAATCCTTCCAGCTAAAAGTGCCCTGGCCGGTTAAAAAAGCAGATGCAGCGACTGCATGCTCAACATTTGATTTTTTTTCTAACGCCAATGAGTCTTCGTATTTTAATGTTGTAATTGTAATACCCATTATTGCTGTGGGTGGACCGCTTTCATCACTGGAGCCGGGCATGATGGTAATTATGTTAGTGCCAAAGCCTTTTATTTGATTAATAATCAGGCTCTGGGCTCCTGCGCCGACTGACATAATAATTATAATAGCCATTACCCCAATTACCAATCCGAGCATTGTTAAAAAAGAACGAACCTTATTCGCTCTTAAGTTATTAATAGATATTTTAATTGCATCTTTGAATTCCATAATATTTTGTTACGAGATTTACAAGATTTGTATACAAGATATTACAAGATTGGGATTTGATTTATTTTACAAGTTCGCCGTCTTTGGCTCTTCTTCTTACATGATTTTTATAATCTTCTACTATTAGACCGTCTTTTATTTTAATTATTCTATCTGCATGCTCAGCTGTATATCTTTCATGTGTAACTAAAATCACAGTATGTCCTTTCTCATTTAAATCCTCGATTAACTCCATAATTTTTTGTCCTGTTTTACTGTCCAAATTACCAGTCGGTTCATCAGCTAAAATCAAAGAAGGCTCATTTACCAGAGCCCGGGCAATGGCTACTCTTTGTTTTTCACCACCTGAAAGTTGATTGGATAAGTTACTTATTCTTTTTGTTAAACCAACTGCTTCGACTGCCTTTTTTGCCAGTTCAATTTTGTTTTTCTTTTTACTATATATTAGAGGAAGTTTTACATTATCGAGTACATTTGTCCTGGGAAGAAGATTAAAAGTTTGGAAAATAAAACCAATTTCTGAATTTCTCATTTCAGCAAGCTGATCATCATCTAATTTACTGACATCTTTGCCCTTAAATTTATATTTTCCTGAAGTCAGCCGATCTAAGAAACCAATTATATTCATTAAAGTAGATTTGCCTGATCCGGAAGGTCCCATGATGCCAAGAAATTCACCTTCCTTGATTGTTAGATTTATTCCATGCAAAACCTTGGTCACAACTTCTTCAGTTACATACTCTTTTTTTATGTCAGTTAATTCTATAAGCGCTTTTTTTACTTTTGCTGCCATACTATTGTGATTTGATAAAGGTTATAACTTCATCTCCTTCTTTTAGGCCAGATATGATTTCAGTATTTGAGTCTCCTTTTAATCCTGTCTGTACTTCAATTTCTTCGATTTCTCCTCGCTTTAATATTCTAACAATTTTTTTTCCATTTTTCGTAATAATCGCTCTTTGCGGAATGGCAATCACATTTTCTTTTTTATCAGTAGTAACAGTTACATTAGCAGTCATGCCTGGTTTGATATCTTTTTCCATCATATCTTCGAGAACAATTTTAATTTTATAATATACAACTCCGGCAATTTCTGTTTCAGCCGGTTCAATAAAGGTTACTTTGCCTGGGAAGACAATATCATCGCCATAGGCATCTAAAGTAATTTCTGCCTCATCATTTAGTTCGACTTTAGAAATGTCTGATTCAGAAATATCAACCTCGATTTTTGGTAATGGAGTAATGATTGACATCATCTGTGTAAAAGCGGCAATGTTTTCACCAACATCATATTCAACCTTTGAAATAATACCGTCAACCGGTGCAACAATTTGAGTTTTTTGATAAGAGTATTGGTTGGCTGCCAGATTTGCCCGGGCTTCATCAACATTGGCATATAGACCAGCCAAATCCACTGCTCGTGGATCAGCTTCTTTTAGTGCAAGTTCTGCTTGAGCAGCGTTTAGTGAGCTTTGTTTTGCTTTTACATCAAGCTCAGCAGCTTTTCTCTGATTTTCTGACTCAACCTGTACAGTTTCTAAATTTTGCAAAGCTGCTTCATAATCTTGATTGGCAATGTCATATGCGTTTTGCGCAGTTGTCAAAGCTTGTTTGTAATTTTCAAAAGATAAAATAGCTGCTCTTAGATTTGTTCTGGCAGTATCAATGTTTAAGATTAAGCCGTCTAAAGTAGCTTGAGGAAAAGTAAAAGTGACCAGTGCGTTTTCTAAAGCCCCGCGAGTAGAGGTTAAGCATTCTTCTGAAGATTGGAAAGCATTGTCAATATCTTTTATTGCCTGATCTATTAAATAATGATCTGATTCAATGTTTAATGTATTGTAAAAATTATTTACTTCCTGATATCTTTCTTTTGCTTCAAGATATTTAAATTCAGCATCAATTAAATCTTGAGGATTTTTAATTGACAAATATTGTTCAAAAGTATCATTGGCAGTGACATTATCAATGCCTAAAACATAATCAGCTGCCTGGATTGCATTATAAATGCTTATTAGATTTGTCCCTAAGCTAATAAAAATATTATCATAAGCATCTTCAACTTGTTGATTTATATCAGTTTGGTTTTCTATTAGATTTAAATTTACTTTTGCCTTTTCTAATGCCACTTCTGCATTTTTTATATTTTGTTCAATAGTAGTTTCGAGCGTTACTAAATTGTTTTGTGAAGTTTCCAGTGTTACTTGGGCGATTTCAACATTTGCCTTTGAAATATTTATTTCTTCCTGCATTGGTCCGGCAAGCCTTAAATTAAGAGCAGCCTGAGCTGCAGCCAAAGTTGCCTGAGCTCGGGCAACAGAAGCGCTTTGGTCATTTGCTTCCAAACTGGCTAATAGATCATCTTTTCTGACCTGATCATTAATACCATAATAAATATTACCGATAACGCCGCCAGCTTGAAAACTCAAATCAAGATCAGGATCTGAAATTACTTTGCCTGTTTCTGCAACAGTTTGAAGTAAATCCTGCCTTTCAACGGTTATTGTATTATATTCTTCTTCTTCTTGCTTTCTGGATTTGGCTGCAAAAACAATAACGATAATTATTACAATAATTACCAAAATTATCCAAAAACTTTTTTTCTTGAATATTGACATATACGTAGTTTTATTTTATCAAATTTTACTAAAAAAAGAAATGTTTTCCTAGCTTAAGACAAATAAATCTTCTTGTCAATAAAAAAACACCTTTTATGGTGAAACTTTTATGGCTCGGAGGCCTGGATTCGAACCAGGATAGCCAGGACCAAAACCTGGAGTCCTACCATTAGACGACCTCCGAATGTAATTAAATTCGAAATTTGAAATCTGAAATTAGAAATTACAAATAACAAATATTTTTCAAAAAAACTACAAATATTATACAGGATTAGGAAAATTTTGTCAAACATTTTTACATATTTACTTTTGTAATTATATATAATAAACTAAGCTTGAAATGTCCAGAAAGGACATAAAGTACCTTTGATAAGCTATGAGAAATATTATCTCATGGCACGGGAGGGAAAAGATGCACAAGTGTGTGGTGTGTGGTAAAGATGATTTGATTGGATTTCAGTTAACTATAGATGGTTCTGACGTTGTATTTTATTGTTTGAATGAAAAATGTCAGCGAGAAGCTGAAGATGAAGCAAAAAAACAAAGAGAAAAACTTGTTGCATCAGGCAAACTATGCAAATGGCAAAGCGAGTGGGATTACCACCCATGCTCAAAAATCGCAGTTGAACGCGGGTTTTGTGAAGAGCATGCAAAGAGGGCATGTTCACATCCAGATTGCAGTAATATGGCAACAAAACCCTGTAGTCATACAGGAGCGCTTGTCTGCGGCGTGCCGATTTGTGATGAACATGAATATTGTCATCATCATCAACCTGCCCCTATTCAACTAAGAATACCAGTTTAGACTGTATTTATTATGCAGTCTTTTTTGATGTGTTACATTGAAATTTGAAAAACTTGTCGCACTGGCCGTACTTGTCTTGCTTGTTCAATATGTTATAATCAAATAGTATTAATTCATAAAATAAAAATATGAAAGGATTTAATGCAAACATTGAAAGAGACACTTTGGAAAATTCAAATTTTCGAAAAGTGTTATACACTTCAAAGCACAGTCAGTTAGTTTTAATGTCACTAAAGCCCAATGAAGACATTGGCATGGAAGTTCATGAGGAAAATGACCAGTTTTTTAGATTTGAAAAGGGGACTGGTAAAGTTATTATTGATGGCAATGAATATGAAGTTAAAGATGGATCAGCAATTGTTGTTCCAGCAGGCGCTGAACATAACGTGGTTAACACTTCTGATTCTGAGGAATTGAAACTTTATACCATTTATTCACCAGCGCATCACAAGGATCAAATTGTGAGGGAGACAAAAGAAGAAGCTGAAGCTAATGAAGAAGATTTTGATGGCCAGACCACTGAGTAGAGATTAAGGGCTTACGGAAGATTGCAGATGTTACGGAATATAAAATTATTGGATATGAATCTTCCAAGGACAACTTTATTTATGATAATGTCGCTGGATGGTAAGATTTCCAGCGGTGACACAGATGATTTGGATGTTGATCGAGATTGGAAAAAAATTAAAGGTGTAAAAGAAGGCTTACATCAGTATTATGATTTGGAAAAGAGAACAGACATTGTTTCACTTAATACCGGACGAGTGATGGCAAAGATTGGAGTTAATAAAAGAAAAAAGGCGCCGAAAAAGATGCCAGTCAGTTTTGTCATTATTGACAGCAAACCGCATTTAACTAAAGTTGGAGTTGAATATCTTTCCAAATGGTTAAAGCATCTGTATTTAGTAACAACAAATAATAATCATCCGGCAGTTAAATTAAGCAAGAATTTAAATAACATTACAGTTATAAAATATAAAAAAATTGATTTCACAAATCTTTTTCAAAAATTGAAAAGAGAATTTGGCATTAATCGGATGACAATTCAGTCAGGAGGTACATTAAATACAACCTTGGTCAGGCAAGGATTGATCGATAGAGTTTCAATTGTAATTGCGCCAATATTGGTTGGCGGTAAAACAACTTCCACCTTGATGGATGGCAAGGCATTGCATAAAGTAAGTGAATTAAAAAAATTGAAAGCATTAAAATTAATTAAAGTTAATCGTTTAAAAAATTCATATTTACATTTAATCTATAAAGTATTATGAATTCAGAATTACCATTCGTAATTATTTGTAATAAATAAAAAAATATTTGTAATTTATGCAGAACATTCAAGAAGTATTTAATCGAATCCAAAAAGCAAAAGAAAAACAAAAAGAATTAAAAAAAATGTATAAGGAGGCGCTGGAGCAAACCCCTGGTTATAAAGACATTGTTGATGATTATAAAGAATTGAGAGATAAAAAAAAGCAGGCTGAAAATCAGGTAAGGCAGGATTTTGCCAAAGAGTTTGAAGAGTTGGATGATCTAAAGTCTGATATCCAGACTGATCAGGAACTTTTGTCAGACATTGCGCTCAATAAATTGGTAAAAGGAGATACTGTGGAAGTGACTGATAAAGAAGATAATAATTATGAGCCGATATTTAGTATAAAGTTTAAAAAAGTATATTAAAAAAAGGTCTGCGCAGATTTGACGCTGATTTTTTTAATTAAGAATACAAATTTTTTTGAGAAGTTAACCACAGCTAAGCATTGAGAGATTTCCTTTTTTTACTTATAATTTATATCAGGCGACAATGATCGTTGACAAGGAGACAAAAATGAAAATAAAAATACAAATCCAAATTAAAACCAAAACTGGAAGGGATAGCCATTAATGGGCGAGGCGATTGCCAAACTTCAACAAGAAATTAAAGATTTAAAGCTATCAGAGCAATCATTAAGAAATCGTTTAAAAGAGGTGAAGCGTCTTTTGCATGGATCTATATCAGCATTGGTTTGTATGATGGAAAAAGCAGATCGACATACAGCCAGGCATCAGAAACGCGTGGCCCAACTTGCTTTTATAATGGCGAAAGAGCTTGGATTCACATCTGAAGAAGCATATGAAGTACTGCTTGCAGCGCTTGTCCATGATATTGGAAAAATATCAATTTCTGCAGAGGTTTTAACCAAACCAGGCAAATTGTTGCCTTATGAATGGGAAAGCATCAGAGCTCATCCAGTCGTTGGCTTTAATATTATGAACAACTTTAATTATCCATGGCCTGTGCCAATGATTATTAAACAACATCATGAAAGACGAAATGGCAGCGGATATCCAGATGGTATTAATAAACATGATATTTTACGGCCAGCAATGGTATTAGCGGTGGCTGATGTTTTTGAAGCAATGTTTTCTCACCGGCCATATAGGCCAGCGCTCGGGATTGACCCGGCTTTGGCTGAGATTTCAAAGGCAGATTACTACGATCCAGAAGTGGCTGCTGTTTGTTCTGATTTATTTCTTAAGCAAGGGTTTTGTTTTGAACAACATTAAGTCTCTTATACAAATCCCATTATTAAATGATGGGATTTTTTTTATAAAAAAAACTATGCATAACGCATAGTATTGATATTCCTGCCAAAGAAATTTTTAGAAAAAATTGCTTTGGTGGGAGGACAAGCAAACTCGGTTTGCTTGTCCCTAAGGGTTGGGCTAGGCTTCTCGTACCTCAGTCATGAGCTCAGGCTGCTGGCCCTGCTCATAGACGGCAATTGCGACTTGGCTTGAGCCATCGCAATCGCAGTCCTGGACCGACAGGTACTCTTCACAGACCATGTTCCTTTCGGAAGTGTCAGTGAAGCGAGCGATACGGAGCTTTTGTGGACCGTCTCCGTACAGATCTGAGCCTCGTGAGTACTCTTCGTCCTTGAACTCTTCGGTGTAGGCAATGCCTAGCACATCCAGAGCCTGGACAAAAGATTCGTACTTCTCCCAGCCGTAGGTTCCGTGGTTCCAGGACATGGTGGCCTCCTTTGGTTGGTTAACGGCGAAATTGCCGTTATACCATTTCAAAGTAGACATACTTACCAACCCAAGGTTGCCCAGTCCAGGATACGGATATTCCATAATATCATATTTTTCGATAATTGTCAATAGTTTGGGATAATTTGGTATAAAAATCAGCTTGATTTTGCTATAATAAAATAAAGAATATTAAATCTGTTATTTATGCAAAATATGAAAAAAGCATGGGTGATTGCTGTAACTATGGGTTATGGGCATCAGCGAGCTGCATATCCGCTAAAGGATATTGCTCATGAAGGTATCATTACTGCAAATGATTATGCAGGCATTCCAAAAAAAGACCAGCGCGTTTGGAAGCAAAGTCGAAGTTTTTATGAATTTATTTCCAGACTAAAACATCTCCCATTGGTTGGCGAGGGAATTTTTAATTTTTATGACAAACATTTTCAGTCAATTGACCCATTCTATCCCAGAAGAGATTTGTCAGAAGCAAGTTTTCAAATAAAACAAATGTATCGACTGATGAAAAATGGCTGGGGTAAACATTTGATTGATTTCTTAAATCACGAAAATATTCCAATGATCACCACTTTTTTTGTGCCGGCATTTTTTGCAGAGTTTCATAATTTTAAAAATGAAATTTACGTAGTAGCTACTGATACTGATATTTCCAGAACCTGGGCGCCGCTGGAACCGAAAAAGAGCAGGATTAAATATTTTGCTCCAACACGACGTGCATTGAAACGTTTGCAGGAGTATGGGATAAGAGAAGAAAATATATTTTTAACCGGATTCCCTTTGCCAAAAGAAAATATTGGCGGCAGAAAGATGAATGTTTTAAAAACAGCATTGGGGCGGCGCATTTGCAAATTAGATCCAAAGCGTATTTATCAAAAAAAATATGAAAAGACCATTTTGGATAATTTGCCTGCGGGTTGCGTACCAAAACATGTAGAACGCCCATTGACCATAACCTTTGCGGTCGGCGGGGCTGGAGCGCAGCGGGAAATCGGAGAGACAATTGTAAAGTCATTAAAAAAACATATTGATCAGGGACGGATAAAAATAAATTTGGTTGCTGGTGTTAGAAATGAAATATATAAATTTTTTGAAAAAGTGTTGATGCAAAATAATTTACTTGAAGATAAATCAAAAGTAGAAATTATTTACTCAATAAGCTTTCATAAATATATTGAACAGTTTAATAAGGCTTTACTTGAAACTGATGTGCTCTGGACAAAGCCGAGTGAACTTTCATTTTATTGCGGTCTGGGAATTCCAATTATTATGGCTCCGCCAATTGGCGCACAGGAGCATTTTAACCACAGCTGGCTGGAAACAATTAATGCTGCCAAGGATCAACTGGATCCGCGTTATACTCACCAGTGGCTTTTTGACTGGCTGGATTCTGGCTGGCTGGCAGAAGCAGCAATGGAAGGTTTTTTAGATGCTGAAAAATTTGGCGTCTATAATGTTGAGTCAATAATTTCCGGCAGAATTAAAAGAGCAGCCGAATTGCCACAACTTGTATAGATTGGTAGATCGGTAGGGAGTTAGATCGGTAGTCTTTATCTACCAATCTACTGATCTACCAATCTACTTCCTAAAACTATGAATATTGCACAACTTTTAAAAAGCTCAAAATTTGTTGTATTGAATCCCAAACAAAAAAGAGATAAATTAAGAAAGAAAAAAAATCTTTATAAAAAAGATGGCAAATCCTTGTTGGCAATTGAAAAATGCCCCTATGATGTGGGAAAAACAGATTTACGGAGAAAAATAAAAGATGCAGTTGACCACCTGGGCGGTTTTGAAAAAATCATTAAACCAGGTGATGAGGTTTTTATCAAACCAAACTTAAACAGCGATGATCCGTTTCCTGCGTCTACTGATCCAATCTTTGCTAGGAGCGTAGTTGAATTATGCTATGAAGCAGGAGCTAAAAATGTAATTGTGGCTGATATGAGTGGCGTTCACTGGCTGCCGACAGAGCGGGTATTAGATTTGGGTATAAAAAACGAGTGTGAACAAGCGGGCGCAAAAGTTTTTTCTCTGGAAAATAAAGATTGGGTTGCAGTCGAACTTGAAGCGCCTCACTGGAAAAAGGCAGTCTTATCAAAAGAGCTTTATAAAAAAAGAAAGTTAATTTATTTACCATGTCTAAAAACTCATTGCCGGGCAGATTTTACAATGAGTTTGAAATTATCTATGGGTCTAATCAATGTTGGTGATCGGTTGCTTTATTTTCATATGAAAAACCATAAATATATTTATGAAAATATTGGCTATCTAAATACTTTGATGTGGCCGGATTTAATTATTTTAGACGGCAGAAAAGCTTTCCGATGCGAAGGCCCGAGCAAAGGCGAAGTGGTTGAATCTGAGGTAATCATGGCTAGCGGTGATCGGGTGGCAATTGATGTTGAAGCATTGCGCGTTTTGCATAAATTTAAAGCTGAAAATATATTAAAGGATCCTTGGAAAATGGATCAGATAAAAGCAGCGGTTGATGCTGGAGTGGGGGTATCAAGTGATAGTGAAATAGAAGTAGTATAACCGGGCGAGAGCTCGGTTTTTTTGAAGACTTGAAAAGTTATCAGAAAGAGTATAAGCTACAATGATTTGGTTAAGGCTCAGGTTTAATAAGTTTTTGTTAAACTTAACATCAGCCAAATCGGTTGTTTGACCTTTGACAACAAAAAGTATGATGGAGGAGAGCAGTACGATGAGAAAGACAATTAGCATAATTAGTATTATTTTAATGTTTATCAGTACAAAAGTATTGGCCTGGAATGTAACCGGTGCTTATTATTTATATGATTCGCCAAATGGAAATATTGTTCAGCCTGGGGAAATCCTCTGGTTTGAAGGCGCATTTACTGCGCTGGGAGAAGTTGCCCAATGTTCAGTTCAATTTAATTTTACAGTTATGGAACCTGGCGGTGGTTTGGAAGGATATACTGACGGATATTTTTACGCGCCAGTAACTGGCCATGTTGAATATTTAGATATTGCAGCTCCAACTTCGCCTGGTGTATATGATTACCGGGTTGATGGCTTGATGTTTGACTGTGATGGATTTGAGGTCCATTCAGATTATGACTGGGTGACTGTTACTGTTGAAGATACGTCAGCAGGTGATTGTGATGTTAGTGAATTGGGAATCCCTGATTGGGATTTTTACAATATTATGCAGGATGAATCTTTTTGTGAAGAGCTGGAAATACACAATTCTGGAGAGTTTGACTGCTATATCACAAATGTTCGAGTGCAAACGGTATCAGGTTCAGTTAATATCAATTGGTCAGATGATACGTATTCACCTAATTTTACTTTGGGTGAAACTGATAGTAATTGGGTAGGACCATTTTGTGGCGTGGCAACTGAAGCAGGTGCTGCAGATGTAGATGTTTATGTAAAAATCGATGGTGGAAGTGAAGTATATATTGATTGGATTTATTTTAATGTTGATTCAAATTGTACTCCAAATTGGAGCTGCAGTGTTTGGTCTTCATGTGCGAACTGCTTTAGAACTCGGACTTGTAATGACCTGAATAATTGTGGAGTAAATGATGGCAAGCCTGCTGAAATTGAAGGCTGTACCAATTGTACAGATGAGTGCTTTCTGTTTGACAATCATTGCGATGGCAATGTGGCATATGACTGCGTTTTAGACGAATATAATTGTTGCTATAAAAAACAAAATCAACAAACCTGTCTTGGTGCTTGTGAAAATGGAGAATGCGTTTCTGATCCAACATGTGAGTACACCGATTGCCATAACAATGACTTGTGGTGCTTTAATGCATCAAATCAGCCAGATCATATGGTAGAAGAATGTGGTAATGCCTCAAGCTCAGGCCCTGTTAGTGGGCAATATTGCAGCAGTGAAAGCGGCCATTTAGTTAAGCTTAACAGTTATTCAGTTCGTTGTTGTGAAAATAATTCCTGCGGTTGGTGTTTTCAATATAATTATGAGCAAGTTCATGTTGAATGCGAATGGGGATGTGATCAAGATACAGATCAATGTTTGGGTTGTACTCCAGACTGGGATTGTAGCCCAACTGAAGACTGCCAGCCTGATGGCACACAGCAATTCGAATGTATTGATACTGTCTGCGGCCAGCCATCTTATTTTGATGAACAAGCTTGCCAGTACTGCGATATTTCTATATGCAGTCTTAATGATAAATATTGTGATTTAAATCTATTGCTTGAGTGTGTGGAACTGCCAGGAAGCTGCAACACAGCCTGGAATATGACTGATTGCGGCACTGATTCAGAATACTTAGGCATGAATTATTGTTTAGATAATAATGTCGTATTTGACATTATTAAATTAAACAAAGGTTGCGCTGATGCATCTTGTTATGAATATGAAGAAGTGCTTTCAATTGAAATTTTACAATTATGTGAGGGATCTATTGAATATAGTGCTGCCTATTGTGAAGGAATCAATATTGTTCAAGAAGTGGAAACCATATCTGCAATTTGTGATGTTAATACCGTTAGTTGTGTTTTCGATTCAGATATTTCTCAGCAAATTATAGAAGGTTGCATTTGCGGATGTGAGCAAGGATCTTGTCTTGCCTGCCAATATGATACGTGTGCAACTTTACAATGCGATTATCAGACTAATTCAGTTTGGTGTTATGACAGTAATGGCATTGTTTATGAACAATATCAGCAGTGCGATCAGGGTTTTATCTGCCTGGCTGATGAAAACAATGAAAATGCTGAATGTGTTGAAGAATATGTGCCTCCAATTCCTGAAGAATGCGAATTTCTAAGCGCATGGTGGTCTAAGATAGAAGTAATTGATGGTGAACGGGTAGAATTAATTGTTTTAAATAATGGGTATTGCGATGGCGAAGTAATTTCCTTTGTCATATATGAAGAGGACTGGTGGATCCTGCCAGATGATTTTCAGCTGGCATATCCGTTTGTTACGGTTAATTCAACAACAACTGTAGTTGAATGGCAGGCTGTCTTTATGAAAGATGCAGCAAATCCCTTCCAGTCATGCGAAGGGCCAGTTTGTATTTATGAACCAGAATATTATTTTGAAGTTCATCATGTTGATTCAGTTGTGCTTGATACAAATGATACAATTTCCTGGCTTAAGGTATCGCCTTATTATGCTGGCTTATCCTTGCAGGAATTTGTAAGCAAAATGATTGAAGAGCTAGAAAATGAACAAGACGCTGAGGATTCTATTGTTTATTTGGACTGCTTGAGCTCTGAGGAGACGATTACATATAGATGTGAGGAAATGTTTGAGAAAGCCAATGTGATCGCAGATGAAGAAGAAATTAAAGAAGTCTGGGAATGGCTTAGTGAATGGTGGGATAAAGGCTGGGAATTTTTTGATCCTGGTTTCCAGTTTATTTCAGCCATAAGCTGCGCTTCATGCAGCCACCCAGACAATATTGGCGCATTTATTCTTGACTTTAATTTGTCTGACGTGTTAGACGGCGGAATTACAGATGAGGATTTTATATATCCTGGCGCGCTCTGGGGCCCAGATGCCTGCGAGATATGTGTCGAATGGCTTTTGGCCTTTATGGATAATCCGCAGATTGCTTTGGGAACGTTGTTTTTTGGCATTGCCAAAACGGTTGGCGCTCAAGGTATTAAAAAGATGGCAAGCAAATATGGAATCACCCAATTTGTTGCCAAAATTGACAGAAAAGGTCTTGGCGCCAAGATGAGCTATATCTTTGGCGAAGAAGTATTTGAAAGAAGACATGCATATTTCAAAGTAGGAAATAATCTTAAGAAGAGCAGTCGTTTGTATAAAAATCCTATTTGGATTAAGCAAGGTGGTGAAGAGTTCATTTATTTCAATGCTATAAACAATGGACCATTTCATGGATTTAAATGGGTAAGTGAGCTTAACGAAGAATTCTTTCTTGCTTTGTTTAAGGCAAACAAAGTACAGCCTGTGTATGAAAAAGTCAGAGTGTTGGGTGCAAATGTTGCCGGTACATACTTTGATGATTTAAAAATATTGTTAAGAGAAGTAGATATTCCTGCTCCATATGGAGCGTATATGTATGATTATAATAAAATAAAGCTGGGAGTGAATATACCAGAAGGATATTATGGTTTACTTGTAACAAAAGAAGAAATTTTCATTGTTGCTCTTGAACATGAAATGGGACATTTCTTGCAAGCAAGAGGCTTGATTCATAAGGGATTTCAAATAGAAACATATGATGGAAAAAATCCAGTGATTGAATATTTCAATGATCTATTTATGATGGATCAAACCACTACTGGTGATGCTTATAGCAATATTGTGAAGGGAAAACTGGATAAAGTAATAGATTTTGATTCAAATCCGCCTTCTGGCATTGTAAAAGATGGAAAATGGTGGGCTGATACATATATGTATGATAAAGCTGAGAGTAAACTTGAAAGACATCAGCTTGAAGCCATTTACAATTGGGCTAACAAGCTGGATCATAACCAAGCAAAAGAATTTGTAGAAAATGCAATCAAGCAAAATTATGGCGATGATGCTTTTGATGCATTTGTAACTGATGCATCAGATTTGAAGCAAGCAGCAGAAATATTTAATTCTGAATTTTTATTACCATCTCAGCCGTCAATTGAGTTTATTGAGGTAGTTGAACAATTCCAGGTAAATCATTGGGATTTGGTAAATTGGGATGGTGAATATGATCATGGCCATGTAGATATTGGCGGCTTTAATACTGAAGATGATTATGACAGGGTATTTGCGCGTAAATGCGATGGCAATACAGTGAAATGGTTTGATGAAGCTGAAAATGCCTATTATGGTGTTGCACAAAGGTGTGGAAATAATGAAGTATGCATTGATGATCAATGTCAGATAGATGAACAAGTCAATGATGATCATAACTTTATTATATCTATTCTTCCTGAGCAGCCATTTGCCGGAGAGGAAGCTATGCTCTGGCCGTATGCGCTTAACGATCACTGCTTCCAGGATGTGGTCTGTGACTTTATAAGATTTAGAAAAGAAGCGCAGGACAATGGCCAATGCTTTGATATCAGATATTATTTTACAATCGATGAAATTGGAACATATACTGTCAGTTGTATAGCTACGTTTGACGACGGGGTTGAATTAACGAAATACGAAACTTTTGAAGTTGTACCCATGTTTGAACATGATGACCCAACTTCTCTGCCAGCCAATGCAGAAGATGATTTTGAAATCCAGCGAGTCGGTGGCAATATGTGCCAAGCTGGAGGAGGATATCCGACAGTATTTTGGCTAGCAATATTTGTACTCTGGATCATATCCAGACGAAAGAAAATTAAGATATAACAAGCACAAACCAAGAATCAAATTCTTGGTTTTTTTATTTGCGAACGGTTGTTTTTTTGATAACTTTCCGCTATACTGTTTGTATATGAAACATGAAATTATAACTTTACCAAATGGTTCTAGATTGATTTTAGTACCAAACAAAAGCACAAAAGCAGCCTCAGTATTAACAATTTTCGGAGTTGGTTCCCGCTATGAAACCTCAGTAATTAACGGCGCTTCTCATTTTATTGAGCATTTGATGTTCAAAGGCACAGAAAAACGCCCAAACACATTAGCAATCTCAAAGGAATTGGACAGGGTAGGTGCTGAATACAATGCAGCCACATCAAAAGACTGGACCGCATACTATGTGAAAATTGCTTCAGAAAAAGTTGATTTAGCAATGGATGTTATTTCAGACATGCTGCTGAATTCAAAGTATGATGAAAAAGAAATGAACCGAGAAAGAGGAGTGATAGTTGAGGAAATAAATATGTATGAGGATAATCCATTGATGTACATAGAGGATTTGTTGGAGCAAAGCATTTATAAAGGAAATACTTTAGGCTGGCAGATTAGCGGACCTAGAGATGTAATAAAAAAAGTCAGTCGACAGGATTTGCTTGATTATAAAAATACTTTTTATCAGCCGAAAAATTTAGTTATCTGCGTGGCTGGTAATTACCCAGATAATATTAAAGAAAAAGTGGAAAAATATTTTGCATTTGAAAGAACAGAGGAAGAGGTGCCAAAATTTAAAAAATTTGAATTTACTCAAGCTGAACCAAGAATAAAAATTAAAAAGCAAAAGACAGAACAAGTTCAGCTGGCATTTGGATTCCCAGGGTTTAGTTATTTTGATGATAAAGTTTACGCTTTGTATTTGTTATCAGTAATTTTAGGTGGCAATATGAGCTCGCGTTTATTTATTAATATTCGTGAACGCCAGGGATTATGCTATTTTATCCGAAGCTATATAAATATCTATCAGGATACGGGAAATTTAGTTATTCAGTCTGGATTAGATATTAATAGAATTGAAAAAGCTATAGAATTAATTTTACAGGAATTAAAAAAAGCTAAAGAAGAGGGTGTGACTGAAACTGAACTTCAGGAAGCAAAAGATTTTTTGAAGGGAAAAGTAATATTGCATTTGGAAAATTCTTCTGAACTGGCTGAATGGTATGCTAAGCAGTCTATTTTAACCAATGAAGTTTTAACACCTGAACAAAAGTTTGCATTGTTTGATAAAGTAACTTTAGAAGATGTTAAAAAAGTAGCTAACGAAGTATTTAAAAAAGAATATATAAACTTAGCGATGATTGGACCGTTGGACGGGAGTGATAAGTTTAGGAAATTGCTGGAATTATAATTTGAGAATTGCATATTATTACTATATGCCAGAAAATCCAAAACAATCATTAGAAAGCCAATTAAAAATGGCCCGCCCGCAGCGGGCAGAAGTTAAGCGTGTACCACTCACCTCAGAAGAAAAGGAATTTTTAGGTAAGATTATGGATAAGGCAGTGGCTGCGGAAAAAGCTGGGAAGTTGCAAGAAGCTTTGGATTTGTATACAGATTACAAAAATGAATTATTGAAAATCAAGGGAAAAAAAGAAAGTGAAAAGACCTTTGAGTTAAAAGAACAATATGAAGACCAGATAGAAACTTTAAAAAAGAATGGACTGATTGAAAAATTACCAAGCGGAGAACTGGGATTTATTGATATTAAAGACCAGCCCAGACCAATCCCATCCTATGATGATATTTTGAAACGAGTTGAGGCAAAAAAAGAATTGCTTGAAAAAAAGAGAGAACAGGGCTTTACGCAGCTTTTAATAGTGCCGTTTGGCATGAAGTTGAGCGATATAATAGAGAAAGCCAAAGAGTTGATAATCAAAAAGCATAAAGAAAGAAATTTGAAAGGTACAAATGGAGATTTGCTTGAACTAAAGGAGGAAAAAGGGGAGAAAAAGCCAATTTGGCTGGCAGAAGGGTATAAAGGCGGAGAAGTGGATATTGGAGGTGATAGTGACTTGGTTTATTATCCGGAAAAGTATGATAAGGAAAATCATGGAGGCAAAACAAAAGAAAAAATTATAGAAAATACAGATGGATGGGAAGTGATGTTTATAGAAGATCTGCCGGATTTGCCAGCAGAAGGCAAGGGAAGAACTGTCGGGGAAAGAAAACAATTGGAGGCGAATAAATCGCCAGAGCAGTATTTGGAGAAAATGCAAACCGATCCTCAATACAAGGGTGAAAGCGGTATGACACCGGAAGCGGAATTGGTATATTTCATGCATTATTTACAAAAAAACAACAAAGGAATTGATGATTATCAGGGAAGTGGCAAAGTAAATTGGAATTTAGCAGGATATTTAAAGAGCGCGGGCGGCGTTGGCTGTTTTTACTGGAATCGAGGCAATGGGCGGTTGCTCTTGGATTGGTCTAGTCCGGATTATCGTTTTGACTTTCGCGGCGCTCGGTCGTCGGCCAGAATTTAGAAAATAATCCGAAGCCTCGAATGTATGCGAATACCCCAAATGCCCCGAATATTTTGAAATAATTATGGTTTATATTCGTGGCATTCGGATTGGTGATTTGGGTTATTCGGATCATATATATATGAAAAAATATTTTATTGCTAATTGGAAAATGAATCTGGGTTTTGGTGAAACCTTGAGCTTAGCAGCAAATGCCAGATCTTTACCTCAAAAAAAGTTTGAGTTAATTTTGGCACCCAGTTTTCCAATGCTGCGGGCAGTTCGAAAACAGTGCAGTCTTGATTTGGCTGCTCAAAATTGCGCTGCCTGGGAAAAAGGATCATACACTGGAGAAGTTTCAGCCAAAACGTTAAAAGAATTGGACTGCAAATATGTAATTATCGGCCATTCAGAAAGAAGGCAGCATTTAAATGAAACTGATGAATTGATTAATCAAAAAGTAAAACAGGCCTGGAAAGCTCAGATAATTCCAATATTGTGCTTTGGAGAAAAAGAAGAAGAGATGGAAAATCGTGAGCAAGTTATTGTCAACCAGATTAAATCAGCTCTGAATACAATTAAGCCGAATGAAAATAACCGAATAATGCTGGCTTATGAACCAGTCTGGGCAATCGGCACAGGTAAAAACTGTTCAGCAGACATTGTTAAAAACGTAGGCAGGATGGCAAAGAGAATGATAGTATCTATGCTGGGTAGTGACTTTTGGGATGAGAAAACAAATTTTTTATATGGTGGCAGTGTAAATAGTAAAAATATTAAAGAGTATTTAAAGGTTAAAGAAATTAATGGATTTTTAGTGGGTAAAACAAGTTTGGATGCGGATGAGTTAAAAAAGATTTTCTAAAGCATAGTTGACTTTTGTTATTTTAGCTGTTAAATTGTTTTAATAAGATTATTGGCAAATAAGGTATTTTTATCTTATTTTTATTTCACTATATGATTTTATTCTGGATATTATTAGGAGTTATTGTTGTCAGTTTGGGCATCATTGTATTTATAATTGTAAAAAAAATGCCCCAGCTGAGGACTTTAGATATTTCTACAATTTCCCGGGAAAAGGAAAAGCAGACCAGAGATAAGATTTTAATTGGCAGATTAAAGCGAAAGACAACAAAGACAAAGGAAGTGGTATTAAAAGGGCTGGTGCCGTCATGGGCAAAATTTTCTGATAGCTTAAAAAGTTTATATAAAAAGGCGCAGGATTTGGAAAAGAAATATAAAAGGGAAGAAACAAAAGGAGTGGCAAAAAATTCAATGGAATTTAAAAGAAAAATTGATCAGATATTGGATGAAGCGCAGGAAAGTTATAAAAAGGAAGATTATGAGGAGGCTGAGAAAAAGTATATTGAAATTATCAGCTTAGCGCCGCAGGAAAAAAAGGCATATACGGGACTGGCTGATTTGTATATGAAAAAGAAGGAATATAAACAGGCTTTGGAAACATATAAATTTGTTTTAAAATTAGATCTAAAGGGCAGTGAGGAAATTACAAAGCAGGAAGATGGAAAAGAAATAAAAACATTTTCAAACAGTATTGATTTGGCTGATGATTATGTGGATTTAGGAGAAGTTTTGTTTGCCATGGAAGATTTTACAAATTGTATTGAATATTTTAAAAAGGCCGTTCAGCTTGAACCAAATAATCCGCGAAATCTAGACTTATTAATTGAAGCAAGCATTGCAGCTAAAAATAAAGTGTTGGCCGTAGAGGCGTTAAATAGTTTGAAAAGAATCAATCCTGAAAATCAAAAATTAAAAGATTATAGAGAGATTATTGAGAAAATGGAAGCAGTAAAGAATTCTAAAGGAATGAATTATTTGTGGTAAGTGCAAACGTCATCCTTCGCGCAAGGCTTCGGATGACAAGCAAAAACGCGAAATAAATAAAAATGCAAAATAGCTATTATAAAAATTATTATGGCATTGGAATGCTCTCACATACGTTTTGCAGTGGATGTAAAAGATCAGTTTGATGTTAAGGAAATGAAAAGATATATATCTGGGACAATTTATCCTGACAGCCGTTATATTACTGGGATTGATAAAAATTTAACACATGATAAAAATTTTCTTAAAGAAACTTTTTATAAAGATGATGATTTTAAAAAGGGATGGGCAGTACATTTAATTTGTGACAAAATTCAAAGGATAATTATGGAGCAAATTTTCCCTGACATATTAAGCAAAAAGAATTTTCAATCATCTGAGTTATGGATAACAAGAGCAGCAATTAAAGTGGTACAAGATATACTTGATTTTAAAAAATTTGATATTCAAAATTATTTACATTATTTAAAACATGTTGAAACACCAAATAATGAAAGTTTAGATCAACTAAAGGAATATAATCAGATTTTTATTGATACATATAAAGACAAGGAAGAAATAGCAATAATAGATGAATATATGATGTGGGAAAATTATTGATTACAGAAGACTTGGCGTTAAAAGTAAAAAGCAAAGCTGAAGAATTAAAAGGGAATGATGAATATATGAATAAAATTAAAGGAATTTACGATAAAATGTTAAGTTATTTCAATAATTCAGAATTTAAGCCAACGTAGCTCAGTTGGTAGAGCAACTCCATGGTAATAAACAGGTCATATGAATTTTAACTCTTTACGCTAATACTAGCTAAATTGTTAATAATAGACCCCATCTCTATTACTAAACAGGTCGTCGGCTAACCGACTTATAAAGCTTTATAGGTCTGACCAGCAAACCAAATTTGCCGTCTTAGCTCAGCTGGTAGAGCACCACCATGGTAAGGTGGGGGTCTCGGGTTCAAGTCCCGAAGACGGCTCCATTTAGAAATACTGCAATTGAAAGGCAGTATTTTTATGTTGATAAAAAATTTAGGCAAACAGTTTTGTGAATACTCAAGCTATATCAGGGGGTATTCAGGCGACACAATTAAAAGATACAGAGTATGTATCAATTTGTATTGCAGTCTTTCAGAAATAAAAAAAATATCAGAAGTAAATGAAACCAATGTCAGAAAGTTTTTTTATGATGGGAGAACTCAAAGAGATTGGAGCACAAACACGTTCATAACTTATCATAAGAGTCTCTTGGTATTTTTCAGGTGGTGTGTTCAAGAAGGTCATCTTGAACAAAATTTTGCAGAGGATATTGAAGTCCCAAAGCTTGAAAAGAAACTACCTCCCAAGTTATCAAGGCAAGAAGCTAATAGATTACTGGAAGTGGTCTATAACTACCCGTATAAGTATCGATATCTCAGATACAGAAATCATGCAATATTTTCAGTATTTCTATTTGCTGGGCTCAGAAAAAGAGAATTGATAAAATTAAAGTTATCTGACGTTGATTTAGAAAATATGTCTATATTTGTTTATCAGGGAAAGGGAAGTAAAGACAGAATTATACCAATAGGTTCAAAATTGGCTGAAAGTTTAGAAAAATATTTAATAGAACGCAAACGTCTGAAAAAGACTTGCCCAGAATTTTTTGCTTCATTAAACAGAAATTGCGGATTTGCTGACTCAGGTATTAAAAGACTAGTTGAAAAAATTCGTGATTCGTCAGAGATTCCGTTTACGATTCACAAACTACGCCACACATTTGCGACGTTGATGTTGGAGGGAGGATGTGATATTTATTCTTTATCTAGAATGATGGGGCATGCGGACATCAAGACAACGACGATTTATCTGGCTGCTTCAGCAGAGCATTTACGGTCCCAGATTAGAAAACATCCACTTGATGATTATTAGCTAACCCTAATTTTGAATGGATAAGGTATGTGTTCTTTTGTAAACTTGTTTAGTGCTTTCATTTGAATTGGTGAAAAAATAAAGTCGAAAGAATGGTGAGTAATGTTATTATTAAATATCTCAACTATTGCCCTTGATGTTTTGGTTATTCGCTCTTCATTCTTTCTCCAATTTAAAGTTACCGCTAAGTCTTTTGTCAGTGGAAAAAATAATTCTGTAAATGGACTTACAAGTGCTTTAGGGGGATGATAGAAATTTACTTTCTCAGGAGGAACGAAATATACTACTGGATTATCAGAAGTTACAAAATATCGCCCATCAGACTTTACTATGCTTACAGTCATTTGATGGAAAATGTCAGCATAGTGATTTATCATCATAAGGGCCATTTGAATAAAAAAGCCATTGGGATATTTAAGATCATATTCTTGTTTAACAATACAGTCCTTTATCTTATTAGCTTCTTCCAGGCTTATTTCATTAGAAAATTCTTTTTTACTTACTTCAACTATTTCCTCAGGGTTAATTAGTTCAAAATGTCTTTTAGAGAAATGCTTTCTAAATGCGGTGTCCATTTCTTCAGTTTCTGATTTGAATTGAGGTGTTCGTACACGCATTGAAGCTAGAAAATAAGCTAATTTTGATTTTATTATTTCTGGTATTAAAGCTTGGTCATCTAACTTGCTAATATCATATATCAATTCATTGTAGTAGTCCTCCCCATATCCTCTGAATATCTCCTCCATATCATCACTGGAAATACCATCAATTTCGGGATTATACAAATTATTTTTCAACCCAATATTTGTTAGCCCATCTTCACCCCCAACCTTTAATATTCTTTCCGCGGGTGTTTTTTCTTCATCAAAAAATTTTTTCCCTTTCATATACATAAACAAAGCATCATCCAAAAGAAAATGCTTTAGGTAAGTTTTGGGAAGATAATGACTTCTTTTTGTTGTAGTTTGTTTGCTCATACCATTACTTTACTCAAATTAAACCTATATGTCAAAACATGACAAATTTTGACACATCGCTTTTAATTAGTTACAATATTAGTAATAACAAATGCTTATGACTAAAGAAAAATTACTAACATTAAAAGAAGTGGCAGAGATTCTTAGAGTAAGCGAAAGGTCTGTAACACGGTATATTGAATCAGGACGCTTAAAGGCATCTAAGATTGGTCAATGGCGAATTAGTGAAAAAGACCTCCAGAAGTTTATTCAGGAGAGTCAGAATTAATTTTTAATTTTATGACAAAAAATAACAATGGAAAATCATTAGAATCATGGATATGGGATGCAGCCTGCTCTATTCGTGGAGCAAAGGATGCCGCAAAGTATAAAGACTATATTTTGCCTCTAATTTTTGTTAAAAGGCTTTGTGACGTATTCGATGATGAAGTAAATCGCATTGCAATGAAAGTAGGAGGCAGAAGAAAGGCTTTTGCACTAATTGAAAAAGATAGGAAATTAGTTCGATATTATCTACCTTTAATTCCACTGAATCCAGACACAGATGAGGTTTGGTCAGCAATACGAAAAATATCTAGTAATGTTGGAGAGCAGTTAACAAATTTGCTTCGAGGTATTGCTAAAGAAAATCCTTCTTTATCTGGGATTATTGACCGGGTCGATTTTAATGCAACTACACATGGTCAACGAGATATTCCAGATGATAGATTGTCTAATCTAATTGAAAGGATTAGCCAGAAGCGTTTAGGTCTGGAAGATGTCGAACCAGATATCATTGGTCGAAGTTATGAGTATCTTATTAGAAAATTTGCAGAAAATAGCGGCCAAAGTGCTGGAGAGTTCTATACCCCTACTGAAGTTGGGTTGATTATGGCAAAAATAATGGAACCAGAGCCGGGAATGGATATTTATGACCCAACCTGCGGAAGCGGCGGCCTACTTATTAAAAATCAAATTGTAATGCAACAAAAGCATAATGGAAAAAAGAAGGTTGCACCATTGAAATTGTATGGACAAGAGTTTGTAGGAGATACTTGGGCAATGGCAAAAATGAATATGATTGTGCATGACATGGAGGGTGATATTGAGATAGGAGACACGATGAAAAGCCCTAAATTTCTCGATAAAGGGAAATTAAAGAAATTTAATAGAGTGGTAGCCAATCCTATGTGGAATCAAGGAAAGGATTCGTTACCGTATTTGGGTGATAATTTTTACAATGATGACCATTTTGAGCGCTTCAAAAAGAATCCAGGTGGTAATGCTGATTGGGCTTGGGTTCAGCACATTTGGGCTAGTTTGAATAATTCTGGTAAAGCCGCAATTGTACTTGATACAGGCGCAGCATCACGAGGTTCAGGAAATGCAAATACAAATAAAGAAAAAGAAGCTCGAGCTTACTTTGTAGATAATGATTTACTGGAAGGTGTTTTGTATTTGCCAGAGAATCTTTTCTACAATACTACTGCTCCAGGTATTATTCTATTTTTGAATAAAAATAAAAAGCATAAAGACAAAGTTTTTTTAGTAAATGCTTCTAAAGAATTCAAAAAAGGTGACCCAAAGAATTACATTACTGATGAAGGAATAGAAAAAATTGCTAATACTTTTAATAAATTTGAAGAAATCGAGAAATTTTCAGAATTTATTGATAAAGATGTAATTATTAAAAATGATTACAATATTTCTCCAAGCCGATACATACATATTTCAGATGATGCTGAGCATAAACCAATCAAAGAAATTGTATTGGAATTAAAAGAAATTGAAAAAGAATCAAAAAACATCGATAAAGAAATGTCGGAGATTCTTTCTAAATTAGGATATGAGTAATACTAAATATAGTACAATCGGAAAAGAATGTGATGTTACAAATGGTTTTGCATTCAAGAGCAAGGACTACGTAGATAGCGGTATTCTTAATTTTAGAGTTGTGAATATTTTGGAGGGGGGACAAATTAATTTGGGAGATGTTGAATATTTACCTCAAGATTTTTCAAAAAAATATGCAAAGTATTTATTGAATAAAGGAGATATTTTAATTGTTATGGTGGGTGCAACAAGAGGTAAAATGACAATGATACCGAGAGATATCCTACCAGCATTATTAAACCAAAATATGTGGAAAGTAACACCTGGGAATAAAGAGTTGAACCCTAAATTTTTATACTTCTACCTCTTGTCTTCAATTCAAGAATTTATCGAGAGAAATTCAGAAACAACTCGTGGTTTTTTTAAGAAATCAGATTTTAAGAATATTCAAATTCCTTTGTGGGAAGGTAGTATACAAAAAAACATTGCATATATTTTGTCAGTAATACAAAAATCAATTGAAATGCAGAATGAACTTATTGCGCAAACGACTGAACTTAAGAATGTATTAATGCAAAAACTATTTACTGAAGGGACAAAAGGAGAGAGACAAAAAGAAACTGAAATTGGTTTCATTCCAGAGAGTTGGGATTTGGTAACAATAAAATCTTTATTATTAAAAACATCAAATGTGGAGCCCAAAAAGAAACCCAACGAATTTTTCAAATACATAGATGTTTCAAGTGTGTCTAATGAATCATTTCAAATAGAAGATACTAGCAATATTCTTGGTAAAGATGCTCCAAGTCGAGCAAAAAAACAAGTGCAAGAAAATGACATAATTTTTGCTACAGTAAGACCCACCCTGAAGAGAATAGCTGTGATTCCTTCTGAATTAGATAATGAGGTTTGTAGTACTGGCTATTGTGTCCTCAGAGTGAATCCTGAAAAAATTGAACATAATTTTTTATTTCAATATTTGTTAACTGAAAATTTTATTAAATCCATAGGGAGTTTGCAAAGAGGAGCAAGTTATCCAGCTGTAAGGGATAATGATGTGAAAAATCAAAAGGTGCCTCTTCCAAATAAATCCGAACAGTCCAGTATCTCACAATCTTTAAGCGCAATTGATAAAAAACTTATTTTATTAAGATCGAAGAAAAATTGCTATATGAATCTATTTGATTCTATATTAGATAAACTTATGAGTAATCAGATTAGAGTTAATATGATTAATTTCCAAAATATTAATAATTATGTCTAAACCAACAGAGCAAAAATCAGTACAAGCTAGGATACTTAAATACGCCCAAGAAATTGGATGGAAGTATGTTGGCCAAAAAGAGGCTGAAGAACGCCGTGGTTTTGACCCCCAAGGAGTTTCACCTCGCGACAGAGCTGAAACTGCTTCTCTTTATTTTCAGGGTATCCTTCATGAAAAAGTTAATAAATTTAATCCTCATTTTCATAATAATATTGATGACCTTATTCGTCGTTTTTCAGCATTAACTCCAGATATCTATGGTAATCGTGAATTTGTACAATATTTAAGAGGAGACAAAACATTTTTTCACGAAGGTGAGAATAGAGAATTAAATCTTAATCTGATTGATTACGATAAGTTCAGTAATAATGTGTTTGAAGTGACTGAGGAATTTTATTATTTTAATGGCAAGTATGCTAACAGAGAGGATGTTGTTTTTTTAATTAATGGTATTCCAGTTCTTGTTATTGAATGTAAAAACGCAACCAAGGACGAGGCGGTTGCAATTGGAATCGACCAATTACGTCGATATCATAATGAAACACCTGAGTTATTTGTACCAGAGCAAATATTTACAGCAACGGAAAGTATTGGTTTTAGCTATGGGGTAACATGGAATTTAATTAGAAGGAATATTTTTAATTGGAAAGAAAAAGAAATCGGTAAGTTAGAATCTAAAATTAAAACATTTTGCGATAAACGTCAGATATTGGATGTGTTGGGTAAATACATAATGTTTGCAGAGAAAGATGAAGAGTTGAATAAATACATACTTAGGCAACACCAACAAGAGGCAGTTGAAGAAGTTATTAAACGCGCTCATAATAAAACCAAAAGACGTGGTTTGGTTTGGCATACTCAAGGTTCAGGAAAAACTTATACAATGATTAAAGTCGCCGAATTATTATTCAAAGCTCCAGAATCAGATAAACCTACTATTTTGCTTATGATTGATCGTAATGAACTAGAGCAGCAAATGATAACAAATTTAAGCTCGGTTGGATTGAATAATGTTGAACATGCAACTTCTATTCGAAAGCTTAATAAATTACTTAAAGATGATTATCGAGGAATTATTGTAACGACAATTCACAAATTTCAGAAAATGCCTGCAGATATCAATACTCGAGAAAATATTTTTGTGCTTATTGATGAAGCGCATAGGACTACTCAAGGTGATTTAGGGAATTTCTTAATGGCAGGATTACCGAACTCATCTTTTATAGGATTCACTGGGACACCTATTGATAAGACTGTATATGGAAAAGGAACATTTAAGACATTTGGTCTTGAAGATAAAAAGGGTTATCTTCATAAGTATTCTATTGCTGATAGTATCGAAGACGGTACTACGTTGCCCTTATTTTATAGTATTGCTCCAAATAAACTTTTAGTGCCAAAAGAAACATTGGAAGAAGAATTTTTGCAACTTGCAGATGCTCATGGAATAACAGAGATTGAAGAATTGAATAAAGTCCTTGAAAGAGCAGTTAATATTAAAAATTTTCTAAAAGGAGAAAAAAGAATTGATGCAGTGGCAAAATATGCAGCTGAACATTTCAAAGAAAATGTGGAGCCTTTAGGCTATAAAGCATTTTTTGTTGCAGTAGACCGAGAAGCTTGTGCATATTACAAGAAAGCTCTAGATAAATATTTACCAAAGGAATATTCAGAAGTTGTTTATACTGGTAATAACAATGATTCTAAATTATTAAAAGAATTTCATCATGATGAACAAAGGGAAAGAGAGATTAGAAAGAAATTTACTAAATATGGAGAACAGCCCAAAATTCTTATTGTCACAGAAAAGCTTTTAACAGGATATGATGCACCAATTCTGTATGCAATGTATCTTGATAAACCAATGCGTGATCATACGCTTTTACAAGCTATTGCGCGTGTAAATCGGCCTTATGAGAATGAAGAACATAATATGCTTAAACCGCATGGTTTTGTATTAGATTTTATCGGAATTTTCGATAAAGTTGAAAAAGCATTAGCTTTTGATAGTGATGAGATAGATGCAGTAGTTAAAGACTTAGGATTATTGAAAAAACAATTTGAAAAAAAGATGAAGAAAGAGGCTGCTTCATATTTGAAGTTGGTTTCTAAAAAGTTTGATGATAAGGATACAGATAAGTTAATAGAGCATTTCCGTGATGCAGAAAAACGTAAAAAGTTTTTCAAACTCTATAAAGAGATTGAAATGCTTTATGAGATTATCTCCCCAGATGCTTTTTTGAGACCATACATTGATGATTATGGCACGTTATCAGCAATCTATGGAATTGTTCGAAATGCCTATGCAAAAAAAGTTTACATTGATAGAGAATTTCAGAGAAAAACAAATCAACTGGTTCAAAAGCATGTAGGCTTGGAAAAATTGGAAACTCAGTCTGAATTTTACGAAATTAATAAGAAATCAATCGAGAAAATTAAAGCTAAGCATGAAGATGATAATGTTAGAATTATCAATTTAATAAAATCCATCGAGAAAATAGCAGAAGAACAAAGCGATGACCTTTTCTTGATTTCATTGTTGGAAAGAGCTGAAGAAATTAAGGAAAGATATGAGTCTCGGCAATTAACAACAAAGAAAACCTTGGAAGAACTTCGAAAGTTATACGAAGAAGATATTGAACGTCGAAAGAAACAGGCAGAAAAAGGGTTTGATAGTTTAACTTATTTTGTAAATCAATTAATCGAACAACATAAGATTCCTCAGCCAGATATTGTTACTGATAAGATTAAGGAGGCATTTGTAGAGCATCAAACTTGGAAACAAAGTACTGAAGCTTTGAGAAAACTTCGTGCAGAGATTTATTATGCGATACTGGCAGAAGAAGACGATATAGAAAAGGCAACAAAAGTGGCTGAAGAATTATTTAGACTAATTTCAAAAGCTTATGATATCTAATTGTTGGACAAATAAAGCTGAATTCAAAGAGCGTGTCTATTTTTTTGCTGATAAGATTGGCATTAAAATAAGGTGCTTGTATTTGCGTCCAATGAAAAATAAATGGGCTTCTTGCTCAACTAATGGAAATCTGAATTTTAACGTTGAGCTCCTAGAAATTGAGCGAGATTTGGGAGAGTATGTGATCGTTCATGAATTACTTCATTTTCATACCCCGAATCATAGTAAATTATGGAAAAGCAGAATGTCGTCGTATTTAGGTGAATATGAAAAGTTAGAATTGAGATTAAATAAATATTGTATAAATTAATATGAAAAATCCTAAAACAATTAAAATTTTATTAGCTGACGGCACCCCCTCTGGTGTTAAAATTGCAGAGATTGGTGGTCGTGTTGCTAAAGCAATTTTGGTGCCAAGAAATAAAATTAAGGAAGCGGCAAGTCGCGATGAATTAAAAACTGTTGGGCTTTATTTTCTGATAGGAAAAGAAATTGATTCAAATATTCCCGATGTATACATTGGAGAGGCAGAACAGGTGTATAAAAGATTATTACAGCATAACAAAGATGAAGGTAAAGATTTTTGGAATATTGCATTGTGTTTTGTTAGTACAAATAACTCAATTAATAAAGCCCACGTGAAATATTTAGAAGGGTATTGTTATGATATTGCTCAGAAATTAAATCGATGTAATGTTGTAAATGGTACTATTCCGGCAAAAACACAACTACCAGAAACTGATGTGGCTGATGTTATGGATTTTTTTGGAAGTATTGAGCTTTTGGTAGCTACTTTAGGATATCCGATTTTTGATGATATTAATATTATTGATGAATCTGAAAAGATTTATTACTGCAAAGGCCCATCAGCAAAAGCTAAAGGGAAATATTCAGATGAGGGATTAGTTGTGTATAGTGACTCCATAACAAGAAGAAAGCTAACAAAAACTGCTGGTACTTGGGTTGAGGGAATGGTGGAGAGATTATTAGCGGATGGAGTAATAGAAAAAGAAGGCGAGGATTCTTACAAATTTGTAAAGAACTATATTTTTAATAGTCCTAGTGCTGCTGCCGCTGTTATTCTTGCACGTCGTGCTAATGGGTGGAAAGAATGGAAAGATGAAGAGGGTAATACATTAGATAAAAACGAAAGACAATAATAATATGTCCCAATATTACAATTCACAACGAACAAAAAATCTTTACGACCCAAAGTCAAAAAAGCCGTTTAAGATATCTCGTTCAAAGATAGATTTGTTTTTGGATTGTCCAAGATGTTTTTATCTTGATAGAAAATTGGGAGTTGGCAGACCACCGGGATTTCCATTTGCATTGAATTCTACAGTTGATGAATTACTAAAGAAAGAATTCGATGAACATAGAAGTAAAAATAAACAACATCCATTATTAAAGAAGTATAAGGTTGATGCAAAACCAGTGGCTCATGATAATCTTGATGTTTGGCGAGAAAATTTTAAGGGTGTTCAGTATTTACATGAACCAACTAATTTTATTATTACAGGAGCAATTGATGATTTATGGCAGGATTCAAAAGGTAAGTACATAGTCGTTGACTATAAGGCCACCAGTAAGCAAGAACCAGTTACTAAACTTGATAAGCCTTGGATGGATGGCTATAAAAGGCAAATGGAGATTTATCAGTGGTTATTAAGGATGAATGGCTTGAAAGTATCAAATATGGGTTATTTTGTTTATTGCAATGGCCGTAAAGATAGAGAAGCGTTTGATGCAAAATTAGAATTTGAAATAGTATTGATTCCGTATAAGGGTAGCGATAAATGGCTTGAGCAGACTATTAAAGATATACATAAAACTTTGAGAAGTAAGAAAATTCCAAAAGCCGGTTCAGAATGTGATTATTGTAGTTATGTAGATTCTAGAAATACAAAGACAGAAAAATAAACTTTTTCAACTTTGTTAACTCTTATCAACATGGGGTATTGACATGATTAAGAATTGATATTACCATTTAAATATACATTAACAATCTAAGTACTAGAACATACATAGTCCCAACAGCTTAATTTAAAAGCACAGAATTTTGACTATAACCATCTAGGGCAAACTAAAAATACAATTTTTTGTATTTTGCCCGGTTGTAATCGCCGTTCTGTGTTTTTTTGTATTTAGAGAATGTCGTAAACGCCGGTATTTAAAAATTAACTTAAAAAAGTATGACAGAAGTCAAAAAGACAACAGGCAGGAAATCAATTCCTGCATCTCTGCTAAGAGCACGTCGTGATACCACGATAATGCTTAAATTAAATGGTTTTTCTAATGAAACCGTCAAAAAAAGATTAAATACTATGGCTGAACATCGTGGCTGGGGTGAGGTAACTCTTCGCACAGTTGAGCGGGACATTTCTTCTTATTACAAGGAGAACCAGCCAAATAACTTAAAGGATATAGAGGATACCTTAAGCTTGCGCGGGATACTGGGCGCGCAGATGGAAACAACGATTGAGCAGATGACAGATTTAATTAGTGAGAAAAATATTGCAAAATCTTGGGTCAAAGGCGAGAAGGAGAAAGCCTTAAAGATTTTGATGAAGATGCTTAAGGACTATGCGTCTTTTAATGGATGGGATATGGGACAACACAATTTTAGCAAAATAACTTTAATCACTGATTGGTTAAAAAGTAGAAATGAAAATTCAATGTGGGACAAAGCAAGCGAGCAATTGGACGAAATGAGCGAAGAAGATAGGAGTGAAATATCAGATGTAATTGACCAAATAATTGCTAAAACAAAGAAAATAGAAGAAAATCAAGAAACTGAGAGCAATGAAAAAGAATCTTAATGAGCTTTTTGAGGAGTTTGTCAGAGAATCGCGTTATTCTTTGGGACTTTCAGAAGTTACTATAAGAGGGTATGAATCATCTTTTAAGCTTTTAAGTGAACTCATACCGAATTTATCTTTAGATAAGATAACACCTGAGGTTATGAATATATTTTTTGAACATTTACAAAAACGTAAAAGACTAGTAGGAAAGGGTGGAATTAAAGTCGGAGTAAAGAATAGTACGATTGCTACTTATCGAAGTAAACTGAGTCGGTTTTTTGATTGGTTAAGGATAAGAAAATATATTGACCATAATCCTTTTATGTACATAAAAGCACCTAAGGTTGAGTATCTAGATAAAAAATTTATTAAGAAAGATGATATTGATAAAATTATTTCAGCAGTTTTAATCAATATTGATTGGAAGAATAGTTTATTGCGAAAACGTAATTATGCCATAGTAGCTACTTTTCTTTTTTGCGGTTTAAGACTTAATGAATTAGTGAGTTTACGTCTTGATGATATTGATTTTGATAGAATGGAGGTGTTTGTCAGGGGTGAAACCTCAAAAACAGGTCATGATAGAATAGTTAATATGAATCTTAAATTATTCCAGATATTAAAGGATTATTTAGAAGAGAGGAAAAAAACTAAGAATACTTCTCCATATTTTTTCATCTCTTCTACTCATAATTCAAGATTCACAAAAGATGGAGTGAAACATATGATAAAGAGATTAAATGATGAATCTGGTGTTAAATTTCATGCCCATATGTTTCGTCATACGTTCGCCATGAATTGTATAAATCAAGGTTATGATATTTCAGAGTTGCAACAAATACTAGGGCATAAGGGGATTAAAATGACATCAATATACCTTCGCTGTAGACCTACTCACGTAATGAAAGCAAAGGCAAATAAACTGACCTTTGAAAATTTAATTTGATATGTTATGCTTAAAACATAAAAATTAAGTATTGCAGTATTGTAATACTAACTGAGCAAAGAGCCGTAGTAAACAGGTCATCCAAGCAATCACCTGTAAGAGTAAGATTGTTAAGGTTTTACTCTTACTTTAGGTGAATTATGTTGTTTTGTAGTTGGGTTGTTTTATGGTAAGGAGTAGGTCAGCGGTTCAAGTCCGCTCGTTGGCTCCATTATTAGTTATGAAAATGTTATGGCAGTAAAAATAATTGAAGTTCATGTTCCGGAATATCATATTAAAAATAAACCGGATTATTTTAAAATAGGAAAAAAAGTTGACAAGGAAATAGAGAGTAATTTACCTGACGGAAATTATATTTATAGAGCAATAGGAAAAGACGATCATCCCAAGCTTTCTATAAACGAACTTACATCAGTCATATTAAAATTAGGGACAGATAAATACGACCCAGACAGAAAGGAAGTATGTCATCAGGGATTTAGTATGTATGATCATGATATTCAGGCAGGATTATTTGAAATAAAAAAACATAAAATAATCTTGGATAGCTCTTACGAACATACTTCTTTATTTGGATATACAGTTAAGAAATTTTATGAAAATGTATTGTTAGATCGAGGATACAGGGTGAAGATTGATATTTTAATTATTTACGATGCAACAAAATTAGAAAGAGCTACAAAAATAAGTTCAAAGGCAAAAGATATAAAACCAGAATTAAAAGAGTGTTTATATAAGTTTAAAGACCCGGAAAACAAAAGGGATGCTTTAGTGGGAATTGTTAAAATATTAAGATAGCTTGATGGCAGGCCATTAAAAGGTATAGTCCGCTTGCGGGCTTTTTTGTTTTGTTATTTAATCTGATATAATGAGTATAAGTATAAAATAAAAAAATATGATTAAATTTGATTATAAAAAAACAGCAAATATTAATGCGAATAAAATAAAAGCAACTGCTGCCAAATTATCAGCTTATATTTCGCATTTACAGTCAGTGGCAAAAAAAAGAGATTATAAAGATAGTGAAAGTTCAATTCAATTAGGCTTTGATAAGAAATTGCGAGATGAAGTGAAGAAAATGGCAAAAAAAATTGGCAGGCAAAAGTTAAAGAATATCGTTGTTATTGGCATTGGCGGTTCAAATTTGGGAACAATGGCTGTTTATGAAGCTTTGCAGCATAAAACAAAACCTGAAATTTTATTTTTAGATACTGTTTCTTCATTAAAAATAAAACAGACTGCTTTTACGCTAAATAAACTTAAACCACAGGAGTTTGTCATAGTAGCAGTTAGCAAATCAGGCACAACCACTGAAACAATTTCAAATTTGGAGGCTTTGATCAGTTTATTAAAACAAAAAAAAGCAGACATAAAAAAAAGAATTGTTTGTATTACTGAAGAAAATTCAAAATTATGGAAGTTAGCAGATAATAAGCTGGCCATTTCAAAAATGGTAGGCGGCAGATATTCAGTTTTTTCAGCAGTTGGTTTGTTGCCGCTTTATTTAGCAGGGATTGACATTGACAAACTTCACAAAGGCGCTGCCAGAGCAGTTACAGATAATGTTCAGAAAAATATTAATAAAAATTTTTCAATTGTCAGCGCAGGATTAATTTATTTGCATAATCAAAAAGGAATAAACATTCACAATACATTTATATTTAATCCAGAACTTGAATCCTTGGGCAAATGGTATCGCCAGTTAATGGCTGAAAGCATTGGCAAGAAAAAAAACTTGAAAGGTAAAGTTGTCAGAAAAGGAATTACTCCAATTGTTTCGATTGGGTCAACTGATTTGCATTCCATGGCTCAGCTCTATTTTGGCGGGCCAAAAGATAAATTTACAAATATTGTATATGGAAAAAATGATACTATAGTTTCTGTGTCAAAGAATTTAAGTTTTGATGGTTTGATTTCAAATATTAAAGGTAAAAGTTTTGAAAATATTATGAATGCGATTTTTGGCGGAGTGAAAGCAGCATATAAGAAAAACAATTTGCCATATTTAATAATTGAATTAGGAAAGATATCAGAGCAAAGCCTGGGATATTATTTGCAGTTTAGAATGATTGAAATGATGTATTTGGCGCAATTGCTTAAAGTAAATGCATTTAATCAGCCGAGTGTGGAGGATTATAAAAAAGAGACGAGAAAATTGTTAAAAAGTTAAAGGAGTTAAAATTTTAAAAACAGTGTTTAATAAAAAAAGACAGCAGTAATGCTGTTTTTATGGCTACGTCATCCGAAGCATACGCAATCACACAATAAGTTTATATGATTATGTCATTCTTCGCATAAAGCTTCGAACGACATCCTTCGCTAGCGCGTAGGATGGTGGGCCGGGGCGGATTCGAACCACCGAAGGCACAAGGCCAGCAGATTTACAGTCTGCCCCAGTTGACCGCTTTGGTACCGACCCATTTAATATACTTCATATAGTATACTATATAAACAAGAAAAAAGCAAGAGGTAAGAATTAATACAAATTGCCGAATTTCTCTAAAATTAGTAGAAATATTGATATATTAATATATATTTGATATAATGTTTTATTCGTGATTTAATGTAAGTGTAGGAAGTTCTTTGATATTTTGTTTATTTTAATCATATTCTGGCAGGAAAATAAAAGGTGAAAATTATAGGTTTATTCCTTTTATTTTCCTGCCAGTAGTGGTTACTGGTCTTGATTTCATTGCCCTTTATGAATCAGGCAGAAGATTTGCAAATCGCAGATTTTTTGAGAAAGCAAGGGGAGAAGAGAGAAGAGAGAGATGGCTAAGAACGGTTATTCCAAGAAGGCATTTGCAAAATTGGACAAAGCCTACAGGGAGGCGCTCGAAAAGGCAGCAGAGATTGCCAAAATGACGCCCTTGCAGGTGTGGAAGAAGCTGGATCAGGCTGGAGGCGACAGTCTCGAAGTCCTGGCCGGCGTTACTTTCGAGTCCATTGAGAATGCTGGGTTCAAGCCCATGCATGCTCAGCGAATGGCCAAGATGTTCCGAGAGGAAGCTGGCTCTACCAGCAAACCTGCTGCCAAGGAGTCAAAGGCTGAAAAGCCTGCTGATCCTGAATCGCCTGAGGGCTTTCTTAGCTCTTTGGGCATTAGCGGCGGTGACAACATGCTGGCTTTGCTGGCTCTGATGGGAGGTCAGGGTGGAGGAATGGGCGATACGCTCACTTCGCTGATCGATCCTGTCATCTTTTTGCCCACCTATTTCAAGGTGGTGCACTCCAAGCCCAGGCATCCGGCTGTTGGTCTGCTGCGTGGTGCGTATGGCACAAAATTGGTGATCTGCTTTGATACTGCCACAGGCGATGGCAGTGTGGAAGCAACTGCCCAGTACATGAAAGAGCTGGACGAAGGATTTGATGACGTTGCTGAAGGGCTTTATACCCATCAGGACGTGACCTACAAGCTTTTCGCTATCGGAGACTATCCTGCCCATCTAGTGGATATGTGCCCGATCAATGAAAAGCCGCTTCGTTCAGGAGTTTGCAGCGATACGGGCATCAAGTGGGGCGAGGTGGAACTTTCCGCCCGCCAGCTGGTGTATATTGCGGTCAACATGACTCGCGAAGCCAATGCTGGACATGTGGATGCGCAGCATCGTCTGTTCAATATCGCCTCCAAAGGTTTTGATGCGCTGGCCGCGCGTTATCGCCGCAGCAAGGTTCGGTTTGACGAACTGAGGGCGCGCGATGAGCTTCCCACTCTCAGAGTGGAAATCGGAACGCGCAGCCGGACAAGCTCTCCCAGCCGGAATGCTGATCCTTTCCATCGGGATGATGATCAAGCCGGTCATCAGCGTTACTAGTTCAGACTAGAGCCTGGGGCTCCGTCAGGAGCCCCAAGTCCCAAAGGAGGGATCAATGGATTTTAAGACACACGACGAATGTATCCAATGGGTCAGGCAGTTCAGCCAGGAATTTCCTGAGGCAACGGGCAAGCTGGTAACTGAAGGTTATCATGCAAAGATCATGTTTGCCCCGCGGCTGGCTTCAAAAGGAGAAAAAGACCAGGTTCATGGTCTGCCTCCTGGAGTAGTAGCCCCTGCTTACCCAGTTCACAAATACGCTGGTTGTCCCAGTGAATGGAGCAAAAAAGGCGATGCCTATTTCATTCCTGTGCCAATGAGCGATGAAGGCCAGGGTCCTGGTATGTGGTATGACTGGCGGCATAATGATGGCGGATTTTTCGCAGCCATTGTGCCTTCAACCACTGGCATGAATCCGATTACTGGCCAAAAAGTGGACAAGCTTCGGCTGGAGCATTATCGGGAAAAGTGTCCGATTCACAGTGTCCCATTTGAAGGCGAGCGTTTTTGCCCTGAATGCAATTTCAAGTGGCCTGCGCAGAATTACGTTTCTCATCCAAACATTCTTTGGTGGGATGGATTCCGCGTTGGTGACCAGGTAAGGCAGTTCTACTTTACGGCTGAAATGCTGAAAAAAGATGTGGGAATTGCAGTGCTGGGTGGGGACAGAGTTCCTTCGTTCGGCTTTGCCTTTTTCAGATCAAAAGAGCCAAAACCGCGTCGAGAGATGCCGCGTTTTCGCAGTTCAGTGGATTCAACATATAAATGTTCTCTATTTGGTGACTCAGATAAGGGCAGTCGTGATTTTGGGGAGCAATATCTTGGCGGTCCACCGCTTCGCAGGTTAGGCCTGAGATCATCTGGCGGTGTTAGGCGCCATGCTTTAATGGGGAAAAAACGATCCAAATCAGTTACTGCCCAAGCTCGGCGCACCAGATCTGCTGCGCACATGGATCAAGTGGGTGTGGCTGCTGGCGCTCGGGTAAGGCAAGACCTTGAGCTTGACAAAAGGTCGCTTGACGAGTGGGAAGAAGAACCTGCTGCGGTCATTGTCTGCCATTTTGTAAGCGAAGGTATTGCTCGTGAGATTCTGAACGGACCAAAACGCGACACTGAAGGAGATCGAGAAGGATTTCTGGGTAGTGTCAGAGTTCCGTTGGGAGTTGATTAAAATAAGCAAATAAACTTTGAGGACGAAATCAGATTTTCGTCCTTTTTTAGTATTACAAGATATACCCTTCGACTCGCTTGGTAAAGACTCGCTCGCTCAGGACAGGCGAGATTAATTGTACAAGATAGTACAAGATGATTTATTCCTATTTGACTTTATTTCTTTTGACGAATAATATAAGAGCATGCTTGCAGGGAGCAGGCAGAAGATTGATTTTTGTCAAAGTTGTCATATGGGCAACAAGGTGAAAATCAAAGGGGGGTGCAATGAGCACAAGCAGTCAGGGTCTTTGGACAATCAATCTTTTTCAGGTTGTAGAGTTATTGAAAATTTTTGAAAGGCATGGCATTGAATTTGAACATTGGCGCAAAGTAAGATCAGATAATGATTTTGCTTTTAAAGTGGTAGATATTATTCGCCAGCACTTACTGGCAAATGAAAGCGTCAAGTCATCTTTAGATTTGTTTCCAGCTATGGAATTTGGCCAATTAGGCGCAACTTTAGCTGCTCTTGAAAAATTGGGATTAGAATTAAAATATTTGCAAAAAATGAGAGAAGAGGATATTCGTGTTATAGCAGGGCAGATACAAGAGCAATTTGATAGGTTCGCTAAGCCAGTTACCATGAAGCAAGCTATTAAATTGCTTGGCAGAGATAAAATTATAAATGCAAAAAAAGCTGCTGAATCGTGGGAACATGATTTGCCAAAAGGCAGGATTCCAATCAACTATACTCTCAGAACAATTGAATCAGGTGCTGCTGGCAATAAAATTGATTCAGATTGGAGATTAGTATATATTTTTGATTGGAGTTTGCGAGAGCTGAGAAAAATGGTTGGCAATGATCCAAGAAATCCGCCGAATTTTGATAATGATAAAAAGGCCGATTGGTGGCTGAAGACAGGGTATAGAGTTTTTAAGCAAGATATTAATAAAAAACCTCAAGCAGGATATTATTTAATTAATTTTAGGCCAGAAGGAATATATGCAGGTTTTTGCGCGCAATCGAGAGCAATGGGTGAATGGGCTGAGCATTGTAATGCAGCTGTATTTGCTCAGGCAATATTTACTATATTTAAATTGACTGGAGAAAAGAAAGCAGAAAAATGGGTTCATTGGTGCGATTTGGCTTTAAATCCAGGAAATCATGTGGCAATGTGGCTTTCAGAGACAGGATTAGCACTTATTTCAAATATGATTGATTTTCCTCAGAAAACTCTAGGCGCTGCTGCTTGCTGGAAATGGGAGTTTAATAAAGGATAAGATAATGTTTTGTCCATAAACAAAAGCTGACTTTTTACTTTCAGCCAGTGAGGTAACTACTTTGCTGGTTTTTTGTTTGATAATCTTGCTTATTTCAGACAAATATGATATATTTTATTTATCATGAATCATGTATCATAAATCATGGACCATGACTTAAATAATTAAGATCACACATACTTTTCTAAGCATTTTTTAGCTAAAATTAGCACATCCTCCCCGTGCAGGGGCGTGTTGATTGGAAAAGTAGAGGAAAAAAGGAAAATTTATGACAATACCAAGTCTTTTAGACATGTTAAAGGCTGGTGTTCATTTTGGGCATCAGACTGGAAAATGGCACCCGAAAATGAAGCCCTATATCTACGGGGATCGAAACGGTGTGCATATTATTAATTTAGAAACAACTCAGAAAAAAATAGAGGAGGCTTTGAATTTTGTTAAAGAAACTGTAGCAAAAGGCGGCACAGTTCTTTTTTTAGGCACAAAAACACAAGCCAAAGACATTGTGCGCGAGGCAGCCAAGTCATGCGGCATGCCGTTTATTGTTGAACGTTGGCTGGGCGGAACATTTACCAATTCTCACACTATTTTGAAATTAATCAAAAAGTTTCAGCGAATGAAAACTGAGAATGAAAAAGGTGAATGGAAAAAGTTTACTAAAAAAGAAAAGTTGGTAAAAGAAAGAGAATTAAAAAAACTGGATAAGATTATTGGCGGCTTGGAAAACATGGATAAGCTGCCTGAAGTAATTTTTATTGTAGACATGAAAGAAGAAAAAACTGCAGTGGTTGAAGCAAATAAAGTCGGAGTTTCTGTGGTTGGCATTTGTGACACAAATATAAATCCACAAAACGCTAAATATCCTATCCCTGCAAATGATGATGCTACAAAATCAATTGAAATGATTTCAAAACTAGTAGCTGAGACAGTGAATGAAGGAAAGAAGACGGTTAAAAAACCAAAAGAAGACAAAAAAACTAAAAAATAATTTGGCGTTACGATGTTAAATTCGTTACGACGTTATGATATTAGTAACTTCATAACTTCGTAACCTCGTAACTTCATAACCTATATTAATATGGTTGACTTACAACAAGTCGCGAAATTGCGGCAACAAACAGGCTGCGGTATTAATGACTGCAGGAATGCTTTAGAAGAAGCAGGTGGTGATGTCGATAAAGCAATGGAAGTTCTTCGAAAAAAAGGTGAGCTTAAGGCTGCAAAAAAGTCAGCAGAACGGGAAACTAAAGAGGGCATTATTTACTCTTATATTCATCCAAATAAAAAAATAGGTTCAATGGTAGAATTAGACTGTGAAACTGATTTTGTAGCCCGTAATGAAGAGTTTCAGGCGCTGGCAAAAGATTTAGCAATGCAGATTGCCGCTACTAATCCATTATATTTAAAACCAGAAGATATACCAGAAGAAGTTTTGAATAAAGAAAAGGAAATTTACAAGGAACAGCTTTTAGCTGAATCAAAGCCAGAAGATATGATTGATAAAATTGTTGAAGGCAAGCTTAGTAAATGGTATGAGGAAGTATGTTTGTTAAAGCAGTCTTTTATAAAAGACGAAGACTTGACCATTGAAGATTTGATTAAGGAAAAGATTGCTAAAATTGGAGAAAAGATTGAAATTGATAATTTTGTAAGATTTGAGGTTTAATACGAATGATACGAATTTTTTATTCGAATACCCCAAATGACACGAATGAATAGATATATATTCGGGGCATTCGGATACATTCGGGGATTCGGGTTATTTATATGAAGAAAGTAGTCGGCATACAATTTAACACCTGGGATAAAGTCTATTATTTTGATCCGAATAAGATTGAGCTGAATGTTGATGATTATGTTGTGGTAGAAACACAGCATGGTTTAGATTTAGGAAAGGTTATGGAGAAAAAGGAATTGACAGATGAGGATGAAAAAAAATTAGGAGAGATAAAACAAGTTTTGAGAAAAGCTGACAAGCAGGACTTAGATAGTATTATTCAAAATAAAGAAAAGAAAAAAGAAGCAATAAGAGTTTGCAAACAATTAATAAAAAAGCATAAATTACCAATAAAATTGGTTGACGTGCATATCCATCTTGATTTTGGGCGTATAACTTTTGCTTTTATTGCTGATGGCAGAGTTGATTTTAGGGATTTATTAAAAGACTTAAATAGAATATTTAAGACCAATATCCGATTGCAGCAGCTTGGAATTCGGGACGAATCAAAGATGGTGGGTGATGTTGGCTGTTGCGGGCAGCCGGTTTGCTGCAAAACCTTTTTAAAGGAATTGGGAAATGTAACTTCAGAGCTGGCAGATTTGCAGCAGGTCGCTCACCGAGGATCAGAGCGTCTGTCAGGTCTTTGCGGCAGATTGAAATGCTGTCTGGCATATGAAAAGGAATTGTATGAGAGTTTGTCTGAAAAATTTCCTCCAGTTGGATCCAGAGTAAAGACTCGGCAGGGTAAAGGCGATGTGGTTGGCTGGCATGTGTTGCGACGGTCAATAGATGTAAAACTGGACAACAAAGAAAACGGATCAACCTCAGTTGAAGTACCGTTAGACGAAGCTGAATTTGCCACCTTAGAAAAAGCTAAACGTTTAATAGGTAAATAAGTAATAATTTTAGAGTTCTATCGATCTACTTTTTATACCAATCTATCAATCTACTAATCTAACAATATATGAAAGAAAAATTAAAAAAACTTAAAAAGCAAATAAAAACAGAGCTTGAAAAAGTGCCGGATTTAACTGATCTGCAAACTTTAGAAAAAAAATATTTAGGCAGAAAAGAAGGGGAGCTAAATAAGGTTTTAAAATCTTTGAAGGATTTATCAAAAGAGGCGAAAAAAGAAGTTGGCCAGTTGGCTAATGAGATTAAAGTGGATTTAGTTAAATTAATTGAGAATAAGCGTCAGCAACTGGAAATAAAGCAAGTAGAGGGAAAATTAGAAAAGGAATGGATTGATATTTCTTTGCCAGTTGAAAAAGAAAAAGGTAATTTACACCCAATATCCTTGGTTCAGTATGAATTAGAGGATATTTTTAAAAGTTTAAATTTTATGATTTTAGACGGCCCGGAATTAGAATCAGATTATTTTAATTTCCAGGCAGTCAATATACCAGCAGATCATCCGGCTCGTGAAATGCAGGATACTTTTTATATAAAAAATGACAAAGATAAAATGGTTTTGAGAACTCATACTTCTTCTGTTCAGGTCCGGGCAATGCAAAAATACGGCGCGCCGCTCCGGGCAATCATTCCTGGACGAGTTTTTAGATACGAAGCTTTAGATGCTTCTCATGAAAATACATTTGATCAGCTTGAAGGTTTGGTAATTGATAAAGATATTTCCATTGCCAATGTGATAGCGACAATGAAAACGCTGATGAAAGGTATTTTTAAAAAAGACGTTACTATTCGATTGAGGCCTGGTTTCTTTGCTTTTGTTGAACCAGGATTTGAATTAGACATGAAATGCCTGATTTGCAGCGGTTCTGGATGCAGTGTATGCAAGCATACGGGATGGGTTGAAGTTTTGCCATGCGGTTTGGTTCATCCAAATGTTTTGAAAGCTGGCGGGATTGATCCAAATGAATGGAGCGGTTTTGCTTTCGGCTTGGGATTAACTCGGTTAGTGATGATGCGTTATGGAATTGAAGATATCAGACTTTTTAACAGTGCTGACTTACGATTTTTGAAGCAGTTTTGATAAAAGCAAGACGAGTGAGACAGGCAAGACAAGTGCGACGAGTGAAATAATTTTTTCTAGCCTTTGTAATGTCATAACTTCTTTAACTTTTCTAACTATTAAATATGTTTGAAGCATCTCCTCGAATGCCACAACAAAAATCAAAAAGGATGCGTGAATATGATAAATTTTCTAAAGATGTAAAAGACGCATCCTGGCATGAGATTAGTGAAAAAGTATCAGAATCTCCTGACTCTGTCATTTTAGAAAGAAAAAAAGAAATTCTAGAAAATATTAATCCTGAAGAGCTTTTAGCACAAATGCCAAAAAGTTCTTTCAATCAGATCAAAGAATATGTTACTTTTCGCGGTTGTGTATTTGAATCATTGGTTAATGAGGAGATGAATAGGGAAGAAGAAAACAGTGTTTTAGGAAATTTTATATTGAATTGTTTACAAAGACCTCAAATATTAGGGCTTGATCCGAGAAAGATGTTTAAAAATCCAGATCATTTAGGAGTAGTGGTAGATACTGAAAAAAATGTCGCTTTTATAACCGGCATGTATGAGGTGAAAGTGGGAATCTTTTCTAAAAGAGGAAAAAAACAAATTGAAACTTTTTATAAAAATTTAGAAATTATTTCAGAAAGAATAAATCAGGAATTAATACGATTAAAAAAGGAATATAATTTTGATTTTATTCCAGAGGGTGGAGTGGTATTAAAAGCAGATGACCAGATAGATAAATTTTTGGTCATGCCTATGCCCACATCTCAGTTGCAAAATAAAAAATTTGAAGCAAAAAGGAAAAAATTCCTTGCCCAAGGATGGGATTTGAAAAAATCAGTTTTTTCCAAAGCAAATATTGGAAAAGTAACCGCATTTTTAATGAAATATTATAAAGATTATAAAGATGAAATTGATAGATTGAGGAATGATAGCGGGTTACATCAATGATCCTGAATCCTGAATCTTGTATCCTGTATCATGGAGCATGGAGCACATAACCTGGAGCATGTTATCAAAATTAGAAATGAGAAATGTGAGATGCGAGATGTCTGCTCGCCGCTGTCCTGGACGTCATTCCCAACTTGATTGGGAATCTCAAAATTGTTCTATATAACCCAAAGCAGCGGCTGAATTCTAAATTACCAATTACTCGTTACACATTACTCATTACAGTATGACAGAAAAACCACAATCATTAGAAAGTCAATTAAAAATGGCCAGGCCGCGGCGAGGCGAGGTTAAGCGTGTACCACTCACCCCAGAAGAAAAGGAATTTTTAGGCAAGATTATAGATAAGGCAGTGGCAGCGGAAAAGGCAGGGAAATTGCAGCAAGCTTTAGATTTGTATACAGATTACAAAAATGAATTATTGAAAATCAAGGGAAAAAAAGAAAGTGAAAAGACCTTTGAGTTAAAAGAGCAATATGAAGACCAGATAGAAACTTTAAAAAAGAACGGACTGATTGAAAAATTACCAAGCGGAGAACTGGGATTTATAGATATAAATAGCCAACCAAGGAGAATCCCGACTTATGAAGAAATTTTAGAGCGAGTTGAGGCCAAGAAAGAATTTGTTGAAAAAAAGAAAGAACAAGGTTTTACGCAACTGCTTTTAGTGCCGTTTGGTATGAAATTGAGTGATATGGCCGAGAAAGCCAAGGAATTAATATT
>Ga0180431_10000084_pt1 | contig 122065 bp, 111 predicted proteins | sample SS_ome_11_FD_132459 | JGI IMG/M metagenome (GOLD analysis project Ga0180431, IMG submission 132459) | Hypersaline lake sediment archaeal communities from the Salton Sea, California, USA - SS_1_MS_1 metaG | ecosystem: Environmental > Aquatic > Non-marine Saline and Alkaline > Hypersaline >...
AACTCCCCCCGTCCGTACTTGACGGCTGAATGAAATTCGATGCTTAGACAGGATTTTAGACGCCATGAAAATCATAATTCGCTCAGCGTCTGCGTAACTCCCCCCGTTCGTGGGTCAGACATACTCGACGGCCTTCTCCAAAGGCTTCCTTCGCGAACAGCGATTTTCAGGCTAAATCCTGTATGTCGCATCTCATTTCACACAGCCTTATCCTGTTTTTGGTGCTGAAAGACGTCTTTTCACTGACAGGATTTAGCCTGAAAATACCTTAATAATAGCGCCATATGTCCCATCCGGATTTTTGTCGGTGAGAGATGATGTTTCCCTGCAGGAAGGCTTGGCAGGTCACGGATCAAGATTGCGGTAGCGGAGAGGAAGCGGCTCGTGAGGCGTACTCAGGTACGCCGATCGGGCTGCAACGAATCTGATGCCGTGAGATCGGCCCGTCCTGAGGGTGGCCGACCCCCCCCGCCCTGAAATTAAGGTAAAAATCATCAACGAGAGAAGATTTTTACATGCAATTGAAATTTTCGATCAGTCGATACCCAATGAATTGTAAAAAGTTCTAAGGTTGATCGTCTTTGATGAAAACAGATGTGATTTTATTCCTGTATGAATCAGTTTACTTCATAAATACATCAATTCCTCAAGTCAGTAGGTGTCGGTGGAATCGAAATCGATATCCAACCGCTTAATCATCTCATTCAACGTGGTGGGCTTGACTCCCAGCATCTCCGCCGCTTTTTTCTGTACGCCCCGAGATTTTTTGAGCGCGGAGACGATCGCTCTTTTTTGAAATTCCGCCAACCGCTGTTTGAGATTCAAGTTTTCTCCGAAATCAGCGTTTGTATCCGGACCGTATCTCTGGTTTGAGAGCAAAAAGGGAGGAAGCGTATCCCGTGTGATGATTTTGGTTTTGGTAAGGACGACGGCTCTTTCGATCAGGTTCTCCAGCTCCCGGATGTTGCCTGGCCAGTCATATCCCTCCAGGATCTCGAGAATATCTTCGGTGACTCCGGATATTTCCTTGTCGTTCTCCGCGCTGTAAATATCTATGAAGTGTCTCACAAGAAGCGGGATGTCTTCTTTTCGCTGACGCAGGGAAGGCAGCTCGATTTTTATCACATTCAGTCGATAAAAAAGATCTTCACGGAACTTGTTCTGACGAATAAGGGTTTCCAACTCGACGTTGGTGGCCGCGATGACACGGACATCCACCTTGATGGTTTTTGTTCCTCCCAAGTGCATGAACTCCCTTTCCTGCATCACGCGGAGAAGTTTGGCTTGAGTCTCCAGATTTAAGGAGGAGATTTCATCAAAAAAGATGCTGCCGGTATCCGCGGCTTCGAACAGGCCTTTCTTTTGGCTGACCGCACCGGTGAACGCTCCCTTGACATGACCGAAAAGCTGACTTTCCAGAAGATCCGGCGGCAGGGAACCGCTGTTAACGGTGATGAAAGGGCATTGCACGCGGTCGCTGTTTTGATGAATGGCACGGGCGACAAGTTCTTTTCCCGTGCCGCTCTCTCCCTGGATCAGGATTGTGCTCCGGGTGGGAGCGGCTGCTTGAATGAGCTCAAAAACACTTTTCATCACGGCGCTTTTGCCGATGATGTTTTCAAAACTGAATTTCTTCTTGAGCGCGTTCTTCAATCGCAAATTTTCTTCATGGAGTTTTTTGTGTTCAATGGCTCTTTCCACAGTGAGCAGCAGTTCATCATGTTTGAAAGGTTTCTGGACGTAATCGAAGGCGCCGATCTTCATGGCCGTTATCGCCGATTCCACCGAAGCATAGGCCGTAATAATGATGACGACGACCAGTGGATCTATTTTCTTTAAGCGCTTGAGAACTTCGAGCCCGTTGATCTTCGGCATCAGAAGATCGAGCAGGACAAGATCGAATTTCTGAACGGAATGTTTTGCCAGTCCTTCTTCTCCATCCGATGAGATTTCGATTTCGTAGCCTTCTGAACGGAGAAGATCTCCGAGAACTTCGTGGATGATGGGTTCGTCGTCGATGATGTGAATCATATTTAAACTCCGTCACTGATTTTGCATTTGATGTGTTTTGTCGCTTTTGATCTTATCCAGGTTTATGGGGATCATGATCAAAAAGACGGTGCCTTTTCGGGGTCGGCTTTCCACGGAGATTCGTCCCTCATGTTCCTTTATGATCGCGTAGCTTATGGATAATCCAAGCCCGGTTCCCTTTCCGATCCCCTTGGTCGTGAAGAACGGATCGAAAATATGCGGAAGATGTTCTTCGCTGATTCCGGTTCCGCTGTCCTCTATTCTGATGACGGCGAAGTTGCCGTCGCGATACAACTGGATATGAAGGATTCCGCCTTGAGGCATGGCGTCGAGAGCGTTGAGAATGATGTTGATGAAAACCTGCTGCAGGCGTTCGCCCTGCGCCCAGACGGCTTTGAGGGGGTTCAGGTCGAGTTTGACGCTGATATTCATGTTTTTCAGTTTGTAATCGATGAGGGAAAGAATGGATTCCAGGCTTTCCTTGAGTTCGACCGGATGAAAGGCCGAATCGGATGGATTACGAGCGAAATTCAGGAGGTTTTTAACGATACTGGCGACCCTTTCCGTTTGGTTGTCGATCTTTTCGAGCATGTGAGCATGGGGGGAGTCCGTCATCTTTTTTTGCAGGATCTGCACATAGCTGGATATACCGGTCAGAGGCGTATTGATTTCGTGTGCCACGCCTGCGGAAAGCAGTCCGATGGAGGCCAGTTTTTCGGAAGTCACCAACTGCTGCTGCAGGGAGATGCGATCCGTTATGTCTTCGAAGACGATGACGGTACCGTAAGGATTCATCGCGTTGTCCAGCAGCGGAGTTTTCGCGATGTCGAAGATTTTTCGAATGCCGTCCGGCATTTCCAGAATGATCTCGCTGAGCAGTCGGAAACCCTGTTGGGAATCCGAGGGAAAAATAGCCTGAAAATTTTTTTTGCCCAGGATTTCCGTCAGGTCTTTGTTCTGAACGGATTCCTTTTTTTGTTGGAAAGTGTCTTCGAGGACACGGTTCCAGCCCGTGATCTTGCCTTCCTGATCCAGCACGGCGACGCCGACGGTCAGGCTCTCGATGATGTTCTCGCTGTAGTCTTTGAGTCGCCCCAGCTCCAGCGCGCGTATTTCAGCCTGATTGTAAAGATAGGCATTCTCGATCGCCAGCGCAACAGGAGATGATATGGTTCGAAGAAGTTCCCAGTCTTCGGTATTCAAAAATGAATTATCCGTTTTTTTCCCCATTCCCAGGCATCCGATCAGTTTGTCTTCCACCCGGAGAGGCATGAGATGATAAATTCCGAAAGAGGCCAGATCATTGATGCGCAGAGCGCTGCCTTTCTTGCCGCTGTAGGCGTAGGCGGCGAGATATTCTTGGGTCTTAAGATGATTGTAAACCGGCAGGGTGAATGTGATCAACGAACGTGGTGAAGTTCCTTTTCCTTTTGATTTAAAAATTGAAAAACTTTGGGGAGAACTGTCCAGAGGCAGCAGGAGCGAGATATATTTGAGTGACAGAGCGTTCGCGATTAATTCCAGGAGGGATTGGGCGAGTTTATCCAGATGCCGTTCCCGGCTGATTTCCTGGCTTATGCTGAGAAGCGTTTTTCGGTACTGATAGCTTCGGCGGTAGATGGCTCGATCGAGAAGGGATTGGATAAAGCGCTTCAACGGAGAATAGAGTGTCGCCCCGAGAATGATGGCCAGAACTCCCAACATGATGGCGTTCAAGCGGTTTTCAGAAAATATTTTGGTTTGGGAACTTACGACGAGGTAAAGGATGGTGATCACGGCATAAGAAAAGACCAGGGGAATCGATTTCTTGAATAAGAGCTCCAGATCGAAGAGTTTGTATTTCCCTATGGCGTATGCAAATGTCAAAGGGAGTATCGCCTGGAATACCACCGTGAATTCCGCCGCCTTCGCGGGAATTTGTCCAAGGAGAAAGGGAGCCGTATAGAAAACAATGAAAGGCATGATGCCGAATCCGAGCCCCAGAGCCAGCGATCGGAGTTGCTTTTTCATGATGAGGGTGGTGGATTTATGCGTATCCTTCACCAAAATCAACAGGGTTATTAAGGGCAGGAGGAAAAAATGAAAAAGTTCCAGCTTACCTGAGGTCGAGCTGAATCGCAGGATGACGATGTCATCCAGTTTGAGAAAGTTGGGCAGGTTGATGAAAATTTTCATGAGCAGCAAAACCATGCCCGGAAAATAAATGAGGTGGATGGAAGCCAGCCGTTTTTTGAGATTCTTTTTTCTGCGGGGGAAGATCAGGAAAAAATGAAGGAAAAGCGGAGGGAACGCGACGAGCGCAACGCTGTCCAGCCAATAAAAGATGCTGTCGATCAGGTCAAGCTGTCCGGTGGGAGCGAAAGTGTTGTACGCGTAATAGGTGAGATAGAGGAGGGGAAGGAGGAAATAGGGAACCGAAAAAGGGCGTTTCATCCCCAAAAATACGACATAGCCTATTATTAGAGCTGCCAGACCTACCAGCGCGAGATAGAGGTAGATCAGGTTCAGGCCTTTTTTCGTCAGATAAAACGAGGGGAATATTTGATCGCCTTCATGGATGATCTCATAAGTGACTTTTTGATCCAGGCTGTCCGCGATCCAGAGGTATTTCGATACATCGATGATACTTTCTATGGGCTGGTTGTTGATGGTGTAAAGCACATCCCCGCGCTTGATGCCGGCTAGATAGGCCGGCCCGTCGATTTTGACGCGTACCGCGGTCAGGCCTTCGGCTTTCTGCCTCCAGATGACGCCGTCGGTTGGTTCCCTCCACCGTATCTGGCGGTGAATGTTCAGACTCCCGAAAAAAATGAGGCCCAAAAGGGGAATCAGCGTGGTTATGATCCGCTTCGTCATCTTCGGTCCGGCAATCCAAAAATTTGAATCCTCCTGGCAAAAAATATATGTGCCTTCAGTTCAGCAAGTGCCGTTCGATGGAACGTACAGCCCATTTAATGCTTGCCTGACTGAGGTATTTGTTCAATTCAGGGTTTTCCTTGAGCCCGAGCGGATTTGTATTTCGTGACAGGAAGGTGCTCATGTAGTCATATTTCGGTTTTTGCGTGCTTTGGGGTATTCGTTCCCTCTCCCGGATGTCGGAAGCGGCTGAGGCGATGTCTCCGCTGACGCGGACTCCGAACGTCAAGACGCCTATACCGACGATGAGCAGGAGAAATGGTCTCAAGTGCTTATTCACTTCACAAAACATAAACATTTCTCGGAAATTTGTCAATACATCCGCGCGGCTTCGGCGTGATTTTGATGTCGGGAACATGCCGGAGCTTTTTTATGTTCCAGCCGCAGGCAGCGGAAGAGAATAAATGATGGCCGGCCTTCAACAAAAAGATGATAAAAACACTGTAAAAATCACCGTGGCAATCATCCCTGCCGGTGATTGACGGAGGTTGAGGACTCTGTCAGCATTAAGGACGGCGGCGAAGCGCAAATGAGACGATTTCCCTTGGAGGCGGGACGGCCGCACCGCCATTTGAGAATGGGGGTCCAAGTTGACAAAAACCAAAGGATTACCTAACATAATCGTACCTTTAAAAGCTGTTTGAATAATCTGAAAATTAAGAAGATGCCGTATTTCCAATGCCGTTTGGCAACCGCTGAAGGCCGAATTTTTGCGCAGTCATTTTTCAGCCCGTCTCTAAAGGACTGCCAAAAACACTTTGAGGAGGAGGGATTTTGCATCCTTTCGATCAAGAGAGATTGGAAACGGATTCAGATTCCGGCTCTGCCGTTTGAGAAGCGTATCAAGGATAAAGACTTCATTATGTTCAATCAGGAGTTCATTGCACTTATCAAGGCCGGTTATCCCATTCTCAAATGTCTAGAGATCATCACGCGCCGCACAAAGAGCGAACACTTGAAGGAGCGTTTAACGCAAGTTGAGACTGAAATCCGTGCCGGCAAATCCCTTTCGGAAGCCTTTTCCTCCTTCGAGGATGATTTCACCAAGGTCTATACGGCTTCTCTCATGGCCGGGGAAAAGAGCGGCAACCTGGCCGGAACGCTCACCCGTTTTATCTCCTACACCAAAACCATCTCCCAGACGAAAACCCGAATCCGAACGGCGATGACCTATCCAACACTGCTTTTTATCTTCTCCCTGGTGCTGATCGGAATCCTGATCCACTTCATCCTGCCCCGTTTTTCTGATTTCTACGCCGATTTCGAAGCTCAACTTCCCGCCATCACCACATTTCTGATATCATTGGCTGAGGGCGCTCGCCGGTTTTCCCTGCCGTTTTTAGGCGTGATTGCGGTTCTTCTCGTCGTCGTCGCCCGGATGAGGCGCAAAGAGAAATATCAGATCATACGGGACCGGATAAAACTGGGTATTCCCTTCGGCCGGCACCTCTGGATGGATTCCGCGGTATCGCAGTTTACACGAACCCTCGGTTTGCTCCTGGAAGGCGGAATATCCCTTTTGTCCGCCATCGGGATCGCCGGCAAGGCGATTCCCAACCGCTTTCTGGCGGATAGGATGCGGAACATGCCCGATCATATTAAAAACGGCGAGAGTCTTTTTTCATCGCTTTCCAAAACGGAGCATTTCCCCGAGTTGGCGCTGGATATGATCCGGATAGGAGAGTCCTCGGCCAACCTGGATAATATGCTGGCCGAGGTCGCGGAATTGTATGATGAACAGGTGAGATCACGGATTGATACGCTCGTTTCTTTGATCGAACCGATCATCATTATTTTTATGGGGCTTATCGTGGCGGGAATGCTGCTCTCCGTTTATCTGCCGATATTTAACATCATACAGGTTGTCCAATGATCAACAAACCACAAAAGAAGCAGGCGGCTGAAGCCATCACGTCGGAAGAACAGACACGAAATCTGGCCGAACGATACAATGTTCCATTTATCGACCTTGCGGCCGTGATCCTGAAACGCGATCTGGTGCAGTCCTTTCCCGTGGAATTTTTACACCGGGCGAATTTCATTCCCCTCGAAGAAAACGGCGATGCCGTAAAAATCGCCATCGCCGATCCTTCGGACATCGCCACCATCGACGCAGTGGAATCTTTCCTGGGAAAAGAGGTCAAGGTGTTCGCCGCTTCGCGGAGAGCCATACAGGAGGCGTTGCGAAAAAGCGAGACCGCCCTTCAGGTGCTCAAGGATGCCACGGAAGGATACATCCAGGAAGTCATAGACGATGAGAAGCTCGATGATGATGAAGTCATTTCCGTGGAAAAATTGGCCGATCAGGACGGCTCCATCATCAAACTGCTGAATTCCATCATCTTTACAGCGGTTCAGAAACGCGCCAGCGATATTCATATCGAATCCCGTGCGGACAGCGTCTATATCAAATATCGAATCGACGGCGTTCTCAATGAAGCCATGTCCCCGATCGATAGAAAATTCAAAGCGCCTATCATTTCGAGGATAAAAGTCATTTCCGATTTGGATATATCCGAGAAGAGAGTTCCCCAGGACGGTCGTTTCAGGCTGCGGATCAAGGATAAAACCATTGATTTCCGGGTGTCCATCATGCCCAGTATTTACGGAGAGGATGCGGTTATCCGTATCCTGGATAAGGAAATGATCACCGAAGCCATCTCCGAACTGCGGTTGGATCTCCTGGGATTTTCCGAGGATGTGCTGGATACATTCGGTCGCTATATCGTACAGCCCTATGGGATGGTTTTGGTTACGGGACCGACCGGAAGCGGAAAAACCACCACCTTGTATGCCGCGCTGACGGAGATCAAATCGCCTGAGGATAAGATCGTGACGATCGAGGATCCGGTGGAATATCAGATAGACGGTATCACCCAGATCCCGGTCAACGAGAAGAAAGGATTGACGTTTGCACGGGGTTTGCGGTCAATCCTGAGACACGATCCGGACAAGATCATGGTCGGGGAGATACGAGATCCCGAAACAGCTCAAATCGCGATCCAATCGGCTTTGACCGGGCACTTGGTTTTCACGACGGTTCATGCCAACAACGTCTTTGATGTCATCGGACGCTTCCTTCACATGAAAGTCGATCCTTACAGCTTTATATCAGCTCTGAACTGTATCCTGGCGCAAAGATTGGTCCGTATCCTGTGTCCTCACTGCAAGCAAGCGGTTTGCTACAACGATCAGCAGCTGCTTGAATCGGGATTGGATCCTGACAAGTTCCGGGATCGGGAGTTTTTTGAAGCCCGGGGATGCGCCGAGTGCCATCTGACCGGATATCAAGGAAGAACCGCCATTGCCGAACTGCTGGAACTTTCCGATGAAATCAGGGAGATGATCTTGGTGAAAAAACCTCTGTCCGAAGTCAAAAAAAGGGCTAAGGCGGAAGGGATGGCCTTTTTGCGGGAAGTGGGAATGGATAAGGTCCTGCAGGGGATTACGAGCTTGAAAGAACTCAATAAAGTCACATTCGTGGAATGAAATGGTAAAGAAAGCCGGCGTCAGGACTAAATCCGAATCCGAGAAACGCCCGGGTGAGAATCGGATCCGACATTATTTTCTTCGACCTCCCGTCTTCCCCGTGGCGTTTCAGTTTTCCAGTCGTGTTTTTTCCGGGGTTCGGCAGGCGCCGAAAGACGGCAGAGCTCTTTCCCGGGTGATTATCCCCTTGGAGAGGGATTTGATCCATCCGTCGTTTTTTGAAAAGAATCTTCCTGCACCGGAAAAGCTGATACGGCGGCTTCAGGCGGAACGGGGGCGCTTCGGCTTTCCCGAGCGCGAGGCCGCCTGCCTGTTGCCGGAGATGAGCCATAAGACATTTGTCTTCGCTTTCGACTCGCTGCCCGCTTCCCGGCAGGAGCGGGAACGGCTTCTGCGGTTCCGTATCAAAAAGCAGATGCCCAAGCTTCCGGATGATACGCGGCTGGTCTGGGCCGTTCAGAATCTTTCTTCACCGTTCAAGGTGGTTGTTTCCGCGGCGCGAGCGGCGGTCGTAAAGGAATATGAAGATATTCTGGGACATTTCGGCTTCCGGATTCGTGCCGTGAGCGGTCCCACTCTCAGCCTTTCGAACTGGCTCGACAGGCCGCGCCACCGGGATTTTCTTCTGGTCAATATCGAGTTTTCGTCCTTCAGCCTGTCCGCCTTCAATCATGCAGCCGTAACGATCTACCGACAGAAACCTTTCATGCAGGATGCTGTGGATGAGAAAGGAAGGCGGAAAATTTATCAAACGATCCTTCAGGAGATCGAGCATACGTTGACTTTTATCGAGGACAGGGCGCGCGAAACGGTCGATTCGCTCTGGGTTCGAATCGGGGTGGAAGAATGGTCGGATGCCCTGCCGTACTTGAAGACGCATTCCCGACTGCCGGTGCACGAAGTCAGAGAAATAATCCCATGGAAGATGACGGTTTCGGAAAAAAATCTATTGGCTCCGGTTCTGGGAGAACTGCTGAAATGAATAATCGGAGGTTACATCTCAATCTTGCTACCGCTCCCGCCCGGAACCTCAGGTTGTTCCATACGCTCGTCTTCTTGCTGGGAGGACTGCTGATCCTGACGGCTTCCGTGGGGGGGAGGCAATTTTTCAGATACCGGCAAAAAGCCCGGGATGCCCGGAGTACGCTTGTGCGGATTCGTCGGGATGACCGGATATTTCAGAGGGAAGAGAAACGGTACGCGGGTCTCAACCGGCAGAATGTTCGGGACTATCAAGCCAAGACGGATTTGATCAACAGTTTGATATTCCGCAAGAGATTCTCATGGATCGACATGCTTTCCGCGCTGGAGGAAGCCCTGCCGGAATCCTGTTATATCCTTTCCCTGGCCCCTCAAATTAAAAAAGATGCCACCATGGAGGTCCGCCTGAAAGCGGCCGTCCCCTCTTTGGATGATTTCCTGCTGCTATATCAACGATTGCAGCGGCAGCAGTTCAAACAGATTAGAATTATCAGCGAGGCCGCTGAAGATACCGGTCGGCTGATTGCGGAGATCGTCTTTGTCTATGAATGAAATGATGGATGTCCTTATGCCCAGGCAGCGCCGGGTCCTGGTGCTGTTGGCCGTTCTGTTGGCGGCGGCCTTCTTCTTTCTCGTAATCGGCTCGGGAAGGCAGCGCCTTCAATATCAGCGGAGCGACAGCGCGCTTACGGCGCAGCAGGCGGCGTTTGATTTGAAGAGAGCCGGAGAAACGGAACAAAACACCTGGAAAAGGTGGGATGAGACCCTCCGCGACATGGAAGAGTTGAAAGAAGGATTCTTTTACAGTCGTGAACAGGGGGTCGAAGTTCTTCGGAACGATCTGAAACAGATCCTTGATCAGGCCGGCCTCCGTGTTTCTCATATAAAATACGACTACCTTCCGCTCGAAAAAGAGAGCATGCTTCAAGTCCGATTGACTTTTCGCGTGACGGGATTCTACATCGATTTGAAAAAATTTATCCACGGGATCGAGAGTTTTCCCGGGGCGCTTTTGATCGAGCAAATCGATTTCTTGGACATCGATACGCGTTCCGGAGAGATCGGTATCAAGGTCGTTCTGGCGGGTTATTATGATTGAACCAAGGATTGCGGCGCGGATGGCTTTGCTTGCCGGATTTGTCCTCTTCTGCGGGAAGGGAGTCCTGTCTGCCCGACCGGAAGTACAGGAAGAAAAATCGATTCAGAGCTTCATCCGGATGGATCAGTTGCCGTCGGATCCGTCCCCCTTGAAGCCGCCTCTACGAAACATCTTTGTCCCTCTTAGGTCTGGGATCACGGCGCGGAATTATCCGGCCCAGGCAGGGGATGTTCCTTCCGGGAGCGCTTTTTTTCCACAGCCGGGAGATCGATCGTCCTTTCGGCTCGAATCCTCCGCCCCCACCGTACGCTATGTGGGCTATATCGACTCAGGCACCAAGATTGTCGGATTGGTTTTGTTCCGGGAAGAAGCAATGGCGGTGGTCGAAGGGGAGCTGTTGACGGAAGACATCCGGGTGGGAACCATTACCCCCGATAACATAGAGATTCATGTCCGGGATTCCGAATCCAAATTATTTTCCTTAGAGGGAGAGACCCCATGAGAAAAGCAACCTTTCTCTTGATCATATCTCTGACTCTTTGGGGTTGTGCAACCTTCAGCCCCAGCTATAAGTCGGGGACTGCGGCCGCTATCAATAAAGACTGGGATGCGGCTATCGAGCATTTCGAGAAAGCCTCGCTGGCGGACCCGGACAATTCCGTCTACCGCCTGGCGCTGCTGCGGGCCCGTCTTTCAGCCAGCGCCGTGCATCTGCGGATGGCCAGAGATCTGGTGTATCAGGATAAGCGGGAAGAGGCGCAGAATGAATATCGGATCGCATTGTCCTATGATCCCACTAATTGGAGAATCCTTGATGAGGCGAGGCGAATGCGTTCCGAGGAAACCGCGGCCGAAGAGGAAACGCCTCGTATGGAGCCGCCGGTGAAACTCCATGTGGCAGATGAGAAGGTCCAGCTTAAGTTCACTCGTGAGGCCAGCCTGCAGTCTATTTTTCAAGCGCTGGGAAAACATGCCGGTGTGAATGTCCTCTTCGATGAGCAGTTCCGCGACAAACCGTTCGCCGTTGATTTTACGGACATGGATTTTGAACAGGCGGTAGGTTCTCTTTGTATGGCGTCAAAAAATTTCTACCGGGTTATCGATGCGAAAACCATTATCATTATCCCTGATCAGCCTATGCTGCGGGCTAAATATGATCTGACGGTTATCAAAACGTTTTACCTGTCCAACATCGATGCCCAGGAGATTCTGGGCTCGCTTTCGACGATGACGCGGACAGCCATGAAAGCCCCGTCGATCATCGTGGACAAAAATCTTAATTCAGTAACGGTACGCGATACTCCCGCCGTCGTTGAGTTGGTGGAAAAACTCGTCCGGATGTGGGACAAGCCCAAAGGCGAGGTCGTGCTCGACTTGGAGATCATGGAAGTGTCGCGGATCAAAATGAGAGATCTGGGACTGGATCTGAGCGAGTATGGAGTGGGAATGCAGTATAATGACTCCGGAACCGAAGAGGAAAGCACCGGCCTGATCGATCTCAATCGTCTCGATTTCTCCAAAGCGGAGAATTTTCAGATCAGTCTTCCCGCTTCGATTCTGCGTTTCATGGAATCCGATGGGGATACCAAGATCATCTCCCAACCACGGATCCGTGGGGTCGAAGGGGAAAAAATGGAATATCTGGTCGGCGATCAGATTCCGATTCCCCGAACGACGTTTACACCTATAGCGGCCGGCGGTGTAAGTCAGCAGCCGATTACGTCATTCGAGTATAAAGATGTCGGTATAGATGTGAAGATCACTCCGAGGATCCACTTCGAGAATGAAGTGACGCTGGAGCTGGAAATCAAGATCATGTCCCTGGGAGGAACCGGGTATGCCGATATTCCTATCATTTCCACGCGGGAAATAAAAAATATCATCCGACTGAGGGATGGGGAAACCAATCTGTTGGCCGGATTGCTTAAAGACGAAGAACGCAGGACGGTAAAAGGCTTTGCCGGTGTGAAGAGCATCCCGGTGCTGGGATCTCTTTTTTCGAGAACGGACCAGGAAATCCAGCAGACCGATGTTATCCTGACCATCACCCCGCACATCATCCGAAAGATCCCTTTGGGTGAAGAGGATCGTAAACCGGTTTGGGTAAACCTGGAGGGCGCCAATGCCGGAGATAGCCGTGCGGCTCTGCCCGAGGATGAGATGTTGAGCGTTCGTTTGCGTCAGGAGCGTCTGCTTGAGGATCGAGATCAGCTTCGCCGGGAGAGTATGACCAACCGCGTATACTTCAATCCCGTCAATTTTGAAGGTCCCGCGGGACGAGACTTCCGGATCAACGTTAATCTTCGTAGTGATGATGAGATCGGCAGCATGTCGGTAAACCTCGCTTTCAATCCCCGGATTCTGGAACTCAAAGAGGTCGTTGAGGGCGGTTTCGTGCAGCAGTTCGGAAGCAATCCCTCCTTCTTGAAGAGCATTGACAACGGCGCCGGGACATGCACTCTGGGTTTTTCGAGCCCCGAAGTCGATCGTGGATTCAAGGGACAAGGACGTGTTGCGACTCTCATCTTTCATTCCCTGGAAAAAGGAGAGAGCCCCCTCTCCATCACCATGGTAACCGCCAATGCCCCTTCCGGACAGGCTGTTGTTCTGGAGAAACGGGAAGTCACGATCAACATCAAATAACCGGACACGGTATCCCGGGGAATGAGGTTCGAGAAATCCACTGAGGATTGGATTGACTTAAACCCCTATTTTGGTTAAAATCTCGTTGCTTTCGGCGGTGTAGCTCAGTCGGTTAGAGCATACGGCTCATATCCGTAGTGTCGGGGGTTCAAATCCCTCCACCGCCATTTCCTTCTTCCCGAATCCCCCCTTCGAACGAGAGATGATTTTTTCCTTCGGCTTCTCCGCCCCGGAAATCCACAAACGCGGGGATTTGTCATCCGGAGACGGCCGTTTTATAATGGAGATAATCCGGGAGAGATTATGGAAGACGTTTATCGAACCTTCAAGCATACTGTGGATAGTCATGGGATGTTGTGTCCGGGGGATCGGGTTCTTGTCGCGTATTCGGGGGGTGTCGATTCTTCAGCATTGTTGGGCTTACTGCTTAAGCTCCGGGAAGAGCGGTCATTTGAAATTGTGATGGGACATTTCAACCATCAATTGAGAGCGGCTGCTGTTGAAGATGAGAAATTCGCCGCTGAAATCGCCCGCAGATATAAACTTCCCCTGGAAGTGGGGCGGGGAGACGTCAGGCGGTTTGCCCGGGATCGCCGGATGAACCTGGAAGAGACCGCCCGTCAGCTGCGCTATGATTTTCTGAACTCCGCCGCCCAGCGCACCGGATGCCGCCGGATTGCTACAGGTCATACGCTTTCCGATCAAACTGAAACCGTTCTCATGCGTCTCATGCGCGGCAGCGGTCTTCGGGGACTTTGCGGGATTTACCCGCTTGTAGAAGGAGGTATCATCCGCCCGCTGCTTTCACTCAAGCGAGTGGATATCCTGAATTTCCTTGGGGAGTGCGGAATGGCTTACCGGTTGGATGAAAGCAATTCCGATCAACGTTTCCTTCGGAATCGGATCCGGCTCGAGCTGCTTCCTCTTATCCGTGAAAAATATGAACCCGGGATCGAATCCCAGATCCACCGTCTGACATCGATTCTTCGAGAAGAAGAAGCATTTATGGAACAGCGGGTACGCGAAAAATCAGCCGAGACGCTGGTCCGACTTGAAGGGAGCTGGGCCCTCTCCCTTTCCCGGGTAAAAAACCTCGATATCGCGCTGCAAAGGCGTTTGGTGCGGGAATTTCTGCGCCGTATCAAAGGGGATCTGCGGCGGGTTTCCCTGGAAGACGTGGAACGGATCCTGAAGATGCGCGACGGCGATGTCTTCGCGTTCAAGGAAGGGATATCCTTGGAAAGGGAAAATGGCATCATCCGTCGGGCGGCTCGTGTTGAAGAAAGATCCGGATACTCTCTCATCTGGCGAGGCGAGGACATGCTGGAGATTGAATCCCCGGATCTGCGCTTCATAAGCCGAACTCTCCGCAAAAAACCGGGGCCTAAGGATTACGATGATCGGAAAAGGGTGTGGTTGGATTCCGGGAAAGCGTCTTTTCCGCTTCAGGTCCGTTCCCGCCGGGATGGCGATCGTTACCGACCGCTGGGTGCACCCGGCAGTCGGAAAATAAAAGAGGTGATGCGCGAAAAGGGGATTCCGAGAGCGATCCGCGCCCGCCTGCCCCTATTTGTCAGCCAAGGAGAAATCGTATGGTCTCCGGGCCTTCCCGTGGGAGAGGCGTTCAAAGTCGATGAGGATACCTGCGAAGTCATCTGCATTGAGTTGATCTCTTCTTAGAGGTACTGATCTTTCCAGATGGAAAAAACCAGAAGCGCCCAGAGTTGATGACTGAAATTCTCCCGCCCGGCCATATGAAGATCGATCATCTTCTGGACGGTATCGGGATCGAACAATCCATCGCATCCGATCCGTTCACGGCTCAGGTGATCGCACAGCATGGGTTTCAGTTCGTGCTTCAGCCAATGTTTGATGGGGATGCTGAAGCCCTCCTTACTCCGGTAGATATTTTCCCGGGGAAGGAGGGATTCCATGGATTTTTTAAACAGCCATTTGGTCGTAAGACCATGGAGTTTCAGCCGTCCGGGCAGGCGGAAGATGAATTCCACGACCTTGTGGTCCAGCAGCGGGACCCGTGTTTCAAGGGAGGCCGCCATGCTCATGCGGTCGACCTTGACGAGAATATTATCCACGAGGTAGGCGTTGAGATCGAGGTAGAGTTCCGCGGACACGGAATCGAACTCCGGCATGATTCGATAAATGTCGCGAAAAGGTGTGAGATGGTCAAGGGGCGTGATCCCCCCCAGCTGCCGGATGAAGTCCGAAGAATATAACCGGGCCTTCTCCGGGCCGGATAGAAACATCATCCAGCGAAGATGCCTGAGTCTGGATTCGTTGGCGAATCCCTGGCCGAAACGCCGGAACTTGTTCCAGGCACCTTTCTTCTTATCCGCCGGAGGAAATTTTGTCACAAGGGAGGGCAGGATTCGGTTGAGGCCGAAGGGCTGCATCATACGAGCCAGCTTTTGGGCCTGGTAATGATCGTAGCCGCCGAAAATCTCGTCGCCTCCGTCACCCGATAGGATCACGGTCACATGTCTGCGGGCCATCTCGGAAACCAGATAGGTGGGAAAGATCGAAAAGTCGCCGAAGGGTTCATCGAGATGTGATACCAGCCGTTCGGTCAGCTCCAGAGCCTGCGGTTTCAGGATGAATTCCTCATGTTCGGTGGAAAACTTCCGGGCAATCCGGCGGGCATGATCGAGTTCGTTGTAACTGGCGTCTTCGAATCCGATGGAAAACGTTTTCAAGGGAACGGCCCCTGCTTCGTGCATGAGCCCGACGATGCACGAGGAGTCGATCCCTCCGCTGAGGAATGCCCCCAACGGGACGTCGCTGATCAGGCGCATCTTGACCGCTTCCCGCAGGAGAGAATACAATTCTTCCTTGAGTTCCGGAAGACGGGATCGGGAGGTGTCGGATCGATTCATATCCGGGGGTTCCAGATTCCAGTACCGGTCGATATGAATGTTTCCCTGATGATAACGAAGACGGCTTCCGGCGGGAAGTTTTCTTATATCCCGAAATATCGAGTAAGGCGCGGGAACGTATTCCAGAGTCAGAAACATATCCAGCGCCTGCGGGTCCAATCGGCGTGGAACGCCGGGATGCTTCAATATGGCCTTGATCTCGGATCCGAAGACCAGCGTTCCATTGTCCAGCAGGGCGTAGTAAAGCGGTTTGATTCCAAGTCGATCGCGGAAAATTCGGACGGCATCGTTTTTTCTGTCCCAGACGGCGAAAGCAAACATTCCGCGCAGACGTTGAACAAGATCCTCCCCCCATTCTTCATACCCGTGCGCGAGAACTTCGGTGTCGGTTGAGGTGGCGAAGCGGTGTCCGGCCGCCGTCAATTCCTGCTTGAGTTCTTGGAAATTATAAATTTCTCCGTTGTAAGCCACCCAGATGGAGCCGTCTTCGTTGGAAAGAGGCTGATGACCGCCCGCAACATCGATGATGCTGAGGCGGCGAGCTCCCAGTGCGATATTTCCGCTGATGAACGATCCTTCATCGTCCGGTCCGCGATGCCGGATGGTGTCGCACATAGCCCGCAGGAGCTTGGGCGGAACCGGATTCCCCCGGTCCCTGTTAACGACTCCGCAAATTCCACACATCAGTTTTCCGGGGTTATTTTGATCTCGAAAAAGACTCCCAGATGACGTTTTTCCCGGGACCCCATGCTTTCATAGTAAGGGATCGAGCCCTTGGATGCTTTGATCTTGATCCGATAAAGGTGAATCGCCTTGATCTTGAAGGGTTTGAGGGGAGTGAAGGAAAGGGTCCCGCGCTGCTTGGTGCCTAGCGTGATTCGCTGTTTGCGGTGACCGACCTGAACCGTGATTTCATTCTGCATGCGCGGATTGTTGAGAAGCGAGAAATCCAATTTCTTGACGGGATAATAGGTTTTCAGGATCATGGAGGCTGTTTTATCTCCCCGGGTCCAGAACCCGGTGGGCTCCAGTTTCGGGTGGAAATTGTCGTCCAGAAAATGGAGCCAGCTGTTTTCAACGCCGAAGCTCTGTCTACGGGCCCAGGGATTGGTATTGGTGGGGAAATTATTGACCAGCGTAAGCTCTGCCGGCAGATGGGTATAGGGGAACTTTTTTACATGAGTCGCCGGGTAGTGGGAATGATGGAAAGGGCTGATGAGGATGGGGGCGATGAAGACCGCCGCCCAGATCCAGGAAAATCCCAGTTCGCGGGGACGAAATCGAAGGGCGGGAAGGAAGAAGAAATAGGGAAAGATGTTGAGAAAGTAGCGGTTTGCCAGAGCGCCCCCGCCTCCGCTGTAATTGTCAGGCATCAAAACGATAAAAATCAGGATCTCACCCGCAAGAGCCGCCAGGATCATCCATTGAGCCGGAGAGCGCCGTCGCCGGAAAAAAAGAATCAGCCCCAACAAGGCGGGAAAGAAATACCAGGCGATACCGGTGAATCGACCGAAGAAATAGTAGAAGAGATTATAGATGACCACTCGGGCCGGGAGCAGATGCTTTTCGGTATAACCCTCCGACGACATCTTCCCTCCCTTCACGCTGTCGAAGGTCAGGGCTTCGGTCTCGAGAGGATAGCGGGGCCCGTAGAAGGTTTTTCTCTCGCCTCCTTGGTAATTCCATTCTCCTGTGATCAGTTGGTTCGTTCCCCAAAATGCGCCGGACACAGCCAGAAATATGAGCAGCATGAAAACCGCCTTCAACGGTTTTTTACGCCACAGCGTATGCAGGAGCAGAGGTCCCATGAGTACGATGTTGGGCGGCTTGGAAAAAACGGCGACGGCCGCTATCGCACAGGCGAGATAGTCGGAGCCGTCTGAGAGCAGAAAGCGGAGCCCCCTCGACGGCATTGCCTCTTCCATGTCTTTTTGGCGGTATCGATGTTTGTATATCCAGAGAAAGAGAGCCGTGAAAACCAGGAAAAAGTTGAAAAAATCCGGAGTGATCCAGATGATATAGACAACGGCGACCGAAGTGAACAGGAAAGTGATGGGGATCATGAGGGCCAGCGTCGGAGGATTTTCCAGAGAAAAATAAGTGGTGCCCATCAGCAGCAGCAGGAGGAGCAGCAGCACATGGAAGACAAGATGTCCGTTGCAGCCGAAAACTTTCGCAAAGGGAGCGGTGAACAAAGAATAAGCGAATGATTTTGCGTAAAATATTTTTCCATCCTTGGCTTTTTTCAGGAAAATGCCGAGCGGCCCGGCATCGAACGTCTTATAGTATCGAATCAGATCCTTTCGGGTGTACTCGAGGTCTCCGTCTTGTGCAAGGCTTTGCGTCATGGAAAAATATATGGCCTCATCGGCGAACAGGAAGTTACCTTGAATAGCCGGCAGGTTGATAAAAAGCACGGCGCCGAGCAGAAAAACGCACAGGATAAAGAGGGCGGTATAGGTGGTTTTCTTCTCGGGCGGCATGGATAACAAATACCACACCCTCTCCTAAAATTCAATCGGATGCTTCCTTTTGAGAAGGTGGATTTGCCTGTAAAGCCCTCGGGCGGTATGAGAAAAGTCTTAAGGGACAATAAACGGAGCGGTCGCGACTAGCTCTTTACGAGGAGATGCATCCTCGGGGAAGATGGGATCATGGGCTGAAAAATCATCGCGGATATCACCGGATGAGGCGATTGACCGCATGGATCGATGTGGGATGTAATGATGAAAAACGGGATTTGCTGTGACTATTTTTGTCAATGCCGCGACATTCTGCGGCTATTTGTTTGGCCGGCCTTAATGAGAGATGATTAAAATGTTATTTTTCAATGGTTTAGCTTTGGAAATAAATGGTATATAATTTGCAATGAAAATTTACGGGCGGGAAGGCGGAGGCTCTGCGCGCGGTGCGGGCGGAGGAGATGTGGCGCCGAAAATTCTCGTTCATTAGGAAAACTTGCAAATGTTACGGGTACAAAGTAAAATACAGTCGGCGTCTCAGCGGGGTGGGATTGTGTGCAACATCCTGAAAAGAGAACGGGGAAGAGACCCAATAACGGATATCGGGGATGAGCCTTTGAAATCATTTCAAAAAGGATTTACGCTGATCGAGATTTTGGTCGTGGTGATGGTGCTCGGTCTCGCGACGCTGGTGGCGGCACCCGCGATCATAAACTCTATGGAAACACGGCGTATCGAAAATGAAGCGCGGGAAGTGCTGTCGACTTTGCAGCAGGCGAAATTTCATGCCGTCCGGGAAAAAGTCAACCATCGCGTTCATTTCATCAACGATCCCGGTTATTGGCAGTATTTTATCGAAAGGGAGGAGACTCCGGGAAACTGGGTCGTCCTTCCCGGCTTCGTCCGCAAATCCATCTTCGAAAGCTACATCGTCACCATGAATTTTCCGGCCGCCGACCAGTCGGTGGTTTTTTCCCCCATCGGCTTTATCCTGAATTACGACGTCAACCAGAACAGCCTTTCCATACAAAGCCAGAAGCTTACCCGAAAGGGGCAGCCCGACCTGCGTATCATCAGCGTGCTACGAGGGGGATCGGTTCGGTATGCGAAATCAACGAGTGAATGAGAACACGGGGATTATGACATGAAAAAAACCATCCTGTTCCGGAAAAAGACATTTGCCGGGAATCAGAAAGGATTCACCCTGATAGAATCCTTGGTGGGGATCTTCCTGGTCGGTGTGGCCGTCCTGGGATTGGCGCAGATGTTCACCTACAGCGTATTGATGAACGCGCGCGCGGAAAAAATTTCCAGCGCGTCTTTTCTCGCGCAGCAGCAGATCGAGTCTCTGCGGGATCTGACGGCGGCTGAGCTGAATATGCTCGTTGGATCCGATATCGACGAACTGATCGATGTCAACCTGGATACGACGATCGATTACAGGCGGATCACACGGATTCAGATGGCCGACCAGTTCTGGGATGTGAGGGTGCTGGTTTTTTCAGCGGAACAGCGGAACGAACCGCTGGATCAACTGATGCAGGACCCCTTGGACGCTTCCGTCAAAGCACAGCTGCACACCATGATCAGCCGATGAGAAGCGGAAAACAAGGAGTGCGTTGAGAATCGGAACCATGCAAAAAAAACAAAACGAATTGAAATCGGATCGAAGGGAACGGAAAGGATTCACGCTCATCGAGATGCTCGTCTCCAGCGTGGTGATGCTGATCGTCATCGTGGGCGCGCTGACGCTTTATATGAACAGCAACAAGGTGGCCGTCGATCAGGAGGAGTTTTCGGAGATGCAGCATGATATCCGTGTCGGCATGCATTTCATCGCCCGGGATGTGCGTTCCGCCGGCGTCGGTCTGCCTGAAGCCTTCCTCGGATATTATCTTGAAGGGACGGATAATGAAGATCAGGGGGGGGATGTGAACCCCGACCGGCTGATCATCATGGGCAATCTCGAAGATCCTCTCAACCTGCCGATCGCGAATTACCAGGGATCCGCCGTGAATCTGACGGTGGAGGACTTCAGCTTCGAACAATATCCCTACCCGGATGAATACTACGAAAACATGGCGGTGCTGATCCTTCCCAATCCGGATTCCGGCTGCGTGTCGGGCGAAATCAGAGAGATCACCCACATATCCCATAACGCGACCGGATCCAACGAGAGGTTGAATTTTTCGCCGGGACTGGCGGTCGAGTTCAATCCTCCGGGAGGGCTTTCGGGATCGTGCTCGTCATCCAACGATTATGACGGGGGAACCGTGGCGTTTATCAACGTCAAGGAATTCTGGCTGGATGTAACCGGCAATTATCCCGGGCTTTCCGCCGGGGTCAACGGATATATCGGAAACGGAGAGGGCGGGATCCTCTATATGACGGAAAACGGCATCCATTTCCCCCTGGCGCAGAACGTGGAGAATCTCCAGTTCCAGTACAACGGGGATATCGATGACGACGATCTGCTGGATGGATTTCAGAACTGGCAGAATGGAGCCTGGACGGGGGATATCGCTTTGATCAGCCGGATCAGCCAGGTCCGCATCTGGGTCCTGGGCCGTACGGCCCGGCCCTTCGTCAGCATTTCGGGAGCCCCGGCGGCCAACCTCCATCTTTACCGCCGGCCGCTGATCGCCAACAGCCCGGCGGCCGCGCAGGACGACAATCACCGACGGTTCCTGCTTGAGTCCAGCGTCAACGTCCGCAACAGGACGTTGACTCTGTACAATCTGGGAATGCGATAGGAAAGCATCATGATGTCGAACCAAAAATCCGTGAATACGAAGGAATTCATCAAGGCGTCCCGGCATGAAAAAGGCGTCGCCCTGATCATCTTGATCACCGTGCTTTCGTTTATGATGGTCATAGGCCTGATGCTGGTTACCTTTACAAGTTCCGGGTCCAGCATATCCGGAAACCTGCGTAATCAGAAGGAAGCTTTCAACGCGGCCGAAGCCGGTTTTGACAGCACCTGGACGTCCATCGAGGACTCTTTCGGAGAAGATCTCTGGGTCAGTTTCGACAACCATTATCTCACCGAGCCCTACGGCATCGATATCCCCTACTCGACGCATTATTTTCGAAAAATGACCGATCAGGAGATCCTCAACTATCTCGACACCGACGGGGACGGGAACGCAGATGTGCCCAATGTGCTTTTCTTTCGGCAGCCTTATATCACCGATGAAAGCGGAGATCTCGACCTCCGCTACACATTTACGGCTTTTCTGATCGACGATGAAGCCGGGGGCGGTCCCCCGGATGCCGGAGACGCCATCCTGGTGTGCATCGGGACCGCGGGCCGCGGGAAACGCATGACGACGACGCGGCTGGAGGTCGAACTGGCGATTGAGCTTTCGGGTTCGACTTAATCTTGAGGGAAAAAATGAGAAAACACACAATGATTGCGGGAATTGGGGGAATGATATTGATGGCCTTGCTCTTCCTGGTCGTCGAGTTTCAGGCACAGGAGGATGTGTGCCGCGAAACCCGCCTTACCTTCAATGAACCTTTCGATGACACGGAATACAAGGATGTCGAAAACACTTCCGCGGCCTGGGAAGGAGACGGAGATGTCACGTTGAGCTGGCTGGGGGCCAATTTCGCGGTGGCCGAGCCCGACGGCATGGGGGCGCGGATCTATGTGTGCGACGGCGGGGATTTCGACAATGACGGCTATCCCGACCTGATCGGTCTGGATATCGATAACAATTACCGTCTGCTTTTGATCCGCAATCATTATCGTGACGACGATGGGGACGGTGAGGATGACGACGGCATCATCTTTCAGGTCGACACCAACGAGGTCTACGACGACGGCATGAACTGCGGTCCGGCTTCCATCACGGTTGGCGATTACAACGAAGACGGCCTGCTGGATTTCTTCTTCATGAAAAACCGAAGCGATGAATTCGGCTATACGGAGTTTGTCGCCGCGATGTATATCAATGTCGGCACTCCCGAAGATCCGGACTTTTATGCCTATTACTCCGCGCCCAATCTGGATTTCAGCAGCCGGTTCATGAACGCCGGCATCTACATCAACTGGGCGGCGGACCATCTGTGTTCCGTGGATGTCGATGGGGATGAGGACATCGATGTGCTGGCGATCAGCCAGGACAGGATTTTTCTCATCCGCAATCCCGGGGTGGATGAATTCAATCTGGACAATTGGGAGATCACGGAGATCAGCTATGATCTGCGGACCGGTTTCACGTCGGGCCGGGGAGGATCTTCCGTTGATGCCGGTGATTTCGACGGAGACGGAGATATCGATATCATCGGTGGTGCCGTGAATGACATCTCCTATCTGGTCTATTACGAAAACGACGGAATGGAGAACTTCACCCGCAGGGAGATCTCGATCCCGAATTCCAACTGCACCGGGACCGTGGCCACCTGCGTGTCCGATTTCAACCATGACGGCAATATCGACATATTCGCCGCCACCGATAGATGGAACGCGGGAAATGAAGCGCGGATGTGGTTTCAGAAAAACCTTGGATTCGTAGGCGGTGAGGAAGGTGAATTGGAATTTGAATTCCGCTGCCTCAACGGCTGCAATCCCATTCTTCCCGATCCTCACGACGTGGACATGAGCGCGATGCTCGATTATGACAGGGACGGCGACATGGACGTCATCCTGGCGGACGCCAATCATTCCGGCGACTATTTTCTGGTTATCAATGAGCTGGCTCCGGTATACAACCTCCATGGAGAGGCGATCTCCACCGTGATCAGCGATCTCGATCCCTCGCTGCACGCCGTTACCCGAATCCGCATGCTCAACCTGGACCAAGGTGTCATCGGCGGAGCCAGCGATGGGCTGACGATCGATTACTACGTATCCAATAACGGGGGCCGTGACTGGGCGTTTTATGCGCGTTATGGAACCCCCAAGGATGATGACATTCCTTCGGATGGATCGTTGACCGACTATAGCAACCTTCCTTGGCTTTCTTTCACCACCTTCGGTTCGCAGCTCAAATGGAAGGCGGTGCTGACGGCGACCGAAGACGACATGGCGGAATATGAAGGCGCTTCCTTCGAAACCCCGGTGATCGACCGGATCCGGTTCCGCTATGCCTATGTGGAAAGACGGGAATACTCCCGGACTTCGGTGGCGGCGAACCTGGTGGATGAAGAAGGACAGATGCTCAAGCTGATTATCGGCGGATCTTTCTATTTCCCCGGATGGCAGGGGCACCTCCGGGCCTATGACGTGACCCATATGGCATCGGTTGCCTCTTCCTATTCGGAGCTTCGGACCGTAACGCGGCCCGACTTGTCCGCGCCCGATGGAAGGGAGATCGTAGCCGACGGAGTGACGATACGGTGGGATGCCGGTGAGATCCTCAACGATCGTTCTCCCGCCAGCCGGACGATCTATACCGCCGTCGATGAAGGCGCGGGATTGGTGAGGCTTGATTTCACCGAGGGCAACGTGAGTATCCTGGGTCCTAAACTCGGGGATGTCAACTTCGACAATGAGGGCTTGATCCGGTTTGTGCGCGGCGAGGGCCGTGATTGGAAACTGGGGGATATCAACCATTCCAACCCCGTTCTCGTGGGACCTCCGGATGAAGCGCCTGTTCTGATGGGGTCGGGATACGAGGAGTTCGCCGACGAATGGAAAGATCGGCCTCAAACACTCTTCGTGGGCGCCAACGACGGCATGCTTCACTGCTTCGATCTGCTCACGGGAGAGGAGCTATGGGCTTTTATTCCATACAATCTGATTCCCAAACTGAAGAATATGTGGTACTCGGATCTGGCGACCGGCACCCGCTATTTCGCCCGCGACGTGTATGTCGATGGAACACCGGTCGTGGCCGATGTCTATATCGATGATGAATGGAAAACGGTTTTGATCAGCGGCCAGGGAGAAGGCAAGGGGAGCACCATGGCCGGAGGCAACAACTACTACTTTGCGATTGACATCACGGACATCGAGGATCCCCAGCCTTTGTGGGAGTTCACGGACGATCGGATGGGAGAGACGTGGGCCGTGCCTTTTATCGGACGCATCAATAAAGAAGGGGCGGCGTGCTGGGCCGCTTTTATGGGATCGGGATATGATAATGTCTCGGGGAGCGGGCGTCAAGGAAACCGGTTTTATGCGGTCGATATCGCAACCGGGGAGTATTTCTTGAAGTACAATGCGCGCGAAGTCAACACAAAAAACGTTCACGGTTTTACCTGGAATATAGGAAATACTCTGCCCGGATCGCCGAACGGGATCGATCTCGACGACGACGGATATCTGGACCGCGTCTATTTCGGCGATCTGGACGGCCGGATGCGTAAAATCGACGTCGGCATCGAATTCCTTGCCGGGGATCCCTGGGAACCGGAAGTGATCTATGAAGATTCCTATCACCTGCCGATCATCACCCGACCCGAGATCTGGAAAGATCCGGCCATGACCGGCACTTTTCCCCGAATCTACTTCGGCACCGGAGGGGACGACAGAGCCCCCGACGACATGACGTATTCCTTCGTGGCGATTATCGACGGAGAAACCCCCGAGGTGGAGTGGTATTTGGGCGACCCCGATACATTAGACCTGTCGGAAGATGATCAGGTTGGAGATCTCCTGATCGGAGAGAAAATTTGGGCGGATCCCAAACAGGCCAACAACATCATCTATTTCAGCTCCTTGACCGGCAGTATCGAAACCGTCGATCCCTGCAAGAGTTTGGAGGGTATCGGAAGGCTCTATGCGCGTTACGTGAAATCCGTGGCGGGAACGCCCGTGGGCGGAACCGCTTTCCGCAGTGCGTCCGGGACTCTTGAGAACCTGGACCTGGAGATCAAAACGCGGGCCGCGGTCACTATCGGCGAGTCGGAACGGGTCGCCGGTGTGCGCAAGCGCGAAGTGTTCATCCAGGAATTCGATTCGACCATACAGAAGTTGGAGCAGCCCACCGGCGCGCTGCTGAAGATCAAGTCCTGGCGGGAGATTTTCAAGATATTCAAACAATGACCGCCGCCGGAATGTCGGCGTCCGTGCGGAAGTTCTCCGTTTCGGTTGGGGAGGTCAGGGCGTTTGAAACATCCTCAAATACGCATCGATGATCTGTTGTCCCCAGATTAGGGCGATATAGGCTCCCGGTGCCAGAAAGGTACCGAACGGCAGCGCGTACTGCAGGTCCTTTTTTCGGAACAGGATGAACAGCATCCCCGCCAGAGCTCCCACGAGCGATGCCAGGATCAGCGTGAAAAAAGCCAGCTTCCAGCCCAGAAAAGCGCCGATCATCAGCATCATGGTCACATCCCCCAGCCCCATGCCTTCTTTCTTTCGCAGCATATAGTAAACGCCGTATACCAGCAGCAGGAATCCGGCGCCCACCCCCGCTCCGAGCAGTGCCTGCAGGATGGAAAGATCCGGACGGAAAAAACTGTATCCCAGTGACAGGAGCAGGGTGGGCAGGGTCACGGCATCGGGCAGAAGCTGGTGATAATAATCGATGAAGGCCAGAACGATCAAGGCGCTTGTGAAGACGCCGGAGGCGAAGAAATGAAGATCAAGGCCGAGGCGGATGTGGAGCAGGATCAGGGCCAGGGGAGTCAAAAGCTCGACCAGGAAATATGTGAGCGGTATCCGGGTGCGGCAGTACCGGCACCGGCCTTTGAGAAGCAGGTAGGACAGCACCGGGATGTTGTCGTAAAATTTGATCGGGCGGGAACATCGCGGGCAGTGGGATGGAGGGAGGGCCAGACTTTTTCCTCGGGGAAGTCGGTAGATCACGACATTGAGGAAGCTTCCCCAAACCAGTCCGAAAAGGATGACGGCTATCGTTTCCATGGGATGGATGCTGATTTGATTTCTCCTGTTTCCGGATTGTAGACGTAGGGACGGTCATCGAGATCCCGGGGGAGCGAAGAGAGCTTTCCTGACCGGACCAATTCCTCGAGCTCATGGGGGCGTTGTCCGAAGTCCCGGATGAAATCTTGCAGCGCCGCTTGCAGGTTTTGAATGTCCCTCGCCGCCTTCGCCTGGTAGAGATGGTTGGAGGCGATCTTTTTGACTCGCTCATCTTCAGCGGTTTGGTAGATTTCGAGCCAGTTCCGCCATGCGGTTTCATAATCCGCCAGCTGAAAAGCCGTATTCGCATGGAGTCTGCGGATCAGAGGCGGCGCTCCCGGGATGTTCATGGCCTTTTCATAGTATGCACGCGCGGTTCGGTAATCCTTTTTGACCATCCCCGCATAGTGGGCGGCTTCAAAAGGAAGCAGCCACTGGCCGGGATTGTTCTCCAGGCCCCGGTCGAGTATTTTAAGGCAGAGCTCGAGGTCCTGGGCTTCATAGACGGCGATAAGGGCCCCGATCTCGTAAGGATCGAGAAAAAAAGGGTCCAATTCCGAGATGATGGAGAATATATGATCGAGATGGTCGAAACGGTCGGGAATGGAGTAGGTGCTGTAATATTGGATCGCCCAAATGTAAATCAGGTCCGCGACCAACCCCGAATGCCCCAAAGCGGCGTATTTAAGATGTTTTCCGGAGGGGATATAGATGATGGAAGATCCCGGCACTTTCTCCCGGGGGATTCGATCCATGCGGAGCTTGAGTCCCATAAACGCTCCGCAGCTGAGGATAAGTACGGCGGCAGCCACCCGTTTTTTCATGGTGTTAGATGAAATCCCTTTTCCTGAATACCAAAACCGCCAGCGCCAACACGAAAAAGGTGTAGAAAACACCGTAAACCGATGAAAGGATCAGCAGGTTTGCGGGGATCGGAAGATGGTGGATGATCTCGGTTTTGAAGTTGAATTTTTCAAGGTCGGGCAGAAATATGTACAATCCCTCAGCCAGAGTCCGGCCTCCTCCGGGCGGCATTTTTTGGATGAGAGTTTTCAGGCCCCATGAAAGATGTCCGATCAGGTAAAAGGACAGCGAAAAGAGAGAACTCAGGATAGGCGTGGAGAAGCAGGAAAAAAATATGGCGACCGAAGTGATCAGGCAAAGCTCGAGAAACAGAAATCCCAGGGCGATGAACATCCGCCATTCGACTTGTGAGGAATAACAAAAGATGACGACCTGAAAAATGATCCCCATCAGCGTAAGCATGATGAAGAGGGTGAAAATCAGACCCAAAAATTTCCCGAGGATGAATTGGAAGCGGTGGATGGGTTTGGCGAGCAGTGTGAAGATGGTGCGTTTGTCGATTTCTTTATATACCAATCCCGTTCCGATCAGGATCGCCATCAGCATTCCGAAAAGCGAGATCGCGCTCAAACCCACATCGCGGATGATCTTGAGCGGATCGCCTACCGTGAGCAGAGCCAGCACGCGTGATAATATGAGACAGAGGGCGGCGAAAAAGAGCAGAAGATAAAGAATGCGGTCCCGAATGGCTTCCTTGAAGGTATTGAGCGCGATAGCTTTTATCTTCATTCGGGTTTCACCATTTCAACGAAGATATCCTCGAGGGTCTCGGTCCGGGGTATCATCGAATGGATTTTCCCCCTATGAGAGTGGATCTCCGCCAGGATTCGTTCCACTTCCGCTTCTTCATAGATCTTCAGCCAGGTTTTTCCTCCCGTGCTGGAGTGAACGTCCCCCATCGCCTTCAGCGTATCGGGGGAAATGCCCGAACAAACAATTTCCGTGTGAAGAACTTTTTCCGAGATCAAATCCTGCAGCCGACCCTGGTTGATGAGCCGGCCGCCGACGATGACGCCAACGCGGTCGCAGATCATCTCGATATCCTGCAGGATATGGGAGCAGAGAAAAACGGTTTTTCCTTCCTGCTTCAGGCCGTTGATGATGTCGCGGATCTCTTTCCTCCCCAGGGGATCCAAGCCTCCCAGCGGTTCATCCAGAAAAATCAGCTCCGGATCGTTCAGCAGCGCTTGGGCCAGCCCGATTCTTTGCAGCATGCCGCGCGAAAACTTGCGCAGTTGAATCTTGGCCGCGGTTTTTAATCCGACCTTTTCCAGGAGGCGGGGGATGCGTTTTTCCTTGACGTGTTTGGGGATAAGAAAAAGCTGACTGTAATATTGAAGGAACTCTTCGGCGGTGAGATAGTCATAAAAATAGGGGTTTTCCGGAAGGAAGCCCAAACGGGCCTTGGCCGTCAGGGAAAGGTGCGGTTTGCCCAGGATTGAGAGGCGGCCTTTTTCGGGGAAGATCAAACCGAGCAGACACTTCAGGGTGGTGGTTTTTCCGGCGCCGTTGGGTCCGAGATAGCCGAAAACCTCTCCCTCATTGACGGAGAGGGAAATGCCTTTCAGGATCACTTTCCTTTTGAGGAGAAATCCGGATTTGAACGTTTTGTGGAGATCCTCGATTTGGAGCGCGGTACCCATATGATTCTCTCTATTATATATAAAACCGGAGCGATTTCAAATTCTTTACGTGTTATCTAAAAGGGAAATGTCGAGGCCGTCCTCATGCTGAAGTTCGCGGCGGGAAAAACCTCCCCTATTTCAAGCCGGAGACGGCTTTGGCGTTTTTGATCAGATAATCTGCGGTGAAGATATGCTCCCTGTCCAGGGCCAGGTGTTTCTCGATCTGCTCCCGGATCTCACCTTCCGGTATGAGGGTGAGAAGCTGTTCGTATCGGCTGACCAGGGCGGATTCTTTGGAGGGAAGGGTTTCCAGCGAGCTCAAACGGTCTTCGCCCGGATAGAGGAACGGCATGGGGTTGCGGCTTCTTTCGACTCCGTCGGCGTCTGTTTCGACGTTTTCGATCTGGATGACGTCGCCCCATTTGATCAGAATGCCGGAGTTCTTATCCCAATGGCGCATGTGATCGATGGAATTTTTAAACAGGCGCTGGCTCAAGTCTTGATGGGAGCTGAAGAGAAAAGTGTATTTCAGATAACGGTGCATGAGCTCGTTTTCAAGCCGGGTGATTTCATGCAGCAGTCGGACCTCTTCCTTCTCCCGGTTTTCGGGCCGGGATTGATGACAGAGTGCGTCCTGAGCGCCTTCCTGTTCGAGGGCCTCGATCATGGCGTCGAACTGCCATGAGTGTCGGACTTCATCCTGGGCGATATTGAGGAACATGTTCTGGATCTCGGGATAATCGCCTCTTCGGATTTGAGCGGACTGGTACAGGTCGGTGACGAGGTCTTCCGTCATCTTATCCCGCTTCATGTTATCCAGGATTTTGGGATAGCGCACGATCTCATCCGTTTTGAAAGAGGGGATCCCTCCCATCTGGGTGATGATGGTGCCGAGTTGGAGGGCATGGTACATCTCATCGATACCGATCTGGATGATCTGAGCGCGGGAATCTTTCCTGACTTTCATGACCGGGTCCTGATAGAAGTACTGCCCTTTGGGCATGGAATATGCGTGGATGGTGTATTCGAAACTGACCGCCCATTCATGTTCCAGTGCGATATTAAGCAGTTTTATCATGTCTTCCTTGGTTTTTACGGCGCCGGTTTTTTCCATGTGCATGCTCCTTTTTATCCGTTTCGGCATATTATAGCCCTTCGGGCGCGATAAATAAAGGTCGCTTTTTCTCAACATGGGGGGGGAATATCACCCCCTGAATCCTCTCATGGGGTGATTGACCGCTCCGGCGGGGCGTGCCAGAATAGTGATCGAAACAAAGCCTGAATGACGCATACAACGTTCATCCAAGGCGGCGTCAAGGTTTTGAAAAGGGAGAGGATGGGCTTCCTCTCCCGCCTCTTTTCTTTAACCCTCGGCTCGTTTCCTCCTTAGGGTCGAGGGCTGTCCGGGTTGACCGCCCTCCCGGAACGGATGCGTTTCCGCAGGGCCGCAAGATCGGAGTTGGAGAGAACCGTTCGGCGGCCGTCGTCTTTTCGCCATTTTACCAGCCGGATTTGATTTTCCTCGATCTCTATGCATGTGATCCCATTGGTGTAACCGCAGCACCCGCTGTTGAAATAGCAGGGCAAGGGTTCCTGACGGTCTTTTTCGAAGGCCCGCGGCGAGCGCCCTCCACGGCGGAGAAGGATATCCTCGATTCCCGACTCCGCTTCCAGAATCCGGGCTCTCAGTTTGGAACGTTCACGGGGAGCGGCCGTAAGAAGTCGTCGACGTGTTGCGGACAGTTCTTCTTGAAGCCGGTCGAAATGGGTATGCGATGCGAAGACGGCGCGATGCGTATGCCCGCAGATCAGCAGGACACGATGAGACTTAGCCCATCGATAATAATTTATTTCCAGGGCATCCCTTATTTTTGCGTTTTCTGCGGGACCGTCAAATCCGATATGAAAGATTTTCTGAAACGTCCGCCAGAATATCTGAACCGCCCAACGGCTCAGGCGCCAGGCGCGATCGTCGAAAAAGCGACCTTGGTGTCCGTGGATCAAGAAGATATCGGGAGCCAGACAAAGTCCTTCCCGAAATTCAACGCGGCTTAGAGACGGGTGCCTGAATTCCCGGCAGGATGAACGGAACCGAGGGGATGAGATCTCCTTATCGTGGTTGCCCCAGATCCTTATCGAGCGGCCCCGAATCGACCTCGGCGCCATGGAAATCTCCTTTTTTATCAAGTGAGCGTAATGCGCCCATACCTGCGGAAAACGGTTTTCCCAGAGTTCTTCACTGTCGCCGAGAATGATCAGCCGGCAGTTTTTTTCCGCATAGAAGTCCAGGGCTGCGGCGTAGAGTCCGGCGTTTTTCCGGAAATCATCGGCGGGACTCGAATCCCCCTTGTGATGATCGGAAAAGATAACGATCGGATGATGAAGAAGGTCTTCGGATGGGAGGTGATCCCGCAGGCGGGCCGTTCGGTAGATCCGGTCGAACTGCTTTCGAATTCTTCGCCAGGACATGAGTTTTCGGGAAGTCGGGAAACTCACACCATTTTAACAGATTTTCAGGCGCCGCTCCAACGCGGCATTATGTCCGGGAGCCGCTCACGGGAACTCCTTCGCGGGGCGCCCCGGTTTTTTCAAGAGTTGAAGCAGCCACCTTCTGAAGAGGCGGATGATATCCGTAACCGGGCGGAGGGGGCATAAAAAACGACACCAGGGACGGCGGAGGAACAAGGATGCGATAAGAACGATGCCCAGAAGAACGAACTGCAGATCGGAGCCCACGAGCCTGAAGAAGGCGCCGAAAATCTCATAGTTATAGAGGCTCGGATTTCGTGAGAGCAGAGCCAACAGGATGGCCGCCCAGGCCAGAAAACGAGGCAGCCAGCGGAGAGCGGATTGTATCCGGGCCGGAATCCGATTTCGGGCGGCGCCGATCAGGGCCAGGCAGTCCTGGATGGCGCCGAAGGGACAGAAACAGTCGCAATAAGGGGTGGCGTTGCGCAGGAGCAACAGAAAAAAAACTCCTGCCATGAGGATATACCAGAAAAGGTGCGTTTGCCACTGCGGCCAGAAGCCGAGCAGGGCCTGATTGATGAAAATGAGGGTCAGCGGGCGGCTGGTGATGAAGCCGAGAAAAACGATCCCCGTCAGCATGAGGGCCCAGCGCACCGTCTTCCGTTTTTTAAATTCGGGGCGGGAGGCGAGCATGCTTCCGAGGAACAGGGCGATCAGAATGATTTCGGGTATTCCGAATTGGATGCGGGGCGATTCCTCGGGAGGAGGTTTTAGGCCCAGATGTTTTTCAGCGACCCGCCTGCCGGCGCGGCGTACGGCATTCGCCAGCGCCCGGGCGGTGTAGGTGGCTCCCGTCACGCCGTCGATATCCGCTTCCAGCATAAAGGCATCCCGGTACGATTTTCCGCGCAGGTTCTTCGGGAGATGGCTGTGCATAACGCGGCGGAGAAACGACGGAGTCTCCTTATGACCGACTATGCTGAAACCGAGGATGTCGCCTTCCGTGTCGACGGCGACGGCCAGCTCCATGCGTCCTCCGTATCCGGGCGCTTGACTCACGGCGACATAGCCCAAAAGGTGCTTTTCCGGATCCTCTTTCCAGGCGGAATAGGTGTCCCCGCCCAGAAAATCCAAACGATCCGCTTCCGGCAGGGCTTGCTTGAGAAAAGGCCGCTTGTCCGCTTCATCGCGAAATCCCCCCACTCCCCATGCAACCGCAAGGATTCCGAGAGCGACAACCGCAAGGATGCGCTCGTTCCTTTGACGCTTGGAGGAAGGTGTGGACATGTGTCGTTCGCGGCCGGTGCCGGGAAGGAATCCGGCTATTTCATTTCCCGGGCGGTGATCGTATGGTTTCCGTTCATGTTCCAAAATCGCGAGGCCGTCAGGGGCTCTCCGTATCCACTGGCTTGATCGAGCGTCACCATCACTTTATCCGCCGCTCGACTGCGTCCTTTAATGGACGCCCGGATCAGGCGGTGGAGCCATGAATTGTTGGGCTTGTTGAATGGACAGACGCGCTTGCAGTTCGAGCAGCTGAAGCCGTTGAAATCATAACAGCTTTCCGGATGGATGTACCATTTGAAAACCCCCGGATTATTGGAGACGGAGGTGCCCTCCCATGTGCGGGGGCCGGAGGAGATGGACTCGCTGGGGCAGTGTTGGGCGCAGAGCATGCAGGACTCACAGAACTCGGTAACCCCAAAGGAAATGGGGCGGTCGGCTTCAAGGGGCATGTCCGTGATGACTTTGGCCAGACGGACGCGCGGGCCGAATCTCGGGGTGACCAAAAGCCCGTTCCGCCCCAATTCTCCCAATCCGGCGTCGATGGCGATGGGGATGCTCGGACCCAGTCCGTTGCCGGCGGGGATTGCCCGGTAGCCGAGAGCCCGGATGAAGTTTGCCAGCGTCGGGGCGGTCACGGCCATGCGGGAATAGCCGTTGCCGGTGGCGGCGGAGGCCAGGCGTCCGGGGGAATTGGCGATAGAGTGAAAATCCTCTTCGAAAGCCAGGGCGACAACCCGGTTCATCGTGCGGGGAACGTACCACGCATCATCGGTTTTTTCCATGCGTTCCCCATCGTGTAGGACGGGTATGGCGCGGCCGCGGTGTTCGGGAGTGGGGGCATGGACCTCGGAATAGATCCAGAGCGGGTTGAGTTCCGCCGTGCCCGCGAGAGAAGCCCCGAAAAAAAGAGCGGCATGCTTGACGGCGGCGGTGGCGTCGCTCCAGGTCATGTCGAGCTCGGAGGGATCCCAAGGGGGGAGTTCATCCATCCTCAGCCCTCTTACCATCCCCGATGAGGTCCAGCTGTAAGTCGAACCGCTGTCGGAGCGTGCGGAATGCCAGGATGCCGCCATGAAAGCATAATCCAGCCTTGTCTGATCGGGAATGAGACCCCGTCCCTGGATGATGTTTGTATGATAGATGCTTTCACTGACTTCAGGGCGTGCCCGGCGGGAGGGGTCCCAACCGTTTCGGCTGAAAACCGTCATCTTGCCGCTCATCGGCTTCAGAACATCCGGATTGATGTCGTATGGGTAGAGGCCTCCATCCAAACGCTCCACCAGAAACCCGGAGTACTCATCGGGTGACTCGACCAGAATTCCACGAGAGGTTTTTCCGTGTACGTGAGGCGCGGAAAGCCCCCATCCCAGCGAAGCGGCACCCCATCCGCAAAGGTTGAGGAACTCCCGTCGTCTCAATCCGCGGGTCGTATCGCTCCGGTCTTTTTTTCCGCGTAAAGGGTGTGAAGTCATCGTGCCCTCCTCAGGAAAACCAAACGGGCCAAAAGCACGGCGCCGATGATCCCGATAAATCCGAAAAGAATTCCCATGACGAGCGCCCCCCGTACGGCGCCCTCGGAGAGAAATCCGGCAATCATTTCCAATACGAAAAGGGCATAGATGAACATGAAAACGGTCAACAACCAATGCCACCAGCGAAGGGGCAGCTTGCGGCGCCGGGAATAATCCACCAAAGCTAAAAGTCCAAAGGTGCAGACCGCTCCGATAAGAATATCGATCATGATGTTCCTCCATTCATGGCATTCATGGTCCCTGTTTACCGTCCATGATCCGATGAGGGTGGAAAGCCGTAACGCCAAGCTATACCATAGTAAAAACCCAGCGTCAATCACCGGGCGGGGTCGAAGGCGGACATCATCGGTGGAGGGATTTCGCCGTTCGGCGGCGGCTTGGTATGCCGGGAGTTGATGTCGTTTCTCCGGTTTCGCTTGATTTTTTTCAGGAAGCCGTGAAAAATGAGAGCGATAGACAGAGGTGACATGAAAAAGGATGACATCCCCAGGATACGAAGCGACTTGGAAATATTCCCCGTGCTTCACCAGGGAGAACGCTTGGTCGTGGTTCGGGATTTTTTAGGATTGATCCCTGAACCGCTGGTCTTGAATCCCGCCGCCGTCTTTCTGTTGAATCTGATCGACGGATTCCGCAGCGTGAAAGAGATTCAAGCGGAACTCCGGTGTTCCCCGGATCGGATGCCGATCGATCCGGAAAAAGTCGAAGAGATGCTGGCGGAGTTATGCTCGCGGTATATTCTGGAAAGCCCGCGCTGCAGGGATGAAAAGGCGCGGATCATCAAGGACTATGTCGATCAGACCGAGCGTCCGGCTGCTCTGGCGGGAAGCGCGTATCCCGCCTCTCCCGATGAATGCCGCGCTTTCATCGCCGGGATATTGGATGTGCCTGAGGAGACCGGCGCCGAGCCGTCCGATTCGCGGATTCGAGGACTGGTCGCTCCGCATATAGATCCTGAGGTGGGGCGGGAAGTGTACCGGAACGCCTACCATGCATTGAAGGGATTGAAACCTGAAAAAATCATCTTGATCGGAACCGGTCATCATTTGGATGAGCACCCCTTCTGCATTACCGAAAAAGATTTCGTCACCCCTCTGGGGGGGATTAAAACAGACAAGGTCTGGGTCAGGGCTTTGCGGGCTTCCGCCGGGGCGGTGATCGCGCCGGATGACATAGCCCACCGAAGGGAGCATTCCCTGGAGTTTCAGTTGCTGTTTCTGCAGTACCTTTTCGGCGAGACGTTCGATATCGTTCCCATCCTGTTCGGATCCGGGGCGGCTTCCCCGGAGACCTTGATGGATCCTGCGATAGAGACCTTTTATAGGTGTCTGCGGGAATTGATGACGGAAGAGCGGCCGCCGTTGGTGGTGGCTGGCGCCGACCTGTCGCACATCGGATTGAAATTCGGCCATTCACGGGAGGCGGCCTCGCTAATGCCGGAGGCAAGAGAACATGATTTTCGCTTACTGCGGTGTTTTTGCCGGGGTGATATTTCGGGGTTTTGGGAGGAGCACCGGCGAACCGAAGGACGATTCAATGTATGCGGACTGACAAGCATGGCCGGCGTGATGATGTTGTTCCCAGGAATGCGCGGGTCATTACGGGGTTACGATTTTTGGGAAGAAGAATCCACGCGTTCCGCCGTCAGTTTTGCCGCGGTTTCGTTTGAGTGCGCATGAACGGCATGCCGGCTATGAACAGCGGAGGATGAAGGATGGAATTTTTGGATGATGGGCAAGCGGGAAGCGGGCCGATATCGTTTTCGGCCGCAACCGTACTCTGAAAGCAGGAGAAAATAATGACGGATTTCGGCGGCGCGATCAAACGGTCGGAGGATTATGACTTTGCCGTACTGGGAGTCCCCTACGATGAAAAATCGAGCTTTCTCAAAGGACCGGCGAAAGGTCCCCGGGCGATACGGGAGGCCTCTACAAGCGCCTGCATCAATGCGTGGACGGAAACGGGCGTCGATTTGGATGCCGAGGCGGTGATGGTGGACCTGGGAGATGTGGATGCCCGGGGGGATTATGCCTCCGTGTCCGCTCGTATAACGGAGCAAACCGCTCGTATCGCGTCAAAAGGGGCCGTCCCGATTGTTTTGGGCGGAGACCATTCGATTTCATATCCCGTGCTCAAGGGGATGGCTGGAACCTATCCATCGCTTGATGTTCTCCATTTCGATGCCCATCCCGATCTTTACGATGATCTCTACGGAGATCCCTATTCTCATGCCTGCCCGTTTGCCCGAGTGCTGGATGACGGATTGGCAGCGCACCTCGTTCAAGTGGGGATTCGAGCGGCAACCGGAGAGCATCGGCGGAAAGCCGAGCGTTTCGGGGTGCGGATGATCACCATGCGTGATATCGAGGAAGCCGCCGCCCTTGAATTCTCCCGACCTCTCTTTATCTCCTTCGATGTCGATGCCTTGGATCCGGCTTTCGCCCCGGGCGTTTCCCATCATGAACCCGGCGGCTTGTCCACCCGTGAAGCCCTTGGCATCCTGCAGAATGTAAAGGCGGAGATTATTGGAATCGATGTCGTGGAAGTGAATCCCGACCGTGATCCGTTGGGAATAACGGCGTCGGCCGCAGTCAAGATCATCATCGAAACTGCGGGGAAAATCATCGCGGATAGGATTGGGAGAGATCCGAATCGATGAGCCGCGGTATGCGCGGCTATCAACGACCGGGGATCAAACGAACGATTTTTTCCAGCCATTCCCGGTCAACGGAAGAGAAGGCGTCAAGCTGTCGGCTGTCGACATCGAGAACCCCGGCGATACGATGAGCACGGTTGGTGAAGGGCACGACGATTTCGGACTTTGAGCGGGAATCGCAGGCCCAATGCCCGGGGAATTTTTCAACGTCGGGAACGATGACGGTTCTGCGCTCCAGAATCCCCGTCCAGCAGACACCCTGATGTTGTTTTAATATCTGACAAGCAAGAGGTCCTTGGTAGGGGCCGACGCAAAGTTCACCCCGTTTCAGCAGATAGAATCCCGTCCAGAAAAAATGCGGTATTTTATGATGGAGCAACGCCGCGATGGTCGCCATTCGGGATGTCCGGCTTTCAGTTTGTTCAATCAGTTCCCGCAGTTGGGAATACAATCGTGCGTACCTTCCTTCGAGTTGTTCTTCCTGCTTCATGGCAACCTCCTGTTTTGACGTATGCCCATGATAACGATCTCCCCTGGGAGCGTCAAGTTGACGTCTTTTTCCGGGATCCGTATAAGGACTCACCGAGAATGCGTCATTCGTTGTTAAAAACATAAAAATATATATATTTATGTTAAAGGCGGGGAGGAAACATGGAAAAGGCTGTATGGAGATACTGTCCGGAAAGAGAGACCGCTTGAAGGTCCCCGGCGAATCCTGCCGGAAATCATACTTGATTCAGAATAGGGAGTCGAATTCTCCTTAGGGGGATGATACCGGACGAGTATAGTGTTCGGATTTGCATCGGTAATCATCTTTTCCGTGGAAACCGGCAAGGGGTTTTGAATGGCGGGCTGTTGTCAGCAAAAGGGGGGTTGATGATGGGAACCAAAAAGGTGGGGGTTCTCTCCAGCCCGCCCAAGAGAACCACTACAAGTATAGCAGAAAGATAAGGTTTGTAAAGGGAAAATATAAAATATATTAGCTTTTTTCTTGGATTGCCGAATCGCGTGTTTTTTTGATGGAAACGGAAAGGGGGATACGGCTATTTCAGGCCGTGGTTGCTATTTTTTTCCGGTTCAAAGAAAATAAAAACAGATCACGAGCAAAGGAGATGGTATGGAAAATAAAAAGATAGACATCAAAGTGGATGAACAAACGGCTTTGGGTCAATATTCAAATCTTGCCGCCATTCGTCATAACCGGGAGGAATTCATTTTTGATTTTGCTTTCCTTTTTCCGGAAGGTCCGATGGGGAAGCTGGTGTCCAGGGTTATCCTCAGCCCTGCTCATGTCAAACGCTTCGCGGAGGCGCTGGAATCCAACTTGAAACACTATGAAAAAGAATTCGGGCCGCTGACGCCCGCGGATGTGCCGCCGGCCGTGGGATTCATACATTGAACATGGAATGGTTTCACTTATCTGGAAATATTCCAAAATTATCTTGACATTGAATCTGATATTTTATAAAAACGGGACAAGACCTATTGAGTCGAGAGGGGTATTAATCCAAGGAGACTTACATAAGAGGGATAAGATATAAATCTTAGGTATTTTACAAATAAACCATTTGGAGGTAAAAAATGGCATACGAATTCACAAACAAGAAAGGGGTCAAGTACTATCTCCACTTCAAAGATGTGAACTTGAAAGGCGGACGGCAGCAGAGAATCTACTTTTTTGCCCGTGATGTCAGAGAAGGTAACCTTGAATGTGTTCCCGACGGTTACAAGGTTATTGAAACCGAGCGTACGGGAATGCCGATATTGAAAAAGAAATAAATTACGACGAGTGGAGAGTAATCTGATGGGGATTGCTCTCCCTCTGTTTTCCCTTTCCGCAATTTTGTCAGCATGGTTACAAAGGTAAGAGGGTCCCCCCGCCTGCTTGGCGCCTTTTTTTCTTGTTTTGCAGTGTGTGTGTTTCCGCATTCAAACGATAGACGGCTCCTATCGCCATCCCGCGGTTTTTGAGGACGGAGCCGCCACCCCTTTGTCCTAAAATCAGGACATAACGATGCTTTTTATCCCGAGGTCCCCGGTAAGTGACCCTGGCATATTTCTTGCTCAGAAAATAGTTGACGAGGAGGAAAGATGAAAAAGACAATCGTAATGACGTTTTTTTTGGCGGCCTTGGCGCTCTTGATCTTTCCCGCACAGGAAAACGAATACTACAGTCATAGCTATGCCCGGTTGAGTCATGTCGTCGGAGACGTTTTCGTACAGCGCGCCCCTGATTCCGAAAATGAGGAGGGAACGGTCAATCTCCCGCTTATTGAAGGAGCCAAGCTGGGTTCCGAAGAAGGGAGGGCGGAAATCCACTTCGGCCGCAAGAACTATATTCGCTTGGATCATCACACTCAGATCGATTTGATCAAGCTGCCGCGCAAAGGAGACGACAGCGTCGTTGTCCATTTGATCTCCGGCTCCGTTTTTCTGCGGGTCAGCGAGATGGATCATGAGAAGGATTTTGCCGTCCACACGCCTGATGCTTCCCATTACATTTTGATGGAAGGCTTGTATTCCCTGTCCGTGCGTGAAGCGGGTGAGACGGAGTTTCAGGTGTGGGAAGGAGCGGCGGAAGCCGCTGGAGAAGAGCGTTCCTTGTTGATAGAGGAAGGCCAGCGGGTTCTTGCCGCCGGAGGAAAATTTTCTGCCGATCCCGGAGATCTCCTCCATGCCGAGGGAGATGCCTTTCTTGAATGGAATCATTCCCGGGACGAACTCTTCGGCCGTCATGTGACGGCATCCTACCTTCCTTCCGAGTTGGATGATTATGAGACGGAGTTGGCGGACAACGGGCGATGGGTGAACGAACGGCCGTACGGCTATGTCTGGGTTCCTCATGTGAGCGTCAGCGGCTGGAGGCCTTACGACAGCGGGCGTTGGGTGTGGTATCCCGTTATCGGCTGGACATGGGTTTCGTATGATCCCTGGGGATGGTGTGTTACTCACTATGGCCGTTGGCACTGGCGAGCAAGCTTGGGTTGGTACTGGATCCCGACCCGGCGCTGGGGACCGGCTTGGGTTCACTGGTACAGCGGAGTCGATTATATCGGCTGGTGTCCGCTCAGCTATTACGGCTATCCGGCCGTCATCATCGACAACCACTTCTATGGACGCTATTATCACCGCTATTATCCGCTTCATTCCCGTGCGCTCACCGTGGTTCACAGAAAACATTTGCGTTCCCGGCACGTCTCCAGAGCCGCCTTGTCACATTGGCAGGTATCCCGTCTTGGAAGAATTTCGCTATCCGCCCGTCAGCCCCGCGGCCTCGGTCTTAAAAGCGGCGGGGGGCATATCCGGGCTGAAAAGGTCCTGGCGCGGTCACGGCTTCGCCGGATTACAGACAATTATCCCGGGAGATCTTCCGTTGTTTCCCGCGCTCGGGTGAGATCGTCGGCGGCGAAAAACAAGATCCGGGGCGTTTCGTCGACTCGAAGCCGTGTTTCCGGTTCCCGTGCGAAAAGCACCCGCATCGGGATCGGATCGGGATCGATCGGCAGGCGAATCCTTTCCTCACGCGGCGGTTCCGCATCCTCGTCCATCCCCAAGTATGGAAGCCGGAATAAAGTCGATTCGCGCAGCCGTTTGGGTTTGCCGCGGAACAGCTACCCGGCGCGGATATCCCGTTCCTCTTCCCGATCCGCCAGCTCCCGTACCCGGGTGTCCGGCGCTTCCGGCCTTCGATCCGGAAGCATCAGTAAGAGAGTTCCTTCAATCCGCTCCGAAAACCGGGTGTCTTCTTCGAATCGGCGATCGATAAACGATTCAAGGAGATCGCGGCCCATACGCTCCCCTTCCGGTGCGGTTTCAACGTCTTCATCAAGGCTCGGAAGCGGATCGACCCGATCATCAGGTGGAAATATGCGGGCGGCTCCCCGGTCTTCGGTTCGGGGATCTTCTCCGGCCCGCAAATCCGGCCGCGGCGTCGTCAGTCGTGCGTCTTCCTTGAAAACACGATCTTCAACCGGGAGCCGTTCCGTTTATTCCCGCTCGACCTCTCGCTCCTCGCGGGGATCGGGTCCTTCCATCCGCTCGCGCTCGTCTTCTTCCTCGCGCTCGTCCACCTTGCGTCGCTCGTCCTCTCGTTCATCCACACCGCGCCGTTCTTCCTCCCGTTCGTCATCTCGGATTTCCCGTCGTAAATAAGCCGCGGAAACGAGGATGATGCTCAACCAAGATGTGAAGGAGCCGGTTTTCGGCCCTCGTTTTCGGAGAAGACGAGGATGATATTTTACGGGTGAAATCATGCCGGATCCCCGAAGCAATAATTAATATTTCTGCTTTACATTTACTATATTCGGTGGTATAAAATATCCTCATCCAAGGTGACGCTAGGATGGATCATCTGCCTAAATTAGAGAAGAACTCAATCGCCAGATCCTATCGTACAAGGCAATGATTAAAGTATTGGAGGTATGAGTTATGGCCAATAGGACATGGATTTCAATTAAAGGGATGCGAGAACGGAATCATTTTTCAATTTTTGTCGGATTGTCTTTTTTCGCGTTTGTGTTGATCGCTTCGACCACTTCTTGCAGCAGTGGGGAAGAAGTGCAGGAAACCAGCATGATCACTCAAGAAGGCAGTCTCGATATTGAAGGTACGGTTAAGACCGCATTAGGCAATTATATGTTTATTCCGGAAGAACCGGGATTCGATATCGTCGTCCAGGGCACTCTGGATACCGGAGACATTTCGACCCTGGTCGGGAAAAAGGTAAGAGGAAAAGCAGAGTTTTCTCCGGAACAGCCTTCCATTCTGATTGCGACCGAGATCGAGATCGAGGAAGACGGCGGCCTTTACCGAAGCATTTTCACCCCCAGCGGAGAGGTGACACTGGAAGATTATATCGGGCTTGCCGAGAGAGATGACTTTGAGGTTTTGAACATTACTTCGTACAACAAGGCTGCTGAATGGGAAGGCAAAACCAAAGCCAAAGTCTACGGCACGCTGGAACAAGTGGAAGAAGCGTACCTGATTACGGTATTGAATGAGGAAGACAAGGAGATTGGCAAGATCCTCGTCGACAACATCAGCGACTTCGCGCTCTATTACGTAAACAAGCTGCGGCTGTTCGACAAATTCTGGTTCTATATCGATGTCAAAGAGTCCGTGGATGCCAGAACCCGGCGCCGGTCCAAAGAAATGTTTCATGCCGACATCCATTTCGCCGGTTTGTTTTAGCTCGAAGTCCTCATACAAGGCATAATTTATAAATACTGCTGAGAGAGCCCCGTTGAGGGCTCTCTTTTTTTTGTGGAAAAACCCACCGTGACCCCAGAGCCCTCTTCAGGTACGGCATACCGTTTGCGCGCAGCCCCGTTGTCGACGGCAAATTCCTCAGATGTAGGGTTGATGCTCCGATCTCATTCCTTACTCCCGGCTCCGGTTGAGGAATCATCCAGGTTCGGATGTTTCAAATGAAATGAGGTCGCCTCCTGATACGCCTTGGCCAGCTTCAGAACTTTTTCTTCCGCGAAAAGATTTCCGACGAAACATATACTGGTCGGGCTGCCTTTTTTGTCGAATCCGTTGGGGACGACGACGGTGGGATGTCCGGTTAGATTGGTGAGAAGAAGGTTGTCGCCTCCCCGTGTGGGTGCGACGTAAACGTCTATATCCTCCATTAGCGTCGACATCTCCCGCATAAGGATTGTGCGTGCGCGGTTTGCCTGAATGTATTCCACGGCGGGTATGAAACGGGCCTGTCGAAACGTGTTCGGCCAGGATCCGCGACCCTGTCTCACCAAAAGGTTATCTCGATCGCTGCGTGTGAGTTCGTCAAACGCGGCGGCCGCTTCAGCACTGAGGATAAAGGAAAGCGCCTGAACGGGAAAATCCGGTAGCGAGAAAGGCGTCAAGTCCAACCCGAGTGAGCGGAGAACATCCAAGGCGGCCTTATCATTCTCCCGACTGGAGGATTTTTCGAAGGCCTCGTGAAGATACCCGACCCGCAGGTTTTCCGGCCCTTCCGCGGGGTCCCATGAAAAAGGCTGCTCGAGGACGGTGTGGTCCATCCCATCCGGGCCGGTGATCGCAGCGAAAACCAGGGCACAGTCTTCCACCGAGCGGCACATGGGGCCGATCTTGTCCATACTCCAACTCAAAGCCATGGCGCCGTAGCGGCTGACGCGTCCGAAAGAAGGGCGGAGGCCGGTAACTCCGCAGCGGGTCGAGGGAGAAACGATCGATCCCCAGGTTTCCGTTCCTATGGAAAAACCGACCAGGCCGGCGGCAGTTGCCGCACCCGGTCCCGCGGAGGATCCGCTTGATCCCTGTTTCGGATTCCATGGATTTCTGGTTTTTCCTCCGAACCAAACATCTCCCATCGCCAGGGCGCCCATGGATAATTTGGCCGTAAGCACGGCACCGGCTTCCTCCAGCCGGCGGACGACCGTAGCGTCATTGTCGATCATCTGATCCTTGTAAGGCATCGCACCCCAAGTCGTAGGGATTCCCCTGGTGCTCAAAAGGTCCTTTGCTCCCCAGGGAATGCCGTGCAGCGGCCCTCGGTATTTTCCCGCGGCGATCTCTTCATCCGCACGAGCCGCCTGGTGAAGGGCCAGGTCTTCGGTCAGAGTGACGACGCATTTCAATGTCGGTCCATAGCGTTTGAGGCGCTCGAGGTAAAGTTCCGTCAGTTGCATGGAAGTGATTTTACGGGTTTTGATCAGGGAAGCCAGAGCGGTTACCGGAAGGAACGCGAGGTCCTCCTGTTTTTCAGGGACGCTTATATCGGGATCCGCTCGAAAGACCGTTTCCGATAAAACTTCCCGGGGAATGTGATGCGCGTTTCCGGGGTGGAAGATCAGAGCCGGTGAAACATGATTGGGAATCGGAACGGCGCGAATCCTTCTGTATCGGGAAAGATTCGAATTCAAATCCGGAAGCAGCTGTTTTTGCTCGCGTGCTGTCAGGTCCAATCCCGATATCTTTTCAGCCGACCGGACATCCTGAATCGTAATGCGGTTGCTTCCTTTAAAATAGTATAGGGCTCCCGCGGTTCCCAGCAACAGGAGCAGTACGGCGGCAGCCGCCATGAGGATGCCGAGGCGAGTGAATCCCGATTTTGACTTGTTTGGAATTGACATGATTGCGATCTCCTTTTATCATTGTTGACCTTATTTCGTTCGTGTTCCTTGCTAAGAAAACGGAGGGCGGTGTTTATCGGAACGACGGCGATTCCGTGTCCACAAAGCGGCCAGAAAGGCACCTGATATCAGGGATGCGGCAAGCCAGATGAGTTTGGTCTGGTAATCCGCAAAATGAGTTATCCATTGGATGATCACGCCTATCGCAACCAATGCCAGGGATATGCCGAAGCCTATTGTCAGAAAAAAACCCAATAGAGTAAAACACCCCCGTGTTTCTTCCGCTTCGAATTCAGGTTCTTCTTCACTCGTATTGGTCGGATCCCAATATAACATCCGACATTGAGGACAGTGATTCTGATCTTCGGGCAGTGAATTCCCGCAGTGGGGACATGTTTTTTTCGGTCCTGAAGCAACCATCGGACTGTTGTGTTTTAGTTGAACAAATTACCGCTCCGGAGTCAAGAAGCAAGAGGGCTTCCGGAGATGCAGGGGGGGGCGCTCAGGCGAGGCCGCCGTTTTATCAAATCGAATTTGCGCCCTCCTCGGTATATCTGGTATAAATAATGTATTCATCGGTCTGGGGAACAGCCCGTTGGGAAAAACCATGAACGCAGTCCGTACCGCCGTCATTTCGGATTTGGGAAATGTTCTGATCCATTTTGACAACGAGATATTTTTTAAGAAGTTGGCGGATTTGTGCTCCTTTTCAATCGAGGAGATCGCCTCATGGGCGGGAGACCGACAGAATCTGTTTGCGGATTTTGACTGCGGGAGAATCGATCCGGACGGTTTTTTCCAGGTTTTCCGCGAACGGCTGCGGCTTTCACTGGACCAGGAAACGTTTTTTCTGATCTACAGCGATATCTTCAGCGTGAACCCGGTGCCCATCGGGATCATGAAGCGTCTGTCGCCGGATGTCCCTTTGATCCTGCTTTCAAACACGGATCCGGTTCGATTCGGCTTTATTCGGTCGCGCTTTCCCGAAGTCATGCTCTTTGATGAATACGTGCTGTCCTATGAGGTGGGCTGCATGAAACCCGACCCGCGAATCTACCGCCGGGCCGTTCACCTCTCCGGCCTTCCCGCGCAAAGGTGTATCTTTATCGACGATCGGTTGGAAAATATCGCGGGGGCGGAGAGAATCGGGATGCGAACCGTCTTTTTCCGTAAGAACATCGATCTTTTCGCTGAACTCAAAGGAATGGGGCTGCGATTTCAACCCGGGGAAACTTCCTGATCTTCTGGCGCTTTTCGGGCGGAAGCGAGCCGCCGGCCGGATCGGGGGGCAGGGATCGCCTGCGGATTCATTCCGAGGAAATGACTTGAATGACGGCTTTGCGTTTCCGCGGCCCATCGAATTCACAGAAAAAGACTCCCTGCCAGATACCGAGAACCGGTCTGCCTTCCGCTATGGGAATCCAGACCGAAGAACCGATCAAGCTTGCCTTGCAGTGGGCGGGGGAGTTTCCTTCCAGATGGGTATAGGGAAGAGAGCCGGGAACGATGGATCGCATCGTCATAAGGATATCATCCGCTACGGCGGGATCCGTGTTTTCGTTGATCGTGATCGCCGCGGTGGTGTGAGGGGTTGAGACAAAACACATGCCGGATTTAACGTCGGATTCGGCGACGGCGACCTTGATTTGAGCGGTGAGATCGATGAAGGTTTCCTTGACCGGAGTCCGAACTTCGATGATTTTCATAACACCTCCATGGAGCTAGCTTTATGAAGAATTGTAACATATTTGCTGGAACCAAAAAAAAACACGAAAGAACTTGACAAGTAATCTGGAGGGGGTTAAATTTAGAGAGCAGCTACAATATTTTGTGCTGATTCTGATTAAACCACACAACATATGGTGATAAAGAAGGCCGGTTCTTTTATTGGAAAAGGGTTGGAGAATCATCGTGTTGGGGGAAAGGAGTGAAAATTGTCCACATCTGAGGTAAGATTGATTAAGGAGGTGCCCATGCCAAGAACGGTTTCCCGCATAAAAAAACGAGACGGCGCGGTTGTCGATTTTACTCAAGATAAAATCACGACCGCCGTACACAAAGCCATGGAAGCCCATGGCATTACCGATGAACGGATTGCGCAGAGCATCTCGGATATCGTGATTTTCGTTATGGAGGATAAATTCGGCGGATATACGGTTCCTTCGGTTGAACAGACACAGGATATCGTTGAAATGGTCCTCATGAAGCAGGGCTACCACGATGTGGCCAAATCCTATATCTTGTACCGTCACCAGCACAAGGATATTCGGGAGGCCCGGAAAACCGGGCTCAATCTCAATCGTTTGATCAAGGATTATATCAACGATGTCGACTGGAAGATCAAGGAGAACAGCAACGAAGGCGTCATGAGCTTTTCCGGCTTAAACGCCCGGGTTTCGGGAGAAGTGCTGTCCAATTATGCTCTTAACCACATATATTCCCAAAGGATCAAAAAAGCTCACGCCGAAGGGGATATTCATATTCATGACTTGTCCTATCCGATCGTCGGATATTGTGCGGGATGGTCGCTCGAGAACCTCCTTCGGCGCGGGTTCGGCCATGTGCCGAACCAGGTGCATTCCTATCCCGCTCGGCATCTGGAAACCGCGACGCTCCATATGGTTAATTTTATCGGCACCATGCAGGGCGAATTCGCGGGAGCCCAGGCTTTTTCCAGTGTGGATACCTTTCTGGCGCCCTTCGTCCGAGCGGATAAGCTCAGTTATAAAAAAGTCAAACAGGATATCCAGAAGCTGATCTTCGGATTGAATGTCCCTTCCCGCTGGGGATGGCAAACACCCTTTTCCAATCTGACATTCGATTGGACGGTTCCCGGGGACATGAAAGATCGTGCGGTCATTGTCGGAGGAGAGGAGCTGGATTCCACGTATGGGGAGTATCAGGAAGAGATGGACATGATCAATAAGGCCTTTTTGGAACTTATGATCGAAGGAGACCAGCAGGACCGGGTCTTCACCTTTCCCATCCCGACCTACAACCTGACCAGAGATTTCAATTGGGATTCCCCCAATGCCGATCTTCTTTTCGAAGTGACCGCAAAATACGGAATCCCTTATTTTCAGAATTATATCGGAACGGATATGGATCCCGGCGATATCAGAGCGATGTGCTGTCGTTTGAACCTGGATCAGAGAGAGTTGATGCGGCGCCCGGGGAGCATGTGGGGGCCGGGTGATTCGACAGGATCCATCGGTGTGGTTACCATCAACATGAACCGCATCGGTTATGAAGCCAAGGATGAAGACGATTTCTACACAAGGCTGAAAGAAACCATGGGCCTGGCGAAAGAAGCGTTGGAGAGCAAACGCGAGATCGTCAACAACATGATGCGGCGGGACTTCATGCCTTATACGAAAGTATATTTGGGGCATTTTGACAACCATTTCTCCACCATAGGGCTTGTCGGTATGCACGAGGCGTCCTTGAACTTTCTGGGGAAAGGCATCGCCACTCCGGAAGGAAAAGCGTTTGTCGTCAAGACGCTTAAATTTATGCGTGAAGTGATGAAGGACTACCAGGAAGAGACCGGCAACCTGTTTAATCTGGAAGCGACGCCGGCCGAGTCCACCTGTTATCGGTTGGCCCGATTGGATAAAGAGAAATTCAGCCGCATCTTGACATCCGGCACCGATGCCCAACCCTATCTCACCAATTCCTCTCAACTGAATGTCGATGCGACACGGGATATATTCGAGGCCATTCAGCACCAGAACGATATTCAGAACCTTTACACGGGAGGCACGATCTTTCACTCGTTCTTACCTGAAGCCATCGATCGTGACACCTGTAAGAAGCTGGTGAAGCGGATCGCGGAAAGCAGCCTTCCTTACTTCAGCATAACGCCGACCTTCAGCGTCTGCCCGCAGCACGGTTATATCAGCGGAGAAGCAAAGAAATGTCCCCAATGCGGGAGCCCAACAGAAGTGTATTCCCGGATCGTGGGTTATCTGCGCCCCGTCTCCACTTGGAACAGCGGCAAACAGCAGGAGTTTAAGGAACGGACGCCCTATTGGGCCGCGCCGTAGAGAGGGGAAAGAGCATGGATTATCTTCTGTTTTCCTACCCGAACTGTGCCAAATGCGATGCGCTCAAGCACAGGCTCGGCACCGTTGACTTCGAGGGGGAAGAATATGACTTGACGCGTAAAGACAGCAAAATGAAGATCCGCGATTATCTGGACGTGATCAATCGGGACAGCACGGGCGGGATCGTCATTCCCACCCTCGTTCTCAGGGAAGAAACGCGAGTCGTCGGAGTACTGAACAGCCGGGAGGAGTTGGATGATTGGTTGAGATCAAAGGATTAGAAAAATTTGCGCCCAAAGATTTTTCCGGCTATATTTCGGCCACGATTTTCCTGGGAGGGTGCAATCTTCGATGTCCGTTCTGCCATAATGTCGAACTGGTTCTCCGACCGGAATCTCTTCCAACATTTCCGTTGGACTATTTCCGCGACTTCATGGTATCGCGCCGCGGCTGGCTGGAAGGGATTTGCATCACGGGAGGAGAACCCCTTCTGCACGAAGACGTGGATGTTTTGCTTCGGTTGATCAAAGAGGAAGGGCTTCTGACCAAGCTGGATACCAATGGATCTTTTCCCGGCCGACTGAGCGCCCTTATCAAGCAGGGATTGATAGACTTCGTGGCAATGGATATAAAGGCTCCCCTCGATAAGTACCCTCGGGCAACCGGAGGTCGCTGTGACCCGGACCGTATCAAGGAGAGTATCTCGCTTCTGAGGTCTTCCGAAGTGTCCTGCCTTTTTCGGACAACCGTTGTTCCGGGATTGATCGGATCCGATGACATCGAGACGATAGGGCGGATGTTGAAGGGGGCGCCCCGCTTTCAACTTCAGGCTTTTTCGCCGGGAAAGACTCTTGATGTCGGCTTCCGTGAAATCCAGCCGCCCGGGCCCGTCGAAATGGAAGCGCTGGCCGAAATCGCCCGTCCGTTTTTCGAAGAAGTAAAAATCGAAGGGAAGACAGAAAATGGAGCTTAAGGTAAAAAAAATCCATGCCGGTGCCCGGTTGCCGAGCTATGGACATGAAGGCGATGCCGGGTTGGATCTATACTCGGATGCGGAGATCATCCTGGAACCCGGAATCGTACATCCGGTTTCGACCGGGATCCGGATCGCGGTCCCTGCAGGTTATGTCGGGCTGGTCTGGGACAAGAGCGGGATATCGCTGGCCGGCATACACCGGTTGGCGGGAGTGATCGACTCGGGGTACCGTGGAGAAGTCAAAGTGGTGCTCATCAACCTCGGTTCTCGGAAGTTCGTTATCGAAAAAGGGATGAAAATCGCCCAGCTCCTCATCCAGCCCGTTGAAAAGGCGGTCGTAATCGAAAGCCGGGACCTGGATGATACCGTCCGTGGCGCGAACGGCTTTGGCAGCACAGGTAAATTTTAAGCCGGAGCACGGGCTTGAACAAAAGAAGAAGACAATCATGAGAGAGATCATCATAGGCGTCGTGGCGGGGGGCGTCTTCGGCTATTTTTTCTACAGATTCATCGGCTGCAAAAACGGGGCCTGCCGGATCATCGGGAATCCTTACCTGTCTACGCTCTATTGGGCGATTTTGGGTGGGCTCATCGCCAACATCCTTTTTTAGAACCGGAAATTTCCAGCCCTGGTGAAGCCGCTCGATATTCCCGCTAGGCCGGGCTATAATATGGGAATGGATAATCTGCGTCCCTTGCTTTCGCCTTCCATGCCTCGGCGTTTTTTCGTCACCCTGTCGCGGCCCGAAAATCAGGAAAACATCGGAATGGTGGCGCGGGCCATGGCCAACTGCGGCTTTCATGATCTCAGGATGATCGGGATCGAGGAACCGGGCGAAAGGGCATACAAAACCGCCATCCATTCCCATGGGATTTTACAAAAAGCCCGCTTTTTTCCGGATACGGAGGCGGCGGTCGGAGATCTGGATCTGGTTTTTGCCGCAACCGGGAAGATACGGAAAAATTTTTCCGTCCTGAGCTTTTCGGATGCGGTGGAAAAGATGTCGCATTGCGATCCCTATACGCGGATAGGGATACTTTTCGGCAATGAGCGAACCGGATTGACCTCAACAGAACTTCAATCCTCGAATTTCAGATTTTGGATACCCCAGGCATCCCGGCAGCCGTCCTATAATCTTGCCGGTGCGGTACTGTTGACGCTTTTCGCGCTGGCGGCGCGGGTGGAACGCCCCCGGATGATGCCTTTAGACCCCCTTCCCTTGAGCCGGGAAGAGCAGGAAGAATGCATCCGGCGGATCATAGAAGGATTGACGGAACGAGAATTTATTCATGAGGCCAACCGCCGCCACATGACGGAAAGAATCCATGATCTTCTGGGCCGTTTGGCCATCACGGCCCGTGATCGAAAGCTGCTGTTGGCATTGTTCAACAAGGGAACCGTCGCCGAATCCGGATCGAAGGATCACGTATCAGAATGAAGAGACGACGCTCTGCAGTGCCTGGAGAACTTCGGAAGGGAACGTGCGGTCGGACAGCGTCATCAGATTTGGCAGAGAATTGAATTCCTTCATGTTCAGATGGGGAGGAGCGCCGTTTTCGATTTTATCGTAGATGCCGGCCAAGGCGATGATGCTGCTTCCGATCGGGATCGATTTCAAATCCTTATCCAGGAGATTCCCCTCTTCCACATAATGGCGGTAATAGTTTTCCAGCAGGGGGCCCACTTCCTTCAGCAGTGACGCGGTGGCTTTGAGCATGACTTTTTCCCTGTCCGAAAGCGGGACATCGAATGCGGCGCCGTCGGCGGCCATGAATCCACTGACTTCTTCGAACAAATGAATGTTGGCGCGGAGATCTTCGGCGTCCCGAAGCAGGGCCGCGGATTTGATGTTTTCGACTTCACGCATATCCAACCCGACGGCGGCGGCTATTTTACCCGCCATCAGGGAAGTGCGAAGCGAACAGGGCCTGACTTCGTCGGCGCATTCCAGGTATTTGAAAAGAATTTCGATAACGCCGGTATATGCGCGTCGCAGATTCCGTATTTTGTGTTCTCTCTGCTCAGACAGGTTGCCGACGATCGCCGCCGTTAAAATCAGGAAGCCTCCCCAAGTCAGAAGATTCAGGGTGCGTTCAAAAGTAAAGAGATCTTGGCTTTCTGAAAACAAGTTACGGAAAATCAGGTAGAGAATAACCGTCAGAATACACAGCAGACCGCTCAGAACCGCACGCTTTTTACCTAGATAGTATCCCGCTAGAATGACGGGAAGGAAGAAAAAATTAAGAAAGGCGAAGTCGGAATATACAAGAAAAGCGATGGCGAAGATCCCGATAAATATAAGCGAGATCAAGGCCCCTTCGAAATGCCGTAGAATAAAGGTTTTTATTTTTTTCATGAATTGATCCCCGAGGGGAAAACGAGGCGACGATTTCCCTTGACGAAAAAAATAATTTGAATATCAGGCCCATTCATCTTGCTGATAAAATTTATATATCATGACGATGGGCGGGAGTCAAATGCTCACGCCGCGGTTTTCCTTCCGGAGAACGTCAGGATTCGATATGGGTGGAAATGATGAATTCAGGTGGCTGTAAAAGATGGGCCTTTACGGAACAACCGTCGACGGCTTTGACGACGGCGCCTGCGTATTTTTCAGGGAATTCCCTGGGAAGGAAAATGTCCAGGACTAGTTTTCCAATCATACGGGAAGATGGATTTTTATCCATACGCATGGTGAGTGATATGTTCTCCGTGGGAATGCCGCGATGAGTACAGAAATAAAGGACATAAAATCCCGCACAGTTGGCGATGGAAGCGAGGAAAAGGTCGAAGGGAGCGGGGGCCGAGCCTTCTCCCCCCGCGTAAACGGGCTGATCGGACAGGATATGAAAACCCTTGTATTCGGCTTCCGCACGGACACCCCCGGGGAAAGTCACTTTCATATGATGTTCCATATATCGTCTCCTCGGCGTTTTTGGTTGCGTGATCAGTATACCTGGAATTTCCTGCGGGGCATAGGATCTCGGGTTCAATCCGCGGATCGTGCGTCCTTCTCGCCGGAGACCGGGGGGACCGGGAAGCGAAGATCCGGGTTTCATTGGACTCACCGTGAGGATTTGGGTCATAATAAAAAACCCCGTCGATCGGAGGGAGGGGAGCACACACGTGTTCAAAGGAGGAAAAATCATGCTCAAAAAGGCCGTTTTGGTAATTCTGATTTTTAGCTTTGTTTCGTTTACGATCACCCGGGGATTCGGGCAGACGCGAGGGATTCAAAGCGGGAAGAGGTATGATCGAATGATAATACGCAATGTGATCATGTTGGACGGCAACGGTACTCCGCCCCGGGGACCTGTGGATATTATCATCGAAGGCAATCGGATTGAAGCCGTCAGGAACGCGGAGCCGGAGGGCGCGGCTTATGCCGATGAGGCTCATGTTCTTGACGGGACGGGTTTGACGGCGCTTCCCGGACTGATCAATATCCATGCTCATATCCACGACGGGCGTGGTCGGGAGCCGCTTCCTTTCGAATATCTATATAAACTCTGGCTGGCTTGCGGGATCACGACGGTACGTGATGTGGGAAGCAACACCCAAAAAACCTTGGATGAAAGGCGCAGGAGCCGACTCGGCCTCATCGAAGCTCCCCGGATTTATCTTTACATGCAGGCATCGGGCCGGGATCCTGAAGAGGCTCGCGAGAGCGTGCGGAAGATCAAGCAGGCGAAAGGAGACGGCGTTAAAATTTTCGGGATGCACCGTGATGTGATGCAGGCTCTTATGGAGGAAGCTCATGCTCAGGGGTTGAGAGTAGCGCATCATTGCGGTGTCGAGGAAACCGATGCCTGGGATGATGCGGCTCTCGGCGTGACTTCGGTGGAGCACTGGTATGGTATTCCGGATGCGGCCCTGCATGGATCGCAGAATTTTCCTTCCAGCTATAATTACAGCAATGAAAGCCACCGTTTTCGATATGCCGGCCGTCTCTGGCGTGAAGCCGATCCTCAAAAATTGGAAAGGGTCTTGGGTGCGATGGTCGAACGGGAAGTAGCCTGGTGCCCGACGTTCGTCATCTATGAAGCGAACCGGGATCTCCAGCGCGCCATGAATCAGCCTTGGTTCAATGAATATCTGCATCCCGTCGTCGAACATTATTTTGAACCTAATCCGGCGAATCATGGTTCTTACCAGTGGAACTGGAGCACGACGGATGAAACCTTCTGGCGGGAAAACTACCGGCTCTGGATGAAGGCCGTACGCAAATTCGAAGACATGGGTGGTGTTGTCGGCTGTGGAGAAGATGCGGGTTATATCTATATGTTATATGGATTCAGCTTGATTCGAGAGCTTGAGCTCCATCAGGAAGCGGGATTTCATCCCATCGACGTGATCCGGCATGCGACGGGGAACAATGCCCGGATTCTCGGAGAAGAGGGGAAGTTGGGTCGGATTCGTCCGGATTACCTGGCGGATTTAATCGTGGTGGACGGAAATCCTCTGCAAAACCTGAAAGTTCTCTATCCGACCGGAGTCATGGGACTGGAAGAAGGTCGTGTCGTTCGGAAGGGAGGCGTTCAGTGGACCATCAAGGACGGGATTGTCTACCATGCGCCCTCGCTGCTGCGTGAAGTTAAAACCATGGTGGAAAAAGCAAGGGCCGCTGAAAGATCAAGCGGATGAACGACGAATTCGGTTTTCATTGATTTTCGTTTTTGAGCGTGTCAGAATGATCGTGTTCTTTAATGAATCCGACTGTGAAGGAGGGATTTCATGTCCGAGGATCAGCAACCGGGCGGTTCGAGAGCCAAGGCATATCTGTTCGCCTATCTAGCGCTTTTGTTTATCAGCCTGGCCGCCATGGCCAGCTACTTCGCCTATGACTGCATCGGCCCTTTGACGCCGCTTCTCAAGGCGGAACTCAATCTATCCACCACACAGGTTTACTGGTTGTACAGCATCTATTCAATCCCCGTCATCCTGTTCGTGGTGCTGGGGGGGATTTTGACCGACCGGTTGGGAGTCCGGAAAGCCGCGATCCTCTTCACGGGGCTGTTTGCCCTGGGAGCGGTGCTGACCGCCTCCCAAAATTTCGCCGTCATGCTGATCGGCCGATTCATGTTCGGTATCGGAGCCGAGTGTTACTATGTGGTCATGAACAAAGTCCTGGCCAAATGGTTCAAGGACAAGGGCTTGGCACTGGCTTTCGGTCTGAATCTGTTTCTCTGTCGGGCCGGGACGTACATTGCCTTCTTCGGTCTTCCCTGGATCGCGGAGCGATTCACATTGAGCAAAGCCCTGTGGTTTGTCGCCGCCATCAATATCGGCGGCTTGATGATCACCCTGCTGTATGCGCTATTGGACAAAACGGGAGAGAAAAAACGGTATGTTTCATTTGTTGAAAAAACCGATGAGACATTCCGGCTTCGCGATACGCTTAAACTTCCGCTTTCCTTCTGGGTTATCAGTTTGCTGTGCGTCACGTATTATTCGGCGATATTCCCTTTTCAGGCGGCGGCCACGGATTTTTTTATGGAGCGCTACGGAATGGAGAATATCTCCGCCAGTCGTCTTGCAGGGACCATTATTCTCATTTCCATGTTTACGACCTGGATTTTCGGAGCGGTGGTCGATAAGGTAGGAAAAAGGGCCACTATGATGATCATCGGTTCGCTGGCGATGATCCCTTGTCATATCTCCATGGCGTACACGAATATCAATCCTTGGATTCCTATGGTTGTTCTGGGTCTCTCCTTCTCTCTGGTCCCGGCGGCGCTCTGGCCGGCGTTGCCGTTGATGGTGAAGGAAAAGCAGCTGGGAGCGGCTTACGGCGTCATCGCCATGGTTCAGAATATCGGGCTGTTTTGTTTCCCGCTTGCGGTGGGGCTGATAAGGGACCATACCGGAAGCTATAATCCGGCCATGATCATGTTCGCGGGCTTGGGGATCGCAGGCTTGGTGTTTGCCGTTTGGCTGAAGGTCCTCGAAGGCCGAAAAGGCGGCTATCTCGAAAGGGCGTGACGGGGGATTCGGCGATCAGGACGTGTTCTTCTCGGGTGCTCGGATGATTCTCAGTACCCGAGGCAGAATTTCTATCGACAGTTCATCTTTAATCCCCAACACCTCTCCGTTGCATTGGACCGGTAGGTTTTGCCCGCGAATGATGATTTTCTTTGCTTTGAAGTGCCGCTGAGTCTTCTGAAACAAACCGAAGTAGATGCTCGGGAAAAATATAAGGTATTTCAAGCCGCTGATCTCGAAAAAAGTGATGTCGATATAGCCGTCGTTTATCTTGGCCATGGGAGCTACCTTCCATTTGTATCCGAAATGGCGGGTTTTTCCGATGACGCAGTCAAACACTTTCAGATTAAGCACTTTATGTGCAAATGAGCATTGGGCGTCGTCAAGCCCGTCGCTGAGCTCGATCTGTTGGTCTTTTTTCGAGAGTTTCAGCATGATTCGGGCCGCAAGGAGATGCCCGAAAAGACCGGGAAAACGGCCTTGCAGTTTTTCGCAAGTGATCTGAGCCGTCGCGCCCACGCTGGCAAAAGTGCCGATTCTCCCGTCGATGTCCAGAAGATCGATCGTCTGGGTGTGATATTCCTGAATGATCTTGACGGCACGCACGATGTTTTTTGGAATTCCCAAAGAAGTGATGAATGCGTTTCCGCTGCCCAGGGGAATGATTCCCAGCGTTATTTGATGATGGCGTCCTCCTTCGACAATCCCCTGGATGACGTCACTGATGGTTCCATCTCCACCGGCGGCGATAATGACGTCTTTGCTTTGGCTCAGATGACGAGCCAGTTCAACGGCGCTTCCCATCTCTGCTCCGCATTCATAAATATCTCCTGGAAGGTGTCTTTGAAGATAGCGCCGGATCAATAGGCGGCGCTTCCACTTTCTATTGGCGGCGTAGGGATTGACGATGCAGCCGACACTTTTTCGCGGATGGTTTTCTTTCCCCATGATGTTGTCTGTTTGCGATTCGAATAAAACCTTATTTTGACAGAAATGTTAAGGGAGCGCAAACCGTGCAGGGGGAGCGCCTGAAGGGGGGAAGGGACAAGCAATTGTCCTTGCCGTCTTGCATTTAATGAAAAGCTTGGCTAAAATCGGAGTGAAAAGAAGAGGTTCGGTTGATTTTAACCAACCCTGATAATGAAAGAAAACAACGTCATCCATGAGTCCCGGGGCCGCAGGTTTTTGCTCCGTGTCGAAACCTCGGCCGATCACCGGGACTACCGGAAGTATGAAGCACTGAGGAATGAAATCTGGGCCGAGCCTCGGGATCATCTTTCCGGATCCCGAAATATGTTTTGCGAGAATTATTTCAATTTGGGAAGCAGTCTTTATATCGGCTGTTTCTTGGAAGATGCCGGGGGGGGGTTTTCAACGGACGGGGATCACCTGGTGGGCTTTGCTTTCGGATTCGCCGGAGTGAAAGATAAGGCGATCGGTTTTCGTTCCCCTGACAATTTCTATTTCTACGCTCAGTTTACGGGAGTGAAGGATTCTTTTCGATCCTTCGGATTGGGCGTGGCGCTGAAAGATTTTCAAAGGAAGATCCTGCTCGAGGTTTTTGGCGTCAAAATCGTAACCTGTACATATGATCCCTTGACCGGCATCAACGCGTATCGGAATATTCATCATTACGGAATGGATGTGCTGGCATATCATGAGGCGTATTATGGTGATTTCGGCGGTAGGCTCAACCGTAAGGATGTGCCGTGCGACCGATTCTATGTAGTTTGGGATCTGGAGAAGGAAGTTATACGTCCGGAGAGGGATCTGCTCGGAATGATGGCCGCAGGTCAGTTGGCGTTGGGCTCAGAACCGTATCGGATCTCCACCGCGGCGGGACCCCGAACGATTCCGGTTGTTCGGACCTATCATCCCGATCCGGATGCGAAAGCCCTGCTGGTGGAGATCCCTTATGATTTTTATGCGTTGCTTAAAATGACGGATGTTCAGGATTCGCGGATCAGAAAAATCCCCCTGGATTGGAGAAATGGCACTCGAGTCGTTCTACGCGATCTTATCGCACGCGGATACAGAGTCGAGGATTTTCGTTCCATGAAGGATGGCGGACGCGTGCGTGATTTCTATATTTTAACCGGGAGAGGCTCCAAATGAAACGATCCAGGAGGTTGACGTTTTTTGCCGGAATTCTGTGTCTGGCGATTGCCCCGGCCTATGCTCAAATCGAATTCAGCCTGAAGGCGATCGGCGGCTATTCCTTTATCGATGCCGGTGATATCAACGATGCGATTACGGGATTTCAACAACAGTATGGAGATTATGGGCGTTTGGATGGAACGGATGCCCGGTTTTCACTCGATGAAATCCGTGGCGTGATGGATTTTCGCGCGGAACTGTTGATGCGTTGGACGCCTCACCTGGCGGTGGGGTTCGGGATCGAAGCCCTTTCCCGTTCCAGCCGGGGATCGGGAGTCATCAACAGCGATGTGGTGACGGAATATTGGTGGGGGACCGATAATGAGACCATGGCGTATGAGTCCGAGACCTCCTTCCAACTAAGCTCCGTTCCGATCATGGTGAATCTTTATTATTACTTTCCCGTGGGCCGCCGGGCTTCTTTCTATCTCCAGGCGGGTATGGGGTATTACTGTGCGCGGATCAAATATACGGATGATTACATCAGTGATACCTCTATCCGGGGAGAGAGCTGGTATTATCTGAATGATCTCTATGAATTTTCCTATACCGGTTCGATCCAGGAAACGTCGAAAGCGTACGCTTTTGGATTTCAGGGCGGACTCGGATTGGATTTCCCATTATCGCCGAGCTTGTGTCTGTTAGCGGAGTTGAATTACCGGGGAGTCCGGTTTCAAAACTGGAAGGGTGATTATTCCGATCGATGGGAATGGGAGGAATTTTATCAGGAAGAGGGACTGGAAGCTCAAACCGCTTCCGGCAGTGAAGAGGAGATGGAATCCGGCTCGCTTTGGTTTTACAGCTATGAAGACGCCGTTACGGGCGGCCGTTATTCCGGCCTCGGAGTTTTTGCCGACAAACCGGCCTCGGACAGCCGGCGCGCCGTCATCAATTTGAACGGTTTTTCTATTCGGCTGGGAATCAGGATTCGGATTTGATCCGTCAAGCTGAATCCGGAACCTTTTTCTTTGACGTCGACAAATCGTGAAATATCTGAAAGAGAAATCTTCTTGAAATAAAGGAGGCTTCCATGAACAGGAGCGCTTATCGAAGCGGGATCGGAGCGCCGTTTTCAGTCGAGAGCGAGGAAGAAGCCCCCTTTGATTGGCATGCGGGGATCGGAGAGACTTCATTGATGCTGTACCTTAAACCGGAATTGGTGAGGATGGAGAGGTCGGAAAAAGAGCTGCTGAGAGGATGGCCGCGCGGGCGGTACGGTTCATTGAAACTTGGAAGCAGGCACAATAATAGGCATAAAAATGGTTTAAAATAATGCGATTATATCTGATTGAACGGCATTATTTCCAATTTGATAAGGCCGCGGGTGAGTCAAGGGCGGGACTTTATTTAGGGGCGTCACGGCGACCGCGGGAAGTTTCGGCTTCATATTATGATTGACCCATTTCAAACAGGAGGAATCAGATGGAAAAATTAAGTCGTCAGGTGGAAGAGGCCATCAAAGGGGCGATCCGGTTGGAAATCGACGGGCGCAAGTTCTTCAACCATGCAGCGGAGATCACCGAGCATGAACGCGGCAAGAAGATGTTCACTTTTCTGGCTCAGGAAGAAACTCGACATTTGGATACATTTGCGGATCTGTTCAGTCGGATACTCAAACGTGAGGATTGGAAAGAATATGTTCGAGCTCAAGACGTCAAAGGCGAGGCTCCCCTTATTGGAAAGCTGAGACGCGGCATGCGGCGGGAAGAAAGCAAAGGGGAAGTGGAAGCGCTTCGGATCGGAATGGAATTGGAGCAGAACGCCATCCGGTTTTTTGACGAAGCCGCCAGAGCGGCTGATGATCCCGTCGCTAAAAAAATATTTCGTGAAATCAGCGAAGAGGAAAAATTTCATTACGATCTGCTGCAGGCGCAGCTCGACTCGGTAACCAAATCGGGTTTCTGGCTGAGCGGTGCCGAATTCCAGATGGACGGGAAATTTTAAACGCGTTTCCGAATCCGGGAACGAACTGAAGGGCGGGGTACAAAGATTCACCCGGAGACACGCAACCAGGGAGGCGACATGAGAAGAATTATTTTCTGTGCAAGCGTCATGATATTAGGGGGGATGATTTGCTGCGGGCCCGCCGAGCCGCCGGTGGATAGTAGGCTGGAGGAATTTGCCTATGTCGCCGGTCTTGAGGCGGATATCATTCCCTATGAGAACATCGCCAAAGGCATAGCGCCCACCGAATTCAGGGAGAAAACCGGAGCTCCTTATAAACCGAGCTACAATGAGGATCCGGCCATTCCCCCTCAGTGCTGGATTGAAACCGGTTATGGAACTCAAAACGCATGCCAGTATTGTCATACCAATTATTTGGCGGAGGAAAAACACGGTAATGCGTTTCCCCTGGGTGAGGACCAGATATTGTACAGCTTTCCTTCTCCCAATCTCAATCGGGTAAACTGGCGGAATATCATCCATCCTCAAGAAATTATCGAACGGTTACAGCAGGAAGGCCTGACGATTCCTCAGCCGACCGATCCCGGAAATCTGGAATATGTCGCAACCGACAACTGGAGAGAAGCCTATCGCCGGTCTCGACCCGATGGAGACGAATCCTGGGACAACGTCTCTTGTCCGGATAAGAGGTTTCAGCTTTTTCCCGCGTTGGATCCTGACAACCTCTTTCCCTATGAGGCCTCGAGTCCCACGGGGAACGGGAGTCACGGCTATATCGATCAGGAAGGTTTCGTTCGTCGTCGAGATAACGGATACACGGGGTGGCGAGCGGTGAATTTCTTTCCCTATGCCCTGTTCACGCCGTTGACGGGTTCGGTCAGCGGAATATATATCCGTCTTTCGCATGAATTCATGACATTGGATGGAAAACCGGACTTGGAGATTTATAAGCGAAACCTGGATCTTGTCGAAACCAATATCAAAAACCTGAACATGGTTCGAAAAACGTATCTCGGCGATGCCCGGCATATTCCGATCAAGAAAGGATTTTACCCTGTCCAGACTGAATTTGCCCATCCCCTGCATTATGTCGATCTGCGGGCCGATGGGGAAATGGGAAAGGAATTGAACGGCGTCGCCCCGGGCGGGGATGTGGATTTCGAATTTCCTGGTACCCGTTCCAAACGGGTTAAGGAGATTCGCTATATGGTCAAATGGAAAGATGTGGGCCTTTCCGATATTGGAGAGCCCGAGCTTGAATTCCCTTCTGTTGTGGGATGGGAAGGGCATGGATGGATCGATAATGATGCCGGCTGGATCCTGGCGGCGTTTATCGAGGACCGCCGCGGCCGGCTGCGTCCTCAGACGACGGAAGAGCTGCTGCAGTGTCTGGGGTGTCATTCACATGTCGGCAATACCATTGATGCGGTATGGTCGTTCCAGCGCAAGCTTCCCGATGAGCTGGGGTGGAGGGAAATGGATTATGGAGAATACCGGGAGAGTTCGCCCGGATTGACCCGCCTGAGAGATTATTTCAATGCGAAAAACAAAACCGGTGAAATGGAATATTTCTTCTCCAGCGTGGTCGGGGCCGATCTGTTCGGCGTCATGCCGGCCGAGATCAAGGCGGAATTGGTCCGACATGCCGAGGAACGTGATCTGCGGCGTGAATTGGGATGTCGGTATTCGCTGGACGAGATATTCGATGACGACGGACTGAAAACCGCGCCTCGTGCCGAACGGGAAGTCGTTTTACGTGAACGCGCCGCGATCATGCGGCATTATGCCCGATCCCGTGCCTATCTCTATCGTTGTGAGCGGACGGATCAAGATTTTATAAAAGGTGGTGTTTTCTATCCTTCCGAAAAAACCATGCGGAGCAACATCGCCGGCTACCGTCGGATCGTTTTGGATCAGAGCTTCAATCTGGGCAAAAATGTTTTCGGCTCTCAACCCGATGCCGTGCCGTTTACGTTCCGATCCGATGGGAGTGTTGAAAATGGAGAGGGGCGAATCATTCCTTCGGGTGAGATTATAGAAAGCCGTCCCTGGGATGAGGACGGGATCGGAAAGACGCCGACAGGAATCGTGAGAGTTAATGCCGAGGGAGAACCCGTGGATGATCTGGGTCGGGTTGTGGATATCGACAGTGAGCCGGAAAAGGCCGAGGGACATGTCAGCCGAGGCGGTACTTTTGAAACCCGCTACAGTCCCATCATAGGCGGAAAAGCTGTGATCAGGAAGAAGTGAATCCGACCGTGATTTTGTAAAATTGAAGGAGATGCAATGAAAATGAAAGGATTGTTTTCAATCGGGGGAATCCTCTTCCTCGCGATCTGGATCCTGGCTTCGTGTTCCAATCGGAATGGTGGAGGAGAAGAAGCGGTACGGAGAGCTTCGGATATCCATGACAGAGTGTTGACGATCGATACGCACTGCGATACCCCGATGATGCTCTTGCGGGGCGATTACGACATGAGTCGGCATCACGGTCTGGGGGAAGACCGGCAAGGAAAAATCGACCTTCCCCGAATGAAAGAGGGCGGGCTCGATGCCGAATTTTTCGCCGCGTTTGTGGGGCAGGGTCCCCTGACGCGGAAAGGTTACGGAAAAGCCCGTGAGCGTGCATTCCGGCTGATCGACGCCATTCATGGAATGTGCATGGATTTTCCGGAGTTGGTGGGATTGGCTACGACTCCGGAAGATGCTTATCGCTTGGAAAAAGAAGGGCGGAGAGCGGCTTTTATCGGAATGGAAAACGGTTATCCTATAGGGGAAGACCTTGGATTGGTCCAGAAGTTCTATAACAAAGGCGTACGCTATATAACCCTTTCCCATTCCAGCGATAATCAAATCTGCGATTCTTCCACCGACCGGGCCGATTCGGAAGACCGGGGATTGAGTGGATTTGGCGGCGAAGTCGTAGCCGAATGCAATCGTTTGGGTATCATGGTGGATGTGTCGCATATTTCCGAAAAATCATTTTTTGATGTATTGGAAACGAGCAGAGCCCCGGTGATCGCGTCTCATTCGAGCGCGCGTGCTCTGTGCGATCACCCTCGAAATCTGAGCGATGAACAGCTTGAAGCCTTGGCGGAAAACAACGGCGTCATTCAGATCTGTATCCTCAGCTCTTTTCTCAAGCCGGATGTTCCCGATCCGGAACGGGATCGGGCCATGGCCGAGCTTCGCCGAGAATACAGCGGGATGGGTGAAAATCCGGATGAAGCCGTGCAAAAGAAAATACGTGATGAATACCGGGAATTCATGCGCAAATACCCCGGAGTCAAAGCGAATGTCCAGGACGCGGGGGATCACATCGATCATGTCGTAAATCTTATCGGGATCGATCATGTGGGAATCGGGACCGATTTCGACGGCGGCGGCGGTATCGAGGGCTGTATCGATGTCAGTGAGATGCCAAATATTACGGCGGAGTTGATACGCCGGGGGTATTCGGAAGAAGATATCCGTAAAATCTGGGGAGGTAATCTGATCCGGGTTTTCAAGCAGGTCATTGAGACGGCGGCGAATTCGTGATCATGGAGTGAATCTCACGAGAACAGGAAAAATATTCCGGAATTACGCAGCGGAGGCTCCGATATCCATTGAGTCGGAAATGTAAAGAAAGTTTACAGTCCATTGCGGAAAACCGTCCAGACCAGCGTTCAGAAGGGGATTTTCCTCGAGAAAGGGTTCTGGCATAAATATTGCCGTTATGTTGCCTCGGGAAAAATTTTTATAAAAGATAAAAAAGGAACCATGCTTATCCCGCATCGCGTTTCTCGCAAAGGAATAGCCTTCGTATTGTTCTGGATTTTGTTAGCCTTTTCTTCCGATACGGGGTTTTCCCAGAAGCAAAAGCCCCGATACGGGGGAGTTTTCAGGCTGAAAGCCCTGGCGGATAAATTTCGAGTTCAACTGGACCCGGTTCATCCGGATTCATTCATATTTATCTCTGAACAGCTGTATGACGGACTCGTTCGTCTGGATAAAAATCTGAATGTTCTGCCCGCGCTGGCTGAATATTGGGAAATCTCTCGCGACGGCAAGACATATACCTTCTATCTGAGAAAAGGCGTAACCTTTCATAATGGAAAAAAACTGACGGCCGCGGATGTGAAATATTCGCTGGAACGGGTGATTGATCCGGAAACCGGATCTCCATACTTTCAGTTTTTTGCTTCAAGGGTGGAGGGAGCGGAAGAGTTCCGAAACGGAACGGCGGATAATGTCCTGGGATTTCGTGTTCTCGATGAGTCGACGTTCGAGATCCGGTGGACGCTTCCCTATGTGTCCGCCTTGTATTTGATGAGTATGCATTTCTGCAAGATCCTTCCTCAGGAAGCAGCCCGGGAGCGCAACTTTTTTCGTCGTCCTCAGGGAACCGGTCCGTTTAAATTCGATTCCTGGGTTCGGGACACGCGGCTCGAAGTCGTAGGAATCCGTCTCGCGAGAAATGATGATTATTTCGGAGGGCGCCCTTATGTCGATGCCGTGGAGTATAGTCCGCGCTTCAATCTCGATCATTTCATGGGAGGGGAGATCGATTCCATCCCCGTCGTCAGCGAGCGGCTGTTGCGGCCCCCTTTCCAGATTTATGAAGAAGGCCCGTTACATCAGATATATTTGGGATTGAGCTGCCACCTTTCCCCCCTCGACAATCCTCGGGTGCGGCAGGCGATTGCATGGGCCGTGGATAAAGGCCGGGCCGCTACAGCTCTAGATGAACCCCAACAACTCTACGAATCCACCGATGTGTTTATCCCCGCTCGTTTGCCCGGCTTTTTTCCGGAAAGCGATGATGTCACCTTTTTTCCCGAAAAGGCGCGGCATCTGCTTGATGAAGAGGGACTGCTGGAAAATTTTCCGGTATTGAACTTGCTTCTGCCTCAGCAGCGCAGTGAATCGCGGTTGAGGTTTTTCCGTGAACTCCGGTCGCAGCTCGAACATATCGGTATCCGGCTGCGTGTCAAGTATTATAAATCCCCGGAAGAGATTGCGGGCTTCGATCAGCCTTATCTGATCTTGTTGGAACGCTTAATGGATATACCGGATGCGGAGAATATCGTCCGGCCGCTTTTTCATTCGAAATCTCTTTTTAATCACTGCCGCTACGGCAATCCCTTGCTGGACGAGCTCTTGAAGAGGGCCGAAGTCGAGCGGAGCTGGAGCAAGCGGATCGATTATTTCCACCGTATCGAGGAGATTCTGCTTATGGATACGCCTGCTGTCCCCCTGTTTACCAAGCGCAATCGGATTGCGATGCAGCCTTATGTGCGGGGGGTCGAGGTGCCGTTGATGGGTTTGTATTATTTGGATGCGAGCAAGGTTTGGTTGGATAAATAAAGAATCATGAAATTCATGCGGATGCAACTGCGGACGCGATTCACGGTCACCGTTATCTTTCTTCTCGTTATTGTGGTGGGAATGATCCTGATCGTGATCGAAAAACGCGAGGTGCAGGCCGTTTTCAATGCCGAGAGGAGCCGCGGGGTGCTTATCGCCCAAAACATCGCACAGCTGAATCTTGAACCCTTTCTTTTTTGGGATGAAGAGGGTGTGGGCAGGAGCATTGAAGATCAGATCGATAATCATCTTCTTTATGTCGTGTTTTATGACCGATACAACCGCCCTTTCGTGGCGAACGAAAGCATCCGCGATTATATCGAAATCTACCAGCGGAGTCACCTGGGAGACGATGTTCTTGAGGGTGAACACCACATCGCGGAGACAAGATATGAGGACCCGATCAACGGTCGAATCCGCTCCATCCTGGAAATAGAGGTCCCGATTTTCGCCGGCGGCACTCCGCGAAGATGGGGATCGATCAAGATCGGTCTCTCCATGGAAGAGATGCAGAAGGTGATCCGTAATACCCGTCTCATGTTGATCCTTATCGGATTGGTGGGTCTGCTGGCTGGCGTCGTAAGCGCGGCTCTGCTGGCCCGCCGGATCACTAATCCTTTGAATAAGCTCGTGGAAGGGACGGTGCAGATTTCCCGAGGGGATTTTTCCCAGCAGATTTCCATCGATTCGGCGGATGAGATCGGGGATCTGGCGCGAAGTTTCAACGATATGAGCCGCCAGTTGAAGCGCACGCGAACCCGGATGGAAGAAGCCAACAAGAAGCTGCTTCAGGCTGAAAAACTGGCATCCATCGGGCGTATTTCCGCGAGCATCGCACATGAGATCAGAAATCCCCTGACATCCGTCAAGCTCAATATACAAAAGATTTCCGACAGCATCCAACTCAGCGAAGTGGAGCGGGAGCATCTCAATCTCTCACAGCGCGGGATCCATCAGATAGAAAACTTCGTCAAAGAAATGTTGAATTATACGCGCAGCGCTCAGCTCAATATCGATTTTTTCCAGCTGGAACAGATTTTTGAAGAATCGGTAAAGATGATCATCAACCGTCTGGAGACGAAAAAAATTGATCTTGTCACGGATCTTCCGAGGGATCTCCCCGCCGTTTCCGTGGATGGAGATCGGCTGAGACAGGTTATCCTCAATATCCTATCCAACAGCATCGATGCCGTGGAAGAAGGCGGCCGTATCCGCATTTCCGCGGGGATGGTTGAAGAAGATCTCGAATGTCGGCTGCGTATTCTTATCGAGGATAACGGACGGGGGATTCCGGAAGCGGATTGGGAAAATATCTTTGAACCTTTTTTCACCATGAAGGCCTCCGGGATCGGTCTCGGATTGGCAAATGCGCGCAAGATCATCGAGCAGCACGGTGGCTCGATGAAAGTCGTTCCGAAACGCGGCTCGGGTTCCGCTTTTGAAATCCTCATCCCCTATAAGGAAAAGCTATGAAATCAATTCTTATTATCGACGATGATCCCTTGATCCGAAAGACCCTTTCTTCCTATTTCGCAAAAAAAGGATTCGATATCGATGAGGCGGGAAGCGGAGAAGAGGGATTGGCTCGGTTCGAAGAATTTTCGCCCGACATGGTCCTGCTGGACATCCGGCTGCCCGACATGGATGGATTGGAGACCTTGAGAAGGCTCCGTGAAAAAAAATCGGATGCCCGGGTTATCATTATGACCGCCTATGACGATATGCGTTCGACCATTGAAGCCGTAAAATGCGGAGCTTTCGAATACCTCGTAAAACCGCTGGACTATGTCGAGTTGGATATGGCCATTGACAAAGCGATCCGAGTCAGGAACCTGGAAGACAAGCTCAGCTATCTGGTAGAAGAAAAGCAGAAGGAATATACCATCGACAATATTATCGGCCGTACTCCCGCGATGCGAGAAGTTTTCAAATTCATCGGATCGGTGGCGGATACCCGAACGAATGTTCTGATTCAAGGGGAAAGCGGAACCGGAAAAGAACTCGTGGCACGCGCCATCCATTACAACAGCCCTTTCAATCAGGAACCGTTCATCGTCATCAATTGTTCGGCCATATCCGACACACTGCTGGAAAGCGAGCTCTTCGGGCATGTGAAGGGAGCTTTCACCGACGCTATTTGCGAAACCCGCGGGAAGTTCGAAATCGCCCGGAAAGGGACATTGTTTCTTGATGAGATAGGAGATATCTCCTCCAGCCTGCAGTCCAAGCTTCTTCGTGTCATAGAAACGCGAGATTTCATGAAAGTCGGGGGCGAAAGGGTTCTTAAGACCGAAGCTCGGATCATCGCCGCTACAAATCAGGATCTGAAAATGCTGATCGAAGAAGGGCATTTTCGTGAAGATCTCTATTATCGCCTGCGCGTGGTTGAAATTAATATGCCCCCTCTTCGCAGCCGTGCTGAAGATATCCCGGAGCTGGTAGGTTACCTGCTGGAAAAAATCAATCGGGAACTGCGCAAGAATGTGAGGAAAATCCCCGCTCATGTTATGAAGCGGCTGCAGTCTCTGCACTGGAGAGGAAATGTCCGAGAGTTGGAAAATGCGCTGACCCGTGCCGTTATCATGGCCAAGGGGGATGTGATCCTTGAGGAGAATCTGGCTCTGTTCAAGGAAAACAAAAAACTCTTCCCCAAGGAGCTTGTCCCGCTGCGTGATATCGAAAAAAAATACATTCATCACATTTTGACGGCGACCAAAGGCAACAAGAGCCGGGCCAGTCAGATACTGCAGATAAGTCGACCTACTCTCGATAAGAAAATAAGAGAATTCGAACTGGAAGGATAAGGTCGGCAAGGGATTTTTCATCGGCGGTAAATCCTCTTTACGCTCTGGTAATATCTTTTTACGTATTTGAGGTCCGCCCGAGCTATTCCCCCCCGTCATTTCCCCCGCGACCGATCTCATGAGATTGGCATGAAATCTGCAATAATATCTGATGGAGCAGAAAATGAATCAAACCAGCCAAATATCGATTGCAAATAAACGCATCGTCGTCGTCGATGACGATGAATCCATCCGGAAGACCTTTTTTTTGATTCTGCATGAAAACTATAGAGTCTACCTCGCAAAAGACTCCGCGGAGGCCCTCCAGCGATTCTCCGGGCATCATGTCGATCTCATCATAACGGATTATCGATTGCCCGGCATGAATGGACTGGATATGGTGGCCCGATTCCGGGAGTCGGGATATCGCGGGCAGGTCATCCTGATATCAGCCGACTCCGTCGCGCATGCCCGGATGCGCCATCTTTCCATCCATCGATTCTTCGTCAAACCGCTGGATCTGCATGCCTTAAAGCAAGCGGTTGATGGCCTTATCTCCCGCCGGAGCGGACATTCGAGGTAGAGGGAGTTCGTTTGGAAAGAAGAAAATTGATTGGGACGTATGAAGGGGTGGATCGTGGGAGCGCGGTGTAACCGCTTCATCCCCCTCGGAGGATATGAAATGGCTCAAAAATCATACCGAAAGGTTTCCGGTGCCGGGTCTCTTCGGATGGGAAGCCGATCTCAAGGAGCCGATTTCCATCCTCTGATGGAAAAAGACATTCACTTGTTCGTCGACTTGATAGAAGTTCTTTTCGAAGATTATTCTCCCAAGAATCTTCCCTTTTACCAACTCATCCACCTCATCGAGCGAGAGATGCTTGTTCGTATCCTGGCCCGTTTTAAAGGGGATTATCAGGAAAGCGCTGATTACCTGGGAATGGGGCCATTGGCTCTACGGCGTATCATCGCCGAAGGTGAATATCCCCCTGATTTCAAGATCACAAAGGAATGAGATTTCACGGAATCGAAGACGTCAGCTGAAAAACGACCCATCGAAGTGCGGCTTTTCGTATGCCCCCTCGGTTTGCAGCAATAAACATATTGACCCCGTCTTGTCTTCAGAGTAAAAATAATGAAAGAGGTTCCTGTCATGTTTAATATATTCCGGGATCGTGGGCTTTATCGGTTTTTCTGGGTGTTCCGGATCGTTCCGTGTTTTATCGGATTGGCATCGGCCGCCGTCTACCCATGGGCTGGGGAGATCGCGGTGTCGAGAATATCCCATTCGGTCCTGGGTGTATCTTTTCAGGAAGCGGAGGACACATGGATGGGAATCTATATGCAGGGGATTAAAGTCGGCCGTCAGCATACACGGGAGCACAGGTTTGTACAAGCGGATCGGGAATGGCTTTCGACGAAAAGCGAATCCCGGGTGAGTCTTTCACGGTTGGGGAGCGGTCCGGTTGAGATCATTACGGTTTTGGAATCCATCTCGGATGCGGATGGAAATCCCCGGTCTCTGCGAATGCGGACGAATATGGCGGGAACCGCCATGGATGTCGCCGTGGAGATCGCGGACGGCATGATCCATTTTATGAGCGGCGGCGAGGACGTCAAAAAAGTGGAGGTGCCGGGAGAGTTTTATCTGTCCGTTCCCATCGATAAGATCATTCGCGAGGGGGGATTGCGGGACGGACGGCGTTATGAATTTCAAATATTGGATCCACTGATCCACGGCCTCGCTCCCTGCCGTTACGAAGTCCTGGGGAAGCAAGAGGTCCTCATCCTGGGTCGGAAGAGATATTTATGGCATACGCGAACGAACATGACTTCTATCGTCCCCCTCACGGTTGATGAATGGATCGATGAAGAAGGAAGAAGTTGGAAGGAGATCAGCAGCTCCGGTTTTTTATCGACTACGTCCATCCGAATGAGCCGGGAGATGGCGCTGGAACCGGCTGCGGAGAATTTCGATATCGCGTTTTCGTCGCTTCTCGAATCCAATGTTTCATTTCCCGATCCACAGCGTATTCGCCGAGTGGAGTTCGAATTGGGAGGCGTCCCGCTGGAGAAGATAAAGGCTTTTCCCTATGGGGGGGGGAGCCAGAGAATAATCGAGGAAGCAGGTGATCACATCGTAATTGAAACATCCGCGGTGATCTTCTCCGAACGAGATTCCGTAATGCGGCCGGTCGCGGACCCGAAATGGGCGGATCTGTTAAAAGCGACGCCGCTGGTTGCCTCCGATATGCCCTCGATGAAGGAGACGTCCGCGCGGATCGTGGACGGAGAAACCAACGCGTGGGCGGCGGCAAAAAAGATCGCGCGATGGGTGGATGCGAATATGACCCCGACTTATGACGTCGGATTTGCGGGGTCCGAAGAGATTCTTCAGAACAAACGGGGGGATTGCTCTGAATATACCGTTTTGACCGTTGCGCTCTGTCGTGCCGCGGGGATTCCCGCCCGAGCCGTTGTCGGCGTGATGTACGGACAGGGGATTTTCGCCTACCACATGTGGGCGGAAGTATATGTGGGACGATGGATCGGGCTGGACAGCAAATGGCTGGCGGAAACGGAAGATGGAGAGATCTATACCGATGCCACCCATATAAAATTCGGCACCAGCGCTCTGGATGCCGGGATTTTCAAGGAATTGGGAGGAGCCGTCGCCGAAATCATCGGCCGTCTCACCCTGGAAGTCAGATCATACAGCCCAAAGAATTAAATCCGTTTGATCAAAGGGCGGTTGTCCCGCCGGCGGGGGAACGATCATCCGCATTCTCTCCCACCATCCTTTTTTGTCGGAATCTCTTCAACCCGTGGATGCTCTGTAAACTAAATTTACACGCTGACAGTAGAAAGAGTATTTTTTGTGCTCTTCAGGCTTGAGAAGTTGGCATGTTTTTTGCTCAGAAAAAAGTTAAAGGGCATGAGCGAAAATAAGTTGATTTGGGAAATAGCCGCTATTTTTCCCGACAGAGATTCATCGGGGGCACGCTGTGATGATAGGTAAGACGCTGATCTTCCTTGTGTTGGTCCTCCTGATCCTGCTTTTTCTCAGCGGGAGCGGGATTTTCATAGATGTGCAGACGGATGTCCGGGCTTCCATCGGCCGCCCGGGCGTCAAAACGATTATCCTTCCTTCATTCCAGTTCTCCTTTCCCCATCAGTCGAGAGGGTGAAGCCAAGTTTTCACCCTCTCGCTGATACCTCATCGACAAAAGATTTTTCCGTTTGTCTGCCGGCCGTGATATAATCTTTCTCCTGAAATGAAGAAAAAATTCTGTTCTATGTGCGGCGCGATTATGCGGACCGGATCGATTGATGAACGGGAGCGGCTCTATTGCCCGCTCTGTGGTTGGGTCGCCTATGAAAATCCTCTTCCCTGTTCCGCCGCCGTGGTAAGGGATGAAAAAGACGGAATCCTGTTGGTAAAACGCGGGGTCGATCCCGGCAAAGGAAAATGGGGGCTGCCTTCAGGCTTCATCGAGATCGATGAAACTCCGAGGCAGGCTTGTCTCCGAGAGCTGGAAGAGGAAACCGGTCTTAAAGGAAAAATACTCCGTCTCCTGGGAGTGTATGCTCAGGATTCCGAGCGCTATAAAAACGTTATCATCATCGGATATACGGTGACGGCGGAGGGCCGTCTTTTCCCCGGTTCCGACTCCGTAGACGCGGCATTTTTTCAACCGGATAAGCTCCCGGAGGTCGCATTCTCCACTCATAGAGAGATGATCGAGGATGCGGTCGGAGCGGTATCTCCATGAAGATTTACCTGGATTGCTACCCCTGTTTTTTTCATCAGGCCTTGAAAACCGCTCGACTTGTCGTCAACGATGAAAAAATCCTGAGGCGGATCTTGTTGGAAGTCGGGGCTCTTCTTCCCCGTATCCCGCCCTTTGCCACTCCCCCGGAGATCGGCCGTGAAGTCTATCGAATCGTTACCCGATTTACCGGAATCGAAGATCCCTACCGGGACATCAAATCGGATTGTACGCGCCGCGCGCTTGCCCTTTACCCGGAGTTGGGCCGGATGGTGAAGAAGGCGCCTGATCCGCTCCGAAAGGCGGTGCGCGTTGCGGTTGCCGGGAATATCATTGATTTCGGTGTTAAGGAGGATTTCGACCTGGAACGTGATCTGGTCGGACTTCTTTCCCGGGATTTTTCCATTGACCATTATAAAACGTTTTGTCAGGAGATCAAACGAGCCAAGAAGATTTTGTATCTGGGAGACAATGCCGGGGAAACCGTTTTCGATCGTCTGTTGCTAGAACAACTTCCCGTGCCGGTCGTCTACGCCGTTCGTTCGCATCCCATCATCAACGATGCGGTTGTAGATGATGCGGTCGCCGCAGGGATCGAAGGGTTGGCTGAGATCATCTCATCGGGTTCGGATGCCCCGGGGACGTTGCTGTCGCTGTGCAGCCCGGAGTTTCTCCGCCATTACAACACGGCGGACATTATCATAAGCAAGGGGCAGGGGAATTATGAGGGGCTTTCACTGGAAAAGCGGCCGATTTATTTCCTTTTAAGGGCCAAATGTCCGGTTATCAGTCGTGATATCGGAGTTAACAAGGGGGATCTTGTCCTTAAAAGATGCGGATTGGATAAGAAACCGCCGGTTTCTCAAGGAACTGATTGAAAAAAGAGCGAAAAGTTTTTATATTTAAATGCGTGATATGTTTCTGATGCCACGCTGTCGGTCCCCATGGGAATCTGGAATGAATGAATTCTTCCGTCGTATGTTCTTGGGGAGAAATGACGAGAGCCATATTCCCGGGAAAAACGGCCGGGTTGCGGAATGCCCGCCTTCGCTGGGCCGCCGCGTCTTTTCAGAAAATTAGGTTTCAAATCGAAACAGGGTGCCGTGCATCTCCCTTTTCGGAAATCCGGACGGCCCTTTGCTTCCAGGAGATGCGGCCCGGGATATAGTCGAAAATAATGAAAGGAGGAGTCATGGGAAAGAAGATAGGACGTCGGGATTTTTTAAAAAACAGCGCTCAATTGAGTTTGACCGCTGCTGTAGGCGGGACGGTCCTGTCTCGTTTGGGAGGTGGAATGCGTGTCGGTGCGGCTGTCGAAAATGAAATTGAGGTCGCCGTCGTCACCGGTGCGGACTATCATCAGAGCACTTTCAAAGCCGTTGAAACGCTTGGTGGGATCGAACGATTCGTACCCCAAGGCGCCAAAGTCGCGCTGCTGCCCAACGCGCAGCGTTGGCACCCTGGTACGTTTACGAAACCGGAGATAGTCAAGGCCGTTATTCAAATGTGCCGGCGTGCAGGCGCAGAAGAAATCAATGTCCTTTCGTATTTGGACCGGAAGAACTGGGATCTGACGGGGTTGGCAGAGGTGATCGAAGCGGAAGGCGCCGAGCTTAAACTGATCGAGCGGAAAGAAGAAAATTTTAAGGCCGTTCCCATACCCAAGGGCAAAGCCCTGACGGAGGCCATGCTCATGAAGGAATACTTGAGCAACGACGTATTCATCGACATGCCTATCACCAAAGATCATGCCGGCAACAAGTTTACCGGAACCATGAAGAACCTGATGGGATTGAATTTCCCTAAAAACAATCGATTGTTCCATAAAACCGATTGGAAGACCGATGCGGGGGCCATCCGGCATTTGGATCAATGCATCGCGGACTTGAACACGATCGCCAAACCCACGCTTTGCGTTGTCGATGCAACAGAATTCATCATCACCAATGGCCCTATGGGACCGGGAAAGATCATCCAACCGAAGAAAATCGTGGCCGGTACGGATCGTGTGGCTATCGATGCTTTTTGCACCACGCTGTGGGGTTTAAAAGCGGAAGATATTTACATGATCAAAAGTGCTTATGAACATGGTCTTGGTGAAATTGACTTGAACAAGGTTCAAATCAAGGAAGTGAAAGCCTGATTTGAGGGATACGGCAACACGACAGAGCCTCTGACACTTCGTTGCCGAGGTGTGAATTCCGGTATCTGTCATGAGAGATAAAGGAGGAATTGAAATGGACAATAAACACGAGATGACGAGGATGCCCTTTTCCGGGTTGTCCCGCCGGGATTTTGTAAAGTATGTTCTTGCGGGATCGACGCTTTCCGTGGCGGCATTGGACAAGCTCAATGCTTCGGTTTACCAGAGCATAACCTCATTGAATCAGAAGTTCATAAAAGAGGAATCTCCTGATGGGGTCTACTGGAATGCGGTTCGGAAGCATTTCATGTTCGAGGATGATGTCGTCATGATGAACAACGGAACGGTCGGGCCCATGCCGAAACCGGTATTCAATACCTTGATGAAGATTTTCGAGGTGCAGGCGAAGAATCCTGTGGACACGTATTCTTACATCCCTCGGCTCACTGAAGCTGTGCGTCCCAAAGTCGCGCAGTTTATCGGGGCGGATACCGATGAAGTCGCGATTATCCGCAACACGACCGAGGGGATGAATTTTGTGGCCAACGGTCTGGATATGAAGGAAGGCGATGAAGTGCTTCTTTCCTCCATGGAACATCCCGGGGGGACTCATCCCTGGAAGCTGAAAGAGAAACGCTACGGCATCAAGATCAAAGAAGTTCCCATCGGTCTTCCGCCCAAAAGCGCCGGCGAGATCGTCGATGCCTTCGAAAAAGCGATTGGTCCCAGAACCCGAATTATCAGCATCAGCCATACCGTATACATTTCCGGCCTTATCGTGCCTTTGAAGGAACTCTGTAAAATGGCACATGACAAAGGGATCCTGGTGGTGGCCGACAGCGCGCACGGCTTCGGAATGCTGGATCTCGACATGCATGACATGGACATCGACTTCTTCTGCACCAGCCCTTACAAGTGGGGCGGTTCTTCCGCGGGAGTGGGGGTATTCTACGTGAAAAAAGATGTTCAGGATAAGCTCTGGCCCACCATCGCTTCCGGAGGTTGGGATACTCATAAGACCGCCAAGAGATTTGAAACCCTCAGCCAGCGTGCCGACGGATTGACTATCGCCTTGGGCGAAGCGATCGATTTCCAGAACCGTATCGGGAAAGCCCGTATCGAACGCCGGATCAAGTCTCTGGCCGGACACTTGAAACAGGGATTGAAAAAGATCCCGGGCGTCAAACTGCATACGTCGGAGGATCTGTATCTGAGTGCGGGGCTGACTGCGTTTTCCATGAAAGGAGTCGATCCCGCCCATATCGTGGATTATATCCGACAGAAATACAATATCGTCATCCGAACGATCGGGAGCGATCAGAAGGGAACCCGGGGTGTTCGAGTGTCGACCCATTACTATGTCAATCATGATGAGATCGACCAATTTCTTAAAGGAATCCAGGAGCTGGCGCAACAACAGGCATAGTTCGGTTTTTTTTGATCCTTACGGCCTCGGAAGCGTGCTCCCGGGGCCGTTTTTTTTAGTCCTTTTTCTTCCCGGAAATCGGGGTGCGTCATCCGAAGCGGGCGAAGCGCCGCTGCGCCCGCCGTCGAAGGCGGTTGAGCCATTGAGGACTATCTCGTACTCCTCCGGGGAATTCGCCGACATGTTTTGTGGCGCCGACTGATATTCATCCCCGCCGTAAAGGAAAGTGGCAATTTTCTTGGGTTTTATATATTATATATTACCCTGGTTTTTCGGCGGATTCATATTCTTGTCGCCAGGATTTCTCGATGAGGTTTTTTAACATATTCTGTCGGATTATAGTTTTTATAGGAGCTGTCTGCTGTCTGCATGCCGCGGCACCGGTTGCCCGTCATATACAGGCGGTGAAGATTCCAGCTCCCGTGGTTCTCGACGGCGATCTGAAAGATGAATTTTGGCATAGAGCCCGAGTGATCGATGCCTTTACCCAACGTGAACCGCATGAAGGCCGACCTGCCTCAGAGCGCACCGCCGTCCGTGTCGTTTACGATAACGACACGCTTTTTATCGGCGTGATGTGTTTCGATGATAATCCCGATCTGATTGTGGCAGATGAAATGCGCCGGGATGCCGAACTCAAGGACAATGATTTTATAGAAATCATTCTGGATCCATTTCTCAGCCGGCGCAACGGATTCTATTTTGCGGTCAATCCCCTGGGAGCGAGAAGGGATGCGTTGATACGCGACGACGGCGCCAATATCAATTGGGATTGGGACGGCATCTGGGATGCCGAGGTTCGGAGAACGCGACATGGATGGAGCGCGGAGATCGCCGTCCCGTTCGCGACGCTGCGGTTCAAGCAGGAAGAAGAACAGATCTGGGGAATCAATTTCGGTCGGCATATTGCGCGTAAAAGAGAGGAAGTTTACTGGGCACCCATCCTGAGAGACTATGGTCGGGAAGGGCAGTACAAAATATCCTATTTCGGTCGTATGACCGGTTTGAGGGATTTGAAGCCGGGACAACGTTTTCAGATCATGCCGTATTTGATCGGGGGAGGGGAAAAAACGGAAAGCGGCGAGCCTTTCCGTGGGACGGGAGATGTGGGTATTGATCTGAAAGCACGGGTGACTTCCAATCTGACCGCGGATGTGACGTGGAATACGGATTTCGCTCAAGTTGAGGCCGATCAAGAGAAATTCAATCTTACTCGATTCAATCTGTTCTTTCCTGAAAAACGAAGTTTTTTCTTGGAGGGCGCGGACATATTTCGTATGGGGGAGCGATTCCGGAAGCGGGAAACGCCTACCCTGCTCTTTTTCAGCCGGTCCATCGGGCTTTCGGATGACGGAGTGGAGATTCCCATTGTCGGAGGCGCCCGAGTCACGGGGAAGGTCGGTCCTTACGACCTGGGGGTCATGGATCTCGTGACCGACCGTGCCGCTTATACGGAGGACGAGGAACGAATACAAATTGAAAAATCAAATTATGCGGTGATGCGGCTCAAGCGTGATCTGTTCCGCAAGTCGACGATCGGGGTGATGGTATTAAGCAAGGATTCGATCGACAGCTCTCTTGGCAATCGGGCGGGAGGAATCGACTTCAATCTAGCGTTCGGAGATAATTTCAAGAGCGGGGGCTATATCGCCAAGACCGCCACCTCCGGATTAAAAGGTCGGGATTGGTCCGGATACCTGGATTTAATCTGGGAAAATGACCATTTTCAGGTGGACCTTTCCTATCTGGACGTGGGTGACAACTTCAATTCGGAGATGGGATTCGTCAATCGGACAGATATCCGAAAGTTCCGTTCCAACATCAGTCTGCGTCCGCGGCCCCGTATCCTCAACCTCCGTAAAAGCTATTTCTACAACAAACTGATTTATGTGGAAAACCATAATGGGCAGGTGGAGTCCCGGCTTGTGCAGTTCGGGAATCATAACCGCTTCCAGGATGGAAGTTCCTTCACTTTGAGTTTGAACCGGAACTATGAATATCTCTTCGATCCCTTCGAGATCAAAACAGGCGTTTACATCCCCGTAGGGGGGTATGCGTTCAATGATTTTTCCAGCTCCTACGAATCGGACAAGAGCCGCCGGTTTTCATATCGGGGCGAGGTAAAAACCGGGCGGTTCTACAACGGCAAGCTTTTTCAGTTGAACGGATCGGGGATTTTAAAGTTTTCGCGAAGTTTCAATCTTGAATTCATCCTCAGCCGGAATCGTTTCAACCTCGAGGTTAACGACGGGCGTTTCACGGCCGTGATCGCGGCGGCTCGCATCGTATATGCTTTTTCACCAGATCTCTATGCCAAGACCTATGTCCAATGGAACAGCGATGAAAGTTTATTCAAAAGTAATTTTCTGGTTCGCTGGATCTACAAGCCCGGAGCCAACCTCTATTTCATCTACAATGAAACTCATGAGGTGGGTAGTCGGGGATTTCTTCAGGACCGAATGGTGATGCTCAAAGTGAGTTTTCTTTTCAGCCGCTGAGCTTCAAAGGTTAAGAGTCTCTATCTCCCGATATCGGAAACAGTCCTCCGTATGATCGTTCACCATTCCTACGGCCTGCATGAAGGCATAGCAGATCGTCGGACCGACAAACTTGAATCCACGGCTGCGCAGGGTTCGGCTCATCTCCCGTGACTCAGGAGTTTGCGCCGGGATGTCCGCAAGGTTTTTCCGGGGATTTCGAGAACGCGATTCGGGAGCGAACCGCCAGATAAAAGAATCGAAAGTAATCTTTTCGGATTGAATTTTCAGGAACATGCGGGCATTGACGATCGCGGCTTCGATTTTGCGCCGGTTTCGGATGATGCCGGAATCGGACATCAAGGCCTGGATGCGCCGTTCCCCGTAGGCGGCTATCTTCTCCGGCACGAAATCAGAAAACGCCCTCCGGAAATTCTCCCTTTTTCTGAGTACGGTGAGCCAGCTCAATCCCGCTTGCATGCCTTCCAGAATAAGGAACTCAAAAAGAAGGCGGTCGTCATGCTGGGGAAGACCCCATTCCTCATCATGGTAGCGGCGATAAAGGGGATCCCGGAGAGCCCATTCGCACCGGGGTTTGTCATCGACCTTTTCCATCCCTTCGCTAGTGTGACACAGCCGGGATCTGAAAACAAGTTTGAATTCGGGCTGGTCATCTCGACTTCCAACATGAATCGTTCCCTCCGATGCATGAAGATCAAGTTGATTTATTTGTCAGGGGGGTTCCGTTATAATACTCTTGAAAAATCGAAGGAGGTGGGATGTGAAAAAATGTGTGGGCCTGCTGATCGCCATCATGCTTTTCTGCGTTTCTCTGCCCGGACAGCAAAAAATTGCTGAATTCGATGCGGACGCGGCGTGGATGCTCATCCGTGATCTTGCCGACGACGCCATGCAGGGTCGTAAAAGCGGTCAACCGGGGGCGGTTATGGCCGAAGAGTATATCGCCGGAAAGTTCAGGGAATGGGGCCTGGAACCGGCGGGGGACGACGGATCGTTTTATCAGGAATTTACCATAGAGCACCGGCATATCGTTCAAGGTGCGGTTCTCGAGATCATCGCCGGCGAAAAAGAGCGGAGGCTTTATTATGGAGATGATTGGAGGGTGCAGAGGTATTCGGGATCGGGAGACTTCACGGGTGAAATCGTTTTCGTGGGCTATGGAATCTGTGCGCCGGATTCGGGATATGATGATTATGCGGGAGTCGACGTCAAGGGGAAGGTGGCGCTGTTTTCTACCGGTACTCCAGCCCGGCTGGAGAAAAAGGAGGGAGCGGCCTTCGCCGTGGACGCCCGTATCATGGCAGCCCGGAAGCGGGGCGCCCGCTGTGCCATGGTCTTCAGGCCGGCCGAGGATATCAGCCGGTATTTCCGCTTTGGAGTCAGCAAGGAAATATATGATCCCGATTTCGTGCTGCTTTCGGTGGAAGGACGGATCACGGATTATATTTTTAAAGAGCTTCCGACTGACCTGAGGTTTCTTTTCCAGGAAATCGATGATCGGGGTGAACCGCAATCGTTGGCGACGGGCGTCCGAGCCCGCATCGCGGTTAACGCCGAATTCGATCCGATGCGCAGGACACGGAATATCCTGGCTAAAATAACCGGAAGCGATCCGAGGCTTAAGCATGAAGCCGTCATTATCGGGGGACATATGGATCATCTGGGGATCGATCCCTCAGGCGATGTGATGAATGGAGCCAACGACAATGCCTCCGGAACAGCCGTCGCGATGGAGATCGCCCGGATCATGAAGTTGAATAAGGCGCGGCCGAAACGGACCGTGATATTTGCAGCTTGGGCCGGAGAAGAACAAGGACTGCTGGGTTCCTATCATTATGCCGATCATCCCACCCATCCCATCGAAAAGACGGTGGCTTATATCAATATGGACATGGTCGCTCACGGTACCGGCGAAGTGAACTTTCGGGGAGAATATTTCTCTCCCCGGATATGGGAGACGATCAAGGCCAAGCTTCCCCCGGATATCTTGGGCTATGTCACTCCCGGACGCGGGGGGCCGGGCGGTTCGGATCATACGCCGTTTTTAATGAAAGGAGTGCCTGCTTACGGCGCGGGCAGTCAGGGGTATCATTTCAAGTATCACCGCAATCGCGACGATGTTGATTTGGTCAAACCGGAGGTGTTGAAACGAATCGGGGATCTGGTGCATGCATCGGTTCTTATCCTGGCGGATGAGCCCGGTGATTTCATCATGCCTCAGCGGCAGGCGATGTTTTATTTCAAGAATCAGAATCTGATCAACTTCAAAACCAACCTTTTGGAAAAGGTCGTCGATCACCGGAAAGACGATTTGAATTCAGACATCGACGGTCAGCTGTCCCTTGTTACGGGCAAGGAAGGGCTTTCCGGAGACGCTCTCCGGCTGGATATCATCGATACGGTTTTGACGGCGTCGCGAAAAGCTCGGCAGTCCCAAGGATTGGTGATGTATGAAAACGCCGCGAAGTTGAATGCGGAGGTCCGCGGCGGAAAAACGGTGTTGATCCCCGGTCTTAAGGGAATCGAGGCTTTCCGAGACAAGCCCGAATGGGCGGGAGTCCTGGCCTCACAGGGTTTTTGTTTCGTCCTCCTTGAGGATCCGGCTGATCTGTTTAAAGGGGATGAACTGAGTGACGAGGGCACCGTGATCCTCAAGTCCGCGGATCATGCGGGCTTACTGCTGCTGATCAAAGGCGCAAGCGCGGCTCAGGCGCGTACCCTGCTGAACGTTTTCCGAAGACCCGTCGTCATCATGATGTCCGCAATACCTGAAAGCAACATGTTGGACGCGATAAAAGATAATCAGGCGGTTTTGGGCCTTACCATGAGCGCGGATATGGACCCGGAGGAGTATGCAAGAGTCGTGGAACTGGGAATAAAGAAGCTCGGCCCGAAACGTCTGGTGCTTATCAATCAGAACTGCCTGCGTAAAGAGCCCGGAATGAAACAGATGCTGGCGGTCATCGAAAATCTTCTGGAAGCCGGCATCGACCGTTACGCCTGGGGTGATCTTTTCGGAGGAACATTTTTGAGAGCGTTGGATGAAAACCGGGAGATGCGGTGACCGAATGAAGCTAGAATAGAGTGCGGGTACTTACGTCCGGAAAAACGAAGGAGGAAATAAAATCGCTATCGGAGAGCTTGTCATCACCCTAAGTTGTCTGACCGTATTCCTTTTGTACCTCGCATACGAGCGCGGCCGATTATCCCGCCGCCGCCGGTTCTCGCTGCGGATCGCAATAACCGGTATCCGGGGTAAATCCAGCGTCACGCGGCTTGTCGCCGCGGCATTGACAGAGTCCGGCCGTTCCGTATTCGCCAAGGCGACGGGGTCCCAAGCAGCCCTGATCCTTCCCGGGGGGGGGGAGGAAGGCCTTCGGCGTCGGGGACGGCCGACCATCCTCGAAGGAATATCAGTGCTTGCAAAAGCCGTTGACGCCGGGGCTGACACGCTGGTTTGTGAATTGATGAGCATCCATCCCGAGTGTTTGTTTGTCGAGAGCGTGCGGTTGCTCCAACCGCACGTGTTGATCGTCACCAACGTGCGCTTGGATCACCGCCCGGAATTGGGGGAAAGCCTTGAAGAGATCGCGGATGCCCTGGCGAGTGCGGCCCCTCCCGCCGGAGTGCTGATAACCCCCGAAGGGCCGCACCTCCGTCCTTTCGAGAGAACGGCCGAAAAGCGGGGGTGCCGGATGATCACGGTGGGACGCCGTGATCATGAAGCGGCCGTCCAGGCCGCCTCGCGTCTTCTTCCCCGGGAGTTTCCCGAAAATCTGCGGACGGCATTGGCCGTGGTCGATTTTTTGGGGATCCCCATGGATACGGCCGTTCGGGGAATGAGAGGAATGCAGCCTGATTTCGGCAGCCTCAGGGTGTGGACGGTGCGTTTGGGGCGGCCGGAGCGGACATGGTTCCTGGTAAGCGGTTTTGCCGCCAATGATCCGGAGTCCACGCATGATGTCTTCGAGAAACTGAAAGCAATGGGCTTGCTTCAAGCGCGTCGTGTGATCGGTCTCCTCAATTTCAGAGGGGATCGGGGAGATCGCACACGTCAATGGCGGGAAGCGGCGGAAAAAGGAAGTTTCCCCGCAATGCATAAGCTGGCGATCATCGGAGATCAGGCCCGTATGATGGTCTCGGTTCTCAGGGATCACCTTGACATGGAGATCATCACGGCGGATTGGCGCTCTCCGGAAGCATGCCTTTCTCATCTGTCGGAGGAGGATAATCGGGAAACGGTTCTGGTGGGCATGGGAAACATGGGTGGAATGGGACGTCGGTTCGTCCAAAGCTGGGAAAGAATGGGTGAGGAATATGGCATTTGAAACCTTGATGATCGGGCTGCTTCTGGCCCTTTTGTATGTTGAGCTGACGGGGGTCTATCCCGGGGGGATCATCGTTCCGGCCTATGTCGCTCTGTATCTCGATCAACCGTTGCGGGTGCTGGCTACGCTGGGGATCGCGATCTTGAGTCTATTTTTGTATCATTTTCTCTGCCGATATTTTCTGCTTTTCGGGAAGCGTCGGTTCGTGATGCTGGTTTTTCTGGGCGCACTGCTGGCGCAGTTGTGGTTTTTGTTTTTTCCGAGGATTTTTCCGGTGACATTTGAAATGCGGGCCATCGGCTGGATCATTCCGGGATTGTTGGCGAATAATCTGGAGAAGCAGCAGTTTCTGCCGACGCTGGCCTCGCTTTTTACCGTAGCCGTCATGACGTATTTCGCCGTCCGGCTGCTGATTTGGTTGGGAATATGATCCGGAAGAAAAAGAGGAAGAGCATCGGGGTTGGAAGGGTAAAGGCGCGCTTTATCCGCAAGGACGCGGGCAGAAAAAGAAATAATGTCGTATACGGCGTTTTCTTGGTCAGCTTGCTTTTCTATGCGTTGGTCAAGATCGTCCCGCCACAGAGGCCTTACGCGTTCAAGCGAGAGATGCTGCGGGCTTCACGGTCCATGGCTGAAGCGCTGCAAACCATAAGCAAGTGCCGGGGGCTCGGCGGGATGGAGATCGATTCCGTGCATGATGTCAATCGCACCGGGATCATAGGATCGGAGTGGTCGCCGCTTACGACTTCAGTCGGTCACCTGGGCTCCAAGCGAACGTCGTGTAATCCCAACATGGCCGGCCTGGTGGTTTTCCTACTGCGTGAAGCAGGAGTTCGAAGAGGGGACACCATAGCGGTGGGAGCTTCGGGCTCTTTTCCGGCATTGATGATAGCTGTGCTGTCGGCTGCCCGGGTAATGGATGTCCGGCCGCTCTTGATTTGTTCGCTGGGAGCATCGCAGTGGGGCGCGAACGACCCTGATTTTCACTGCTTGGCCATGTTGGAGTGTCTGAGGCGGGAAGGAACTCTGGATACGGTTCCGATCGCGGTCACTTTGGGGGGGAGTCGTGATATCGGCGAGGACATGGATCCGGACTTCCGCCGGAATCTGATTCGGGAGGTTGAAAAGAGCGGGATCCCTTTTTTCGCGGAATCCCGGCTGCGGGAAAACGTGGAGAGGCGCCTCCGGCTTTGGGCCGCCGCCGCGGAGGGGCAGCCGTTAAAGGCATTTATTAATATCGGCGGGAGTTATTCCAATCTGGGGAATGATTCTTCCGTGCTTAAACTGAAGCCGGGATTGAATAGGATCGAAAAGTTCCCTCCCGCGGCGAACCGTGGGATGATCTTCGACATGGCCTCCCGGGGGATTCCTGTCTTGCACCTGCTGTATGTTCAGGGATTGGTGCAGAGATTTGGCCTGCCGTGGGATCCCGTGCCTCTGCCCGCTCCGGGAGAGGGAGAGCTGTACCGCCGCATCGAACAATTTCCCCCGGAGATTCCGATCCTTGGAGGAGCATACCTCATCCTGTGTGTTTTGATATTCATTTTTGCGGGGGTCGCGAAGAGAAAACCCGCCGCGGCTAAAAAAACAGTAAAGGAGAATTGATATGAAAAAAATCCGGTGGGGGATTTTCGGCATGCTGATGTTGAGCTTAGTCCTGACATACGGTTTCCAGGAACGGGAATGCCGTGATTGCGGGGAAAAGTCCTGTACGGCATTTGCCGCCGGCAAGCTGGCGACGGTAGACGGCAGTACCATGAGCGGGCATACATGTGACGGGGGGTGTGATTTTACGCTGAGGGTGGTCCCCCCCCGACATTTCAAGTCCGGGGAGACGGTGCGGATCGATTATGCCGGCTTGCCCGGCGGAATTTCACATATCGTCCGTGGAGAGACGCCGATCCCCCAGGTCGCGGAAACGTACGCCTATTTTCAGATCGAATGCCCCATCGGAAATGAGCATCAGGTGTTTTTTGGAGAGAATACCTGTGGGACGCGCAGAGAGCTGAGGGTGCTTTCAAGCGAGGACGCCCTGATCGATTACACGCTGGTGGCGGCGCTGGCCCTGCAGCGGGGGCGTACGGCTCGTGAGGCGATCCGGATCGCGGGGGCCTTGATCGAGGAATATGGATTGAACGGCAGCGGGGAAAGCTTTCTGGTTTCGGACCCCGACGAAGCCTGGTGTTTTGAGATCCCGGGATTTACGAAGGAATGGGTGGCGCAGCGAATCCCCGACGATCATGTCTGTCCGCACGCCAACCGCATGCGTATAGGCGAGATCGACCTGAATAATCCGGAATTTTTCATGGCGTCCAAAACCCTGGTGAAAACGGCTCGGGAAAAGGGGTTCTACGACCCGGTCGAGGACGGACCTTTTCATTTCGCCAAGGTATACAGCGGAAATAACTCCATTGGCAACCGGCGGCGGGAATGGCGCATGTTCAGTATGCTGTGTCCGTCGCGGGAATGGGATCCGGACGGCGCGGTTTTTCCCTTCTCCGTCAAGCCGGACGAGAGGATTTCCGCTCGCTGGTGGATCGATAATGTCTGGCGCGATCATATGGAAGGCACCCCTTATGATAAAACCAAAGGAGCGGCGGCCGGGCCCTTCGGTTGTCCCGACCGCCCCCGGATTTCCGGCCTGGAATCCGAGCGCAGCATCTGTGTCGGCGGTTCGGGCTATACCTGGGTTTCTCAAGCCAGGTCCTGGCTGCCGGACAGCATCGGAGGGGTCGTCTGGTTCGGTGTGGACTGCCCGCGGTCGACATGCTATGTGCCTTTCTATGCGGGCATTTCCGATACTCCCAAGTCCTGGAGATCCGGTGATTTCACCCGCTTCTCCCCGGATTCGGCCCGCTGGTATTTTCAAGCCATCGATACGCTTTCCTGGCTGCGCTACAATGAGGTGCATGCCGATGTCCGGGAGGCCTTCGGGCCTATCGAGGAAAAAATGTTTCGGATGCAGCCCGGGATCGAAAAACAGGCTTTGGAAATGCATGGGATCGAGCCCTTGCTCGCAAAAGACTTCCTGACGAAATATTCAGCCGATTGTGCGCTTAATGCCGAGAACGCGGCTCGCGAGCTTTTCTATATGCTGTTAGCGAAATATGCGGATGGTCGTCCCCGGACCGAGGTCAGCGGAGCATGGCTCGAGATCCTGAACAAGAAGCCGTAAACGTATGGAGACGTCGGGAGCGGAATTGGAAAGATCGATCTGGTTCGCGGGGCCCGTTATTCGAAATAAAGCCTGTCGGAGGCGGCGGTCGACGGATCCTTAAGAAAATAACCGGGGCCGTTTTCCAGGATATCCGCATAGCGAGGGATGGCGGATAGATGAACGCCCTTATCCGGGTGTTCTTCCGACCATAATTCCAGTATTTGCAGGATCGTCGAGCAGTGCCGGCCGACGCGTTTGTCGATCGGCCAGCCGTTTTCATCGATTTTTTCGAACAGGAGACCGTGCTGTCCCGCCTTGACGATGAACCGGTCTTTTCCTTCCAGCAGCAGCGCTTCGTCCGTTCGTCCGCGGGTGGCGTCCAGAAACGGTTCAGGCGCCTCCAGGAGCAGGGATATGGAATCGGTATGGTCCCCGATTTCCCGGTGAGAGAGCCCGCGAAGAGCTTCCGGGGAATGTTCCATGCCGATTTCAAAATCTTCCGTACCGCTGATCATCATGGAAGCCATGGCCGCCAGGTCCTGTCCTTTCGGGTGAGCGACGATGGTGCTGATGACGGGGTACTGCAGCTCGGCTTCGTGTAGATCGATGGTGATGTCCACGTTTTCGCTGCGGATCAGCTGGGTCATGGCATAACAAGTTTTTTCCGTCAGGGTGCCGTTTTTCCGTCCCGGCCAGGTCCGATTGAGATTGCGGATATCCACATAGGCAAGTTCTTGACGGCTTGGGTAGTGAATATACACCTCGGGATCGGGCCATTGATCGAGCGGATTAGACCAGCGATCACCCATGCGGAACGTCTGGCCGCCCCAGGGCGTGGGGATGGTAAACGTGGGTGGATACCCCCCGCCGAGTCTGGTTACGGTGGTCGCGCTGCGATTGGCGGACAGGATGACCATCAACCGTCCTTTTTCGATGTGAGCGTTTTCAGCGATGATCCAGGCTGCGAGGCGGGATGCGGGTTCTTCGGGATGCGTGCCGCCGATGATGAGAACCGAGCCTCCGGGTTCCGCTCCATCCATGATATAGACATGGGCGTCATTGATGGTGTTCTTGATGCCCGGGAAATAGTCGCTTAAAGATTTTATACGGGTGACGGCGGGGCTTAGAACGACGGGTTCTTGCAGCCGTCGGCTCTTATGGAAGCTGATTCCGGCCGCTATCATGAGGGCGAGGCCGAGCAGGATGAACATTGTTTTCCTGGGATAAATATATTTTTCCGTTGTCATGGCGATCCTTTTATTTTAGACGGAGAAGTCGCAGAAGAAACGGCATGAGGACGAGGATATAGAGGATTTCTTCCTGCCAATTCTTGTTTTTGATGAGGTTCCATACGATCAGCCCGACGATATACGCCGTGAGCAGATAATAAAGGATGGTGATCATCGGTGGTTCCCTCCTCTTGACGGTAAGACCCGGTCCGATCCTTCTTCTCGAGCCATGGCTATACTCCCGTCAGAAAAGTGAGCTCTTTACTGAAAAAGACCATCAACAAGCCCACGATGATGATGATGACTGCCGGAACGATGCAGTTTTTCAAGAGCAAAGGATACGGTTCTTCCATCCCCACGGTTTCTTTCGTCAGGCGTCCGATGATGGCGGTTGGGGGCAAGGCGTCTCCCAGCGGCCAGATGATGCTCATCCCCGCCAGGGCGACGATGGGGTTGAGCCCCACGGTATTGAAAAGCAGCACGATGGGAACGCCGAGTACCGGAGCCGCTCCCCACATCAGCACCGCTTCGGAGACGGGTAGAACGAGCGAGAGCGACAGGATCACCAAAGAGAGGGGCAGAGTTACGGCCGTGACGGCGATCAGTCCCCGAACTCCGGTGAGCGTCATGATCTGCACCAAAATCCCAACGCAGGTCAAGGTCCCCAAAAGAGGTAGAAGTTGATGGATGGTTTCCCGGGAAATATTCAGCAGATTGATTTTGATGGGCGACAGGACGAGGGAAATGAAGGCGGCGGCGACAAACATCATGGGCAGTCCGATGACCGGTAAAGAATGCGGCCAAATCCGGCTGGCGATCACCAGCAGGAAAAAAGCTATAAAGGGACAGGCCACCCGAAACCAGTTCATTTTATCCGGAGCTTCCGGCAGCTCTTCAAGGGCTTTTTCCAGATCGACCGGTTTCGTTTTCCTTCCCAGAATAAAGATGGTGGCCAGGGACAAAAGCACACACGGGATGAGAAGCGGGAGGAAAAACCCGACATAGGGCATGTTCAGTCCGGCGGCGGTCAGCATGGCCCACAGACTGACGGGAGGAGCGGCGGCGCTCAATCCGGCCAGAATGAAAATAATGGCGGCGGCCCTGGGCTTCGTAATCCCCATGGTGCCGAGGATGACGGCGATCATCCCTCCCGTGATGAGAACCGTGACGCTGCCCGCACCGGTCAGCGCTCCTGGAATCAGAAGCAGCAGAGTGATCAATACGAACAGGATGATTTTATTTCGATGGAATCTGCTCAAAATTCCCCTTATGACGAAAGCCACCCCCCCGGATTCCTTGAGCAGGTTCATGAAAAGCGTAGCCGTGATGAAAATGAGCATGATGTCGAGGTAGGTAAAAGCGCCTTCGACGATATGCCTGGCGGGAATGCCGAATCCGCCCGCCAGTCCACCTGCAAGTGCCGCGGCGAACAGAGAAAGTTCGGTGGAGACTTTGAACGCTTTCGCGGCGATGTATGCCGCAATCATGATCAGAAGAATAATTTCGATTGAGACGTTCATGGGTATTAGTTTTCTAATGTATTAGAAATGCAGGCGAAAATCAAATGAAAACTGAATAAGATGTCGGCGGAAGGGTCGGCGGAGGAACGGCGGTGTGAGATCGTCGTTTAGACGCGATTTTAAACGCCGTGAAAATCACTGTTCTCTCAGCGTCTGCGTAACTCGTCCCTTTGGGACTCAGACAGACTCGACGGCCTCCTTCGGAGGCTCCCTTCGCGAACAGTAATTTTCAGGCTAAATCGCGTATGGCACTCCGCTTCTCACACCGCCGACCCACCCGCCCTGGTATTCAGGAAAAAACCATACTCAGACCCATGCACATGCCTGGATGAGCCACGCGTCGAGATTGCTGTTTGCTAATTATAACGATATGAAAAACAGCACTATACATCCTTCTCGATAAGATAAATTGATGTGTTTACGGGTCAAGATTGCCGTGGCGGCAAGCAAAGGACGGGGAGGCGTACTAAAAGGTACGCCGATACGCCCTTTGTGCAGCCGACGGGGTGAGATTGGGGCGCCCGCAGGGTGGAAAGGGCTGATGATAAAAAAAAGCATTTATTCCTGGAGTGTTTTTTTGAGTACATCAGCCGTTTCCATGGCTGATTCAGGTCAGTAGCGGCGGGTGATGGTTATATTAGCCACGCACTGCAGCTTCTCAAAAGTCGTGGTTCCCTGGATGGTCGTTTTTTCCAGCACAAGAATCCCGGGCGGATAATCGTCCCAGCGGTAGTGGTATTTATCCAGATCGGCGCCGGAAATGGAATTTAATTCCGGAACCCCCTTGTGAACGAGAGGAAGATTGAGTTGGGCAAGGATACGGTTGACGGGCGCGAAGTTCCACAGGTGGAAGTATTTGCCGCTTTCATCCAGGGAAAGCTTCAATTTGGGAAGGGGCGCTTCGAATACATATCGGGTATACTGATGCCCGCCGGTATGGCCTCGTTCCACATGATATGTATATTTAGCGGCGGATTTCGATGAGAAGAGGGAGGTGAAATCCGAAAGGGATATTTTTTCAGAATTGCTCTGTTGGAGATAGACCAGAGTCATCAGGAAAAGGAGAAACAGGATGACGGCACGAAAAAGCGATCGTTTCTCCTTGGAAAGAATAATTCGAAGCAGCCATAGTGAGCTGAAAACCAGCAGGATAGTGAAGATGGTCTTGAGGTTAGCGGCTTGAAGGATCGTCTGCATTCCAATGCTCCAGCATTCGATTCTTTAGTCACGAGAAAGCCGGAGATCTTGAAAAAATTATTTTTTAAACAGCTTACCGAATTCTTCCAGCAAATCGAGGTTTTTTTGGACGAGGATCATCGGAATGTTCTGGGTTTCGGAAATGATCGTGAATCGATTATCCCCGTTTCCGTCCTCGTTAACGACCAGCAGGTCGGAATGGGGGGCAACGGTATCGATGGATTGTTCGTCGGTGTTATCGCCCGCCGAGGCACCTTGAGCCCGCCGCTTCATGCCTTCGATATGAGCACCGATGATGGTGATATCCTGTTTTTTGGCTTCTTCGATCAACGCCGTGTTGCGTGCCAGCTCGCTGTCGATCGAGATGCCCGCGGCGCCCATGCCTTTCAAGCTGGCGCCCATGACGATGATGAGGGTTTTATAAGGGGTTCCTTCGTCACGGCTTTTGATCAGATCATCAGCGGTAGCCAGCATGTTGACTTCATAAGCCTTCGGTTCCGCTTCGAGTTTGAGCCGCATGAAAATGACTTTCAGCATGGTGGCCCCCGGACTTTGACCACAGGAAGTGATCAGAATGGGAGGTTCGGTCGCGGGGGGCTGTGGTTGCTCGGTGGAAATCGCCGAAAGCAGCGACGGTCCGAGGAAAACAAGAAGAACAAGAATCACCATTAAACCCGTTCTTTTCATCACGCACTCCTTCTTTGACGTGGATGGCTGTCTATACTTTAAAAACTATAATAGTCCAATCCCGGTGTGCCGTCAACTCTTTAAGAAACCGCGATTTCCTACAGGATCATTCTCTGAAATGAAACACCAAGCGCGGAGGCATCAAGCGGAGATGTTTTCCTCGATCGGATTTTTTGTCTTTATTCGGGATGAGAGGCCGCTTGTCCTTACTGTATAATACCGATTGAAATTATATGAATTATAATGTTTTTTTATGAAAGTGGGAGGTAGCCGTATGAGAAGAAAGATAAGCAGACGTGATTTTATGATTCAGGGTTCCGGTGCGGTAATCGGTGCCGGATTCGCACTCAAAACCGGACATCCGGAAATCCGGTCGGCCGGGAGCAGCCGCGTGATCGAAGTCTCGCATCCAGGCGCCGTTCCGAGGGGCCGAGAAGTCGATCCAGTAGTGACCAAGCGGATGCTGAAAGCGGGTTTGGAGAGATTGACCGGTTTGAAACAGCCCTGGGCGCGTTTTATAAAGCCGGATGACAGGATCGGTCTTAAAATCAACACGCTCGGCCGCCCTCTGCTCTTCACCCATCACGAATTGATCCGAGCCGTATCGGAGGATTTGCTCGCTTTTGGCGTCAAGCCAGAAAATATCATTGTGTGGGATCGTTATGAAACCCATATGGCCGATTGTGATTTTTCTTTCAACACCTCTGGAGAAGGAATCACTTGTTATGGTACCGAGGCATTAAAAGCGGACGACAGCCGTTTCGATCCGGAGCATTTCTATGAATCGAAGCTTGATCGAGCCGATCAACGGGCCGAAGGAAGAACCGCCTCTTATTTATCCCGGATATTCACCCGGGAATGTGACAAGTTCATCAATCTGGCTATCCTTAAAGATCATGGGCTGGCTGGAGTCACTCTTACCTTGAAGAACCTTGCGTATGGACTTTGCGACAACAACCGCCGGTTTCACGGCCCGGATTGTATCGGGCCGTTTATTTCCGAATTCTGCATGCTGCCCATGGTCCGAGATAAAGTCGTTTTGCATATGATCGACGGTCTCGAGGCCTGTTACGATCAAGGCCCGCGGCCGCGGAATCCCAAGGTGATCTACCCTCAAAATACGCTCTGGATTGGGACCGATCCTGTTTCGCTGGATACGGTGGGATTCCGGGTGATCAATGCCAAGCGCAGAACGGAAGGGATCCCGCCGCTGGAAGAAACCGGGCGCCCACTCGATCACATCAGTCTCGCCGCAAAATTGGGACTGGGGATTGACGATCCGGAAAAAATCCGGGTGGTCAAGGTCGATCTCGGCGGATAAGAAAAATGCTCCCGCCCTTCGGTCAGATTCCGATCGTCTCCCGGCGCTCCGGCGGAAAGATCCTGGGAGGAGAGCCGATTCGTCTTTCTCAGGTTTCGAAGTTTGCGATCCCTGAAAAATCCCCATGAAAAGCCGACCATAAGACCGGCCCCATATAGGTGTCGATCTGATCCGCTTTCAAGGGAATAGGCATGTTCTTCAGTTTCATTTCCAGTTGTGGGTTTCGGGCGGCCTCCAGTGCTTTCTTGATGTGGCCTTCCGTCATACCCGGTATTTCTTTCAGTGTCGTTGGAAAGCCTACGCGCCGACCGAAGTGGATCAAGCCCTTGGCCACGGCGATCCCGAGTTCCCGGCCTTTCAGGGAAACCGCTGATTTGTCGACTAATCCGTGGCGTTCCATCAAATACGCCAGGGTTGTCAACTGTCGTGGTATCGCGGGAGCAAAGAAAACCGTGTAGTATGGATTGAGCAGAGCGCAAGCACGCCCGTGGCTGAGGATATCGACCAGAGAGAAACTCGTGAGATGGGCACCGTTGGTCCCACCCTCCATGATGGCGTAACCACCCAAATCCGTCGCAAGGCCGAGAGCTTCCCTTGACGAGAGGTTTCCGGGATCCTTTACTGCGGTTTCCAGAGAAGACAGAATGAGTTCAATGCCCGTAAGGGAGATATCTTCGATTTTATCGAGGGAATCGGGGGGGGCTCCGTAATAGACTTCCAGGCAGTGTGCAAGCCCATCAAAGGCGCCGTCGCATGTGAAATCCGAAGACATGGAACGCGTGAGGCTGTAATCGAACAGGCATTTTGGGGGAACGACGGCGTCATCCACGATCAGCTTTTTTTGATGTTTCTTTAGGTCGGAGATGTTGGAATACTTCGTCAAATGGGCGGCTGATCCCGATGCGGTCTGAAAAGCGATACAGGGGCGAAGATTTCCCCCGCTTTGGGCCAATCGTTCCGTCACCCTGTTTACTCCGAAATAATCGTCGAAATCACCGCCGAGATCGGCAAGCACCAGGGCCGCCTTGGCGGCGTCGATACCGGAACCACCGGAAGCGGCCAGAATACATTCGGGTTCGGCGGTTTCGATCGCCTGTTTCATGCGCAGGATGTCTTCCCGGGGAGAGTTGGGACGTGAGGACGGGGTCGTCCCGCATATGTCAGCCCCCGCCTCATGAAGAGATTTTTTTAAGGCGGTATAGGTGGGGGCATCCCGCTTTTCCAAACTGGAGATCAATAAAACCCGCCTTCCGTTCTCGGCGACCATGCTCCCAATCCGGTCCATGCAATCCAGTCCGTATACGAATGCGTTCCCCTTGAATTCCATAAGGAGCGCCCGCGCCTTGTTTTTCAGCTTTTCCATAAACATATCCTTTCTTTTTTTTCATAATACAACAAAGCGCGATATAGAGGAATGAAATCATGAAATCAGGTTTGGAAGAAAAAGGGCCGGGCCCCGCTGAACTCAGATTTTTGATTGACTTAATCCTGTTGATTTGGAATATTTAGTGGGATTGGAGGACGGGTCGATCTTTTGCATACATGGATTGTGGTTTCCGATAAAGGACGAAAAACGTCAAAATTCCGTTAAAAGGGGACTTACATGAACATTTATATCGTCATTATCCTTGGATATCTTGCCGCGTTGACGGTGATGAATTTCTGGAAGTCGCGTAAAGTCAAAAGCCAGGACGACATGATGCTGGCCGGTCGCTCCATCAGCATGACGAAGATGGTGTTCACGTTGATCTGCACTTGGATCGGATCCGGTACATTTATCGCCGGCGCCGAGTTTGCGGCTAAGGCCGGTTGGAGCGCATTGTGGCAACCGATCGGAGCTTGGATCGGGATCATTATCATCTATTTCCTGGCAGCCAAGATCAGGACCTTCGGTCAATATACCGTGGGCGATATTTTAGAGGTGAGGTACGGTCCCGTAGCGCGGATTTTCGGCGCCATCGCCATCATCATAAGCTTTACGGTCATTGTCAGCTACCAGTTCAAGGCGGGCGGATACATCCTTAATGCCATTTCCGACGGCGCCATTTCCACCGACCAGGGCCTTTTCATGGCCGCCGCTTTCGTGATCCTGTTCACCACGATCGGCGGAATGATAGCGATCGCCAACACCGACCTTCCCAATGGGATAATCATTTTGGTCTCGACTATCGTATCCACGCCCCTAGTGATCCTGGCAGCCAAGGGCTGGGGAACGATAAAATCGATACTCCCCCCATCTCATTTCATGGTATTCAGTTCTGAGTTCGGAGCAAATCCCGTTCTGAAAATCCCCGCGATCGGACTTTCAGGATTGCTTTTGCTTTTGGGCGTTCAGAGCATGTACCAGAAATTTTACAGCGCCAAGAATCCGCGGGAAGCGAAAAAAGCTGCGGGGATCTGGGTGATCGGGACTATCATCGTCGAAACCGTGGTGATCGTCATGGCGGTTTTCGCCGCTTCCTATTTTTGGAAAGAACTGCAGGCGGGCAGCATGGACCATGCCGCCGTCATCGTTCAAGCTGCGAAGCGGATGATCCCGCTTCCGGTTGGAGTTCTGCTTTTAGGCGCGGCTACCGCCGTCGTGATATCCACCGGGATGAACTACCTGCTGTCTCCGACGACAACCATGATTCATGATATATACCAGCGTTTCATCAAGCCGGAGAGAGAGGGTGAAACCAAATCTGAAACGAAATTGGTGGTGTTGCAGAAAATCCTGATCGTGCTGGTCGGCGTCCTTGCCTTTTTCATGGCCTGGAAGATGCGATCGGTATTGGAAAGCGCGTACTTTGCCTATACCATTTACGGCGTGGCGATCACCCCGGCTTTGCTGGCGGCTCTGATCTCTCGCCGGGTTACAAAAACAGGAGGATTGGTTTCCATTATATCCGCTACCGTCGTCACGTTGTTTCTGAAACTGGCAGGCTTTATTTGGCCGTCCATCATGGTCCCCCCGGGGAATCCCAACGGTGATCCTTTCGGAATTCCCATCCTCTATCCGGCGTTGGCGGTATCGCTGGTCAGTTTGATCGTGGTTTCCTGTTTCACCAAGCGCCCCGAGCCCGAAGTGCTGGCGAAATTTTTCCCCAAAGAGTCCGCCTGATAAAGAAAAAGCGCCTTATTAGGGGAAATATCGAGCTTTCATCGCTTTTTGCTTTTGGTCCCCTGGGTTTTGTGCTAAAATGTCTTTCCGATGGAAAGTAAAACACATATCAAGAGTTCTCAATTTTCCGAATACATAGCTCCCGAGCAAATTGTTTTTGATCTCAAAGCCGATGACAAGATCCAGGCGCTCGAAGAATTATTGGATAATCTTGTCGGGCTCAAGTTGGTTAAGAATAAGAAGCCCATTCTGACCCGCATCATCGATCGAGAACGACTGGAATCGACCGCGATCGGACACGGAATCGCTCTTCCTCACGCACGGATCGATACCGGACATGACATCGCTGTCGCTGTGGGAAGATCCCAATCGGGGATTGAATTCGACGCGGTCGATAAAGAGAAGGTTCATCTGATCATACTGGTCGTCTGGAATCCCACAATCCCGGGTCTGTTCAATCACCTTTTTGCAGGGATGGCCAAATTCCTTATGCGCTCCCGATTTCGTGAGAGATTGATGGAAGCTCAAAACACCGGCGAGATGTTCGACGTGCTGTCGGAGATTGAGCTCCGCCTGCCTCTGCGGGAGGACAAGATCATACACCGGGCCAATGTTCTTTGGAAGCTCCAGGAAATCGAAATCCGAAAAAAAACCGCCGCTTCCAGAGAAAAAACAAAATTGGAAAAGCAGTCGGCGCTGCTGCGTGAAGAATTGGACGCCGCTCTCCTCGACCGGTTCGACAAACTCATGGAACGATACGGATTCGCCGTCACCGAAGTGGAAGACGGTGCTTGTCAGGGTTGCTACATCAATGTCGCCACCCAGATGAGTTCGGCCATTGAGGGCAGCAACGACATTTACGTCTGCGAAAACTGCGGAAAATTCCTGGTTTCTTCCAAAAACGATAAAAACTGAATTTTACCGGTTTCATCTGTTTGCGGCGTCACGCGTAATCCTTCCCGTTGAATCCCGTTTTGCATTAGGCTTTTCCGCGGAACCGCGCGCTTGTTCCGGAGGAGAATAGCAACTACAATAATATAGAGAGCACGAAACCTGAAAACAATTCTGATATGAGTGGATTGTCATGGCGCAATATGGAATAAGTAAAGAAAAAGAAGAGGCCCTGAGGCGCAGGATGGAAGAACTGGGAATTCTTGAAAAAGATCTTCTTGAAAAATTCATCCGTTCGGGAGGGAAAGGGGGGCAAAACGTGAATAAGGTTTCGACCTGCGTCTACTTGAAGCATCTTCCGAGCGGGACCGAGGTGAAATGCCAACAGGAACGCTCCCAGGCGCTCAACCGGTATCTGGCCCGTAAAATTCTGGCCGATAAGATTGAGGCCGCTGTGTTGGGAGCTCGGAGCGAAGAGAAACAGAGGATCGAAAAAATCCGCCGCCAGAAACGTAAGCGGTCCAAAAGGGCCAAGCTGAAGATTCTGGAAGAGAAAAAAAAACAATCTCAGAAGAAAGAGGCCCGGCGGTTCCGTCCCGACGATGCCGATCTATGAAGCGGATCCGAAATCGTTCGGGACTAGAATTCGAAGCCTATCCCAACGGTCGCCCTGAGACCCCCCAGGTCGGCTTCAACGTCTTCCGGTTTGACTTTACATATGCTGTAGCTGCCTTGAAAATCCACGAACAGAGAGGACAGCACCTTGAACATGACGCCGACCTGCCCGATAAATCCTATCTCTCCATCTTTTACGGTTCCGATGGGATTGCTTTCTTTGAAGAGAAAATACCCTATGCCCACGCCGACATATGGGGATATCGTCGTATCCGGAAGACTGAGTTTCAGTCCCGCCCATAAGGGTGTGATCTGGATTTCGGTCGATTCTTCAGAGAATGTCAGCTGACCGTCGGCGGTGTAGTACTCACCTCCCGCCCAGAGGGCGACGCCGGGCATGAGGGTGAAGCCGACTTCGCCTCCATAACTCAAGCCGGATCCGTAGATGTCTTTAAAGGCGGTTTCGCTCGGAATGAAGAAAGAGGCTTTCACCTCAAAATAGGATGCCTGTGCCGCCGCCGCCATGAGAATGATCGCGGTGAATAGGATGACTGTTTTTTTCATTTTGGCCTCTCCTTGTCAAGAAACGCTGATGGATGCGGGTTCGCCTTCCCGGTTCTTATAGTCGACGGCCACGATCTGATAGTGGGTGGTTCCGCCCGCTGTAATATTTTTATGGAGGAAGGAAGTCGCTTCCTCTGAAAGTTCCGCAACCAGTATTCGCGAGGATCCTTCGATTTGGTAGATACGATAATGGGTGATATGTTTGTTGTCGGGATTGGGCCGCCAGCTCAGATGGTTAAGAAGCTCGCTTTGGAGAAGGGATCGGTTCCAGGTCTGTTGAGCCGTGAAGTTCTGCGGTGCGTATATGGGAGGCGGCTTGACCGTAAGTTGGAGGCTCAACTCCTGGGCCTTGATATAAGGATCCCCGGCGCTGACCGTTACCATGCCCGAATAACCTCCTTCCAGCAGTGAGGACAGGTCGACTTGAACAAGAATCCGGTCCCATTCACCGGAAGATGTCCCCCTGGAGGGTCTGATCGAGATCCAGTTCCGATTGGCAGAAATTCGGTAGTTCAGCACCCCGCTTCCGGCGTTGTGAACCTTGAATGCCGCTTCCAATGGGAAACTGCGTCCTTCGGTTCCGGTCATGGCGATATTGCTTTTATTCAGTTCGATCCGGGCTCTTTTGGGAATGATGTCGATGACCGCCAGCTGCCATTCCTCCTTGGTGTAACTGAGGATGTTGTCCAGAGTGTAATAGGCATCGTATGAGCCGCCCCAACCCATGTTGATATGAACCTTGTCGGCGGTGTTGGTGGAAAGGTATCCGTCTATGATTACGGAGTGCCCGCTGCTGGGCGTGTACATGGCGAATTGGACGGGACGTGAGGCGTCGCGTTGATTTTTGAAAACCTGAAACCAGTTGGCGCGGTTGGAGTAATCGGATCGCCAGACCACGCGCGTTTGAGGAGAATATTTGAAGTATGTTTTCAAAACAGCGGCGACATCGCTGGTATAGGCGCCTGAACCTCTGGTTCCGTATCCCATGTCGACCGCGACGCCGGCCTCGTAACAGAGTTCGGCAACGGCGTTCCGCTCTCGATTTGTATCATAGGCGCTGATTTGGAGAGGCATATAAGCCCAGTCATAGCTGTCGCTGAAATTGGCGCTGAGGTTGCGGTTCCCCCCCCTCCAGTAATAGGAGTGGGTGCCGGTTCCGGAATCGGGCCAGCGGTAATAGCGCATGATCTGAGACATGGCGGTGGCGACGCAGCCCACGTAACATCGTTTTCCTCCCAGAGTAGGGCAGAAATTCCAGAAAGGCCCGTCCTGGTCCCAGTGGGAATTGATCAGTGGAGATGCCTGAGTGCCCTCGATGGATGCTCCTGAGTTGAGACGCAGGGCGAAATCCTGTATGCCCGGTGTGTCCGTCGGAGGAGAGAGGAGCAGTGCCGCGGTATTCAACTCTTCCGGCTTCCATGTCAGCAGCTTCGTCCATTCTTCCCGATTTTCCCCGAGCGCGGAGAGAAGTCCGGTTGTGGATGCCGGCTTTGCTTCTTTGAGCTCCATGAATGCGGCTTTCAGTTCCGAAAGCACCGCGAATTCATAACCCGGTGAATCGGTGTCGAAACCGGAGACGATGGAAAATGATTTGACGGGTGGAAATTCATGAAAAGCCGGTACCAGAATATGGCCCCGTGGTGAAAGGTGATAGACGGTGCACAGGATATGCCCCTGGTAGCTGACGGTCTCGAGAGATCGAATCGTGAAGCTCTGGGTGTTGTCGTCGAGGGGCAGTCGGTTGATCAGGGCGACCCACGCGCGCGCCGCCAGGAAAGCGTTCCAGTCCGAGACGGGCGTGAGATCGCCGCTGAAAGCGTTGGAAAAACCCAGGAATGCGATGAATGTGAGAATGATGACTTTTTTCAAGTGTGCTCCCCTTCATTGAAGTTGATAGTCATTTCTTTCACGATAATACAGCTGAAATCATTAATCAAGACAGCTTGATTTTAACCTTTCGCCAAGGCAAGCAGGGCGTGCAGAAGCAAGTCGGCTCCTTTTTCCAGGTCCTCCCAGTTGATGTTTTCTTCCGGTGAATGGCTGACTCCATCCTCGCACGGGATGAATATCATCCCTGAATCCGTGATGCTCGCCAGAATCTGCGCATCATGCCCGGCTCCGCTGGGCAGCGTGAGAGACGGATATCCCAGTGTGTCACAGGCGGTTTTCAAGGTGTCCAGAATCCGGGGGGCGACGGAGTTGGGATCGGTCTGATCGACCGTTTGAGATTTGAATTCGAGACCACGAGCGGCGGCGGTTTCGTTCGCCAGAACCCGCACTTGGTGTTCGATGTCCTTGAGAGCTTCCGGTAAAGTGCTGCGAAAATCCAGCGTGAAATCCGCCCTCCCCGGAATGATGCTGAAAGAACCGGGATAAGCCCGGATCTTTCCTACGGTCAGCAGGCTTCCGTAATGATTGCGGGCGACGTAATGGGTGGCTTTCAATGCGAAGTCGGCTAATCCCAGAAAGGCGTCTTTCCGGAGCTCGAAGGGCGTGGTGCCGGCGTGATTGGACTTACCGACAAAGGAACACAGCCAGTAGCGTTTTCCCGCGATCCTATCGACGATCCCGAGGGGAATGCCCTCGCTCTCCAAAACGGGACCCTGTTCGATGTGAACTTCCAGGAACGCCTCGATCTCCGGACGCGACCTGTAGGCTTCAAGAATGCTGTCGATGGAGAAGTTCGTGTTTTCAAGGATCTCGGCCAGCGTGCGGCCGAATGGGGTGAGACCGTTCTCAAGCGTCTCTCGGGAAAGCTGTCCCGTAAAGGCTCGGCTTCCGAGAAAATCGCCCACAAGATTGCCTTCCTCATCGGTAAATGAGGCGATTTCCAATGGGCGGGTAATCCGAAATCCGGACTCATCGATGCACCGGACGCATTCCAATGCGGTCAGAACGCCCAGCGCGCCGTCGTACAATCCACCATTGAGCACGGTGTCGATATGGGATCCAGCCATGATGACTTTTCCCGTTCCATCCCGTCGGCCGAAGATATTGCCGGCGCCGTCTTCACGGACTTGCAGTCCCGCATCGCTCAGTCGTTCTTTCAACCATTCCCGAGCTTCCATATCAGCCTGGCTGAAGGAGGGGCGGCTGACCCCCCCGTTGGGATCGCAGCCGATCCTTCCGATGGCGCAGATATCTTTGCGCAGCCGATCCAGATTGATGCCGATTTCCATATGAACCCCCTTACTTCTTTTTTATCTGGAGAATACGGTTTCCATGGACATGTCGGTTATTCAGCCCACCAGAGCCGCCATCTCCCTTACGGCCATATCGATTCCAACGATGGCCGCGCGGGCGACGATGGCGAACCCGATGCTGAACTCGCTGATTTCAGGGATATCGGCGATAGGATGGATGTTGTAATAATCGAGTCCATGACCGGCGTGGACTTTCAACCCCAGCTCCACACCGTGGGCGGCGGCCTTTCTGATGTCCGTCAGCGCTTCCTCACGGGCTGTACCCGGATCGAGGTCGGCATAGATTCCCGTATTTATCTCGATATGGTCGCATCCGACCGCACGGCATGCTTCTATCTGCGCGCAGTCGGGATCGACAAAAATGGTTATGTCCATTCCCGACTTTTTCAGTTCGGGGATAAACTCTTCCAGGTGCCGCCGGTTTGCCAGGACGTCCAATCCCCCTTCGGTGGTCAACTCCCCCGGCTTTTCCGGTACCAGAGATGCCACGTCCGGTTTGACCGCCAGAGCGATGGTCTTGGTGTTGTCCGCCGCCGCCATTTCCAGGATGAGTTTGGTCTTGATCGCCGCGCGCAGGAGATGCAGATCCCTCTGAGTGATATGACGTTCATCGCTCCGAATATGGCAAACGATTCCCGCGGCCCCGGCTTGTTCGGCCAGCAAAGCGGCCAGAACCGGTTCCGGCTCACGGCTTTTTCTGGCTTCCCGCAGAGTGGCGATATGATCGACATTGACAGCCAGTTTCATGTTTTCCTCCTTATTCTGATTCCTGTCGGCTTTGTCCCAAGTGTTTTGAAATCTTTTGGGCGATCCGATCGGCGTAAACGGTGATGCTTTCAGCATCCGGTCCTTCAATCATGACGCGTGCCACCGGCTCCGTGCCCGAGTAGCGCAGGTGGACCCGGCCGAAATCGCCCAACTTGGATTTTGCTTCCCGAACACTTGCCGTGATCTCCGGAAAAAGCGCGAAGTCTTCCTTTCGCGAAACCGGAACGTTTTGCAGGATCTGTGGGTATTCCCGGAAATCAGCCACCAGCTCTGAAAGCGGGAGGCCGCCGGATTGCATCACTTCCAGCATTTTCAAGCTGGTAAGGATACCGTCTCCAGTGGGGCATTCGTCCAGGAATATTGTGTGGCCGGACTGCTCCCCTCCCAGATTGGTTTGTTTTTCGATCATCTGTTCGAGAACGTAGCGGTCGCCGACCGCCGCCCGAAACAGCCGGATTCCCATGCCGTCCAACGCTCTCTCCAAACCGATATTGCTCATGGCCGTAGCGATGATGCAGTTTGAACTCAGTCGATTCCGATCCTTCATATAGCGTCCGAGAACAAAAAGCGTATGGTCGCCGTTGAGGATGCGTCCTTTTTCATCCACCCACAGGGCTCGATCGGCGTCTCCGTCGAGAGCGATGCCCAAGTCCGCGCGCTCATCCAGTACGGCTTGGGCCAGGGCCCCGGGATGCAGAGAACCGCAGCCGGCGTTGATGTTTCTGCCGTCAGGGGCGGCGTTGAGCGTGATCACTTCAAAATCGAGGCGCGACAGCACTTGAGGGGCGATGTGCGATGCGGAACCGTGGGCGCAGTCCACGATGACTTTCAATCGACGGGATGAGACCGAGCGAAAACAGCTGACGAGAAAATCCTCGTATTCCTGATGAAAGCTCTCTGCGGAGCGGATATCGGTAAACTCGCGGGTTACCGGCGCCGCTGATGAAATGACCGCGTCTTCCAGATGTTTTTCCCAGGAACCGGAGATTTTCATTCCCTTCGAGGAGAAAATTTTCAATCCGTTATCCTGATAGGGATTGTGTGACGCGGAGATGACGATCCCTGCGGAAAAAGCGTGTTTCAAGGTAAGGTGCGACACCGCTGACGTGGGGATGATCCCGCATGATACGGCTTCCCCATCAGCGGAATGGGCGCCCTGAAAAAGCGCTTGTTCAAGCCACTTCCCGGACTCCCTGGTGTCGCTCCCGATAAGGATCCGGGGAGGGAGCCCGTTTTCCTGAAGCAGCTGGATCAAAGCCCGCCCGAGAGCGAAAACACTGCCGTATTCCAGCGGATATTTCCCGGCGGTGCCTCGGATTCCATCGGTTCCGAACAGTCTATTCATAGGTGTTTTCTTTCGTCTGGAGGAGAAGCGGCCGGATACCGAAGACTGAAAATTTTTCAGCATCCTTACGGTCCCGTTCCCATTCGGAATCCGGTCCGTTGGTTCTCCCCGAGTCACCGCCATTATATAGCATGGTTTAAAAGTTTTAAAGCCTGTCCTACGGCTTTCTCGCGGGACGTTTGCCCGGGGGGGCTTCTTCGGAAGACTCGCTTTGAATCAACATTCGAACCGTGACGGTGGCTTGAGATGATGCCAGCTTAAGGGCCGGATTCGGCAGGATCAACTGGGCCTTAAACTCCAGCGATTCCGTGAAATCCGAAACGTCGATGGGCGTTGTCTTGACTTTATAGCTGGAATTGATTTGACTTTCCGGTCCTCTGATCAGCACTTGCGGGGGATCGATCTCGACCCTTATGAGTTTGAGACCGTCCGCCAGTTCTCCCGTGATATTGGGCTCGACGTCGAGCATGACGGCTTCGGTTTTTTCCATCCTGAGGTGAACGACGCTGGGTGTCCACTGTTTGAGTTCGGTTCCGAAGGGAATGCTGATCATATTGCGGTTGAGAGGATATTCGGTTTGCGTGACCGAGGCGTTGCGGAGATCGAGAACGGCCTGAACGGTCATCGCCGTGATCTCATTGATCATGCGGTTGGGCGCCCGGACCTGAACATCCACGGTGGCTTGGGGCTTCTCCATCATTTCCATGTCCGCAGGGATATTATGGATTTCCAGGGGAACGGTGAGGGTTTTCTCGGAAAAGGTTTTTTCTTCCGGAATCATGGTGAACCATATGATCAAGGCAAGGATAAACGAAGAAAGCTTCAAGCCCCAATTTCTTACGAACAGGTCTCTAATGTAGCGTAACATATTTATCCTAAATAATTTAAAAGCCGGTTCTTAAGTTGAGCCTTATCCAGTCCTCTTTCCAGGGCGCCCTCCGTGGCCAGCGATATCATTCCGGTTTCCTCGGAGACGACGATCACCGCGGCATCGGTTTCCTGGGATAAGCCCAGGGCGGCCAGATGTCGGGTGCGGGTTTTGAATTGTTCTCCCAGTTTATGACTGTCCGGAAGGGGAAGCAGGCAACCGGCGGCGGCGATTTTATCCTGCTGCAGGATCACGGCGCCGTCATGCAGAGGAGAATGGGGAAAGAACAAGCTGGCCAGCAAGTCCGGGGAGAGTTCCCCCTGGATCTTTGTACCGCGGCCGATATAGCTTTTCAATGAGATTTCTTTCTCTATGGCTATCAGGGCGCCGATTTTGTGGGAAGCGAGGTAATCGACGGCGAGAAAGACATCCTCCAGTCTTTCAGCCAGGTCCAGAAAGGAAAGCGGCCGGCGAAATGCCTGTGATCCGATCGAGGTGAGAAATCGGCGGATTTCTCCTTGAAAAAGAACGATGATGGCGAAAATGAGGTATGTCGTGAAGCCTTTGATAATCTGATGAGAAACATTCAGTTGAGCCCATTGGGTGATGATGTACATCAGCAGCACCAGGCCGAGCCCGATGGCCATCTGATAGGCTTTGCTGTCTTTAATCAACCGAAGAAAAGAGTACAAGATAAAAGTCACCAGCAGGATATCGAGAAAATCGCCGAGTGTGAAGCGCTCCAGAGCATTGATGATCCCGGTGAAGACGTCAGTTAACATATTGGCTCTTCTCTTTGTTTCTCTTCCCGGCGCCCGTAAATGAATGGGCACCCATGATGGTCTCCGCCATCCGGACGGCACGCCGCACGGGGGCGACATCGTGCACTCGAAGGATATGAGCCCCGTTTACGATGCTGAGAACGGCGGAAGCCAGCGTCCCTTCGATCCGCTCATGGGGAGGCAGGTTCAGCACCTGTCCAATGAAAGATTTGCGGGAAATACCGAGCAGCAGAGGGCGTTCCATGTCCTCGAAATAGCGAAGGTTATTGATCAGGGCGCAGTTGTGATCCAATCCCTTGCCGAATCCGATGCCGGGATCGATGATGATCTGGTCGCGCTTAACGCCCAATGTCAGGGCGGTCGATATCCGTTCTTCAAAGAAGGATTTCACTTCGGATAAAAGATTCTCGTAACTCGGCTTGATCTGCATGGTCTTGGGGCGTCCCTTCATGTGCATGAGAACGATCGGTACGTTTTTTTTCGCGGTCAGGGTCAGTGTGCGGGGATCGAACCGGGAGGCGCTGATGTCGTTGATGATATCGGCGCCGACGTCCAGTGCCTCGCGGGAGATCTCGTATTTGGTGGTATCGATGGAGATCAGCGCATCGGTTCGCTTCCTCAGCGCTTTGATCACGGGGATGACCCGGTTGCGTTCTTCCTTCCAAGAGATGGGATCCGATCCGGGCCGCGTGCTTTCTCCTCCTATATCCAGAATGTCCGCTCCCTCTTCGATGAGGCGCAGTCCGTGATCGACGGCTTTTGCCGCATCGAAATACATCCCTCCGTCGGAGAATGAATCGGGAGTGATGTTGAGGATACCCATAATCCAGGTCCGCGTTCCCAATACGTGCTTGTGGTCGCGGATCCGGAGAGCTGTCCTTTTTCTCACGATTTTACTTTTGCGGTTTCCGGTTTTAAAGGCGCTGTGGTTTTAGGCGGTGTCTTACGTGTCCTGGGTTTTTTCGGTCGGGGTTTCGTCGCGGGCTTTTTCGGAAAAAGCTTCTTTCCCTGCATGAGCAATTCGATCTCATCAGAGGAAAGGACTTCTTTTTCCAAAAGGGCTTCGGCGATGTTGACCAGCGTCTTCTGGTTGGTTTTTATGATATCCTTGGCGCGGTCGAAATTACGGCTGACGATGTTTTTGACTTCATCGTCGATTCGTTCCGCTGTTTTTTCACTAAAGTTTTTATGCATGGTCAAATCTCGTCCGAGGAAGACCAGGTCGTCCCGCTCACCGAAAGTCAGGGGACCGAGCTCCGACATCCCGTATTGGCAGACCATTTTTCGGGCGATTTCCGTGGCCTTTTCGAAATCGTTGGCGGCTCCGGTGGTGGTCTTGTTCAGGAATAAATTTTCCGTGATTCGTCCCGCCATCAGAACCGACAGCTGAGTTTCGAGATATTCCTTGGAATAAGTGTAGCGGTCATCGAGGGGAAGCTGCTGAGTGATGCCCAGGGCCATGCCTCGCGGGATGATGGTGACTTTGTGGATAGGATCGGCTCCCGGGAGGAGAGCGGCTACCAGCGCGTGCCCAGCTTCGTGATAAGCGGTGCTTTTCTTCTCTTCATCGCTGATGATCATGCTCTTGCGTTCCACTCCCATGAGCACCTTGTCCTTGGAATTTTCCAGGTCCAGCATGGAGACGGCATCCTGGGATTGGCGGGCTGCCAGCAGCGCGCCTTCATTGACGAGGTTTTCCAGGTCAGCGCCCGAAAATCCCGGAGTGGATCGGGCCAACACCTTGAGATCGACATTCTTGTCCAGGGGGATGCTTCTTACATGGACCCGAAGAATCTCTTCCCGCCCCTGCACGTCCGGCATATTGACGACGATGCGGCGGTCGAAACGACCGGGGCGCAGGAGTGCCGAGTCCAATATGTCCGGGCGGTTGGTGGCTGCGATCAGGATGACGCCTTCGTTGGAGTCGAAGCCGTCCATCTCGACGAGAAGCTGATTGAGGGTTTGTTCGCGTTCATCGTGCCCGCCGCCGAGACCGGCGCCGCGCTGGCGACCCACGGCGTCTATCTCGTCGATAAAGATCAAACAGGGAGCCTGTTTTTTTCCCTGATCGAAGAGATCTCGGACACGCGAGGCCCCCACGCCCACGAACATTTCCACGAAATCGGAGCCGCTGATGGAAAAGAAGGGAACACCGGCTTCTCCGGCAACGGCGCGCGCCAACAGGGTTTTGCCGGTACCCGGCGCTCCCACCAGGATGACGCCTTTGGGGATCCGGCCGCCCAAGCGTTGAAATCTCTTGGGGTCTTTAAGGAAATCGATGATTTCCTGAAGCTCCTCTTTGGCTTCCTTGACCCCGGCCACGTCCTTGAACGTCACCTTTTTCTGCAAGCCTGAGAACAGCTTGGCCCGGCTTTTGCCGAAACTGAGGGCTTTGTTGCCGCCGGACTGCATCTGGCGCATGAAGAATACCCAGAAAAGGATGAGAAGGATGATCGGGAACCAGGTGAAAAGATAGGTCATCCAGGGGCTGCGAGAAGTATCCTTGACATTGATGATAACCTTGCTTTCGCGCAGATCGTTGACCAGGTCGTCATACTGGTCCGGCATGACGGTTTTGAAGGTGGCGTTGTCGGTATATTTCCCTCTCACCTGATTTCCGGTGATGGTCACTTCGAGTATGCGGCCGTCCTGAACGGCATCCATAAACTGGGAAAAATTGATGTCCTCTTTCGGCCGGTTCAGGGACTGAACATAACTCCAGAGCAAGATAATAATGATGCCCGCGGCGATCCAGAACAGCAGGCTCTTAGCTGATTTGACTGATTTTTTTGGTGCTGGCATGGCGTATTCCTCTAACTGGCATTATTGTAACATTTTTTCCCGACAATGTTAACCGAATCCGGTGCAAAAATACGGCGGTTGACCCGAATAAACAGAAGAAATATGACATTGCTTCAGAGTTCGTTTCGTCCTGAAGGATTTTCATGAGATCGACTCCTCACTTTTTTACGACCGCGGCCGTAGAGAAGTTGGCTCCCTGCCCGGATTCAAATCCTTGACGAAAAGGGCTTCTTTATGTATGATAATCACCACCTCAAGTGGGGCTGTAGTTCAGTTGGGAGAACGCTTGACTGGCAGTCAAGAGGTCGGGAGTTCGAGTCTCCTCAGCTCCACCATGATTCCCCCCTGTTTCCCCTGTAAAATCAGTATTTTCCCTTACGTTTCAAAATTTGAAGCATTCGTCTGTATTGCCATCGTTTCAGCTGAAATCATCAGTTTCTGTCCCGCGAAAAGTTAAATTGAAATGTGTTTTTTAGCAGCATTATTTCTCAGGACTCCCTTTCTCGACCCTGAAATCGTTGAATTTTCCAACTCCATTCCGATGGAGCTTAAAGTTGGCTATGATAAAAGTCAAGCCCGCAATGTGGAAAAATGGATTCTTTGTGAGGCCCTATGCCGCTTGATTCCCCCGGAACTTGCCGACAGGCCCAAACTGCGTTTTGCCGGTGGAACGGGTGTGGACGATCTGATGGACGAGCTGACACGGGACAAAGCATCGCATAAAGAGCTGAAGCTAATCCTCAAACAGTCGGTGGTCTTTTGCTGAATTCACCCAAGGAGCTTTACTCTTGCCGCCTTTTAAGAGAGAATTATAAACACGGATATGAAGGACTGGTGGCCCGTTGGGATCCCTTAAAATAGACAAAATGGGCGACTCTGTTCGATCCTGGAGAACACAGAAGAATGACACACCGTGAACTTAAGAGCTCTACCGTGCCGGAGTCCATAATAGAGATTTCTCACCTTACAAAAATATTCGGTCAGACAACGGCTGTGGAGGATATCTCCTTTTCGGTTCAAAAAGGGGAAACGTTTGTCCTTCTCGGCACAAGTGGATGCGGAAAAACGACGTCGCTCAAAACCATCAACAGGCTGATCGAACCTACTAGCGGCGCCGTTTATATTGAAGGATGCGACACAGCCGAAAGAGATCCCGAAGAACTCCGCAGAGGAATCGGATACGTCATTCAAGATATCGGACTTTTTCCCCACTGGACTGCGGAACGAAACATCGCGGTTGTTCCTGAACTTCTAGGGTGGGATAGATCTAAGATTCAAGAGAGAGTTCACGAAATGCTGAATCTCGTAGGTCTCGATCCAGCTGCATATGCCGGCCGATATCCGGCCGAACTCAGCGGCGGGCAACAGCAGCGGGTGGGGTTGGTACGTGCCTTTGCCGCCGATCCCCCCATCATCCTTCTGGATGAACCATTCGGTGCACTGGATCCTATTAGCCGCCGTGAAATCCAGAAGGAGTTTAAAAATCTAGAATCATTGTTGGACAAAACCATGGTCCTCGTCACTCATGATGTTTTCGAGGCCTTTGATCTTGGGGACCGGATCTGTCTGATGGATCATGGAAGGATCAAGCAGGTCGGTTTTCCCCGCGATCTCCTCTATTCTCCCGCCGATGATTTTGTACGTCGTTTTTTTCAAGCCAATCGATTTCTTCTTGAGCTTAAGGTCCTTTCTCTCAAGGATATCCTTCCACACTTGCCGGGGCGTGAAGAGTTAGCCGAGGATCTCCCTTGTTTTTCCGAGGAATCGTCTCTGCTGGACGTCTTGGAATCTCTTGAAAGGGATAAAGGCGGCACTGCCCCGTTCGTTATCACTGATGCTGAAGATGCACCGGTCGCCCAAACCGACGCCGGAGAGGTGCTTTCGGCTTTCTACACAATCAAACCTATGGAGCCGTCGTGAATCAAGGCGCTTCATTGATCGAATTTTTGATCAGCCGGCAGGGAGATATCTTTGAACAGACAGCCGAGCACATCGGCCTTACCCTAATCGCTCTTTTGATTGCCATCTTGATAGGAATGCCGGCCGGCATTTATCTAACGCGCCATAAAAAAATATCCGGCACTGTTTTGGGGATTGTTGGAATCATACAGACAATTCCCAGTGTGGCGCTGTTGGGTTTTCTTCTCCCTGTCCTGGGGATCGGCGTGGTCCCTGCCGTAGTAGCGCTTTTTCTGTATGCGCTGCTCCCGATTATCCGCAACACATTTACCGGTATCGAAGAGGTGGACGCGGCCGTGCGTGAGGCGGCTAAGGGAATGGGAATGTCGGATAGCCAAATTCTTCGTAAAGTCGAACTTCCCCTGGCCGTTCCTGTCATATTCGCCGGCATCCGGACGTCAACGGTAATCAGCGTGGGTGTCGCCACCCTGTGTGCACTTATCGGATCCGGCGGCCTAGGCGAATTCATTTTCAGGGGAATCGCACTCAACAATATCAATATGATACTGGCCGGAGCTATACCCGCAGCGATGCTGGCCCTTATATTTGACTCCGTTTTAGCTGTTGTCCAGAAAAACATCTCCAAAACATTAAAACCATTTCTTTTTATTAGTGCTGTGCTGATACTGGCTTTCATCGCTCTTGTCGTCGTTCCATCTCTGTTTTCAACCGAATTTGTTGCCGGCTTCACATCCGAATTCATGGAGCGGCCGGATGGCTACACCGGACTTCAAGCAAAATATGATCTGTCGATCGAAACGAAAGAGCTTGATCCCGGATTGATGTATCGGGCACTTAAAAATAAAAAAGTGGATCTTATCTGCGGATTCGCAACCGACGGACGAATCAAAGCCTACAATCTGAGAGTGCTGGAAGATGACAGATCTTATTTTCCTCGATATGATGCGGCGCCTCTTATAAGGGGAGAGATCCTGCGGAAGCACGCGGAGCTGCGACAGGCACTCGAACTTTTGTCCGGTCAGTTATCTGATTCGATGATGAGACAGATGAACTATCAGGTCGATCATCTCAAGAGAGACCCTAAGGAAGTAGCAGAGGAATTTATGGAAGGACTGGACCTCCCTTCTTCATCAAAATCCATGCGGGATCAAAGTATCGCTATCGGATCTAAAAATTTCACAGAACAATACATCCTGGCCCAGATCTTCGCAGAGGTGATCCAGCATTATACTGGATTAGAAACAGTTCTAATGACTGGACTTGCTGGCACGAAAATCTGCTTCGATGCCCTTCGCCAGGGCGAAATCGATCTCTATCCAGAATACACAGGAACCGGCCTTTTTGTCCTGTTGGAATCGGAATCAGAGAGCGTTTCTAGGATAAAAAAGAATCCCCACCTTTTGATGGGTTTTGTCCGGGAAGAGACAAGGAAACATTTTGATATGGAATGGCTATCTCCGCTCGGATTCAACAACACCTACACTCTGATGATGCGAGAAAAACACGCTGCCAGGCTTAAAATTCGTTCCATTTCCGATCTGGCCTGCTATCTGCAGGATTCGAACAAGCAGTAGTGGAAAAAAAGATAATGCTGAAGAGGGATTTGGAAATTATGCCCTCTCGAGACCAGGTAATCAGCCGCCATTCTTTTCAAAGTTCATTAGATTTGATTTAGGTTCGGATATATACAAGAATAATCAAAAATGGAATTAAAATTCATTTAAACCGCCTTCAATCCCCTTTTTGACTTTGTTAGTGTACAATCGAGTTCGCAATTTTGATTTAAGGAGGTAGCCATCGTAAACTCTTTTCGAATAGCAAAATTAAACGAAAGGAGAGTTTTTAAACGATGGCTACTGTTAAAAATCATACGGGAATCTTCAAAAAACTTCTAGTAGTTGTCAATAAGCACATACTTTTACGAGTAGGATCAGCAGATGCAAATGTGTGCAGCATGCTAAAGGATATTCACCTTAAAGAAGACTCAGGTTTGGTCTTGACAACCGAGCCACTTCAGAGAACAGTCCGTTCCGGATGTCGAAGCCGATACACTCCCGCCATGGCAAGGATGATGCTCCCGGAAATGGACCCATCTCTTACGGAGAACCGCGGCCTCCTGGAAATGCCCCATGGCCACAACATTAATGTCAACCTAGGGAGACGTCCAATACAGAGAACGGAAACGATCGGCACCGGCTCCCGAAAACTTAAACTGTGTTCGAACTGTGCCTTAAATCCCTCGGGAATATAGAAAAATCCCTCAAAACATCGAACGATATCGAAATCCCGAACGCCTAGTTTTGTTAGGGCTCGTGCCAGTCCCACCCGCTGCTGCTGTCTACCACAGAGTCCGGAAGGCAAGCGTACCGCCGTGAAGTGGGGAAACAGTCCGATGATTTCCTGAATAAGTTATCCGATGTCCCGAAGACGGTTCGATCATCCGGTTGATGATTTTTTATGTGGTGGTTTTACCGCAGCCGATGGTGCCGAGAAGGACGAAGGTTTCATTGGTGCAAACGGTGAAACCGATCTTGTCGACGGCCCGGGCGGCACCGAAGTTTTTTATGAGGCCGGAAACTTCGATTAGAGATTAGGACCTTCATTCATTCCGTCCTTCTACTGCAGACATCATTCGGCCGGGACCTCCAATTCCCGGCACAGGGTGAGCGCCTGGGTCTCCAGTAACGAACGTTCGGGTTTGTTGTCGAATTGTTCTCCGACCTTGATTTTGAATCCGTCTCCCTGATAGCGGGGAAAGACGTGCAGGTGCATGTGAAAAATCTCCTGATGAGCGGCCCGGCCGTCGGCCAGAAAAAAATTGACGCTTTCAAAGCGGAGAGAGGACTTCCGCAAGACGGCGGCGATCCATTGGCCTGATTGAAATATTTGTCCTCCGATCACCGGATTCAATTCCGCTAGACCCGCCGCATGGCGGTTGGGAACGATGAGGACATGCCCGGGATTGATAGGTTGAATATCCATGAAGGCGGAGACCTCATCGTCCCGATACACAAAACAGGCCGGTTCCCTACCTTGGAGTATCCGGCAAAACAACAGGATTCCATGATGAGAAGACGATTACTTCACTTAAATGGATCCCAGCGGACAACCAGCCCCTCATAACCCGGTTTGTAGTTCTTTTTGAAGAGGTTGTAGTAGTAAAGTTCCTTGGGGGAGTTCAGCTTCAGGCCGCCTGTGGTGTCGGGATTTTCGGCCAGATCCGTCTCCGAGGCCTTGCTTTTGGTCAGTTCATCCATCAGATCGTCCACCCCCGTTCCTCCGGCGAAGCGGAGTTTGGGCCTGTCGGCAATTTCTGCGGGAAGCCAATCCCTGAGGGCTTGACGCAGGATCCACTTTTCCACATTCCGAGCCTGTGCCTTGTCGTAGTGGACTTTGAGCCCCATGGGAATGGTGTTGGAAAATTCAACGATTTCAGGATCAAGAAAGGGAGTTCTGTAGCTGACGGAATTAGACATCCAGCCGCGGTCCAGGCGCCGAAGAGCCGTATTGTAGGCAATTTGGACCAGTTTCCGGGCGATTCGCTCCTTTTCATCGGGATCTGGGATATCCTGAAGCTCTCTGAAATATCCTCCAAACAACTCATCGGCTCCTTCACCAACCAGGACGCAGTTTGTGTAGCCCCTGATCATCTTGGATGTGAAGTGATTGGCGATGGCTCCGGAAATACAGTCTTCATCGAAAGTCTCCATGTACCACACGGCATCGGGGATGAAGCCAAGGATATCCTTATCGGTGATTTCGTAAATATGATGTTCCAGATTCAGAAAATCCGCCATCTGTTTGGCGAACTTCAGATCAGGGCTGGGATAGCGCTGAATGGTAGTGCTGAAGAGCTTAATCCCCGGATCGATGGTTTTTGCGATGGCGGCGGTGATGGAGCTGTCCAGTCCGCCACTGAGGGATACTCCTTTTACCGCGCCGTCCTCCATACGCTTTTTCACCGCCCGGACCATCAGAGTCTCTAAGATCTCCGCCGCTTCTTCGGGTGAGCCAAACTGGGGAACTTCGGGAATAAAGGGGGCGAAATTTTGAAGCCCTTCCCTGGATGAATAGATATGACCCGGAAGAAGTTCTTCTACGCTGTCGGTGAGAGGGATAAGGGATTTGGCTTCGGAAGAAAAGCACAAGCGCCCGTTGTTCCAGCTGTAGATCAACGGGCGAGCCCCCACGGCATCCCGTGCCAGGATAGTTTCCTCGCCGTCGATCAGGACGCAGGCGAAACTTCCATCCAGAAGTGTAAAGCACTTTTTCCCGACCTTTTGATAAAGCTCACGGATGTAGTCCACATTGGACTGCCGCGATGCCAGGGAGTTGTAGATCTCACCGTCAAGCAGGACGACGGGATCGGACTCGCCGGAGAGGACGGGGGTTGAACGTGGTGACAGGTCCAGTTCACCCGCCGCACACCCCCCGTTCTTTAAAAGTTTGAAGACACTGCGGCCCGGGCCGCGGTGGCGGATGGGTTCCAGCATTTTCCGGAGCTGGTTTTCGTTTGTTCGTTCTCCGGTGATTCCGGTGATTGCGCTCATAAAACGTCTCCTTTATCATTGGTATTATTATCCGTTTGAGGGGGCGTTTTTTTACGCTCCCGTTTGATCTTCCGGGCGGTGTTTACGGTCGCCGTCCACTGTACCCCTCACTTGCTCTCTTTCCTCCTCAAAATCAAATCCAGTCCAGATTCCGACTGAGTCCAGAATGGAGTCCTGCGGGTGGAAGTGTCGGAAAAGCTTGAAATAATAAGCGGTCTCCTTGCTATTGAGAGAGGCATCGGGATGCCGGGCTTTTAACTCTTCATATTCGCTGTCCGTCATCTCCGCGTGAGCGATTTTTTCGCCGATGCTTTCACATCCGGCCCCTTGGGTGTATTGCACTTTATATCGCCACAGGATGTCATCAGGCAGGTAACCGGACCCTTCAAACGCTTTTCGAAGGATCCATTTTTCAATTATTGCCTCAGAGTCCGGGATGGTTTTGATCTTTAATTCAGGCGGAATTTTCATGGAGAGGTCAATCAACGTCGTGTCAAGGAAAGGGACGCGAAGCTCCAGGCTGAATAGCATCCCCATCCGGTCCGCCCGCTGCAGATTGATGTTGTGCAGGTTTCCGATGCAGCGACGGGCTTCCAGATTGATCTTGTTCAAGGGGAAATTTTTCATGTAGTGATATCCGGCGAAAAGCTCGTCGGCGCCCTCGCCGGTCAGCACGACGGTGACATACTCAGCCGCAAGCTTGCATGTGAAATAGCAGGGGACGGCGCAGCGGACCAGAGAGGGATCGTAGCTTTCCAGCTTTTTGATGACTTTGGGAAGCGCTTCGGCGTATTCATTTTCGGTGAACAAGAGTTCATGATGGCTGGATCCGATATGGGCGGCGGCGATGCGGGAGGCCTTCAGATCGTCGCTTTCTTCCCCGGCGGCGTTTCGCATCCCTACCACAAAAGTGTGAAGGTTGGGGATTTCTTCAGCGGCAATGGCGGCGACCAGGCTGCTGTCCAAACCGCCGCTGCAAAAGGAGCCCACATGGATCTCCTTGTCGGCCAGAAGTCTCTTTTTGACGGCTTCGGTGAAGACCGTGCGGATCCGGTCGCAGGTCTCCTCCACATCGCTCAGGATGTGATCCTGCAGGGGAGGGATCTCATAGTAGCGGACAAATCCTTCCGACGGGGTGTAAGTGTGTCCGGCGGGAAATTCATGCACATCACCCAGGCCCGCCGCGCCCAGGGCACCGAGTTCTGAGGTGAAGTAGAAATGGCCGTCATGAAAAGCGTAATAGAGAGGTTTGATGCCGATGGGATCCCGCGCCACCATGCAGTTCTCTCCCTTTATCACGGCAAAGGCGAACATGCCGTCCAACCGCTGGACGCAAGACGAGCCCCATTTGCGGAAAAGATGAAGGATGACCTCGGTGTCCGAATCGGTGGAGAAGGTGAATTCGGAGGCAATGTCCTTTTTCAGAGCCCGGTAATTGTAGATTTCACCGTTGCAGACGATGCCGGAACGGCCTTCATCGGCGAGGATGGGCTGACGCCCCTTCAGGACATCCACGATGGACAGCCTCGTATGTCCCAGAATGCCGCTGTCGAAGATATGAATATCCCGGTCATCCGGCCCCCTGTGGGGAAGAACGTCCAGCATGTTGTTGATGGTGTCTTGGTCTTGAATGCCGAAGCATCCGGCTATTCCGCACATGAAGCTCTCCTTGTCAATTTTGGTGAATCGGCGCGGATGTTCCCAGGAGGATACGAAACGATCCGGAACCGTGTTTCAAAGGGCTGGAGTTTCCTGTGAACCCATGTTAGATGACCCTGGCGATTGATGATGACGTGGCTGCTGAAACGCTTTGACCGAGTTGTCTCTAAAAGGTTGCCGATCAGAGTGATGTTCTGGAGGTGAGCTTGCCCGGCCAGCCAATCGGTGAAGGACTCTGGTACGGTTTCACCCTCCTGTCCGTCGGGATCGACTGAGTCTTCGTGCAACAGCACAATATCGGCGGACAAGACCTGTTGGAGAAGACCGGTAATCGAGCTGTAATTGTTTCTCCGGTTTTTGTCGTTGTAGTATCGTAGCGCGGCAATTTTGAGGTCTGTCATCGGTTTATACCGTGCCGCCGATCATCCAGCCAGCAGCCGCTGTTTCTCCTTTTCGACATCGGAAAGATCCAGCGGCCGTTCGATCCGCCGTCCCATGTACAGCAATCCCTTTCTAAGGCCGGAGCGGGATGTTTTGAGAAAAAGGTTGCTGCTTTTGTTGGATAGAACGGCTTTTGTAATGGCCGTCACCTGATCTCCGGCGGCCTCCAGGGTATATTTCTCTCGTTTCGTTTCAATGAAGCGAATTCTGGATCGTATTTCCTCCCGGATGGGCTCATCAGCATGAACACCGAATAATTCCAGCGCCGCAGATACAGCCTGTTCCGCTAAGTCGGCCGTGGGGGAATCCCCGTTTTCCTCAATCATGGGTTTAACAGCCGCCAGAATGCGGTTATCCATCACATACTGTTCAGGTGACACCGTCATCACCTGTTCCAGCATGCCGAGGGCGCTGTTGATAAAGGAGGCTCCGCTCAAGGACTCATAGATCCATCCCAGGGTTTTTTCACTGACGGCTTGAGCCGTGGGTTTTTTTTCATCGGAGACAGCCGCCGTTCCACAGCATGGGATTCCATAATAAGCAGTCATATCGGCGATGAGGGCGACGCGCCGTATGCATTCGGGCTGGCACCAGCGAGGTGAGATATCCTCATGCAGATTGGATGTGATGGGAATCCCCCGATATAGCACACGAGCTCCGGGGCGGATCATGTTGGCGAGGATGATGACGGATAAGACTTCTGCGTTGACCTGGATGAGTTCGCCTAATTCCGACAAAGGGGCCGTCAAGCCTGCTTGGGGACAGCTGGAGATGGACACGGGGATGTCCTCCTCAACAAGTCGGATAAATTTGTCCAACGTCCCGCTCGCCAGTTTAAGAGGGCTGATACACACACAGGAAATGAAGGAAATGAGGGAGGGATCCTCGACTTCCTTTAAAATGGCGGGGAGTTTGTCCAGCCGGACCAAATTGGCCAGGTTCATGTGTTTTGTTGTGTATCGAAGAAAGATTCGGATCTTTTCCAGGTCCATATCCTCTTCCGGCACATCGGGTTCTACGGGCCGGGTGATGAAATCGACATGCGGCAGCTGCTCGCAGAGTTGGAGGATATGTTCTAGATCCCCGGTCCCGGCGGATCTCCGTTGAAAACCGCCGTTGTTTTTTTCCAGAATGTACAGAGCCTGCCCTCCCGTCCCAAAAAAGATACGGGGGACTCCCGCCTCAATGGTCAGGTCATTGGCGCTGTTTTTAGCCCCCAATTCGATCCGCGACTCGGTTTGGCGGGACTTTTCTTCGATGACATCCCGAGGTATTGTGATTCGTTCACCGTCGTGAAGTTCCGCGCCGTTTTGCGTAAAAATGCGGGCGGCCTCCTGATTTGTGACATGGATTCCTGTTTCTTCCAGGAGCCGGCAGGTCCCCTCATGGATAATATGGCAGTCCTCCTCAGTAAGCAGAGGACGGCGCTTGATTGTGATCCCTCTCGGTTTTAGTGTTGTCGTTTCTTTTGTAAGACACATGTTATTTTAATTTGAGGCGATCCGTTCTAGTTTATTGATGGCGTCAAAGGCGTCCTCGCCGTAGAGATCGGCCCCGATTTTCTTGGCAAATTCTTCAGATGTTGGGGCTCCACCGATACAAACTGTCACATGATCCCGCAGTCCTTCCTCATTTAAGAGACGAATCACGTCTTCCATATAGCCCATGGTGGATGTCAGGAGAGCGGAAAGGCCGAGGTGTTGTGCCTTGGATTCCTTGACCGCTTTAACGATGGCGTCAGCCTTAACAGAGGTTCCAAGGTCGATAACCTCGTATCCGCTGCCGTAGAGGATGGTCCCAACGATATTTTTGCCGATATCATGGAGATCTTCTTCCATCGTAGCAATGACAAACGTCCCTTTGTTCTTTATGTCGCTTTCCGCCAGGTAAGGTTTGAGAATTTTAGTCGCCTCGGCCACGCACTGCGCCGATGCCAGCATATCGGGAACCAAATATTCTCCTTTCTCGAACAGCTGGCCCACTTCCTCCATTCCCGGCGTCACGGCGTGGGTAAGTATGTCCGAGGGAGGAATCTTTTCCTCCAAGGCTTGTTGCACCAACTCGATGACACCCGGCTGTCCGGTCAGATCCTCATCAAAACCTTCATCCTCACTGTCCACACGCCCTGATATGAGGTTTTTTTTAATGTTTTTTAATGTTTGATTCATTGCTCAGAACTCCTTTGTATTGGGGTTTTTCTTTTTGAGATAAAGTTTCCTTGATTGATTCTGGTGGGCGGGCTGTTATGTCCGGGCCATCGGCACCTCAGTACTTCAACAGGTCCGCTTCTTCCGCGATTCGGGGAGTGATGCTTTCCCATAAAAGCGGCATTAAATGGATTCCCCTCACCCCTTCCACCTCCTTGATCCGCTGAATGGTTTCCACGGCGACGCGTATCCCTTCCTCCTTCGGGTCTGCCGCCTTTTTCATCCGCCGGATCAATTCCTGAGGCACCCGCATCCCAGGCACTTCGCTTTTCATGTAGGTCATAGCCCGGGCGGATTTGACGGGCATCACGCCGACCAATATCGCGGTTTTGGTGTGGAGCCCGGCATCGCGGACCGCTGCCATCCAGGATTGAAATCGAGCGAGATCATAAACCGGCTGGGTTTGAATGAAATCGACTCCGGCGGCGATTTTTTTCCCCAGTCGAATCACCCTCATCTCCAGTGAATCGGCGAAGGGATTGGCTGCGCCGCCGATACAGAGGTTGGGTTTGTTCTTCATGGTATCGCCCGATAAAAAGGATCCCGACCTCAACCGATGGGCCGTGTAAATGAACTGCACTGAATCGAGGTCGAATACATTCTTGGCTTCAGGGTGATTGCCGAACCGCTGATGATCGCCTGTGAGGCACAGGACATTGGGTATCCCCAAAGCGCCCAGCCCCAAAAGGTCGCTCTGCAGGGCGAGCCGATTTCTGTCGCGACATGTCATCTGGACAATGGGTTCCAATCCTTCCTCGCGACATATTACCGCCGCCGCCGTACTGGACAGGCGAACGATGGCGGTTTGATTATCCGTGATATTAACACCGTCCACGATATCTTTGAAATAGGCCGTTTTTTTACGGACGGCGGCGGCGCTGGCGCTTCTCGGAGGGCCGAGTTCAGAGGTGAAGAGAAACTTCCCGTTTTGTATTTTTTGCTTCAGGGACATCCTACTCATTGTGCGTTGCCTTTTTTCGACTTCTTCAGGAATAAGGTGGGAGGATCAATTCGCTTGTTGAACACGTTCAACCACGCCGATGTGTGTTCCAGCTCCCAGTTGTGTATGTTTTCGATCCGGTTGAGAAGGGGCAGGCGTTTCAGTCTTCTCGCCCGGCGATGGATACGGTACCAGATGCATTTTCGTTCTGGATAAACCTCACAGGTACCGTCCTCCCCGGTTCCGCCGCACGGTCCATTGCGAAGCCGTTTGGGGCAGCGTTGGGAGCAGATGAATCCGGTATGGCTCAGAATGCATTCCCCGCAACGCTGGCAACGGAAAAGGGGCACCTTGACAAGATCTTCCAGCAATCGAGCCACGGTCGAAATCCGTCGTTCCCCGGGTTTTATCGGTCGGGAGTGTTTGGTGAGGAGGTCATCAAGCGGTGGAACATGGGTTTCTCGGCCGGCACCGGCAGGAGATGTGTTTTTCAGCTGTGTGATGTGTTTTTCCCGTGTCACCGGATTTCTCCTTTTGTTGTCGTTGGCGTGTCGGGAGTGAACCGGTCAAAGGGAAGAAGTCCCGGTATATCGGCGGTGATGGTGTTGAGAACATCATCGGGGAGCCGATCTTCAGGACCTTGTAGAATGTGCTCCAAGGTGTTCTGAGCCTTGACAAGGACCTCATCCCGGCCCTCCCGTGTTTCAAAGGGATAGGGGGGGGTGACAAGGCCTTTTCTTGCGGCTTTTCGGATGTGGCGGGCGAAAAGCCGTGAGCTGGAGGCCAGCACTTTGTTGATTTCGTTGATGGCACTTTCCACCTCGGAATCATGGAACACGGGCGGCCGGATGATTTGCCGGACAAGGGCGACATGAGCATCGTCCAGGACGGCTTGAAGCGGAGAAAAGATATTGGTTTTATCCAAAAGTCCGAAGGCGTAATGGATGTATTGGGCACCGGCCGATGCAACGCCTAGTTGTGGAAACAGTTTTTCCACGGCGGCCTGGTATCCCGGTATCTTAGCGTCTCCTGCACCTGCAGTCGAATAACAGGGGATCTGATAAAACCGGGCCATTTGGATACAGTTCATATTGTAGTGGATGAATTCGGGCGCTCCGTAGTAGTCATGAAGGGTATCCAAGCGTGCCCGGACAGGCACGGCGCCGTAAAGGACGGGTGTCCCCGGGTTGACGGTCTGGGTCAACGTGATACCGGCGAGAATTTCAGCGTTGATGAGGGTGGTGATGCCTTCTTCCTGGATGGGTGCCGTGGATCCTCCCTGAGGAGAACTGGAGATCACCAGAGGAATTCCCCTTTCTGCGACAGCGATAAGCTTGTCGGCCGTATCATCAACGATCTGCAATGGACTTTTAATGACACAGGCAATGAAGGACAACACGGGATTGCTGCGGTAGGCTTCGGCGCCGCCGGCAATGATTTCCGCCATCCTGATCAGTGTATCGAGGCTTTCAACCCGGGTTAATCCCATCTGGACGTGTTTGGTCATATACATCAAAGCGGCCAAGGCGGTATTGACATCCTTATTCTCAGGGGTGATTTCGTCATCCTGAATATTGACATTCCGGATAAAAAAATCCACTTGCTCGAGGGCGTTACACAATTTGCTCGATTGACAAAGGCGGGCGATCGATCCCCTGTGATTGTCGAAAACGGGATGTTTAATCATCACGGCAGGGTTGTTCTTATCAACAAAATCGGCGATGCGGGACGTCTGGTAGATATTGGTTTCCGATCCCGTGCCGAAAAAAACCTCAGGAACGGCGGCGTTCAGCACCAGGCGGTTTTCGGGTTTGCGAGCGCCGAGAGTGAGCACAGAGGGAGCGGCGGCGACATGCTCTTCGACAAGACGTCGGGGAAAACGGATTCTCCAGGGGGATTTCGCCCCTTCATTCCGGGTCAAGCGGCATCCCGCATCGTTCAATCGCCCGGCCGCCTTGTCGTTTGTGCAGAGAAGTCCGGGATTATCAAGAAGTGTCATGGAGCCGGCATGGATGGCCCGGATCTGAGAGTTGGACAGGCGCAGCACGGGCTCCACTGGAGTGCCTGAACGGGAGGGAATATCATGTTCAGTCATGGGTTTATGTCCTGTTGTTTTTTTTTGGTTGATGTGTATCCGATATCAGACCGCCCCTGCTTGGCTTTCGGCATATAAATCTCACCGAAGTCCCCGCGGCGGAGAGCCCTCGTGTAGCGGCGGCAGAACTTGTCCTTGCCGGCCATTATTTCTCCCAGCAGAATAGCTCGTCGGATGCTTTCCCTGGTGGGATCGCAGATGGCGGCGTCCAGACCCCGGGAAAGACCTGATATGAGAAAGGCTTCATTCACCCATGCCCGTTTGGGAAGTCCGAAGGAAATGTTGGAAATCCCCAACGATGTTTTGGCTGCAGGGACCTTTGTTTTGACGGCCTCGAGGGCGTCAAGGGCGACGCGGCCGTAAGTGTTGTTCGATGAAACCGGCATGACGAGGGAGTCAAAAAATATCTGTTCGTCCTTAATCCCTTCTTTTTTGGCTTCTTCATAAATCCGCATGCAGACATCCACTCTTTTGTCCGCGGTTTCGGGAATCCCCTCCTCATCGATGGCCAGAGCGATGAAGGGCATACTCTGTTCGGAAAGGAGAGGGAACAGCACCTTCTGCAGCTTTTTATCGTTTTTGATGGAGTTGATTAAATAGGGGCGTCGTCCGTCTAAATAGAGGATGGTTTTTTCCAGAACCCTTGGATTTGGTGAATCAATGCTTAAATTTTTCTCTGTTGTGTCCAGGGCGATATCGATCAGCCAGAACATATCCTGTGTTTCCTTGGTTTCATCGCCTTCACCGGTGCCGGCATTGAGGTCGATATAATGTGAGCCGGCCTCATCCTGACTGCGGATTTGTTTTTTAATCTCCGCACTGTCACGGGACAGAACGGCTTTTTTGATGGATTTTCGTGTGGCGTTGATGCGTTCTCCGATAATAATCATTTTCAACCTTTCTTTTCTTTCATTTGATGACGTTTTTTTTAGATGACGGATAACCCTGAAAGCAATGAAACCGGATTTCGGGATAGCGGAGATGCAGTTCGGCGGCGGTTTGCGGATTCAGTTTTAGGCGGGGAGGCGCCTTCAGAATGGCTTTGACTTTATCCCGGGCCCTCTGTGCTGTGGTTAAACCGCCCTTGGCCTTCCAGGCGTCTCTTCTCTCCCGGTTGGTGATTTTTGGGGAATAGTGATCCCTGTGCATAAAGGTCCGGGTGTGGCGGTCGGAGATATAATTTCCGCCCGGTCCGGCGGCGCGGATGGAATCGAGGGCCAGGGTTTTTTTGTTGACGGTGATGCCTTTGAGTGCCCTGAGGGCGATGCCGCAGATGTCATTGTCGATGACCAGTTTTTGTTTGCTCACCGTTGTCGCGAATTCCATCAGACCGGCTGCGTCATGAATAAAATCGCCTCCCGCGAGGGCGACAAGGAGGTTGTTGATGGCGGTTTCGTAGCCACATTGGGTGTCCAGGACCTTGGAATCACTGATGCCGGCGGTGGAGTAGTAGGGGAATCCGTAAAAACGGGCCAGTTGTGCGGTGGCGGCGTTGATCAATCCGCTCTCTACCGGGCCGCCGAGATAGCTCATGTCCTTAAAATTTATGGAGGTGGCCACACTACCATAAATCACGGGCGCCCCGGCACGGGCGAGTTGTGTGAGCATGACATGGATGAGTCCGTCGCAGTTTTGAATGACTAAAGTTCCTGCCAGGGATGCGGGAGAGGTCGCCCCGCTCAACGGTTCCACCGGAACGGCGACGGGGATGTTTTCTTTTGCCAGATGAATCATAAATGAGCCGTATTTTTTATCCAGGAGTAGCGGGCTGATGCCGCAGGCGATCATAGAAATAAACGGCCGTTCCCGCAGAGCTTCCGGACTTCCGGCGATGTCCTCCGCGATACGGATGACGTTTTTCATTCCCTTCAGGGTGTAGATGCCTCCCATGATATGCTTGGAGGTGTAACAAAGACCCGCAAAAAAACGATTGACATCGACATCCCTTACGGAAATCTCATTGGGGTAAGTGGGAAGGAGGAGTGCATGGATGTTCTCCATCTTGTCCACGATGCGTGTGATGTCGATCAAATCCATCAGTGTCGCCGGCCGCTGCTCGCCGGTTTCCATATCGAGAACATTCAGGGCGGTCCCGCCTGTGGTAAAGTGAACCCGTCCTCCGCCCAGAACGATGTCGTGTTTCGGGTCGCGTCCGCACAGGGTGAGGGTTTTCGGGGCGGTGCTGATCCAATCATAAATCTGTTTTTCCGTGACGCGAACGATATGGTTGTCAGTATCGACAACGGCTCCGGCTTTTTTGAACAGTTTCAGGGCGCTTTCTCCCTGGACTTCAAAACCGATCTCCTGAAGAACCTGCATGCTTGTTTCATGGATCCGACCGATGTCATCCAATGATAAGGGTTGATAAGGGAATGTTTTGGGTGTTGTCCTATTCATGTCTGTTTAATTCCTTCTTCGGTAGGGGCAGTCAAGACGGGGGCAGTCGGCGCAGGCGTTGCCGCCGTTTTTAAGCAAGCTCGCGCGGCAGAGGCCGGCGATGCCTGATATGGATTTGCGGGGTGTCATCAAATAACTGTCGCTCAGATCGACACCGATCCGCTTATGAGGAAGAAGATGAAACAATTTTTGCTGTTCACGAAGGGCCCAATCGCAGTATCCCGGGCTGTAGCGGTAGGTTGTTTCAACTTTTCCATCGTAATGATTCTCGATGTGGTCCATGAGTCCATTCGTCGCCGATTCAACCGCAACCGAGGCGGCGGCATCCAGTATATAACCGTAGGATGAGCGTCGCTTCATGCTTTTTTTAATCAAACGGTCGATCTCCTCTCCAATGGTGGTGATAAAAACCACAGTTTTATGGCATGGGATTAAAACTTTTTTTAGTCGACGGCTGTTGAATGTCTGATCGGAGATCACAATGTGCCTATTTTCGGTGTCAACATCGGAGATGCCGAAAATGGCCTTGAAGCGGGAGTGCTGTCGAATATCGGAGACGGCTATTTTAATGGTTTTTTTCAG
>Ga0180431_10000089_pt1 | contig 117898 bp, 91 predicted proteins | sample SS_ome_11_FD_132459 | JGI IMG/M metagenome (GOLD analysis project Ga0180431, IMG submission 132459) | Hypersaline lake sediment archaeal communities from the Salton Sea, California, USA - SS_1_MS_1 metaG | ecosystem: Environmental > Aquatic > Non-marine Saline and Alkaline > Hypersaline >...
AAAGCCTCGTCGGCGGCCTCGGCATCGCCGTTGAACAGCAGCGCGGCGCCGCGACCGGCCCGGGCCACCGCGCACTGAGCATCCTGCTGGTCGGCCTCGCGGAAAATCGCCTCGGCCTCGGTGTACTTGCCGGCGGTGAGCAGCCGGCCACCCTCAGTCAGCGCCGAGGCGCCGCTAGCCGGGGACGCCGGCAGCAGCCACAGGGCACCCAGCAAACAGGCCGCCATGCCCAGCAGCCACCTGGCGGATGAATGTTCTCCCAAGGCGCTAGCCATGCGCAGTCACGGCAGCTTCACCTGCCAGATACCGTCCTCGCGGGCATACAGGAACCACTCCGGTCCTGAGGGGACCGGCACCAGTTGCCAATGAGGATTCCAGTGGCCCTTGCGCTGGATTATCGTCTCGTGAATCGCCCCGTAGGTATCTGTCCAGTAGTGGAAATGCTGGTGCGGCCCAGCGTACCAGGCGATCAGATCAACCAAGGCCGCTCCATGCCCGTTCCGGTACGCCCAAAGCTCAATGCAAGAGAGCTTTTCGCGCTCCCTGATGAACCTATATCTGGTCACCTTCTTCACAGCCAGGCGACCGTAGATTGAATCCCCCAGAAACGCGATATCCATAATCTCGGCCCGTTCGGGTTCGAGCGCAGGCAAGAGCTGCAAGATCGGCTCTGTGGCCGAGACGAACAGTGTGCACGCCGCCGGCTCGTGCTCTTTGACCCCGTGCTTAATCTCCATCAGCAGCATCTTCTCAAGATAGCTTTCGTGACGCGGCCAGTGAGATACTTCGGCGCCCTTCAAGGCGACCAGGAACCGCTCGCCAGTGTCCTTGATGCTGCGCAGTGGGCTGCCGTAGAGCCCCCAATCTGCAGGCAGCACAGCCCGTGCATGCACATAGCCATTTGCGTCAACCAGAGAGATCGGGCCCTCATAGTGCCGATATTCGCTCGGACACCCATAGCATTGCCCAGAATCTACCAAAAGGATGCTCTCGCGGTTGGGTATGGCCTCAATTGGGACTTCCTGAGGCGGCTGGCCGGGGACGAAACGGTAAGCGTGCTTGATGATTGGCCGGTACCAATCCAGGAACAAAGCATAGAGGGAATCGCCTCCGGCAACCACACAATACCGCCTAAAATCGCCGTCCTCGACGCATACGTCGGACGTACGGAAGGCCCCGAGCGGGGTTCGCTCGTCTCTGGAGACCTCAAAGAACTGCAGCCAGCGATCATCATCCCAGTTGCAGATAGTCCTGGCTTCCATCTTCCGAGCCCATGCCCGCAACTCCTCGTCCTGCGAGTGGGCGCAGGCCGGGCATACCAACCGGCTCCCGGCGATACAGACTCCGGGCCATAGCTGGCCTCTAGGCCAGCCGAAGTCTGCCAGCTTGCGCCGTTCGCCGTAGCCTTGAACTCGCTCGACAACTGCCTGTCGCCACTGTGTCAGCAGCGGGGCGCCCGGCTCCACTCCTGCCGCAAAACATTGTGGGCGACCCAACACGCAACAACAAATCGCCACAGCATAGGGAACCGCTAGAGCGTGCTTTTGATTTGTGCTGATATGTGACATGATCGCCTTTATTGTACCAGATGCACGTCACCGGCGTCAGCAACTATCCGGCCGGCCGGGCCCGCAATCACCAGACGGCCCCCCTCGTCAATGCGCTCCGCCATTCCCGTAACAGTCTCCTGCCCTCTTACCAGCTTCACTTGGCTGCCGACAACCGTGTCTATCTGACGATAATCCGACAGCAGTGCTTGCCAGCCCTCGTCGGCCACGGCTTCATAGAGCTTGCCGAGCCTGCCCAGTATGGCGGCCAGCAGTTCTTCGCGTCTGATTTCAGCGCCTGTCGCCTCATAGACTGTGCCGGCCGGCTGGGTCAGGCCATCGGGGAGGCTATCCGCCGCGCCCAGCACGTTGATGCCAATGCCGATTATCGCATACCCGGCACTCGCATCGGCCTCCAGGAGCAGGCCGGCGACTTTGCGTCCGCTAATTACAATATCGTTGGGCCACTTGGTCCCGAATTGACTGCCCGTCAGCTCGGTGAGCGCCTGCGCGACCGCCACTGCCGCCAACAGCGAGAGCATGCCATATTCGCGTGCGGGCAAGTTCGGCCTCAGCAGCACCGAGAAGAGCAAGTCCTGCCCGGGCCGGTCGAGCCACTGCCGGCCCTGCCGTCCGCAGCCGGCGGCCTGATGCCCGCAAACCAGCACCGCACCTTCTGCAGCCCCGGCTCGCGCCAACCGCACAATGTCCTCGTTGGTCGAGCCGGTCTCCGCGACATACTCGACCGACCAGGTGATGCTCTGGCCGGCCAGCGCCGCGTCCACGGCTGCTATGTCGAAGGCCATCGGCTCAGTCGTCCCCCTGCATCAGCGCTTGCTCCACGACCTGGCAGAGTGCATGGCCGAGGGCCAAGTGGGCCTCCTGAATCTGCGGAGTGTCATAGCTGGGCACGGTTATGCAGTGGTCGGTAAGGTCCTTGAGCTTGCCGCCATCGCCGCCGGCAAGGCCAATCGTCTTGACCTTGAGTTGCCTGGCCCTCGCCACCGCGCGCAGGCAGTTCTCCGAATTGCCGCTGGTCGAGAGCGCCACCAGCACGTCGTTCTGCTTCAGCAGTCCCTCGACCTGGCGGGCGAAAACCTCCGCGAAGCCGTAGTCATTGCCAACCGCGGTCAAGATGGAGGTGTCGGTGGTCAGGGCGATGGCCCGGTAGGCGGGGCGGTCGAGGAGGAACCTGCCCACCAGCTCGGCGGCGAAGTGCTGGGCCTGGGCGGCACTGCCACCGTTGCCGCAAAAAGCAATCGTCCCGCCACAGCGCAAAGAGGCCGTCACGATCCGCGCCGCCGCCGCTAGCTGGGCGGGAAGCTTCTCCGAACATTTCGCCAGCACCTGGCTACTATGCTCCAGGATGTCGCTGATTTGATCCTGCATGTGGTTGCCTCCAGCATGGTAATCGGTTGGGCAGGTTTGGGCTGGGCAAGGCTGCTATCACCCCTCCCCTCTCCCACAGGGAGAGGGGCAACGACAACGACTGGGCCGGATTCTCGGCGGAAGCTAGCGCTTCCGCCTCGCCTGCGGCCCCTCCTGAAGGCTACGGCAACGACAGCGGCCTTCGACGCCGGACTGCGTGGTGCCCCAGATGCTTGGGCTCAATACTCGGGATGGCCGGTCATGTCGGCGAAGACTTGTGATACCCAATAATTGCCCCGCTGATCAACCGCAATCCCTACCCCGAAATGCGTCAACTCTGGCATCATGATCGTCTTGCGATGGCCGTGACTCTTGAGCAGGTCCTCGTAGCTGTCATGAATCTTCGCCAAGCTCAGCGAATAGCCCGGACCCCGCCGCCAACGCCGTGCTAAGTTCTCTCCCAACACCCTCGGACGAAAGCCAAATATCAACTGGAACCGCTCCACTACCGTGCGCCGCGCAGGGGTCGGCGAATCGTGCGAAAAGTAGCCCTCATCCCGCATCTCCAGGGCGTGGTGGCGTCCCACAATCGCCATCTGCGGGTGAGTGTACAAGAGCCTGCGACCAGCCTCCCGCCGCGTCTGATTCACCAACAGACTCATGTAAGCCTCGGCCTCGGCTAGCAACTGCCGCACCTGTTCGCTGCATCCGCTGTCGGGATCGTAGCGCTCAAATGACAGCCTCTGGACACACAGATACTGCTGCAGCGCCGCCGTCTCCATCCCGCAAACGTGATACGCCACGGCCAGACGCGCGGGCGGCACGTACCAGTCCGGGGCCATGTCGGCGGCCTGCTGCAACTTCTCTATCGCCGCCTCGGCGCGCTGGGCTGAGAGGTCCTGCTCCGCGTTGCGCACCAGTTGGGCACTAGCCTGGCTGATCTGCTCCGCAAGGCCGGCCGCCGGCAGCAGAGCCACCGCCACCAAAGCTAGGAAGCTGATAGCCCGGAGCTTGGGAATCATCTAGCTGGCCCTTTCCCCGGCCAGGATCGCCGCACCCAAGGCGCCGACCAGTTGGGGCTGCGGCGGGACGGCTATCTCCATGCCGAGTGCCCGCTGCAGGGCGCGATGGACACCGGCGTTGAGGGCGACACCGCCGCACATCACCACCTGGGGGCGCACCTGCAAGCGGTTGGTCATCTGCAAGATACGCTCCGCAATGGCCTGACAAAGCCCGGCGGCGATGTCAGGCACACGCCAGTTCTCCGCCAACAGGCCGATGACTTCCGACTCCGCAAAGACCGTGCAGGTGCTGCTCAGCGGGGCCGGGCTGTCGGCAGCGGCAGCCAGCTCGCCGAGTTGCTGAAGCTGAACACCCAGGGCGGCAGCCATGACCTCGAGAAAGCGGCCGGTGCCGGCTGCGCAACGGTCGTTCATCTCAAAATCGAGCGGCCAGCCTGCTTCATCGAGGCAGATAACCTTCGCGTCCTGACCGCCGAGATCAATGACGGTATGGGCGTCAGGAAGCAGGTGCCAGACACCGCGGGCGTGACAGGATATTTCAGTAATGCACCAGTCCACTGCCTGCAGCGCCACTCGACCATAGCCGGTGCCGACCGAGGCCTGAATCGCCTGTGCCGGCAAGCCGGCATCTGCCAAGGCCCCAGCCAGAGCAGCGCTGCCGGCCTGCTGAGGAGCTGGTCCGGTCGGCATCAGGTAATGCCCCAGCGGCCGGCCTGTGTCCCAGTCAAGAATCACGGCCTTCGTGGTGAGCGCGCCTACGTCAACTCCTGCGGTAATCAAGCCGATTGGATTCTCCTTTGGCGGCGGCCGACATGACTATAATACCCCAAACCGGACATTTTTGGCTAACAAAAAGGATTCGCGAGCCAGGGCGGGGAATAGTAGAAGGCTTGTCTATGGCGCATTATAATCCCGTGGCTGAAATGCATCGCCTGCGGGCTCCGGAGGACACGTAGCGGGCCGTAGTGTCGCCGCAAAGTGAGGCCGGAGGCTCTCACAGCCACGCAAGAATGGAAATTGGAGGAATCCCGATGCCGATCGTTGACTCTAGGACTGGAGACGCAAGACAGGATTACACGGTGGAAGAACTGGCTCGTCTGGCCGATGAGATGCGGGTGTGGAACACCATATCGCTGGTGGCCGCCGGCTCAGGACATCTGGGCGGGACCCTGTCAATCATGGATATTGCCGCCGCCTTATACCTCAAACATATCAAGCACGACCCGCAGAATCCGGAATGGGAGGAGCGCGACCGGGTAGTGTGGTCGGTCGGCCATAAGGCGCCGGCGCTGTATGTCGCCCTAGGTATGGCCGGCTACTTCGACGACCGCGACATAACCTTCCACGATGAGGTGCTGGAGGGCCTCAAGGAGGTCAAGGGGATCGCGCAAACAGTGCTTCTGCGGAAGCTGGGCTCGGGCTTTGAGGGGCATCCGAATCGGCTGAAGCTGCCGGGACTGGAGCTGTCTTCCGGCTCCCTGGGCCAGGGCTTCGGTGTGGCGTGTGGCTCGGCTCTGAGCGCGAAGGCCGGCGGCCAGGACTACAAAGTCTATGCCATCCTGGGCGACGGCGAGCATGATGAGGGCTCGATTTGGGAGGCGGCCATGTTCGCCGCTCACCATGAGCTCGACAATCTGGTCGCGATCGTTGACCTGAACGGACTGCAGATTGACGGGCGTACCGAGGAGGTCATGGACACCCACGCGCTGACCGATAAGTACGCGGCCTTCGGCTGGGAAGTCATCACGTGTGACGGCCACGATATGGCCGAGATTCTGAACGCCCTACAGAAGGCCGATGCTGTTGAGAGCAAACCGGCTGTGATTATCGCCGCGACTGTCAAGGGCAAGGGCGCGCCGTATGCGGAGAACGTTACCGGCTATCACGGCATTCCCCCCAAGGACGGGCGTAGCGGGCCGGAATCGCTGGACGGATTAATCGAGAACCTGGGTCTGGCAGAGGTGTTCCCGCGCGAGCGGGTGGGCGAGATTCTGGGCATCGCCGAGCGCTACCAGGCCGAGGTTGACAAGCGCGTGGATGCGATGGTGCCGAAGTTCTCCCGCGACTACTGGTGGAACAGCGGTGAGAATATGCAGGCGCAGATGGATGCCACCCGCAACGGCTTCGGCCAGGCGATCGCGGTGCTGGGTGCTGACGAGAATGTGTGCGCCCTGGGTGCGGATATCACCTCCTCTATACGCATGGATTACTTCTACAAGCCAGATGGCAAGAACGAGGACCCGGCGCGCAAGCGGCGGTTTTTCAGTTGCGGAATCGCCGAGGCCAATATGGCACTAGTCGGCAGCGGTTTGGCCAAGGAGGGTCGGATTCCTTTCGCCGGCTCCTACGGCGTCTTCTCCACCGGTCGCAACTGGGAGCAACTGCGCACCACCGTGGCCTATAACGACTATCCCGTAAAAATCGCCGATGCGCACGGTGGAGTATCGGTCGGCCCCGACGGCGCTACTCACCAGTCGTTGGAGGAGATATCGCTGATAACGATCCTGCCGAACTTCATCATGAGCGTGCCGGCGGATTCGGTCGAGACCGATAAGGCGACCCGAGCCATGGCCGCACTTCCGAGCCCGGCGGTGGTGCGCTACGCGCGCGAGGCAACACCGGTGGTCACCACGCCGGACACGCCCTATCAGTTCGGGGTCGCCAACGTGATCCGCTTCCGGGCAGAAGCGCCCCGCTTCATTGACGCTTTCGAGCAGAAGCTAGCTCCGGAGTATAGCTCCGAGAACGAGGACATCGCCATCATCGCCTGCGGGCCGATGGTTCCGGAGGCGATGCGGGCAGCGTATATCCTGAAAATGGAGCAGGGCATCGAAGCCCGCGTGCTGGACGTGCACACCGTCAAGCCACTGGATGAGGCCAGCATCGTCAAGGCCGCCGTGGAGACTAAGGCCGTCGTGACCGCCGAGGAGCACCAGGTGGGGGGCTTCGGCAATTTAGTCGCCAGTGCCATCGCCCGGGCCGATATCGGCAGGCCGATCACGCTGGCAATGGTTGGCGTGCAAGACAAGTTCGGCGATTCGGGAGAGCCGTGGGAGCTGGTGAAATCATTCGGCCTGACCGCAGAACACATCGCGACGGAATGTCTCGAACTGCTCAAATAGACTAGCTGCCGCCGGGCCAGGTCGGGGGAATGCGGATGGACCAACAAGGGCCGGAAGCCGAGAGACGATGCCCACAGTGCGGGAGGATCGTGAGCCGCGACGCAATCGTCTGCCCGCACTGTGTGGCTGTGCTGCCGAAGCCGCAGCGAGAGGCCACCGCCGAGGCGCCGACGCCTGAAGTGCCGGAGCCGACGGAGGCGGAATATCAGGCAACCGGCCCGACAGTGCCCCTGTCTTCCGTACTGGACGAGCCGGCGCCGCTTGAGCAGCCAGCGTCAGAGAAAGTGACCGCGGGGCAGCCAGTTACACCTCCGCCTCCGCCACCACCTCCACCAGCGCCGCCGGCTCCGCGGGACCAGCCCCCATACCAGCCGGTAGCGCCCATGCAGCAGTTCAACAACGCCGGCTTCTGGCCGCGAGTGGCGGCGCTGATTATTGACGGCTGCGTCCTAGCAATCCCCTCGGGGTTGCTGATAGCCGTAGTCTTCCTGGTGACCGGTATTGAGCTGGATTTCGAGTCAGATCAGTTCGGCGTCGCTCTCCAACTGGCGCAGTTGCCGGTGGCCCTGATTGAGGTCGCCTATTTCACGCTGATGAACGGGACGTATGGGGCGACGCTGGGTAAGATGGCGCTGGGGATGAAGATAGTGCGCACCGACGGCAGGCCGATCGGCTACGGTCTGGCGCTGGGGCGCATTGTCGTGAAGCTGATGCTGCAGAACTGCACCTGCAGCCTGTTCTTTCTATCGGTGGCGATCAATAGCGAGTACCGCGGTTGGCACGACCAAATCGTGGGCACGCGCGTGATCTATGTGAGATAGCAGCGGCCACCCACCGTTCAGCTCTGCTCGCGAGGCAGGTTGCGGTAGCTGGGCGGCAATTCGTCGGTTTTCTCCGCCTTTTCCACCTTACCACCCACGGCCTGAAACTCCTTGAGCAGTTGACCGCCGCGGCCGGAGGTCCAGAAGTCCGGCCGCCGGAAGCCGCCCGAATAAGTGTCAACATCCAGCAGCACCCTCGTAAATCCCGCCCGTCCGACCTCCGGTAGCAACAGCCCGCGCAAGTAGCTCGGCGGCCACGGGATCTTGGTGTCCAGAGCCATCAGCCGGTCGCCTAGCTGGTTATGGTAATGCTCGTAGGTGGCCGGGTTCCAGGTCAAGAGCAGCGTATCGGCGCGGCGGTTGACCTGGGCCGGACCATAGTGGAAGGTCTCGGTCCCCAGGCCATGGCCGGGCGCAGTGTAAGGCTCGTAAGTGACCTCCAGCGGTATCTGCTCTGCGGAGGGCATCTTGATGCCGGCCAGGTGAATGGTCGTCTCGTTTTGGTCATAGCTGCGGCTGACAATCCGACCCCCGTAGTCGCGGTAAGGGCCCTCCACGGCAACACTGCGGCGGCCCGGCACAGCCAGATAGAGGTCGAGAGTTGGCGGATCCTCGCTCTCCTGAGCCGTCACCTCGTAGATGCGCTTGCCCAGAGAACCGTAGATGCGCAGGTCCAGGCGGTTCTCGCCGACGGGTATATTGGCCGCCGCAAATACCCGCCAGTCCTGGGCAATCCGCGGTGCCAGGCTGATGCGGTTGTTGACGGCATCAACCTGGGGGCGCAAGAACGCGTGGACCACGGCGTGAGCGTTGATACCACCCTCCCAGGGACGACAACGGTGCTGGCCCCAGATGTCCTCGGCCGGGCGGTCCTCCGGGGTATTCATCTCGGCATAGCCGCCCGCGGCCTCGGCAATATCCAGTACCTGCTGCACCCAGTGCTCGGCCAACGGGTGCCCGATCTCGGTCAGGTTATACAGCACAAAGCCGGGCACCATGGTGGTGTAGTAGCCGAAATCGGGCGTGACCCGCACGCCGCCGCCCTCTTTCCACAAGTACTTCAGCGAATTAGTTACGTTCGAGCGCTGTTGGGCATCGGGTTGCGCATAGCCGATCCAGATCGGCCGCAGGTTGATAGTGGCGAAGGGGTAGCGGTGGCGCTCTTGGGTGAAGTCAGACATCGCCGGCGCGTAATAGCCACGGTCGCCCATCCAGTAGTACTTCTCCGTGGCGCGGCGAATCCGGCGAGCGATGTCTGTGAACTCGTCCACCTCCTCGGAGCGGTCGAGGTCGCGCGCCATTTGGGCCATGGCCTCGGCGGCGGCGACGAATTCAAAGGCCGAGTCAGCCGACTGGCACTCAAGCTGGACATAATCATGCACATCCCGACCCTGTCTGAAGGCTTCATAGCCGGGGAAGCGATAGGTCTCATCCCCGTGGAAAGGGAGGGTGCCGCGCTCGCTGATCTGCTGGCCGAAGATGCAGCGCTTGAGGTAATTCCAGTGCCTGTCAATCAGCTCCGCATCGGCGGTGTGGAGATAGTACCAGTAGTGCTGCAGGACGATGTAGCTGGGCACCTCGGCGCGTTCGACGGGATAGCGCGACCAGTCGGGGTCTTCGAGGTCGCGGGGTTCTCCGAGGTCGAGCGGCAGGTTGAGCCGGATTTCGCCGGCTTTGGCATTGCCCATGTACTGGTATCGGAGGTACTTCTTGACCTCATCATAGTAACCGGCCTGGAGGCAGAAGCGGACCGGCCCGACGCTGTCCCGGATCCACGTGTAAGTGTATTTGTCCATCGGGGCGAAGCCGCCAGTGGCCGCCTGCTGGACTTTGATAATGTGCTTCTGGATCTCGATGAAATCGTTGAGGCGGCGGTCCGGTGTGCCAATGACCAGGCCCTGCTTGTGCCAGGCGCTGTTGTACTCGTAAGCCTCCACCAAACTTTCGAGGCCGGGGTCCGCGATGGCCGAGGCCGACTGCTCAGGACGGGTCTCCTGGTCATTTTTCTCCAGCACCAGATAGAAGAGCTTGCCGGCGCTCTGGCCCTTGTCAATAGTGCCGATCGGACAGACCAGATGAGCCAGGCCGTCAACGCCGGTCAGCAGTTGCAGACCCTCGATGCCCTCGGGCAGGTTGACCTCGTAGCCTTTGGCTTTGGCGAAGGCCCGGCCGAGGACACTAAGAGTCAGCCGCGAGCCGGCCCGGGTGCAGATAAGCCGACCGCCGGCGGCTGCCTCGACCGGATTGTTGATGGCCAGGATCAGCTCGACATTCTGCAACGGTTCCTGTCCAAGGTTTTGGGCGATAAGCAGCCTGTGCCAGTAATTATGCCGGGGCGCGACCCAGTCGTAGATATGCAGGCCCATGCGGCCATTGCGTCGCACCGTATGCACTACACCAGCCTGGCGCACCCATTCGACCATCTGCTGGGGGAGGTTTTCGTCTGCGCCGGCCACCCTCACCGCCGGAATGATCGCGCCATAGAAGCCGCCGGACTTCTGGTAGCCAGGACCGACAGTGTTGCTCAGGGTGCCAAGCGGAACCATCAGACCATTGATGGCGAAGATCTCCCCATTGCCCAGCGGATAGGCCGCCAGGTCGGCATAGGAAGGCAGCTCCGAGGCCTCCAGGTCTATAGTCGTGCGCCAGCCGTCGGCCACATCGGTAATCCAGGTGTAATCGCTCTGCAACCCGCCCAGGGTGTAGAAATCGCTCTGGCGGTTGTAACGCACCATGCCACGTCGGCCACAGCCGCTGAGGCCGAGTAACAGCACCAACAAGGAGATGACCAATATGCGCTTTGTCATGCTTTTCACCACGTCGCTGGCGACTGCCAGGGTGTAGGGGCGCAATTAGACATTTCTTGAATTGTTGGGAAGGAGTTACATTTGGCGAACTGAGGCGACGGCCGACGCCGGGACTGCACTTGGTGCAATCCGGCGCCTCTTGGCTCCCGTCCCCCCAAAAAACCCGGAGGACAGGGGACCCATGCTGCGCACGGGTGCCCTGCCTGTCCATGCCGTTGCCAGAAGTCGCGACAGGCAGGGATGCCTGTCGTCCAGGAATGTGTTGTTTGTACGGGCCTGATAGGAGACCATCGCCGCCTGCGATTCCTTCCTAGTTAGTAGAGACATGTCTCATTGCACCCAATTAACAGCGGCCTTCAGGGCGTGATAATGATAAATCACGCCCCTACAACGGCTAGGTGAGGAATGCGTGTAATAATAAGCGCTAAACGTCCAGCCTAAGTTTCCGAATTCCCTATCCTGCGGTGGCAGCGGTCTTGTTGCGGTCAATGATGACTATGGCGTTGGAGACCGATCGCGGCACTCCGTCACTGGGCTGGTTCACGTGCTTTCCGGCAATGACCAGAGTACTGGAGCCGCCGCCGTCGAGGTTCATCGCCTCGACCACGCCCAGCTTGCTCATGACCCTGGCCAGCTCGCCGAGGGTCATGCCCTTGTTGACATTGTCAACCACGAGCAGAATCAGCCGCCCCTGCTGATCAATCCCGGCCGCTGTGCGCGGCCTGGTGCTGGCCCTGACATCGGCACGGAAGCGCTCGTCATAGTAAGGGATGGCGATCTCTCCGCCAGCAAGCAGTCGCGGCCCGCCGCCAACGGCATGGCACAGACCGGGCCAGCTTGGCTTGGTGTCCAGCAGCAAGGCTACCTGCTGCCCCAACTCCACCTGCAGCAGGGATTCGGCCCGCCGGTCCAGACCTGACAGCACAAAGCCGGCCTGAGGGATAGCGGCGGCCTCACCCCGGCTGAGAATTGCCTGGACGACGCCACCGCTGACCACCACTCGGGTCTTGCGCGGGTTGCCTAAGAGATGGTCGCCCCACCTCGGAGTGTAAAGCACCACGCCGTCTTCATCGGTGTGTCCGCGATTGATGCCCTCAAGCGGCAGCCTGCCCAAGCCCTCAAACTCCACCCAGCCGTCGAAAACAACATTGCGGATCTGGACCTCGCCGGCCTTGGTGAAGCCGAGCACCGCGCGCTGGTAAAGGGGGTTGGATATCCATTCCCCCTCAATCATCAGCATCCCCAGCGGCTGGCCGCGGGGCGCGAAAAAGCCGCCATTGACTGCCGCGTAGGCTGCATCGCGCAGCGCGATGCTCTTGACGGTGCGGCGATGGTGAATGGTCGTGGCGGCGAGGGCCGGACGGATCACGATGTCGGGGTCGGTCGGGTCCACAATCAGCAGCCAGGCCCGAACCGGCCCACGCGCGGTGCTGAAGTTGCAGGAGCGCCACTCGACACCGTCAATCTTCTCAGGAAGCGGCTGAGGCGCTGGCGGCTGCGGGGTGCGAGGCTGAACAATCGGCTCGGGGCGCAAGAAGTCTATGACGATACGCGCCGGCTCCCGCAGGGTAAAGAGCGCCGGCGAGTCGGCGCTGTGGTGATTGATGGTAATCTGCGACCAGCCGCAGTCGCGGTTCTCCGTCACTGTTGGCACCAGGGACTCACTAAACTGCAACTGCCTGAGCAAATCATTGCGGCCCTGCGGGTCCGGCAAGACCGGTATGCGCAGCACCAGGGCGTGGGAGGCCAATTGGGATTCGAAGGGGACCGGCGCGGAGAGGTCTATCACCACCCGCACCTTATCGTCATGGGAGCCCTGGCGGATATCGAGGAGATGGGTGCCCGGCAGCTCCAGCTCAAAACGGGCCTGGTCGAGCTTGCGGACCGCTGCTCCCAACGGCTCCAAAAGAACGTGCGCCGGGCAGTAGAACTCCTCCCCGATCAGTACCGCAGGGACCTCGAGCGCGACCGGTTGCCCGTCGCAGGAGCAGACCTCGGCCGCTTCGCGGAAGGTCCATTGGTGCCCATAGGCCTTGAGGGTGACCACCTGGCCGTCCACCTGGCGGGTATAGCCGAGATGAGCCTCGGCAAAGCTGTCGGCGATCAGCAGCCGGCCGTCACGGACGATCGCCGCACCATCCGGTACGGCGATTTCACCGGCCAGCAGCTCCACTTCCAGCGCGGCACCGTCGGCCCACAGCCAGCCGCAGTGGAGTAGCACTGCCAGCGCCGCAATCCACGTGTACGTTTTTCGACTCATAGTCGGTATCCTGTTCTGATGGAAGCTGCGAGAAATCGGCCAGTGTATCCTAGTACACGATGCCTCGGGCTGGAAGCTGAGAACTTAGGACGCCAGGCGTCCTGAGTTCTCACCTGCCCTGCGACAGGCGCAGGGCAGGCCGAGCTACGCGGTAGGGCCGACGCGGTGAATGCGCATCATGTTGGTGGTGCCGGGACGCCCCATCGGCGTGCCCGCGGTTATCACTACGGCGTCGCCGGCACTGACCAGCCCGAGACGCTGGACCTCGGCGACACAGCGGGGAATCACATCGTCGGTGGCTGCCGCGTGCTGGGTCAGCACCGGCGTAACGCCCCAGTAGAGGCTGCAGCGTCGGGCGGTAGCCTTGAGCGGGGTGACCGCGATAATCGGGACCATCGGTCGGGATTTGGAGGCCATCCGCGCCGTCGAACCCGATTCGGTGAAGGCCAGGATGGCACTGGCATGCACCTCTTCGGCGGTGCGGGCGGCGGCGCGACTGACGGCATCCGCGATCTCCAGCGACTCATCGGGTGAGGCCAGCGGGGTGCGTAGATGCGGCCGGGTGCTGAACTGCTCTTGCTCGGCCGAGGCGCAGATGCGTCTCATCATCTCGACGGTCTCCACGGGGTACTTGCCGATGGCGGTCTCGCCGGAGAGCATCACCGCATCAGTGCCATCGAATATGGCATTGGCGACATCAGAGGCCTCCGCGCGGGTGGGCCGGGGATTGTTGCGCATGGAATCGAGCATCTGGGTGGCAGTGATCACCGGCACGCGCATCTGGGCGCACAGTCTGATGATGCGCTTCTGCCATACCGGCACCTCTTCCGGCGGTAGCTCCACCCCCAGATCGCCACGGGCCACCATCACCGCATCAACAGAGGCCACAATCTCGTCGAGGTGGTTAAGCGCCTCAGGCTTCTCGAGCTTGGCGATGAGCGGGAGGCTGCGGCCACAGCTCTCACACGCCTCTTGCAAAGCCAGTATGTCTTCGGGCTTGCGCACAAACGAGAGCGCTACATAGTCAACTCCCTGCTCGAGAGCGAACTCCAGATCGCGCTTGTCCTTGGGCGTCAGCGCCGGAGCACTGACATCCGTGTCCGGCAGGTTGATGCCCTTGTGCTCCCCCAGAATACCGCCGACCAGCACCGTGGTAGTAACCGTGCCGCCGGAGACCGCCTCGACGCGCAACTGCAAGAGGCCGTCGTCAAGCAGGAGCGCGTCGCCGGATTTGACATCATCGGCCAGGCTCACATAATTGGTCCAGACGCGCTGCTGGTCGCCGAGCTCGTCACCGCCGGCGGATATCTGCAGGCTCTGGCCCGCCTTAAGCTCAACCGGCTTGCCGTCGCGGAGGCGCCCGGTGCGGATCTTGGGGCCCTGCAAGTCGGCGATGGCCGCGACATGCTGATTGGCCTGCTCCGATACCTCGCGCAGCATCTGCAGCATCCGGGCATGAGTTTCGTGGTCACCGTGGGAGAAATTGAGACGCGCCACATCCATGCCCGCCGCCAGCATCCGCCTGAGTACCGCGCGGTCGGCGGTGGCCGGGCCTAGCGTGCACACTATCTTGGTGGGGTTGGTTTTCGGAGTAAGTGCTGGCATTCTGGGCCTCTTTCTCGGTAACTACTCGCCTTATGGCTTAGTATTCTACTGCATTCTCTCCCTCCGTTGCCATTGACTCTCGTAGGGGCGTGATTCATCACGCTCGGCGCGCGCCTGCTGATCGGGCGCAATGAATTGCGCCCCTACACTGGCAGTTGCAACCACGGCGGTCAGCGCGTTTACAGCCCCGAATCCGTATGCTATAATCCCTCAAGGCCAAATCGTACTAGAGCCATGACACGCTGTCAACTGTGCGTTTGGGCGACACGACCTCAATGAGGTACAAGAGGAGGCAAGCCAGGTCATGAGCGAACAGCAAGCCGACCTGAAAAAGCTCTGGGAGCAAGTGATCGAGAAGGTCAAAGAGGGCGACATCAACCTCAGCCTGTGGGAGGCCCTGGAAGCCGGAGTACCCCTGGTCATTGAAGAGGATACACTGGTCATTGGCTTCACACCGGCTAATATGAAACACTCAGGATACCTGACCAATCCCGCCAATGCCGGCACCGTGCGGCGGGCGATAGAGGCCGTGGCCGGCCGGCGGCTGCAACTGCAACCGATCGAGGGCGCTACCATCGAATCATGGGAGGGCTTCAAGCAGCGCAGCGCGGCGGCCGCGGGCCAAACGGAACGGACCGCGCAAGTGTCAATCCGCCACAAAGGCGCCGCGGCCCGCTGGCAGGAGCTCAGCCAGGAGATCCGCCAGCTTTACTACGATGTCGGCGGGCGCGAACAGCCGCTGAGCCACGCCCGCTTCCTGATCAAAGCCATCCCGCTAATCGCCAAGACCGAGGAGGAAGTGCGCGCCGAGGACCCGGAGGCCGAAGAGGTCCAGGAACGCGAACTCGACCGCATCTTCGATAGAATCGCGGCTCTGTGCAGCATCCCGGGCGGCCTGGTGGCCCTGGAATACCTGCGCTATAAGGGCTCGAGGAAGAAGGCCTAGCCGGTGCAGCGGGTGGTGGCGTTCGACCGTCAGATCGAGTACACGGGCCAGCAGTTGCGCTCGCGCTGGCTCCAGGAGACGTTCGACATCGGCGGTGATGCCATCGCCGCTTTCGCCGGGCCCTGCGAGGTACCGACCGCGGCGCTGGTTGACAACGAGGACCGACGCGCCGGTGCGACCATCAAAGCGGCCCTGATGCTGCACTTCATCATCGAGCATTTCGGCGACACTCTGGCCTGCGCCGTGCTGCGTCAGCGGCTGCTGATCGCTATCATCAAGGACCGGCTGCAGGCGACGGGCAAGCTGCCGGACCTAACCCGCAAGGGCGATGACATCTTCTGCGCGGATAAGAAGCTGTCGGTCTCGATCGCCACGAACTCGCCGGTCTCGACCCTGATCCACACCGGCGTCAATATTGATGCCGACGGCGCGCCGGTAGCGGCCTGTGGCTTGCAGGAGTTCGGGATAGACCACCTGCGCCTGGCTGAAGCTGTAGCCGCGGCCTATGTCGAGGAGATGGCCTCGGCGGACTTTGCGCGAACCAAGGTGCGTAGCGTGCCATGAACGGAAAGCTCGCTCCGATTGTCGAGGTGTTCCCCTCGTTTCAAGGCGAAGGGGTACTGGTGGGAACTCCGCAGGTGTTCGTGCGGTTCGCCGGCTGCAACCTCGACTGCCTCTACTGTGATACCGAATACGCGAAGGTGATCCCCGAATATTGTAAGGTTTACGATGCCGCAGGCCAGGTGCGGGAGATGCGTAACCCGCTCTCGGTTGATGAGCTAGTGGGGGCAATGGAAGAGGCCTCTCTGCTGAATTCGAATCTTGAATGGGTGGTGCTGACGGGCGGAGAACCGCTGCTCTATCCGGAGTATATTACACAACTGGCCCCCCGGCTTGCCGAGGCCGGCATGATGATATACCTTGAGACTGCCGGTCATCTGGGCGGCGCGCTTCTGCAAGTCATTAAGCATGTGAACTTTATCGCCGGCGACATCAAACTGCCCAGCACCACGGGAACGCCGGTGGACTATGAGGACATCTACAACTTCTGGTCCATAGCCGTAGGTACCGAGGCCTTCGCCAAGCTGGTGATCACAGACGCCGTCAAGCCTGGGGAGATCGCGGCACTGCTGGGCAATACCAACTGGTGGACGCTATGGCCGCTATCGGCGGTGCTGCAGCCGTGTACGCCCACGGCAAAGGCTGGAGCGCCCGCCTTCGAGCTGCTGTGGGCGTTGGCCCATGAGGCGGATCACTGGTTCGAGAGCGTGCGAGTAATCCCGCAATGCCAGCGGCTGCTGGGAGCGAAATAGCGGTGCGCGTCGGGCTGACCAGCACCATCCCCGTCGAGATCATCCTGGCCGCCGGCCACACGCCGGTGGACCTGAACAATGTCTTCGTCGTCAGTCCCCAGGCCGGCCGGCTCGTGCGCGATGCCGAAGCTGCCGGCTATCCGCGCAATGCCTGCTCCTGGGTCAAGGGCATCTACTCGACCATTCTGCAGCATGACATCAGTACCGTAGTCGTGGTGACCCAGGGCGATTGCAGCCAGATGCAGGCGATGATGGAAACGCTGGCCGACCACAAGGTTCGCTTGATACCGTTCGCCTATCCCTACGACCGCGACCGCACCCAGCTCAAGGCGCAAATGCTGCGCCTGATCGAAGCCCTGGGCGCCGACTGGGAGGCCGCAGTAGCGGTCCAGGAGCGGTTGCGACCGCTGCGGGCTAAGGTCGGGCGGCTGGATGAGCTGACCTGGCGGGAAGGCACCATCACCGGCTGGGAGAATCACCTCTACCAGGTAAGCTGCAGCGACTTCACCGGCGAGGTCGAGCGCTTTGAGGCGGAAGTGGATGGGCTGCTGCATGAGGCTTCTGAGCGGACGCCGCTTGAGTACCGGGCGCGTATCGGCTTCGTCGGAGTGCCGCCGATTTACTCCGACATCTATCACTACCTGGAGGAACTGGGCGTGCATGTAGCGTTCAATGAGGTGCAGCGCCAGTTTACCATGACGCCGGCGCTGGAATGCGACCTATTGACTCAGTATCAGCAATACACTTACCCTTACGATATCTTCGCGCGGTTGGAGGATATCACCCGCGAGACGGCGAATAGACAACTGGAAGGCATAATCCACTACGTGCAGTCCTTCTGCTTCCGGCAGATCTACGACCATATTCTGCGGGAGGCGTTGGACTGCCCGGTCTTGACGCTGGAGGGTGACAGGCCCGGCGGCCTGACCGGACGGGACAAGCTGCGGCTGGAGGCCTTCGCTGAGACCCTAGAGGCGCGGCGCTGGAGCCGAAGCTGAAGAGGCGCCGCATCAAGCCGTAGGACAGCGACAAGCGACCGGAGAGCAACTGGGAAAAGACACCAAGCCACAAGGTGAGTAGCTAGGTCTGCTGCGATCAAGTAAAGCAGAGGTGAACTGACATGAAAAGGGCGACACGCGGTGTGATGCTGGTAATCGCTATTACAGTCTGTGGCTGCCTGGCTTACGCCCAACCAGCGGCCCAGATGCAGGGCACCATTTACCTGAGAGACGGCCAGGTGATTAGCGGCAACATCCACAGCGCCGAGCTGGGCTTCCGCGATGGCACCGGCACCGGCGTCGGCACCCAACTGCCCGGTAACGGTGGCCTGGCAGTCAAGACGCCCGACGGCGTTGTGACGAATGTAGCCGCCGCCGATATCGCCGTGGTCGAGGCCAAATGGCAGCACGTCCCGGAGGCCCGCAGCAACCCGTGGCAAGTTGTGGAACTGAAGGTCACCAAGCGTGACGGCAGCGTCGTCACGGGGACGCCGGACTGGTTCATGCACGCCAGCTCCGTGGTCGTCGAGACCCAGCCGGGACAAGTCAAGCGGGTCCACGCCTTCCCGCTGGCGACCGAATTCTCGCCCGATGACCTGCTGGTCAAGATCGAACTGGGTGCCGCCGCGCCGGCCCCGTCACCGATCACCCCGGTCACCGAGACGCCCACAACCACGCCGCCTACGCCCACCACACCTGCGCCGGTCGTGACGATAACGCCGGGCCAGCCGGTCACCGAGACGCCGGTCACCACGGTCAAGCCGGAACCCATAGCTCCCGCCCCCGAGGTCGCTGGGGTGCATGTGCTGCCCTCACAGGACGTGGTGATCACGCTGCGCTGCCCCAATTGCGGAGAGGCGATCACCCTGCTGATAAGGGTCTCGGCGCTGCAAGGCGTGACCACCGGAGCCAGCGGCGTATCGGTGCACCCGGTCGTGCCGGCGACGGACTAAGGACGGACAGGATATGCAAGCTCGCGACCTGCAGTGCAGCAGCGGCTGAGGTCGCCCGGAGGTTTGCTCAGCGAAGGCCTGTGGAGGGCGGTTTCACTGCCACGGGCCTTCTGAGTCTCTCGTGGATCGCGTGGCGACGGCTGGGCCGGATTCTCGGCCTTCGACAAGCTCAGGCCTCGTATGCGGCCCCTCCGAAAGGCCTAAGGACAACGGCTGGGCCGGATTCGCTGCCCTGCGACGTTGCTCAGGGCGGTGAGCTTGCCGAACCGCGCTCAGCCGGCCCCTGCATTACGACTAAGGATGTTACACGGTCTCGATGCGACCCGGGTGGCTCAAGATTCGCCTAACTACAATTGGAAGCCTGACCTACCTGCGCAATGGACAAACAGCCGACATTTGAAACCAAACGTCTGATTCTGCGGCCATTCACTATGGCTGATGCCGCGGACGTGCAGCGGCTAGCCGGCGACCGCGCCATCGCCGCTACCACTGGAGGCAACATACCTCATCCCTACGAAGATGGAATGGCGGAAGAATGGATCGCCAGCCACCCGAAGCTATACGAAGAAGGCAAAGCTGTCAATTTCGCGGTGGTGCTGCGTGCCGATAGCTTGTTGATCGGCGCAACCGCCCTGACCATCGGTGAGACCACTCGCCGCGCGGAGCTGGGTTACTGGATCGGCAAGCCCTACTGGGGCCGAGGCTATTGCACCGAAGCCGCCCAGACTATGGTAGAATATGGGTTCGAGGTGCTGAGGCTGAACCGGATTCACGCCTGCCATTTCGGGAGCAATCCCGCCTCGGGCCGCGTGATGCAGAAGCTCGGGATGAGCTACGAAGGCTGTCGCCGGCAGCACTTCTGCAAGTGGGGTAGGTTCGAGGACTGCGTGGACTACGCTATCCTCAAATCGGAGTACGAAACCCAAAAGGAGTAGCACCATGACGCCACAGGAGCAACTGGCATTGCTGAGCGGTGATGCCATCGTGGTCGAGACCGAGGGCGAGCTTCTGGAGAAGCTGGAAGCGGGCCGGCCGCTGCGGGTCAAGTACGGCGCCGATCCCAGCGCGCCCGATCTGCACCTGGGCCACAGTGTGCCGATCCGCAAGCTGCGGCGCTTCCAGGAGCTCGGCCACCAGATTATCTTCATCATCGGCGATTTCACCGCTCGCATCGGCGACCCCTCGGGTCGCACTAAGACCCGCCCGATGCTCACGCCCGAGGAGATAGAAAAAAACGCCAAGACCTACGCCGAGCAGGTGGATCGCATCCTCGACATAGATAAATGCGAGATCGTCTATAACAGCGAATGGCTGGCGCCGCTGGGCTCGGGCGGGCTATTCGAGCTGGCCTCCCACTACACCGTTGCCCGCATGCTGGAACGTGATGACTTCGCCAAGCGGCTGGCAAATGAGACCCCCATCTCCCTAGTCGAGCTGCTGTACCCGCTGATCCAGGCCTACGACTCGGTGGCGATCAAGGCCGACGTGGAGATCGGCGGCAGCGACCAGACCTTCAACTTCCTGATGGCCCGCGACATCATGCGCGCCTACGACCTGCCCCCGCAGGTGGTCATGACCTGGGATTTGCTGGTCGGCACTGACGGGCATGAGAAGATGAGTAAGTCGCTGGGTAACTATATCGGCATCGCCGAGCCGGCACAGGAGATGTACGGGAAGCTGATGTCAATTCCCGATGAGGCCATGGGACAATACTACCGGCTGCTTCTGGATAAGACCACGGAAGAGGAAGCGGAACTGACGGCCGAGATCGCCGCCGGTAAACTGCACCCGAAGGCGGCCAAGAGCGCTATGGCCAAGGCAGTAGTGGCCTGTTACCACAATGCGGCGGTGGCCGAACAAGCCGCGGCCGAGTTCGAGCGCATCTTCGCCGAGGGCAAACTGCCCAGTGACATCGCCGAGGCGGCCCTGCCACCTGATAAGCTCGACGGTGAGGGCAAGATCTGGATCGTGGACTTGATAGTAGCCGCCGGCTTCGCCTCCAGCAACGGCGAGGCCCGGCGCTTCGTGCGCCAGGGCGCAGTCCACCTTGATGATGAGCCGATCTCCGACGAGACCTTGGCAGTGCAGGTGCTTGGTGGGGAAGTGTTGAAGGTTGGGAAAAGAAGGGTAGCCAAGCTGGTTGTAGGCTAGCGAGCAGCCGGATACTACGCGCGGTCAACGGCGACCCTAAGGAGGGACATGATGAGTGACAATGATGGTGGGCGAGATCTGCTCGGCGTGGTGGGTGCTGCGCTGCTCGGTGCGGTGATTGGCGCCGGAGTGGCCCTGCTGATGGCACCCAAGCCGGGCGCGGAACTGCGCGAGGACCTCAAGTCATCGGCGCAAGCAGCCGTCGAGAAGCTCCAGCAGGTGGCGGAACAGGTTGGGGACCAAGTCAAAGCCGCTACCGCCCAAATGGCTGAGCGGCAAGGCCCGGAAGGCGAACCGCAAGAAGCCCCAGCCGAGCCGGAAGCCGAATGATCAATCATCGTACAACGCCCCCGGCACGCGGACCTCACCCGCTAGTCCGGTGCCGAGCTGTCGCCTGAAGTCCTGATGGCCTGCAACTCCTCGCGCAACGTCTCGATCTGGCGCTCGAGCTCGTGGATGCGCTTCACCAGCACGCCGATCTCAGGGTCAACTAGCGTTCGCTGGCCGTACAACTCCCGCGCGCGTTTGCCGATTTCGGCGTATTGCCGCTGAATCTCTTCCTCCAATTGCCCGATCTGGTGGTGCTTGCCTAGCTGCTTGGCCTCGCGGTCAACACTCGCCGCGGCGTCATCAAGCGCCTTCTTCGCCTTATCCCAGAAGCTCATCCGGCCTTGCCTCCGGTGGAATCTTTCTTCTGACTAGCGCACCTTACCTGCTTTGACTATGCTTTCGGCGGCAGATTGCTGCTAGATGGAGACAATTGCGGCGCGCTGGAAGCTGAGAACGGAGGAACCTGAGTCCCTCCGTTCTCGCTGCCGCTAGGCGCTTGGGGATGGTGGGGCCAGAGGGTTACCAGTAGCCACCATAGGACTTCTCGGCATAGCGTCCACCACGGTGATAAGGCGGCCCGACATTGTCAACTACCCACTGATCGTGCCGGCCGTCACCATAGCCGTGGTCGTAGCCGCGTGCGTAGCCCTCACGGCGCCCCTCACTCTTGCCATAGCCGTACCCGTCGTTCCAGCCGTCGGAGTAGCCGCGGTCGTAGGTCTGCCGGGGCGTCTCCCAGGACCCACGTGGCGAATACCGCGAGGGCGGATCGTAGCGGGGATGAGCCGGCGGGCTGTAGCTCCGGTGATACGAGCGGCAGTCATCGTCGCTGTCAAGTGCGCTGTAAACCAGCGCGCCGACTGCCAGCCCGGTGAGGATCTTAGCGGTCTTCCCGCTCGCCTGTGCCGGAGCCACCAGCACACCGTTGGCAAGCACCATCAACACCAGCAGCCCAATCCATGGCAAGTACCCACTTCTGGTCAACATCGTCAGCACCTCCTTTGCGTTTCTGCGGCATTGTAGTATTCTAAGGCGCGCCCGTTCGCCGGTACCGCTGAGGCCTCGGTCAGTCCCACGGGTGCTTGTATCTGATGATGCTGGGACCAAGATTGCGTGTAGCCGATAGCGCGCGGTAGTGCGGCTGCTCCTTGTAGTAGTACTGCCCCGGCATCGGATAGGGAGAATAGACCGTGCGATCATCAATCCCTTGGCGGCGACCGGGGAGATTGCTATGGCAGTACGGGCAAGAGTGCTCTCCGGGATAGTAGTACGCGCCACAATGGGGGCATATCAGCGGGTAGCTATATCGCTCCTCGAAAAGCGGCATGGTGGTGTCGGGCGAGGGGCGATAGTAGTAGCCCGACTGGGGCCGGGTGCGCACCTCCACCTTCCCCTCGAAATAGCCGCGATACCACATGCGAGTGCCATCAGCCCACCCGCAACTGCTCAGTAAGCCGATGAGTAAGACTGGCATCAATCCGGATAGTGCGTGCCTGGTGTGCATCTGACTCTCTCCCCTTTGTGTTTTCGCCTGGGGCCTCAGGAGCGTTTTGTGGATTTGATCAGGCCCCGTGTCGTTTCTACTAGGTGCGGTCATACTGCATTATATAGTTGCTATCTACTACTGTCAATAGTATTTTATCCAATCTGGCAAGAAATCAACCCCTTTTTTTCGCGGAAACAACTATTGACTGCATCTGAACTGTTGGTACAACCCACCTAACGACCTGCGGGCACATGCCATGTGCCCCCACCTAAGTGGGCACAATCAATTGCGCCCCTACAACGGCCACGCGCAGGATGTCCGACCCATGAGAATGTTTTGGCGATGGCTGTCGTCCTCGTAGCACCTATGCACGGTATGCGGTCAAGTCCGGGGAACACAAGAAAAGGCGGGTGACAGAGGTCACCCGCCTGATTATTGCCTGGCTGCCGGGGCAGGATTCGAACCTGCGATCTACTGATCCAGAGTCAGCCGTCTTACCCCTAGACTACCCGGCAAGCCTGATTGTGAGTATAATAGTAGCCCAATAGGCCCCGCAAGTCAACCGCTCTGCAGCTAGGGGGTGCGAGCACCAATTGTCGGCAGCATAGGAGCCTCCTGAAAAGCCTGGAGGACAGGTGACCCATGCTGTGCACGGGTGCCCTGCCTGTCCGAAGCCGTCCTTGGCTCTCCAAGCCCCGACAGGCAAGGATGCCTGTCGCCCAGGAAGGCGTTGTTTCGTAGGGGCGCAATTCATTGCGCCCACGCGACAGCACGCAGCAGGGCGTGATGAATCACGCCCCTACCAACGGCTATCCGGCGCCTTTGCGGACCGAGCGAGGACCTGCGAGTGCACCCTCCCATGCCGGCAACAGCGAAGCCTCGCCACCGCCCAATGAGCGGCCTGCGGCAAAGAAAGAAGGAGAATCATGCTCAAGAGCCTACACATCGGTGTCAGCACCATCGGCCAAGAAGTCATCAAGGCGTGCCTGTCACGCCATACCGCCACACCCGCCGGGGCTGTGGACATCAATCCCGATATCGCCGGCAAGCCGCTGGGCGAGCTGGTGCCCGGAGTGCCGGAAGAGGCTGTAATCTATGGGGCGCTGGACCAGGCGCTGGAGGCCGGCGACTGGGATGTGGCAGTCCTGTGTACCGCCTCCTCCCTGCTCGCGGTTCGCAGCGACCTGGAAAAGCTCATCGCCCACGGCCTGGACGTGGTCTCGACCGCTGAAGAATTGGCCTATCCCGAACTGCAGCACCCCGCAGCCTACGCGGAGCTGAATGCGGCCGCGTGTGAGGCCGGCGTCACCGTCGTCGGCACCGGCGTGAACCCCGGCTTCGTCCTGGACCTGCTGCCCGTGCTGATGACACGCCCATGCGTGGAGGTCAAGCACGTGCGCTGTGCCCGCATCGTCAATACCCTGCGGCGGCGCAAACAGTTGCAGCTCAAGCTCGGCGCCGGCCTCGAGGTGGAAGAATTCGCGGCGCGGAAAGCCGAGGGCAAGATCGGTCACGTCGGGCTGCTCGAATCCGCCGCCTTGATCGCGCGCGGACTCGGCTGGCCGATTGCTACCGAAAAGATCGAGCACAGCCTGAAGCCGGTCGTGGCAGAAGCGCCGGTCGCCTCGGAGTACGTCAGCGTCGCGCCGGGACAAGTGCTGGGAGCGGAGGAGAAGATCAAGCTCTGCCCCACTCCGGATACCTCGGTCGAACTACATCTGCGAATGAGGCTGGGTGAGCCGCAGGAGTACGACGAAGTGCGCATCGAGGGAGTGCCGCCGCTGCTGGTGCGCATCGAGGGCGGGATCCACGGCGACAGCGCCACTGCCGGCTGTACCGCCAATATCATCGCCCCGACCAAGAAAGCGCCCGCGGGCCTGCTGACGGTGCTGGACCTGCCGGTCGCGTAGGTGACACCAAAGGCAATGGCGGCCTCACCCCTGCCCTTCTCCTGAGTGCGGCAGAGGGGACAACGGCAAAACGGCAACGGCTGTCGGGCTGGAAAGCCCGACCCACGGCAATATCTTTGGGAGGCTTGACCCACGCGCAAATGATTGCGTCTTATGTGGGCGCATGCCATGCGCCCCTACAAGGGTTTCCAGGGACTGCGGGATTGGCTGCGTGGGTATTCAGGCGTCAGGGGCCGACTTGCGGCTGCCGGGCTTGGCGGTCCAGGCGGCGTTGCTGTACTTCTCGGCCATTAGCTCGCGGGCGGCCCGGTCTTCGGCTGCGGAGACTTGGTCCGGCTGCAGCTCAATCGCCAGCGTCTCAGCGAAGCCGGCCGCCAGGGCCTGCGCGGTCTCCTCAAAGCTCGGCGTGCGGCCGAGAATGTCGGCGATCCCGCAGGCCAGCTCGTCTAGCTGCGGCCCGCCGGCCTCCGCCTCGGTGCTGGAAGCGCCCGGCATCACCGCCAGGTGCTCACGCGCATCAATGCTGAGCGGGATCGAGCCGTGCTGAAGCAGCGCTCCGGCGCGACGGGTCTGGGCACTGCCGACGATCTTGCGACTGCCGACCACCATGTCAACTTTGGCAGGCTGGGCGAAGCAGACGGTCGGGAGGTTGTGCTTGGTCTGGTGTTTGGCGTGGCCGGAGCGTTCCGCCAGCTCGGCAGCGACGCCCAGGAGCTGCAGCCCGGCCTCGATGGCGCGCGAGATGGTGCGGTAGGAGCCCATCAGACTGCCGCCGGCGGCAAGGTCGCGATGGCGCACCGCTACCGAGTAAGTAACCTCGTCTTTGTGCAAGATGGCACGCCCGCCGGTCGGCCTGCGCACCAAGCCAAAACCGCGCCTGGCAATTTCGGCGCGGTCTATAGCCTCATCGAGCTGCTGGAAATAGCCGAGCGATACCGCTGGCGGCTGCCATGCATAGATGCGGAGCACCGGCCTGCCGCCGGCAATTGCGCCGTCGAGCAAGGCCTCGTCAAGAGCCATGTTGTAGGCGCCCTCGGCAGGGCCGGTAATCAACAGACGCCATGCGGGACGTGGGTCGAGCGGCCGGTCGCGGTGGCAGTCGGCCTCCCGGCTTGCTGCATCGGCGGGAAGGGGAGTCATTCGTCGTCGCTAAAGAGGTCCTCTTCTTCCTCTTCCTGGTCTTCTTCGTCGGTCTCCTCCACCAGCGACGTGTACTGATCATTGCTGAGCAGCTCGTCAAGGTCCTGGGGACTGTTGACCGTCACGGCAATCAGCCAACCGGCCTGGTAAGGGTCCTCGTTGAGCAGCTCGGGCGCGTTTATGACCTCCTCGTTGACGCGAACAACTTCACCGCTGAGGGGAGCGACTATGTCCTCGACGGCCTTGGCGGATTCGACAGTGCCAAGCGCGTCGTCGGCAGTGATGGCCGCACCGACATCAGGCAACTCCACGAAGATAATGTCACCCAGTTCGTTGACGGCGAAATCGGTAAGTCCGATGCGTACTTCGTCACCTTCCGGCTTGGCCCAGGTGTGGGCTTCAGAGAAGCGATACTCGTCGAGAGCCATGTTTGGGGACCTCCTTGACTTTGAAACATCCAAACCAATGTGTTTGTCGGGATCGACTTAAGAGCTAAGTTCAGGGCGCGGGCCGGGCCTCGTTTTCGTCGGGAAGGTTCTCGAACAATGCCTGCAGGTCCCAGCCCTGCCGCCGCCTGCGGCACCACATCACGCCGAAGACTAGCGAGCCCGCCAGCATGATCAGCACCCACCATACCGTCGGCCGCCACACCAAGTCGGTCAAGCTCCAGTCACTCGCCGACAGGTCCACCCAGATTTGGGTCAGAAGTAGCGGGGTGATGGTCAGGATGCACAGCAGCCCGAGCATAATCTGCGCCCAGCGAGCCCTGATGAACGAGCTGGCCAGGTAGAGCTTCGGCGCACGGCGCGGAAATGATAGCACACTCACCCCGGCAAGACAATAGGTGGTCAGAAGCGCGACATTGACGATGTCAACCGCGCTGCCAAATCGCTGCGGCCCATACACGCACAACAGCACCACGGCACTGCTGACCAGGGCGCTGATGGTCAGGGCGTAGTGGGGGGTACTGAAACGGCGGTTGACCGCGGCCAGAGCCGGCGGGAAAATCCCGTCTTGTGCCCAGGAGAAGAACAGCCTGGATACCGCGAGTAGCATCGGCGGGATGTCATTGGCCAAGGCCAACGCGGCCGCCAGCGCAACTACCACGGTCAGCGCCGGAGGCATCAGAATGCCTACGACATGCGGGGCCGAAAGCGTATCCTGCCACTGGGGGGTGTGGAGCAAATGATATATGAACTTCCAGGGGACCGCCTTGTAGAGGCTGAAGGAAAAGACCATATAGTAGCCGGATATTACTATCAGGGACCAGACAAAGGCCTTCGGCAAGGTCCTCCCGGGATCTTTGGCCTCGCCGCCAGCCTGCGAAATGGTGGCAAAGCCGATGTAAGCGAAGAATAGGAAGGCGGTTGCATGGATCAAGCCGGAGATGCCGGCCGGGGCCACGGCGGTTCCGGCAATCGCCGCCTCAACGTCGGTGCCATAGCGGGCTTGCCAGGCAGTGGCGAACGTTTCATGGCTACCAGTCAAGGCGTACACGACCAGCACTGCTCCGCCGGCCAGCATCAGCACCATCAGGACGATCACTACCGCGCCGTAAGTGCGGACCCCAAGGATGTTGATGAGCCAGAAGAGCCAGACCATAGCCAGCCCGATAATCAGCACGCCGGTGTTGCCGCGCAGGAACTCGGCGGCGCCGGCAGCGCCCAGGTACTCAGCCGCGGCCTGTAGGAGTGTCACCGACATGACACCGATTAGCCCGCAGGCCGCCGACAGCCCGAACCACTTCGAGAAACCCGCCAGGAAGCCAACGAAGGGGTGTAAAGCCCGGGATATGTAGGTGTAATCGCCCCCGGCCCGTGGCATCGCTGTGGCTAGGATAGCATAGCACAACGCCGTCACGAAGGCCGGCACCGCGCCCAGGGCGAAGGCCAGAGGCACCAGGCCGCCGATGCCCGGTGTCATCGTCTGCACTTGTACGGAGAGCACGTTGATGCCTCCGCCGATGACGGTGCAGACGGCGGTCGCTACCAGCGCCGTGACACCCAGGCCGCGCACTAAAGAGCTGCCCGATTGCCGCACGCCCGCATCGCCCTGTGGGCCTGCCACAAGTAACCTCCTCCGTAAGGAAAGCCAATGATGCCGTCTGGGACCCGGCCCAATATTAGGCAAAGACCCGCGCCGTGTCAAGCGCGAAAGGAACTGCGCCGCCGGGGGCAGATTCGCCTGCGCCGCTGCCGCGAGTGATGCAGGTATCGTCGCCGCGCTGGGTGAATGGTACCCCCAGTGAGTTGCCGGAGATGATTGATATGGCGATCGGTATAATCGGAGGCACCGGGCTTCAGGAATTCGCGGCAGCCGAAACCGAGACCGAACTAGTGGGGATGAGGCACGATACCGCCTACGGCGCGGCTGAGTTGTGGCGCGGGGAGGGTGAGGGCCATGAGCTTTATTTCCTGCCGCGCCACGGTGCCGGCTATGCCCTACCCCCGCACCAGGTCAACTACCGCGCTAACATCATGGCGCTTCATGAACTCGGCTGCAGCCATATCATCGCGACCAACGCCGTGGGCAGCCTGCGCCTGGAGATACCGCCCGGCGAACTGGTCATACCCCACGACTACCTGGACTTCACCAAGCAGCGCGCGGCAACTTTCTTCGACCGGCGCGGGGAGGGCGTAGTCCATACCGATCAGACGACACCGTACTGCCCGGAGCTGCGCGAGGCTTTGATCGCCGCCGGCGCGGATATGCCGGTGACGGTGCACACCCAGGGCGTCTATGTCTGCACCGAGGGACCGCGGTTCGAAACCCCCGCCGAAATCGCCATGTTCGCGCAGTGGGGCGGCGCTGTCGTCGGTATGACCAGCGTGCCGGAAGTGGTGCTGGCGAATGAGCTGGGGATCTGCTATGCCAGCATCTGCATCATCACCAACTACGCCGCCGGTATCACCGGTCAGCCGCTGACCGAAGCCGAAGTAGTCGAGATGATGACCCAGCGCACAGATACGGTCACAGCGCTGATCGTCGCGGTGCTGGGGCGGATACCGGCGTGATGGGCTGCAATGGCTCAAGGAGAAAAGGATGAAAGCGAACTTGGGCGGGCAGCCCGAGCTGCGCGAGGGTGTAGGAGTGCCGCCCTATGCAGGCTATATCCTCGACCTTGACGGCACGGTGTACCTGGGCGAGGCCCTGATCCCCGGTGCCGATGCGACAATCGCGGCCCTGCGCGAGCGTGGCGCAGAGGTCATATTCGTGTCGAATAAGCCGATTGCCACGCGGCGGGATTACGCCGAGAAGCTGACCAGACTCGGCATCCCTACTGAAGTTGACCAGGTGCTGACCAGTCCGCTGGCCCTGGCTGATTACATCGCCGCCCACCACCACGCGCCCCGCGTGCTGGTCATCGGCGAAGAGCCGGTCATAGCCGAACTGGTATCCGTCGGCTGCCAGCTAGTTGAGGAGGCGGCCAAGACCGACATTGTGGTCGCTTCGTGGGACCGGCAAGTCACCTACGACAAGCTGGAGGAGGCGTTTCAGGCGCTGCGGCAGGGCGCGAAGTTCTATGTGACCAACCCCGATGTCACTTGCCCGGTGGAGAGCGGCGCGGTCTCTGACGCCGGCGCGGTAGTGGCCTACCTGGAGGCCTGCAGTGGCCGCCAGCCGGACCATATCGCCGGCAAGCCGTATCCGGCTCTGGCTGAGGCGGCGATGCAGCGGATGGGCGTGACCCCGCAGCAGACTATCTTCACCGGCGACCGGCTGCAGACCGACCTGAGCTGCGGTAAGAACGCCGGCTGCGCCACGGCGATAGTGCTGAGCGGCGTAACCGATGAGGCCGACATCGCCGCGCTGCCCAAGGATATGCAGCCGGACTACGTGCTGCAGAGCGTGGTCGAGCTGCTCAGAGCTGGCTAAGATGGAAGCATGGAGGGACACTCCTCTTAGTGAGAATCACGAGCCCCTTTTCAGCCTGCAAGGCCCCGAGAACGAGGTCTTGAGACCGCTTCTAGTCGTCGGCCGGCACCCATTCCTTGCCGTCACGCTTGAACTCGCGGTTGTAGTGGTAATACTCCGTCAGGGCGGAATAGACGACCTGATAGTAGTCATCACCAGTGCGCTCGATATTGTCGCCCAAGCGCAACTGATAGGGCGGGGCTAGCCGTACCGGCTCGATTTCACCAGCCCGCTCGAGACCGCGCTTGGCCCCCTCGTAGATCATCTGGCGGGCATTGGCCGGGAGGTGCTCCATGGCGATGTCGGGGGCCAGAGCTTCCTTGACCGCCGCGACCTCCGTGTCCGGGCACAGCGCCTTGACCTCGCGCTCGACGGCCACATCGCCGCTGACGAAGACCGTCGGCACCCCGAAATAGCCGAAAAGCGTCATCGCCATGCCGACTTCGCCCAGCTCGATGTCGTTGACGTCCCAGTGGGTGTGCGGCAGGATGCCCTGCTTGGTGCCCTGCATCGGATGGCCGCCCAGATAGCAGCCGGCGTCAAAGCTATCGTCGAGGCGTGACAGCCAGAACTCGGCATGGCGCTGGTTGCCGTGGATTACCTGCACTGGTCCCTCCAGGTCCTCGAAAAGGATATTGTAGCCGCTGCCGTGGGAGTCGTTGATAAGGATTTCGGTGGCGCCGGCCTCCAGTAGGCCCTCGACGGCGGCCTTGACCTCGGCGGTCTGCAGCCGCATGATGCGGCGGCGATACCAGGCGTTCCACGCATTGTTGTCATCGCGGTTCTCGAAGTGCACCATACCGGCGGTGCCCTCCTGGTCGCACATGATATAGACCTTCATCTCACATTCTCCTTTCACGCAGTGACGGGCTCTGAAGTCAGGCTAGGCCACGCTAGTGGGGCAACCGTCTCGGGCGGGCGCACGCCGTGCGCCCCTACAGCGTGGCTGCAATTTCTTCTCGATGGCGGGAGAATCCTTGGAGGTTGGCATTATCAATTGTGGCCGAAGATGCTACAATACACACGAGAAGGACGGGTGCGGGTAGGAACTGTCGGTAGGACAGGAGGCTCTTGAAGAACATGGAGGACAGCCATCCTTGGCTGTCCAAGCCTCGACAGGCAGGATGCCTGTCGTCCAGGACGGCGCTATGTTCCAGGGACGCGATTCATTGCGTTGGCTCAGCGGCTGCCCAATCTCTCCCGGTACGATAGGCGTCTCGCCTGTCGGATCGGGCCCTTGCGAACAGCCAGCCTTTTGTGGCCTACCGACAATCTGCACATGCACCCAAGCAGGACCCTACAAGTGCAAAGGACTGTGCGTTACCTGGAGGTTGGCCTGATGCGGATTATGTCAATTTCAGCTCACCCCGATGATGCCGAACTGATGGTGGCAGGGACGCTGGCGAAGTACAAGGAGCAGGGCCACGAGGTGTTCATGTGCGTGTCATGCAACGGCAGCCAGGGCCATTTCGTGATCCCCTCGACACACCTGCAGTGCATCCGCCGGCGCGAGGCGCGGCAATCGGCGGCAGTCATCGGCGTGGAGTGCATTCTGCTGGACCTGCCTGACTCGGGGCCGTGGCATACCCAAGAGCAGCGGGCGATCTATGTGGAAGTGGTTCGCGAGGTCAAGCCCGATGTGATCCTCACTCATTACCCGCAGGACTACATGAGTGATCACGTGGGGGCTTCGCAGAACACGTGGGAGGCCTCTTTCTGGGCGGCAGTGCCGCTGTATCTGACCGGCGGCTGGAATACGGCGCACAATTTGATGCCGACGGTGTATTACTGGGAGCCGCTGGGAGGGCACAACTTTCAGCCTTACTACTATGTTGACATCAGCGACCAGTGGGAGAAGAAGCGTGATATGCTGCTGTGCCACCAGAGCCAGTACACCTGGCTGCGGGACCACGACGGGATTGACTACGTGGAGTACATGGCGGTGACGGCGCACTTCCGCGGCCTGCAGTGCGGCGTGCAATACGCCGAGGCGTTCCGGCCCGTACACGCCTGGGGCCGCACCCAGGCCGGGCGCGCTCTGCCAGAATAGCTGGGAAAAGAGAACCCGGCGCGGCTGGGTGCGAAGGTGTCAGTGCCCCTGACGGGGAACAGCAGGGCAATGACTGCATGACGTCGGTAAGGCTCGGCGAACTAAAGGAAGGGCGGTCACAAATGATACGCAAGGAAGTGCTTGTCACACTGGGTGGTATCGCTGTATTGGCGGGTGTGGTGGCGCTTATGAGCGGATGTCACGGCTCGGGGACTGTCTGGCTTGGTGTGGACCGGGGCACCGGAGTGCTGGGAATCTGGTGGTACTCGGGTGGTGTGACCGAGGACGGTGATGAGTACACCTTGGCAGACCTGCCGTACTTGCAGTACACCAAGCTGGTGTTCGCTGCCGACGGCAGCTACACGGTATTCTACAAGTACTGCGGCGGCCAGGAAATGACCGATGAGGGCACGTGGACATACAACGAGACGACCGGACAGTACCTGACGACCGGCGGGATGTTGGGGAACCAGGAGGTATTCTTGAGGAATAATCGGATGGAAGCGAAGGATTTCACCGGAGAGTGGGATCTGTACTACGTCCGGGCGCAGACGACTAATCCATGCGATTGACCCGCTGAATCGCGATGCGCAAGCGTTTGTATCGCCAGAGGACCTGCGGCCACTCGCTGCAGGTCCTCCAGGTTTCGGTGACCGGATTGCTGCTCGGCAGAGCTATGGAGTACGTGGCTAGCCGAGGTTGTGCAACTGCTCGGCGGTGAGTTGATCGCGCGGCTCGTTGATACGCAGCGAGAGGATCACCGCGATGGCCGCCAGGACTATGGCTATCGCGAACACGACTTGGAAGCCCACAGCTTCGGCCAGCCAGCCAAATATGACCGGCACGATGCCTACCGGTACAACAAAAAGATGGGCAAACCCGACATAGGAGGGGCGTTGCTGCTGTGGCGCAATGTCCATCAGGTAGTTCATGAAGCCCGGCCAGGTATGGGCGATGTACACCCCACCGCCGGCAAAGCAAACAGAGAGAATCATGAGGCGGTACGAGACCGGATAACCGAACAGCTCAAGGCCGCCGGCCGGCGCAAAGACGGCCCCGAGTGTCGCCGCCAGTGCCATAATCAGCCCCGTAAATGCCGCAGTTATGAACACCCTGCGGTTACCCCAACGGTCAGAGGCGCGTCCCTGAAAGATACTTCCAGCCATCTGCGCGATGATCTGGACGGTCACAAAGGTGGCGGCGACGGTGTCGGGAAAGTGCCACCGCTGGACGGCCAGAGCCATGAAGAACGGCCCGATTGCGCCGACCGCAGTCAGCAGCAAGTACACCCTCATCATCCTGCGGAACTTGGGGTCCTCGCGCCAAAAGCGCAGCCCCCGCACCAGATTCTGGCGGACCGTGAGCCTATCGCCGGAGGGCTCGCTGTGCGGCTCGTGCGTCTGAGAATAGACCACCCAGGATCCCCCGAGTATCAGGGCAGTGGTCAGCAAGAGGATGCCATAATTGACCGGGAATGGGGCCGGGGAGTTGTCGCCCAGCAGGTAGTGGATCAGCGGCACCGCCACCGTCAGCACCAGGAATAGCCCGATGGTCTGTCGCCACATCCAGAAGCTGCCGCGCTTGGTGGTCGGCGTTGATTTGGCCACGATGTCCATGAAGGCCATGGTACTGACGGCCTGGGCGGTGTACCAAGAAGCGAAGAATAGCAGCAGCAGCGTCGCTACCAGTACTCCGCTCAGGTAGCCTCCGGCCAGCACCGCCAGGGCCATACCCATCAGTGCCGCGAAGCGGATGATGCTGTAGCGAATGAAGATCGGCAGCTTGTGCTCGGCTGTATCTACGAAGCGGGAGGCGAAGATGGCCGGAGCGGCCGGGGCCGTTATGATAATGGCCTGCAACAGCCCGACCATCCAGGTCACGCCTGAGAGGCGAATCAGTAGCAGCGGTAGCACCGTCATCGGGTCGGCCAGGCGGTTGCCGACCTGGACCATGATCCCGTTAATAATGCCCAGGATGTAGTTACGCCGGTGCAGCGGAACCAGCATTTCGTTGTGGTGACTATTGGTCGCGTTTGACATATCTGGCATCACTTGCGGACAAGCTGCGGCCACGCGCCGCTATTGCTCTACACAGGAGTCGTTTGCATCATTCAGCACATCATCATCGAGCTCGTCGCGTGGTTCGCCGATACGCGAGGCCAAGCGCAGCCCAACGGCGGAAAGCAGCAGGGCGATGATAAAGATGACCAGATAGCCGACAGTCTGAGCGAGCCATCCGTAGACTAGCGGGACCGCGCCCAGCGGCAGCAGGAAGAAGCTGGCAAAGCCGACGTAAGAGGGCAGCTTGCGGCGCGGAGCAATGTCCATAAGATAATTCATGTAGCCGGGCTGCAGCTCCGCCGCCCACAAGCCGCTGCCGATGAAGCAGACTACCAACACGATGAGCCGGTACGAGACCGGATAGCCGAGCACCACCAGCGCCCCTTCGGGAGTGAGCGAGCCGCCGAGACATGCCACCGCCGTGGTTGCAAGCATGGTGGCGGCCGCCAGCATCAAGACCTTGCGGTTGCCGAGGCGGTCAGAGACATGGCCGGTGATCCAGCACCCCAGCATCTGCGAGAGTATCTGCACAGTGAGGAAGATTGCGGCTACAGCATCGTGAAAGCCCCATTCCTGAACGGCGAAGGCGATGAAAAAGGGACTCACATTGGCAGCGGCACTGAGCAACATGCGGACGCGCACCAGGCGGCGATAGCTCTTGTCGCGGTTGAGGAAGCGCATGCCGCGCGTCAGATGCTGTGCCATGGTGAGCTGATGGCCGGCGGGCTTGCCCTGCGGCTCCTCAGTGAAGGCGAAGATGATCCAGCCGATGCCCATGAACAGCGCCGAGCCAGCCAGGAGGATGCCGTAGTTGGTCGGGAAACTGAAGGGGCTCTGATCGCTCAGCAAATAGTTGATCACAGGCACCGAGAAGCCTAACACCAGCACCAGGCCCAGCAGTTGCCGCCACATCCATAGGCTGCCCCGCTTGGTGGTAGGCACCGAACGGGCAAGAATGTCGGTGAATACCAGACTGGAGACGCCCTGAGCCAGGGTCCGGAGCACGAGCCAGCCGAAGAACGCAACCAGCGCATAGCCATATCCGAGGCTGGCTGCGGATAGGACGACCCATGCCATACCGAGGGTGGCGAGGAACCTGAATACCGCGCACCAGCGCCAGATCGGGAGCTTGCGCTCGCTGGTGTCAATCCACCGCGAGGCCAGCAGTTGAGGCAAAACCGGCACGACGTAGAGGATGGTGTTGGTAAGCCCGATCAGCCATGCCAGGCCGGAGGAGAGCCGCAGGATCAGCAAAGGCAGCACGGTGCCGGGGGCGACGAGGCGCGTTCCGGGAGTGAAGACCACGCCGTTGGCTATGGCCAACAAATAGTTACGCCGATTCAGGGGAACCAGCAGATCGCGCTCGGCTGCATCTGTTGACTTGTCCATTGCTACGACTTCCTGACTTGTGCGAGCCCCGCTGCGACCCCAGCTTGCGCCTAGTTGAGGGCGACAACGAACGGCTTGAGCTTGGCGACCAGCTCGGAATTAACTTCGACAACGGCCGCGACATGCGTGTCTTGGTATTCGGTGTCCAGGACGCGGCCGTGGTCGCGGCAAAGCTGCAACAGCTCCAGGCGATCATAGGGCAACTGCAGCGATAGCGGCACCAAGTGGGCATAGGCGGCCTCGGCGATACGCGCGCGCAACTTCTCGAGGCCGACTCCCTGCGCAGCCGAGATCGGCAAACCGTCAGGCATCTCGGCCAGCATCAGCGCCGCACGGGGCGTGCCGGCCAGCTCATCCCACTTGTTGAGAACCAATATGGTCGGTTTGTCCGCCAAGCCCAGCCGGCCCAGGATCTGCTCACTGGCCTGGCGCTCGGTACTTGCCCACGGCGCGCCGGCGTCAAGCACGTGGATGATGACATCGGCCTGCTGCAACTGCTCCAGAGTCGCCATGAAGGCGGAGAATAGGTCCTCGGGCAGGTTGTGGATAAAGCCGACCGTATCGCTGAGCAGCAACTGAGCGCCCTGGATCTCGACTCTGCGGATGGTGGTGTCGAGGGTCTCGAAGAGCCGGTCGTGAGCGCGCACTTCTTCGCTGCCGACGAGGGCATTGAGCAGCGTTGACTTGCCGGCATTGGTATATCCGACCAGCGAGACTAGGGGCAATCCCGAGCGCTCGCGGGCGCGATGCTCGACCTCGCGCTGGCGGCGTACCTGCTCGATCTGGTCTTTGAGCCGCGACATCCTGGCACGCAGGGCCCGCCGGTCGGTCTCGAGCTTGGTCTCGCCCGGGCCGCGCACCCCGACACCGCCAGCCGTACCGCCGCCCCCGCCGCCGGCAATCCGGTCCATCATCGGCCCCTTCCCCACCAGCCTGGGCAGCAGATAGGAAAGCTGGGCGAGTTCGACCTGTAGCTTGCCCTCGCGACTGGTGGCGTGCTGGGCGAAGATGTCTAGGATTAGCTCGGTGCGGTCGAGGACCTTGCAGTCCAGCTCGTCCACCAGATTGCTGACCTGCACCGGGGTTAGCTCGGCGTCAAAGAGCACTATCTCAGCATCGGCAGCAAGCCGCAGAGCGCGTAGCTCCTGCAGCTTGCCCTTGCCGATGTAGGTGGCCGGCTCCGGCGCCTTGCGGATCTGCACCAGGACATCAACCGGCACCGCGCCGGCGGACAGGGCCAACTGCGCCAACTCGCGCATGGAGCGGAGGCCCTCGTCCTCGAGCTTGGATATGCCGACCAAGATCGCCTTCTCAGCCGCTAGTAACTCACGACGTTCAAGGCCGACTGCGATTAACTCATGCATGGTAAATCACCAAATGCGTCAGTGGGAGCTCCGTGGGCCGGTTGCACCCACTGCTTCGCAGTGGGTACCCGGCTCAGCCGGCCCCCCCAACGACTTGACAACAACGGCGTCGGGCTGGAAAGCCCGACCTACGCGGCAGTAGGGGATGCCGGGATCCCGACCCATGCGGTGGAACAAGATACCGGAAGCCCGACTTACGCGGCGGAAGGTGATATCGGCATCCCAACCTGCGCGGCGGAGGTATGGCAACCGAGGCCCGGCTACCAGACAAGCTCCAGGTTGGCGCCAATTCGCCGGACGGCCTCGCCGATCTGGGCCAGCTTGTCCTCACCCTTGAGCGTCAGCGAGAAGCGCACAAAGCCCTCACCGTAGGAGCCGTACACGCCGCCCGCAGTCACCAGCACCTCGCATTCGGCCAGCAGGTCCCTGGCGAACTCGTCGGCGCGGCGATAATTATTGGGAATCGGGGCCCAGACGTAGAAGGCCGCCTTGGGCGGCTCGATAGCCCAGCCGAGGGAGTTTAGCCCGTCAACCAGGGCGTCGCGGCGCTTCTGATATTCGGCCCGCAGACTGCCGATAAAGTCGTCATAGCCCTCCAGGGCCGCAATTGCCGCCCGCTGGATCGCCATGAAGGTGCCGGAGTCAACATTGCTCTTGACCTTGGACAGGGCCTCGACAAACGGTGCGCCGCCACAGGCCCAGGCCACCCGCCAGCCGGTCATGTTGAAGGTCTTCGAGAAGGAGTGCATCTCGATGGCAACCTCTTTAGCGCCATCAACCTCGAGAATACTGCGCGTCTCGTAACCGTCGTAAGATACTTCCGAATACGCGCAGTCATGGACTATCAGAATCTCATTATTTTGGGCGAACCTGACGGCCTGCTCGAAGAAGTCCAACTCAGCCACCGCCGCGGTGGGGTTGTTGGGGTAGTTGAGAAACATCAGCTTGGCCGCTTTGCTGATGGGCGCGGGAATCGCGCCTAAATCCGGCAGGAAGCCGTTTTCGGCAAGCAGCGGCATCGGGAACGGCGCTCCGCCACACCAGGTAGTCTGCACCTTATAGACCGAATAGGCCGGGTCGGGCACCAGCACGATGTCGCTGGGATCAATGTAAGCCCAGATGATGTGGGCCAGCGCCTCCTTGCAGCCGATGGTGCTCTGAACCTCGCCGTCGGGGCTGACCGGCACGCCGAACCGCTTGGCCATGAAATCGGCAACCGTCTGCTTGAACTCCGGGGTGCCGAACCCACTTTCGTCGTAGGGATGAGTGGCCGGGTCCTTAGCGCCCCGGCAGAGCGCCTCGATAACGTAGTCCGGTGTCGGCATGTCGGGATCGCCGATGCCGAAATCAATCGGCTCATTGCCCTCGGCCAGCATCCTGGCCTTGATCTCGGCGATCTCGCGGAACGGATACGGCGGTATGCGCTGCAATCTCTGGGCCCATGGTAGGTCCACGCTAAGCTCCTCCTCGTCACTCGATGATTTGCCCGACTGACCCCTTGCTTGGGGCGTCTGTTCATGCCTCCGGAGTGTCGGGCTGGAAAGCCGACCCACGCGATGATAGGCTTTTCGGCATGAACTATGCTCCGGTTTATGACCGGAGTCATGCTTTGGCCTGGCGCAGCAGAGACGGGTGTACCGTGCCGCTGAAGGTCTCGGCGGCCGGTCCGGTCAGGAAGACACTCTCGCCCTCGCGCCACTCGATGCCAAGACCTCCGCCGCGCAGGTGCATTTTGACTGCAGCGGCGCAGCAGCCATTGAGTATCGCCGCGACCGTGCCGGCCGAGGCGCCGGTGCCACAGGCCAGGGTCTCGCCAGCACCGCGCTCCCAGACCCGCATTCGCGCCTCGTGAGCACCGAGTACCTGCACGAACTCCACGTTGGTGCGCTGGGGAAAGACCGGATGGTTCTCGATCTGCGGGCCATATCCGAGCACCAATTCGTCAGTTATCTCGTCCACGAAGATGACGCAGTGGGGATTGCCCATCGAGACGCAGGTTATCACAAAGGTCTCGTCCCCTACAGCCAGTTGCTCGCCGATGACAGGTTGGTCCGCAGGCTGGCCCTCCATCGGTATGTCGGCTCGGTTCAGCCGCGGCGGGCCCATATCAACGCGTACCAGCGAAACCACGCCGTCCTGCACCTGCAGCGAGGGCTTGATCAGGCCGGCGGCGGTCTCGATACTGAGATTGACCTGGTCTGTGAAGCCGTGTTCATAGACGTACTTGGCGAAGGCGCGGATGCCGTTGCCGCACATCTCGGCCTCGCTGCCGTCAGGATTGAATATGCGCATGGTGAAATCGTGGTGCTGAGACGGCGCAATCAGGATAATGCCGTCACCGCCGATGCCGAAATGCCGATCAGAGAGCACCACAGCAAGCCGGGCCGGGTCGTAGCCGCTCAGGTCCTGGTTGATTGCGTCAATATAGATATAATCATTGCCCAACCCGTGCATCTTGGTAAACCGCAAGCTCACCACCGTCCCGTCAGTGACTGCAAAGAATGCACGACAGCTACCACCCTCGCGTGGGCCCGGCTTCCAGCCCGACTCCTGCCCTTGCCGACCTGTAGCGGCTGCCAATTGCTATAAAAATGCACGACAGGCACTTGGCCTATCGTGCTCGTCTCGGGAATCTCCAAGCAAGGCAGGGGGTGCTTAGGTCTTCTCGGGTGTGACCGGCCCGATCACGGCGACCGCGCTCTTATAAACCATGATTTCGACGCCGGCGGCGGATATCAGTATCGTGAAGGTGTCGAAGCCGGCAACCGTCCCGGTAAGCTGCTTGCCGTTGGTCATCACAATTCGCACCGTCACGCCCTTGTCCTTCATATCCTGGAGATAGCGGTCTTGGATGCTGCCTTTGGATTTGGGCACGGCTCTTCACCTGCTTATGGGCGATATAGGCGCTTGGCGACCTGAATCATGCGCTCGACACAATCCTCGAACTGGTCCTGCGTAGCCCACTGCAGCCATTCAAAGGCAATGGTCTCGGGCTGGAAGCCCGAGCTACGCGACAGGCTTCCGGCAGCGGACTGCTCCTCAGCTTCGCTCAGAGCTGACTTATGGGATGGCGCGGTGGTTTGGGCGGCCGGATTGCTGCGGGCAGCGGCTCTGAACCACGTCAATTGGCGCTTGGCGAAACGACGAGTATCGCGCTTGATCAGACGCACCGTTGCCTCGTAACCGGCTTCGCCTGCCAGGTGAGCGAGTAAGTGCCGGTAGCCGATCGCCTGCATGGCCTGGTCCCGGCGACTGCAGCCCCGCTGACGCAGGGCCTCGACCTCCGCCAGCCACCCGCTCTGCAGCATTTCGTCCACCCGCCGCTCAATGCCGGCATAGAGGCGACTGCGCGGGCGCGTGAGCACGAAACCTCTTGAATTATAGTCCACCGCCGGTGTCTCGTCAATCCGCCGCTGGACGGAGAACAGCTCCCCGGTGGTCTCGATGACCTCCAGAGCGCGGATGATGCGTTTAGTATCGTTCGGCTCGATGCCGGCGGCGGCGAGCGGGTCCAGCTCCACCAGCCGGCGGTACAGTGCCGGACTGCCCTGGGTCTCGGCCTGGGCCTGGAGCCGCGCGCGGATGGTCCGCTGCTGCGGTCCGGCAGCCGGCGGGAAGTCCAAATGCTGCAGCACGGCGCGCAGGTAAAGGCCGGTGCCGCCGCATAGGATCGGCAACCGCGTGCGCCCGTGGATATCCAGGACCGCCTGCTGGGCCTGCCGCTGGAAATCAGCCACGGTGTAGGGCTGGCACGGGTCAACAAAGTCCACCAGGTGGATCGGCACCCGCGCCCGCTGCTGGGGTGTCGGTTTGGCGGTGCCGATGTCCATATACTTGTAGATCTGCATCGAATCGGCTGACACAATCTCTGCCGGCACCGCCTCGGCCACCCACAGCGCCGCCTCGGTCTTGCCGCACGCTGTTGGTCCCGCTATGACTAGCAGCGGGATGCGCTGAGCTACGTTCTCGGTCAAGTCGGACTGACTGATTGGTGAACTCCCTGGGGCGCAGCTTGGTTGCATGGCTGCGGCTACGAATTTACCAGGCGGTGGGCGCACTCACCGGCCCGCGCGATGATGCGTTCGGCGTCCAGATAGGGATAGACCCCGCCGCGATAGAGCACTACACCATCCACCGCCGTACAGACCACATCAGCGGCCTCAACGGCGTAGATGAGCTGGGAAGAGAGGTTGTGCAGCGGCTGGTTGTGGGCCTCCTGCAGGGAGATGATTGCGAAATCGGCTCGCTTGCCGACCTCCAGGGTGCCGATGCGGTCGTCCAGACCCACGGCTCGGGCGGAACCCGTGGTCGCCATATACAGCGCTTGCTCGGCGTTAACCGCCCCCGGATCACCGCTGTAGGCCTTGTGCTCCAGGGCCGCCATTTTCGCCTCCTGCAGCATGTCCAGGCGATTGTTGGAGGCCGCACCATCCGTTCCCAGACCTACACACGCACCGACAGCCAACATCTTGAGCACCGGCGCGAAGCCCGAGGCCAGCTTCATGTTGCTGGTCGGGCAGTGGGCGATGCCGACCTGTTTGTCAGCCAGTATCCGCAACTCAGCATCATCCACGTGCACGCAGTGGGCGGCGGTGACGTGATTGTCCAGAACGCCGAGCTGGTCGAGGTACTGGACCGGTCTCATGCCGGTGGCCTCCAGCACTTGCGCGACCTCGTCGGCGGTTTCGGATACGTGGATGTGAATGCCAAGGCCGTGCTCGCCGGCAGCGGCGGCCACTTGCTGAAACATCTCATCAGTACAGGAGTAGGGCGCATGCGGCCCCAACATCGGCACAATGCGCGCAGGAGCGGTCTCGCGCACCTCCAGAGCGAACTCGACAGCTCGGTTCACATCGTAGGTATCTTCGGCAAAGCTCAACAGGACCCCGGAAGGCAAAGCACGGATGCCGCCGTCTATGGCAGCCCTGGTGCCGGCTTTGAAGAAGTGGTACATGTCGCAGAAGCAGGTTATGCCGGCCCGCAGCATCTCCAGGATGCCCAGGAGGCCCCCCCAATAGACATCTTCTTCTTGCAACTTGGCCTCGGTGGGCCAGATCTTGGTCGTCAGCCATTCCTGCAGCGGCATATCATCGGCGTAGCCGCGCAGCAGCGTCATCGCCAGATGGGTGTGGGCATTGACAAAACCGGGCAGCAGCACTCCCCCATCGGCGTCAATCGTCTCGTCGTGGGTCTGCTCGGTCTGCGTCCTTTGGGGCCCGACATACTCGATCTGCCCGTCGGCACTGACCAGTTCGCCCGGCGCTATCGGCGCTTCGCCGGGAACCATCGTCAAGACAGTGGCATTGTGAACTCGCAAGCTTGCCATGAATCAACTCCGCAACGGCTCTAGCTGGGTCCGTTTTCCGGTCATTATAGCACCTGGCGGTGTTTGGGGACAATTGGATCGGCAGATGATGAAGATTCTTTCGCGAGGGTCGAACTTTTCCAACTACTACCGCGTCTAATACATGAACGAGGAGAGGGCGGGTAGCAAGCCGTTTGTGGAAGGTTTAACCCTCCCTCCCTTCCAACTGAGCCCGGCTGCCGCCCTCTCCGAGGTTTTTCGGCAGCACACAGACGGGAGAAGGGACATAGATATGCGGAAAATCGTGGCGATAGCTCTGGTAACGGCAGTGCTCTTGATAGCTCTAGCCGTAGCCGCCAACGCCAGCCCGACTAGGAATATCAAGTATGTGAGAGTGGGCGAAACCGCGGACGGCCAGCCCGTGTACGTAGCGGTCATCCAACTCAAGTACATGCACGCCGCGCTGGCAGCAAGGGTCTTCGGCGGCCAAGTCATTCCGGATCAGAACACGATGATGTACCGGCCCTCGGACTCTCAGAACTACGGAAGAGACAACAGCAGGTACAACAACGGAAGAAACAACTCTCGCAGTTACATGGACAATGACATCCACAGCGGCTATAGCAGGCAGTACCAAACACGTTACTAACGAGGGTGAAGAGACCGCGAGCCATCTTACAGCATAGTTTAGCCCAGCACTTACACTGACGCAGCAGTCCTGAAAGCACCAGTCTGCCGACGCAGAATCTGCAGCCTTCGGCCTAACCTAACGTGTAGGTCACAGCAATAGCCATCCGCCCTCCCTGGGGACGGTGCCTCACAGGCACCGTCCCCGCTTTTTTGCGCGCGCCCGCAGACAGCCGCCAACATGACGGGCCGTTACCACGAACAGCAGTGCCGAGTTGGATTGACCGTGCCAGGCATTTGTCATATCATACTGCTAACAACAGCCGCCGGCTGAGCGGGACTACCCCCAGAGGAGGCAATGAGGATGAGCAGAAGCAGTACCGAGCACATAGGTCTATTCGGAGCGCATCTTGCCTTGATCGGCCTGGCCCCGCTGCTCATCGGTGGGATCGCCGGCTGGCTCCTGGGAATCGGGTCGCGAGGAATGGGAGTCGTCGGCGTGGCAGTCTGGACGGCCTTGCTGCTCAGCTTTGCCACCAGGCTGGTGAGGGGGGCTCTCACTGGACAAAGCTAGCACCATGCTCGCACGCGCCGGCGGGCAGGAGCATGAACCGCAGCGGCAGTCCCGCAGCCGGTCGCCTCGACTAGGGCCGACAACTCCAGGCGATGACACATACCGAGGCAAGCAACTATGAGCCGGACGGACTTCGAGCACGCTCACCAAGTTTGTGCGCGGATCCTGCACAACATCGAGAAGGTTATCATTGGTAAGCGTGAAGTGATCGAGGAAACCCTCGTCGCTCTACTAGCCAACGGCCATATTCTGCTTGAAGATGTGCCGGGCGTCGGCAAGACGATGCTGGCCAAGGCTCTGGCACTGAGCATCGGTGGCAACTTCGCGCGGATCCAGTTCACCCCCGACCTGATGCCTTCCGATGTCACCGGCGTGTCGGTATATGACCAGCAAACCGGCAGCTTCCGCTTCCGTAAGGGCCCGCTATTCGCCAACGTACTACTGGCGGATGAGATCAACCGCGCCAATCCGCGCACCCAGTCGGCGTTGCTGGAGGGCATGGAGGAGCGGCAGGTCACCGCGGATGGTGCAACCTACCCGCTGCCCAAGCCGTTCCTGGTGATCGCTACGGAGAATCCGGTCGAGTATGAGGGTGTCTATGTGCTGCCGGAGTCGCAGCTTGACCGCTTCATGCTGAAGATAAGCATCGGCTATCCCTCGGCTCCTGACGAGAAGACGGTGGTCAAGACCCAACTCGACGGCCATCCGATTGATCAACTGCAGGCGGTTTGCGAGCCGGCGGAGGTGCTGCGGCTGCAGAGTGTCACCGCCTCCTGTTACGTGGAGGAGGCGGTATATGACTACGTACTGGCGATCGTGGGTCGCACTCGTGCGTCCGAGCAACTGCAGCTAGGCGCCAGCCCGCGCGGCACGCTGGCCTTGGTGCGCACCGGCCAGGCGCTGGCGACGCTGCAAGGCCGCGACTTCGTCAGCCCGGATGACATCAAGCGGCTGGCGGTGAGCACGCTGGCCCACCGGATGTTGCTCGCCCCGCAGGCGCGGCTGGGCGACACGCATACCGCCGATATTGTCAGCAATATCATTGACCAAGTTGCTGTGCCTGTCTGAGAGCTGGATGATGTCTCGTAACTTCAAGCTGTTTCTGGGCGCTGCCGTGCTGTTCTATCTGGCCGGCAGCATGAATGAGGCTCCCGCGCTTTACGTTATGTCCGGGGTGTGTTTGGCCTGCATCCTGGGCTGCTACGTGATATCGCGGATGGCTGTGGCAGGGCTGGCCTTGAGGTTGGATGTGAAACCGGGGGTGGCCTGGGCCGGACGCAAGGCTGAGGTCGAAATCGAGTTGGCCAACATCGGCATTATCCCGCGCCCGGCGGTTCCCGTAAGAGTCGAGCTGACCAATATTACCGTGGCAGCGCCGCAATCCTCCTACCTCTTCCCCATGCCGAGCCTGCCCGCCGGCCAGACCGTGCATACCTCGGGTGCCGTCACTGCGCAGTTTCGTGGTGAATACAGAGCCGAGGCGCCGCGTGTAGTCGGCGGCGATCCCCTCGGCATGTTCAGCCGGCCCGGACCGCCCACCGCTTCGGTCTCCTTCCTGTCTCTGCCGCAGACGGTCGCCATCTCCCGCGAAGACATCTCCAACATGCTCTCCCAACACGCCAAGCTGCAGATGGCCTCACGCTGGCAGCGGCGGGGCGATACCACCGGGATACGGCCCCACGAGCCGGGCGACGAGCTGCGCGACGTGCACTGGAAGATCACCGCCCACACCGGCGAGCTGGTCGTCAAGCAATACAGCGGCGGTCGCGACTATAGCGCAGCGGTGTGGCTCGACACCCGCGCCGGAAACGTCATCGCGGAGGGGCCGCAAAGCAGCTTCGAATGTCAGGTGGTTGCGGCGGCTTCACTGATTCAGGTACTGACTGAACTGAACCTCGACACCGAGCTTTTCGGCGAGGGCCTGCCTACCAGTCTGCGCAGTCCGGACCGGGGGCGCTCGACGTATCAGCGCTGGCTGTTCGCTTTGGCCAGGGCCAAGCCGGCCGGTCACCGCGAGTTCGGGGCCAATCTCGGCGAATGGGCGGCCCTAGTTCGGCCCGGCATGACAGTGTTCGCCCTCACCTCCGGCACTGAGCATGGCGCCTTGGAGGCGCTGCGCGGGCTCGCCGCTCGCGGCATCGGTCTGAGAGTGATCCTGTGCGGAGCTGAAGATGCCGAAGAGAGCTTGCAGCGCCGGCAAATCGCGGCCCTGGAGGCGCTACGGGCCGCCGGTGCGCCTGCGGTGCTGGCCGCCTCGGTTTTAGAATTGCCCCAGGCATTTTCCCAGCTTGCAGCGATGAGCTCACTGCGCGAGCCGGAGGGGGTGCCGCGATGAGAGGCATCCCGCAGCGCACCTGGCAACATCTACGTCGGCTGCTGGGTCTGGAGATGGCGGCTTACGACCCGGCGCGGGTAGTGCAAGCCGAGGGTGGAGGCGTGTGGTACTGGGCGTGCCTCTACGCCTGGGCGACGATGCTCGCCGCTCTGCTGACATGCTCGGTATTCATGGCCAATCATTTCTTCGTCGCCGAGATCGGCCTCCTGATGGTGGCCGCCTTCCCGGTGGCTCACCACCTGCACTACACCAGAACCTCGCGGGTGGCTGTCAATTATGTCGTCTTCGTCGCCGCCGTTGCCCTGGGGATTGTGCAATTCGGCCCAACCATCGCGGCTTACTGGCGCGAGCCGCCGGAAGACGTCTATATGGCGTTGCGCGTTCTGATCGCGATGTTCCTGTGGATAACGGCGTTCAGGGCATTCTCGGTGCGCACCATCACCGAGCTGGTGCAGACCATCTTGCCTACCACCTCGATTGTGCTGTTGTCTTTGGTCGCCATCAGGCACTACTCGGCGTTGATCGGGATGGCGCTTCTGCTGTTTGGAGCTTTGGCGCTTCTGGCGCTGGAACACCGGCTGTTGCTTGAGGGCGCTTACGCTGAGGTGGGCGGCCTGAGCTTCAGTCGCACGCGCCGCTCATCGGGCACTCTCTACTCCTGGCCGGCGCTGTACCTGCTCGCCTTATTCGTGGCCGTCGGCGTCGGCTTCTGGGCGGCACGGGCCGAGCTTTCGACCAGCTTCGCCGAGAATGCCCGCATCTACCTGGCGCGGGTTGTCGCCCGGCATCTGATCTCGCGCGTCGGGGACTATACACCGCCCTCGTCGTTATGGCTGCCGCGCCTGGAGCCGCCAGAGGGCCGCCAGATTATCATGGAGGTGGAGTGCGAGCGGCCGACCAACTGGCGCACGGCCGTCTATGACACCTACACGGCCCGGACCTGGCTGCGGCGTTTGCCCCACAATCATGCCAGCACAGCCAGCCCAGCGGGGGCCTGGCAGATCCCCCTGGAGGGCTCGGGAGTCAGTAAATCCACAGTTACCACCGAGCTGCGCATTAGGCCCCATGTCGCCTTCGGGGCCGCGATTCCCGTCGCTCTCTATCCCGTCTTCATTGATGCTCCCGTCACCAGCCTATGCTACAGCCCGGATGGCACTATCTCACCACGCAACTATGGCATCGGCGGACAGACTTACACGGTCATAGCGGAGGTCCCGCCCACCTTGCCCGACACCGGCGGCATTGCCTATCCCGTGGACCCGCAGGTGCTGCAGGAGAGGTACCTGCAACTACCGGAGGACCTGGCACCGGAGATTAAAGAGCTGGCCCTGCAACTGACCGCCGAGGCGCCGACGGATTTTGAGAAGGCGCGGGCCATCGAGCTGCATCTGGCCTATGAGTACGAGTATGACCTGGCGGCGCCGCGGACGTGGCCCAAGGAGCTGGTCGAGGGCTTCCTGTTCGATACCAAACGCGGCTACTGCTTCCACTTCGCGACGGCGATGGTGATAATGTGTCGCACCATCGGCTTGCCGGCCCGCATGGCGATCGGGTTCACCCGCGGCGAGGCCCGCGACAGTGAAAGGGACCTGTATGTGGTGCGGGCCGAAGACGCCCACGCCTGGCCGGAGGTGTATGTGGCAGAGGGCGGCTGGATGAGCTTCGAACCGACTCCGGGGGCTCGCGAACAGGATCAACGCACCTTCGGCGATGTATGGCAGGAGGTGGCCGGCTCGGTCAAACAGCGGCTGGCTTTGGTCGGCGGCTACGCGCGCGCCGCTTGGCCGCTGGTGGCTGCCGGCTTGCTGGTCCTGGCTGTGGTGGTAGTGGGTTCGCGCTCGTATCTGCAGTGGCAGCGCAACCGGCCGCCGGCGACCGCCGATGCCGGCGAGCGGATTGTGTGGGCCTACCGTCGAATGAGGCAGCTACTAGCGGCCCACGGGGTGCCTGACCGGCCACAAGTCCCGGCATACGAGTTCGTTGACAGCATCCCCAAGGCCCTGGCCGAGGCGCGCAGCCACGCCCACGAAATCGCTAGCCAATACACGGTAGCCCGCTTCAGTGGCCGGCGAGTGAAAGCGGCTAACGCTGACCAGGTGCTGTCCGCTTTACACCAGCTTCGCCAGAGCCTCAAGCAAGACCGGCAATAATCCAAGCTCTGCACAGGCCCAGGAGGTGCGCAGTGCGATTGCCAATTCACGGTATCTATCCGGCGATGCTGACGCCGATGCATCCGGACGAAAGCCCGAACCTGGAGGCCATCCCTATTTTGGTCGAGTACGTGCTGCAGGCGGGTGTTCACGGGTTGTTTGTCGTCGGTACTCACGGGGAAGCCTATGCCGTGACGACACAGGAGCGCCAGGCAGTCACCGCCGCTTACGTGCAGGCCGTGGCCGGCCGCGTTCCGGTGCTGGCCGGAGTGGGCGCAGTAACCACCCGCGCGGCGCTGGCGAACCTGCGAGCGGCAGAGGCAGCCGGGGCTGACGGCGTTTCGGTGGTGGCCCCGTATTTCATCTCGCCCAGCCAGGAGGAACTCTACACGCATTTCCGCGCTATTGGCGAGGCCACTGACCTGCCGGTGTTGCTATATAATCTGCCGAGCCGCACTCATACCAGCATTGCCCCACCGACCATGGCGCGGCTCGCTGAGATTGACAATATCGTCGGAGTCAAAGATTCCAGCGGGGACCTCAACAATACCATAGACTACCTGCGCTTGACACCTGGCGATATGGCGGTGATGAACGGTAATGACGGGCTGATCTGCGCGGCGCTGAGCGCGGGAGCGGCCGGCGCAGTCGCCGCCACCGCCAATATCGTCCCGGGGCTGCTGGTTGGACTGTACGAGAGCTTCCGTGCCAGCGACCTGGAGGCCGCATGGGAAGCGCAATTGCGAATCATACCGCTGCGCCGCTGTTTCAGCCTGGGGACGGTGCCCGACCCGATTAAGGAGGCCGCTCGCAGCATCGGCCTGCCGGTAGGTCCCACCGCTCGCCCGGTAGGCCCGATGTCCGCTGAGGCGAAACAGCGGCTGCGGCAGGTGTTGCGTGATCTGGGCCTAGCGGCGCAAGACTAGCGGCGAGAGTATTGACAAGCACAAGCGACAGCACCTATGCCGCAACCGGGGCGGTTCTGGTTTGACTAAATAGTACGCAAGCACGGTGCATATGAACAATCAGCACTTGCCGGACAAGAGCTAGCCGAGGAGTTCGAGATGTTGAGTTCTACTGGAGCGCACCGCTGCAGGCCTCACGGCTTGCGCGCAGCAGGGCTGACAATAGCACTACTGGTTCTGGCGCTGGTGCCGGCGGTACTCCTGGCCCAGGGCCTGGCCGGTGATCTGCTTCTGGAGGCCGGACGTGCGCTAGATGCCGAAAAGTGGGAAGAAGCGCTCAAGTACTACCAGGCCTTCATCGCCCAGTACCCCGAACATGAGGCGGTGCCGCTGGCGCACTTCGCCTCGGGCGAATGTCTGCTCAACCTGCAACGCCACGAGCAGGCGCTGGCCAGCTACCGCCAGGTGATTGACAAATACCCGGATTGGTTGGACGTAGATGACGCCCATTTTCGAATCGGCAACTGCTTGTTTCAGTTGAAGCAGTACGGTGCTGCCGCGGATTGCTTCACCGAAATGCTGGACAAATATCCTGACAGCGATATCCGGGACAAGGCGAGCTACTGGCTGGGCGAGGCGCAGTTTCAAGAGGGAGCTAAGCAGCCGGCTTTGGAGGCATACCGGAAGAGCCTGGCGCTGGCCCCTACGGGTGAATATGCACCGTACGCGCTTTACTCGATAGCCACCATCGAGGCGGAGACCGACAAGCAGGCCGCATTGGTAAGCTTCAGGCAACTGCTGGAGAGATTTCCGGACAGTCAGATTGTGCCCGATGCGCTCTACGGCATCGGTCGGGTCTGTGAGGCGCTGCAGCAGTTCGATGAAGCTATCACACATTACCAGCGGGTAATTGACGAGCATCCTGACAGCGAGTTAGCTGCCCGGGCCTCGGCCGGAATCGGCTCGGTGCAATTCAGCCAAGGTGATTTTGCCGAGGCGAGCAAAACCTTCCGCGCCACAGCAGAGCGCTACCCGGGGACCGAAGTTGCCGCGCGGTCAAGTTTGCGGGCTGCTGATGCGCTGTTTGCCGCAAAACAGTATGCGGAGGCCGCGCGGTTGTACGGGGAAGTGGCCGCCGAGGCGCGTAACCCCTATGCAGCAACCGCGGCGTACTGGCAAGCTCTGTCTTACCAACAGGATGAGCGGGCGGAGGCTGCTATTGCGGCACTGAATGGGTTCGTGGAGAAGTATCCTGAGGACGAGAACCGGGCCGAAGCCTACCTGCGGCTGGGGGCGCTGTACTCGGCTGCCGACAAGCTCGCAGAGGCGCAGGCAGCCTACGAGCAAGCCGTCGCCGCCGGACAAGATCAAGAGCTGGTCCTAGAAGCTCAGTACGCAGCGGCCTGGACAGCGTACCAGCAGGAGCGATCAGCGGAACATCTGGCGGCGCTGAAGTCGCTGCTGGTTGACAATCCGCAGAGCCGGACCGCTGGACGCCGAGCACTGGCAACCGCCCAGTTGTGCCTTAATGAGAAGCAATACCAGGCGGCGCTGGAACTGGCGGAAGTGATCGTGCAACACCACCCGCAGCACCCGAACCTGGCTGAGGCGCTGTTGATGAAAGGGCGGTCGCAGCGGCATCTGGGACAGACCGAAGCGGCCCGAGAAACGCTCCACAAGGTACTTGCGGATTATCCGGAGAGCGACTGGGCCGAGGCGGCCCGGGCGGACCTGGTGCTGATGGACATCGCCGCCGGTGAACTGGCGGCCGCGGCACAAACCATCGCGGAAATGCGCCCTGATAGCCCCTCGGCGGCCAGTCGGCCACAGTTGCTGTGTCTGGTGGCCGAGGCGTACTACCAAGACCAGGAATGGGACCAGGCGACCGAGATGTATCAGGCCGCATACGACACCGATCCCAAGAGTGCGTGGGGGGCTACCGGACTGCAAGGCGCCGCTGACTCAAGGCTGGCGGCGAGGCAGTACCAGAAGGCGGCAGATACCTATCAGGAGTACCTAAGGGAATTCGCCGAGGCACCGCAAGCCGCTCAGACGCGAGCGCAGTTGGGCATAGCACTCCACGGCCTGGGACAATACGATGCCGCAATCGAGCAGTTGAAGCTGGCCTTAGCGGCCGAGCCTGAGGCCTCGTGGGCACCGCCGGCGCTAATGCAGCTTGCTGAGACATACCTAGAGGCCAACAAGCCATTGCTGGCCGGCGATGCCTATCTGAGGATCGCAGACAACTATCCCCAGCACGAACTTGCGCCAGATGGCCTATTCTGGGCAGGCGAACAGCGCTACAGGCAGGGGAACTTCGCGACCGCGGCGGAGCTTTACCAGCGCTTGCTGGATGAGTACGGCTCCAGCGAGCTGGCTGACGAGGCCCACTACAAGCTGGCCTGGGCGCTGCTGAAGACGGGCCACTCGCAGGAGGCGCTGACACATTTCCGCAGCGCCAGTGAGGCCGCCGACAACCCGCAGATAGCTTGCGACGCCCGTTTACAGGCCGGCTATCTGCTGATGCACCAGAGTGAATATGCAGCGGCCGCGGAGGTTCTGGCCCCGGCCAGCGATATGACAGAGGCCGAGCAACTGCCGGCGCTGCTGTATCTGCTGGGGCAGGCCTACCTCGCCGGCGGTGAGGCGGCAAAGGCGGCGCCGGTGCTGCAGCGGCTCGTGCAGGAGTTTTCCGATTCGCCGTACACGCCCCATGCCAAGCTGGCTCTGGCCCGCAGCTATAAGGAGCTGCAGCAGTACGAGCAAGCTGCGGAGATGCTGACAGAGCTTGCAGCAAGCCCGGAGCCGGCGCTACGCGCCGAGGCGCAATTCGAAACCGCTGACTTGAGCCGGCTGCAAAACGACTTCGCACTTGCAGCCGAGCTATACGTGAAAGTGGCTGGGGATGAAGCGCCGCCGGAGCTGGCCGCCAAGGCCCTGTATGCTGCAGGTGTCTGCTACGAAAAGATCGGCCAGCTCAAAGAGGCCACGGCCACGTACCGGCAACTGGTGGATGGCTTCCCGGCGGAAATGGAGTGGGTGACCCGGGCCAAGCAGCGCCTGGAGGAGCTGGGCGGTGTGGAGCAGTAGCCGGCCTGCTAAGGTGAGGCGCTCAACCGCCGGGCTCTGATCCGGGCCACGCGGTCTTGCAGGTCGGCGAACTCGCTGCTGTTGCCGGCGGAGCTAATCTGCCCGAGAGCGAAGTTGAGCTCGTCAGTCAGCCGGTCAACCAGTGGCTCAAGAGCCAGCCAGTCGGGTAGCTCTTCGATCTCATCCAGAGCCCACCCCGCCAGCTTCAGGGCTTCTTCGCAGTTGTCCGCGTGCTGCATAATGCGACACTGGGCGACGTGAGCGCAGGCTACCCCCAGCCCGTCGCCGGTGCGCCGGCCGGCAAAGAGACCGCGAGCGGTGACGAAATCCCCAGCATTGATCGAGGCCAGGGCCGCCAGTCCGGCCGCCAGGGCCGAGCCTTTGCCGGTGTGGAGCGCCTCGATCATCTGCGCCACAGCCCCTGCCCAGTTGCCGCGTAGGAGAAGCGCCTTGCCCAACTGCTCGTGGGCCGCGGCAGCGTTGCCGGTACTGGCCAAGGCGCGACGGGCATGACTGAGAGCCTGCTCAGCATCCCGCTGGCTCAGGGCAATCTCCGAGCGCAACATTGCTGCGGCTGCTGCATCGTCCGCCGTCTCCTCGCAGCAGGCCGCAGCCCATGAGGCGGTACGGATGTCGCCGGCGTTGAGCGCGGAATATGCCACGACCCGGTAGCCGCGGCCCCAGGAGTCGGACGGCAGACTCTCGATGAGCTGGCAAGCCAACTGCCGTTTGTCGGTCGCCGCCAAGTACTGGGCATATTCGAGCACCAGAGGGGCGCTGGTGGGCGTCACACGCAGCAGCCGGCTGATTTCCTGCTTCGGCAGAGCACCGTCCTGCACACCGGCAACGATTGCGCTGAGCAGCAGCAATCGGGGTGTGTCAACATTGTGCTCGGCAGCCCGTTCGCAGGTGTCCTTGGCCTTGGGCAAGCGGCCGCTCCGCAAATACGACCACACCAAGGCCGCCCATAAATCACCGGCACGCGCCAGCCGCCAGCCCTCCTTGAATACGGCCTCGAGGTTGTAGATGGCGTCATCGTAAGCGCCCTCGAGAGCGTAGGCGATACCGAGATTGCCGCGGATCGCAACCACACTGGGCAGGGCGGCGACCGCCTGCTTGAGCAGAGCGATGGCAGCGGCCAAATCACCCTGGCGCATCATCTCCAAGGCCTCGACGTACTTAAGCCAGGCGCCGGCACGGGGATGGTCGGGCCATACAGCGATACTCAGCCGGAACAGCCGTGCCGCTAGGCCCGCCCCCCAGGTGCCGAAGGCGAACATCAGATGTGCGAGGCGGTACAGCAGATTTGAGATCGGTCTGCGAAGCATCTCTCACAACCGCTAGCTGGATTCACCCTCGCGGATGCTGCGCGTCCGCCGGGAAAATGCTGTTACCTGCGGTGTCATATCCAACAATGGCGGGGAAGGCCGCAACTGTCAGCCGCGCAATCGCCTCCGGCCCCAGCTCCGGATAGGCAATGACCTCGGCAGCCGTAACCCGCTGCGCCAGTAGCGCGCCGGCGCCACCCACAGCCACCAGGTAAATTGCACCGAATTCTTCGCAGGCTTCCCGCACCGACCTACTCCGGTCACCCTTGCCGATGGTGGCAGCCAGTCCCAGAGCGTACAGCCTGGGGGCGAAGGCGTCCATACGATAGGCAGTGGTAGGCCCCGCCGAGCCGATGGCCTTGCCGGGGGGCGTAGGCGAGGGCCCACAATAATAGATTACCTGCCCCTCAAGTTCGAAGGGCAACTCCTGGCCGGCATCCAGAAGTTCAAAAAGCTTGGCATGGGCGGCGTCGCGCGCGGTATAGACCGTGCCGGTGATTGCGACCGCGTCACCGGCCCGCAGCTCGGCCAAGGCCTGCTTGTCCAGGGGTGTTGTTAGTTGCATGGCCTTTTCCTCTGGCATACTCTCAACTTCTCAATAATGCCTGCTTCCGGCCCCACGCCACACTAGATCGTGGCCTGCTGATGGCGGGCGGCATGGCACTGCAGGTTGATAGCTAAAGGCAAACTGGCGATGTGGCAAGGATGCTTCTCGACATGCACCGCCAGCGCAGTGGTCTTGCCGCCGAGGCCCATGGGCCCGACGCCGGTGGCATTAACCGCCGCCAGGATGTCGCACTCGAGCTCGGCCGTGTCGGCATCCGGGCTCGGCTCGCCCAGAGGGCGCATGATCGCCCACTTGGACAGAAGCGCCGCCTTCTCCAAAGTGCCGCCCAGGCCCACTCCGATAATCAGCGGCGGGCACGGCTTGCCGCCACCGGCGACTACCTGCGCCACCACCCGGTCAATGACGCCCTGACGCCCAACCGCAGGCACCAGCATCTCCACCACGCTCATGTTCTCGCTGCCGCCGCCCTTGGGAGCCAGATGCAGCCTGATTCGGTCCCCCTCGGTTAGAACGGTATGCACCACCGCCGGAGTGTTATCTCCGGTGTTGCTGTCGCGGCGGAAAGGATCGGCCAGCACCGATTTGCGCAGATAGCCTTCCTGATAGGCTCGGGCGACGCCCTGGTTGATAGCCGCGCAGGGATCGCCGCTGAGATGACACTCGCGACCGATCTCGGCGAATACGACCACCAGGCCGCAGTCCTGGCACAGCGGCGTCCTGGTTGCGGCGGCGATGCGGGCATTCTCGACCAGCATGGCCATGACCGCGCGGGCCACACCGGTCTCCCGCGCCAGCGCAGCTTCCAGCGCCTCCAGCACGCGCTCCGGCAGCAGATAGTTGGCCTCCAGGGCCAGATCATAGACGGTCTCAGTGATGATCTCGCAGTCTATCTCTCGCATCGGGATCCGGTCTCGCTTGTGCGTCTCGGCAGTACGCCGCAAGAGCATCGCGGGCAGGGGTTGTGGGGTTCTCCATTCTACTTCTTCGCGATATGGTCGCGGTTTCCTACTGGTATGCCAAAAAACGTGTCGGGCGGAAGCCCGACCTACGCGACAGGTAGAGGGCGGTCGCGGCTTCATGCTCTTGTGCCGAGAATCGGCCCGGGTAGGATGCCCGCCCCACGGGGTTCTCTTGCGATGCCCGACCTGCAGGGTCTTTCTGGGATGCCCGAGCCACGCGAAGATATTCGTGAGGCCCAGGCTACGCAGGCGCGGCCGGAGCCTAGCTCCCCCGCTGGAGCTGCTGCCACTGCGCAATCGTCGCCCGCACCTGGTCCGCCGAGGCCTGTAGGGCGGCGCGCTCCTGTTCATCAAGCTCGATCTCGATGACCCGCTCCATGCCGCCACTCCCAAGCACCGCAGGCACGCCCAGAAAGACATCCTCAAGGCCGTATTCGCCCTGGAGGCTGACGCAGGTCGGGAGAATGCGCTTTTCATCGCGCAGCATCGAACCGACCATCTGAGCGACAGCCGCCGAGGGCGCGTAAAAGGCGCTGCCGGTCTTCAGATAGCTGACGATCTCGCCACCGCCCTTACGGGTGCGCTCGACGATAGCCTCCAGGCGCTCCACCGGTATCAGTTGCGTGACCGGAATGCCCGAGACGGTGCTGTGTCGCGGCAGCGGCACCATCGAGTCGCCGTGACCGCCCAGCACCATAGCAGTAACTTCGGACGGACAGCACCCCAGCTCCATAGCGATGAAGGCGCGGAAGCGGGAGCTGTCCAGCACGCCGGCCATGCCGATGACGCGCTCGCGGGGCAGGCCCGAAACCTGCTGAGCGACATAGGTGGTGACATCCAGCGGATTGGCGACCATCAGCAGCAGGGCCTCAGGCGCGACGGCTATGATGCTCTCGACCACGGAAGTGGTGATGGCCGCATTGACCTGCAGCAGGTCGTCGCGCGACATGCCCGGCGTGCGGGGCTTGCCGGCGGTTATCACCACAATGTCCGAGCCGGCGGCCGGTGCGTAGTCCTCGCCGCCCTCGACGTGGCGACTGGAGCCGACGACCGGCGCGGCCTCCGCCAGATCGAGCGCCTTGCCCCTCGCCAAGCCCGCAATGACATCCACCAGATAGACATCGGCCATATCGGCCTCAACGATTCGCTGGGCACAGGTGGCGCCGACATTACCCGCGCCGACAATTGTCACTTTCATTGGTGCTGCTCCTTGTGATTGGGTTGGGCGGTAGTTTTTGCTATAATGGCGGTGTCATGGACCTGCATCCCGGCTTTAGGTATCTGCCTGCCCTGCTGGCGCAGGCTTTGTTATTGATGGTGCTTTCCCGCGCGCTGTTCCAGGCCATGGTCTCCGCCTTCGCCGATCGCCAGGGCGGCGGCCTGGTAACACTGCTGCGGATGCCCGGGAATATCATTCACGAAACCAGCCACGCCCTGGGCTATCTGATATTCGGCTACCGGGTCCGGCACGTGATATTCTGCGTGTTCGACCCGAAAAAGGCCGGCGTTTGCGTCCGTGGCAAGCCGTGGTCGCCGGTCACCTTCCCGTGGCTGGCCGACGGCGCGGCGGCGCTGATGCCGCTGGTAGTGGGCACTGCGGCGCTAGTAGGAGTGGGGCGGGCCTTCGGCATCATTGACCACCAGGCTGCCGAGCCGACTGCGGATATGAGTATGTTTCGCGCCGCGACTGACCAATTCCTACTACTGCTGGGCAACCTGGACTGGCACCGCTGGCAGACTTACCTTTTCCTGTACGCGGCTCTGACTATCGGTGCGGAGATTTCCCCCAGCCCAACCGATCTGCGATACGCCATTCCCGCCCTCGGCGGCCTTGCCCTGGGCCTGATCTTGATGCTGGTCAGCGCCCAGCAATCCGTCACCCTCAACCACATGCTGACAGCGGCCGGGGACTGGCTGTTGCCCACGGTGGAAAGGCTATTCGGTGTCTGGGCGTTGGCCCTGGTGCTGATGCTGACCACCGCAGCCGCGGCGATCCCATTCGCCTTCGTCATCTACACCCTACGACCGCAGCGGCGCTAGTATGGCCAAGCGGCTTCACTGGAACCTATGCCTGTGTCGTAAGACACTGGCTGGTGCCGGAGATTGCGAAGTAATCGCGCAGCAGCCAGATAGTGCAGTCGTACACCGTCTGCTGAGCCTCGGCGACCTGGCCGCCTTCGCGCAGCACGGCTTCGTAAGCCTGACGGATCTCGGTAGCGACATTCACCTTGGCGATGCCCAGCTCTACCGCACTCAGCAGCATATCCCGCTTGACGCTGGAGCCGCCATGCAGCACCAGAGGAATGCCGGTTGCCTGCCTGAGGCGCTTGAGGTGCTCGAGGTTCAGGCGGGCCTCGATCTTCTGCTTGTTCTTGGCAGCGCCGGAGATGGCGCCATGGACACTGCCGATGGCTACCGACAGCCAATCGCAGCCGGCTTCTTGGACAAAGCGCTCGGCCTCAGCCACATCGGTAAAGCCCATGCCCGAGGCGAAAAGCTGGTCATAGGAGGGTAGCGGCCCGGCTTCATGTCCCAAGATAGCCCCCAACTCGGCCTCGCAAGCAATGCCGGCTGCATGGGCCATATCGGCGACTTGGCGGGTCGCCTGGATATTGCCATCCAGGTCAAGGCGGGAGGCATCAATCATTATTGACTGGTATCCGAGAGCAATCGCCTCGCGGAATATCGGTATGAAATCCACGTGCAGACCATCCTCGTCAAGGACCGGCACGTGGTCGAGATGCAGGCGCACATGCTCGGGATCTTCCCACTTGGCGAACTCCTCAGCGACCGCCGCCGGGCCGATGGCCTCGAACTTAATCCATTCCGGACGCGCCACGGCGATAAAGGCGAAGGCATCCTCATCAGCGACGGCCTGCACCACCGGCTTGACCATGGGTAGGTAGGGAATATTGAAGGCCGGCACCATCAGGCCCTGCCGGAAGGCGCTAGCGACAATCTCGCCACTGCCGACCATGCTTCAGACCTCCATCATTCGCCAACCCCTAGCTCGGCCTACCCTGAGCCTGTCGCAGGGCAGGTAAAAACGCGACAGCGTTCTCAGTTTTCAGCCGGAGGCCGTTGGAAATGGCCCGCCTGTCACAGGCGATATCTCAATCGCCCTGAAACTAGATTCTCTAGCGCGTTCCTAGCCTGGGCGAGGGCAAAACCTGGTCTGAACTTGACCGGGGCAAGGCAGGCTATTGCACTACAGCAGGCACTGTGGCCTCGTGCCCGTGACTGATGCCCTCCACCTCGCCGTTGAAGTGAAACAGCGCGCGGGTGTGTTCGTCAAGCTCGAGCTCACGCTCGCGTGACGGTGGGGCGAAGTCATGCGTATAGCGCTGTCGGTCGGAAATCCGCAATTCGTCCACCGCCGCGTCGAGGGAGTACATGGCAAAGCTCACCGGCATGTCGGCGGGCAAATTGCGCAACCATTTGTAGTTATAGTGCTGGCCCTTGCGCCCGTCTAGGTACAGCTCGGTGACCAGCACCTCCTCCGCCGGCCGGGTGCCACCGCCGCCGGGTATCAGGCCGCCGCGATAGCCCCAGACCCAGGCCACATGCACCCAGTGGTCCGCGCTGAAGACGGTTCTACGGTATGCGCGCATGGAAGTGCGCTTCTGCGGCCCGTCTGACATGAAGTAGCCATACAGCACGTGCGAGGTGAAGAAGTCCAGCTTGGCATCCCTCTGGCGCGGGGCCATCATGTACGACATCCGCCACGTCTCTCCGCTTTCCACCCCCAACATGCAGATGGTTCTGGACTTCAGCGGCAATTCCACCGTATCCCAACTCGGCTTCAGAAAAAACTCGATGGTGCCCTCCTTGAAGGGCAAGAACTTGGTGCCATCACCGGAGGCGTGAGGTTCGGCCGATTGCAGCGTGAACTTGCGCCTGCCGCCGAGGTAGAGGGCCTGATTGCCGGGAGTCGCGATTGCACCTTTCACATATTCCGTGTCCGGGGCGATCTCCACCCGCTCAGGCTCTGGCTGCTGCGATTCCCACGGTATCGCCGGCTCGAAATAGCTTGCGGGGTCCTCCACAGCAAAGAACGGCGGAATATTGTGCGCCCTGACAAGTTGGTTGTCCACCGGCATGAAGCTCCACAGGCCGGGCTGGTCAACGGGCAGGTCCACCACACCATGAACCTCTTCACCCTCGCGGTAGGGCTGGCCGTCGGGTCCAAACAGCTTCGCGGAGCCTTCGAAGAGTAGCTTAGGGGCCGTGGCGTTCGCCGGCAGCCTGAAGTAGTACCGGATACTGGGCGCTTGGGCGGGTGCCGGCCGCCAGTAGTCCGGCGCGTGAATTACCAGCGGGAGGTGGGAATTGGCGACGACCAATTGCTGGCCGAAGTCGCCGGGGACGATTTCGTAATCCCCCGCCGGCGCCTCCGCCGGCACGCTTATGCTCCGGTTGCCATAGGTCTCTTCCACAATCCAGGGCAGACCAGCGGCGGCCTGGTCGCGCTTGCCGACGGGCACGATCTTGAAACCGGCAGGTGTCTGAATGTCAAACTCCAGTTCCTCACCGGCGGCCTTATGGAACACGATGCTGCTGGCGAAGCCGAAATTTTCATACCCGCACCAGGCGCTGACCGGCCCCTTGTCAGCACCCGAGCTGACAAGTACCTCCTGCGCATGCGCCACGCCCTCAAACAGGAAGCTAGTCTTCTCGGCGCTGTCTATCCCCGACATCCCGTCGGTCTGCGGGTCGTAGGCGCTCGCCGCCTGCCGCACCTGAATAGCCAGGCCCTGGGCATACTTAGGCTCACCGGTCTCATGGTACAGGAAGCTGCCGGCCACACCAGTCGGATTGGTGTAGGTGTGCGGCCACTCCCCCAGGTAATTCTGCCACAGATAGCGCGACAGCCTCATGGCCATGTTATAGTAGCGCGGTGTGCCGAAAACACGCCAAGCCTCGATCAGGGCGCGGATGTCCACTTGGGTCTTGTAGGTTGTGCTATACGGCTGGTCGAAGTTGGAGCGCACCTGGATGAAGCCCAAGGGGGCTTCAGGGTTTTCAAGCATGTCCACTGTGGCCTCCGCCAGGGCGCGCAATTCCGGGTCCCAGGTGCAGGCGTAGCCGCCGGTTAGCATCCTGAGAATCACCAAAGGCCGGCCGTCGCGTTTGGCCTGCGCGGGAGTCCACGCCCGCTTGATGCCATCGCAGTACTCGAGGATGGTATCCTTAGCCCGCCGGTCGCCGGTCAGATAGTACTGCCAGGCGTAGTTATCCATCGTGGTGGAGCTGCTCTTGTGCAGATAGGTGGCCGACTCCCAGTAGAAGGGTAGCTGCCCCTTCCGCACCCCGCCGACAGGTAGATCGGAACCGCTGTCGGATATGTACAAGCCCCGGGTCTTGAGCGGCCCGTCCCAGTGGGCCATGGTTCCGTCGGCATCGGCACGGATCGAATCCGAGGCGAAGCGACGGACCTCGCGGTTGCCGGAACGGGTGTACATCAGCCAGAGGTCGGGCCGCAAGGTATAGGTGATTGAAAAATACCGTTTCTGGCCGACGTACTTGCCCCTGTAGCTCAGATGCGGTCCCATGTAATAGTCAACGAAGCCATAGTCACCCCATTCCCCTATCCGCTCATGCCATTGGCGCAAGGCCGCCGCGATCGCCTTCTCGACCACCGGGAAGCGCTGCTCGTCCGCCGGATGCATCGGCTTCATCGCCTCCGATTCACAGATCCACTTCGGGTCAGCCAAGGCATAGACGGGCTGCGAATGGAGCCGCGACAGCCGGGCCGCGGTCGCGCCGGCCTTTTCAGGCTCCGCCAACGGCGCGATCATCAACTGGTGGGTCTTAGACCACCCGATGGCATTGGAGGTGTGACCTGCCATCTTGGCAAGGACCTCTTCGGGCTGCAGCTTGTGAACCTTGGGGATCACCGTTTCATACCAAGTCAGCAGGTCCCATTTTTTTGCCAGCGTCTCGCCGCGAAAGTCCAACTCTTCGCCAGCACGATTGCTGAAGAGGTGGAGCACCAAGCGGCCCGGGCGGACTTCGAACTCCTTAGGGTGCTGGCGGGCCGCCTCGCGGCAGGAAATCATTACTCCCCTCTTGTCGTTGACAACAGCCGCCCAGTCGCCGCACTCCTCACCCTCGGCAAGTATGCTCCCCTTGCCGGAAGCCGCCTGCGAGACGACCGCGAAATGGTTCTCACCGTGGGCGAAGAAATAGTGGGTGTCCTGCAGCATGTAGGCGGTTGTATCTGCGCCTACCGGGCATGAGACGGACTTGTCCCACTCCTCGCGTGAAATCCCGAACAGCGCAGTCGTGTCGCGTCCCAGCGGCGTCCAGAACTCCCAGCCGACATCGGTGAACCAGACCTCATTGGTGTCGCGGGTCAGCACCAGTGTATGGGTGATACTGGCGACCGGCTGCTTGGCGAAGACCTCGACGCGGGTGATGTGCCGGGCCAGCTCCTCGCCATCGGCAGTCAGGTATGGGCCTTCGAAACGCACGCAGGCCGCCACCGGGCCGCTGGCCTCGATCGTCATGGTTTCGCCCTGGGCCGACGCCGAGGCGACGCGGCCGTTCTGGTCCACCACGTACAGCCCCCGGGACTCCTCATGCTCATGACTTATGGCGACAAAATGGTCACTGAAGCCGAGAATACCCACGTCAGACAGCGGGGACTTCCCCTTCGCAAACACCCATCCGGTCTTGTCATTGACGAGATCTATAAGGTTGTTGTCGCTATAGCCACCGCAGAGCCGCTCCTGCGGCTTCAGCACCGGCTGGGGAGTTGCCACTTCCACAAAACAGCCATCGGCGGAGTTGACCAGCGCATCGCAGCCCACCCACTTGATGGCACCGTCCTTGGCCCAGTGGGCAATGGCCTCACGCTGGTGAGGTAGCTGGCGGCCGCTGCCGTCCACCAGGCGAATAGCGTCAACATCCCACAACGTGCCGGTGGGAAAGGGGATACCGATATACACCGGCCAATTCTCCACGCTGCTTATGCCCGGGGGCAGATCGAGTTGCACGGGGATCTTCTGGCCGGGCTTCAGCGGCTGCTTGGGCCCACGCGCCTCCAGCCGCAACTCCTCCTGGGCGACAAGCTTGCCCTGCTCGCGGAGCTGCACACGCAAGACGGCGCCGGTCAGGTTGGGACTGCGCATATCAATGAGCACTCTGCCCGCTGACCGGCTGGGAAGAGCTTTGGCCTCGGCTAGCGGGCTGCCGCCGCCGGGCTTGAGAAGCTGGGCCCGGACTTCGGCCTGAGGCAGCGCTGCCGGCGGCGTACCCAGCTTCAGTTCCGCTTCCAGCCAGCGGTCCCCGGGCCGGGCATAAGTATGCTGCGCGGTCAATTCCAGGGGTTTCCCGGCGGGCTGCGGCCCGGCGGCCGGCTCCGGTTCGGTCTCCGTGATGCCCGTCAGCACCAGCACCCCCGCCGAGGTATCGCCGTACGTACCGCTGAGGCAGCGCGGGTCTATCTCCGGCCCGTTGCGGCCGATGTTGCAGGCGAGCTTCGCCGGCCAGGCGCTAAGCTGCAGGGCCGCCTGCGGTATCGCCATCTCTACGGTCCATGCACCGGCGCTGGCACCGCTCGCATATTGCCAGGCCGGATTGTAGGCGGGGCCGGCGGTGCTTTGGTCATAGATGGCCCCGGCCGCATTGATGACGAACTGATAGACAGCCTCACCCTTGCCCGAGGTGTCCAGCCACACCTCGACACAGTCATCTTTCCACGCCCCTTCGTCGCGGGCGCGCTTCTCGGCCACCGGCGGCTTGCCGGCATGAAGCTCGCAGGCCACCGCCAGGTAAAGTGCCGTCTCGTCGTAGCATAGCTGTGCGCGAGTGTTCGGCAGGGGACGCGCGCCCCTGAATGAGGCCGGGATCCGAACCGTCGCCGCGGACTGCCACGCCGCATCACTCAGGTCGCCGTCAATCTTCGGTGCGGCAGCACACTGGGGTAATTCCACCATGACAGCCTTGGCCTCGGTGCGCTGGATAAAGCTGGCCAGCGGAGAGGGCGAGAAGTCAAGGCGCAGCGGCTGGGCACTTACGCAACCGACAATCAGCACGTACGCTAGGACAAGGGGAACGGCCAGCTTGCTGCTCATCTGCCAGCCCCTCCTCAGACTGGATTGCGCATGGTGCTTTAGTGACCTGCAACGAATGCGCGGTAGAATCTCCTACCTAGTGAGACGTCACCTGCAGGGCGTGAACCGTGCCGTCCGCACAGGTGGCGATTATCTCGCTGCGAGCGACTTCGCCATCCAGCTCGCAGGCCCGCACCTGGCGCACCGCATCGCTGGCCTGATACCAAGCGATGATCTCGCCCTCGGCACTGATGATCTTCACCTGTCCGTCCTCGCAGCCGCAGATGATCTCGAGCTTGCCGTCCCCGGTCACATCGGCCAGGTCAAGGTCCAGGCAGACGTCGGCCAGGTTCAGGTGCCACAGCGGCTCGCGCTCGGCATCGAACACGTACAGGATGAAGTTCTTGGAGGCTACGGCGGTTTCCAGCTTGCCGTCGCCGTCAAGATCGGCACTAGCCACGGCGGTTATGTCGCTGCCGGCATTGTGCGTACGCGTATTGCCCGACTTGTGCCATTTGCCTGCTTCGTCCCGGCCCTGCAGCCAGATGATGCCCAGCTTGTCACCGACCACGATCTCGCCGCTGCCGTCGCCGTCAAGATCGGCACAGGCTACGCAGGTACCGCCGGCGTGTCCGCTGCCTCCGCCGCTGCCAATTTTCTGTCCGGTTGCTGAGAAAATGTGGGCGGTCGAGTAAACGTTGGTGATGACCGCCTCCAGCTTGCCGTCGCCATCGAGGTCGCAGGCCGCCGCGCTGGTCATACTGTGAGGTGTGTGCGAGACATCGTCCCAGAGCAGTTCGCCGGTATTGTCGAATCCGTACACGTGGCCGTAATGGGACCCGCACACGATCTCCGCTGCGCCGTCGTTGTCCAGATCGGCGCCCAGTAGCACCACGGGCTTGCCCTGATGCAAGGTGGGGTCACCTTCGTGGTAGCCGGGCCTGGCCCAACTCCGGGCCGGCACCAACACCGACCAGTTGAGCGAGCCATCCGGCTTCAGGGCGTAGATCTTGGCATCAGCGGCTCCGGCCACGATCTGGGTGCTATCCGTACCCTTCACCAGCGCCAGGTCGTGGATCAGCGCAGGCAACTCGTAGCGCCATAGCTCCTTTCCATCGGGACCGATAGCCCTGACTGCATTATCCATGCTCGCCAGGTAGGCCTCTGTCCTGCCGTCACCGTCAGCATCGGCGACCTCCACAGCAGCCAGATGCTTGCTCTCGCCGGCGGCTGCCCTTTGCTCGGCGGTAATCGGGTAGGAGTACTCCCAGAGGCTGCTGACGCCCTGGCCCGAACCGACCGCCGGCTGCTCCTGCGGCGGCTGAGTGACGGCCAAGGTCTGCAGCTTGTCGCGCAACCGCCCGGCCATCGCCTCCAGGGCCGTAGCGCTGGGCACCGGCAGGCTGAGGGTATGTCGCCCCGGCTTGAGCGTAACGGTCTTCTGCTCCTGTCCCGCGCCGTCAATCGCGAGTTGCACCGCCATTTTGGTTTCCACCAGCGTTTTGCCGGTGGTCAAATCAGCCTGTAGGTTCACGGGCGCGTCGGCAGACAGTGAAGTGCCGCCGATACTTAACGCGCTCACCGCGGCTGCCGTGAGCTTGTTGGCGGCCAGATGGAAGGCTGCGGCCTCGATTTCCAGTCCCTCGATCCCCTCGGCGCTGCCAATCCCGGCCACAGCCGCTGTCCCGTCGTCGTCAATCACGTATGTGGTAGTCTCACCCAGGCGGAAGGCCTCGACCTGCCGGACTTGGCCGCTGTCGGGCGTGCTGTAGAAGAGGTTGGCGAACTGGTAGCGGTCGCCGGGCTGCAGCTTGACGCCGACGCTCTGCACCAGCCGCCGGGCCTTGTCCGGTGGGAAGGGAGGCGAGTTGATATTGGTGCCCGCCGAGGGCTTTTGGGCGAGGTTGGCATCCGAGCAGATGACCAGATTCAGCTTTGCCGGCGGTTTGTCACTGACCCAGCGGCGGCCCTGAAGATCAGCCTTGCCTAGCGCGCGCCAGATACACTGCAAGTCATAGCTACCACTCTCACTGGCCTGCAGGTCATCAATGACCAAGAAGTACCTGGACTTGGGCCAGATAACGCAACGCTCCCAGTCCACACCATTGTAATCACTGAGCCGCGATTTGAATATGCCGATGTCCGCGTAGTCGGCCTCCGCCACCACTTGCGCCAGTGCCGGAATACCACTCGCCCAGCCATCTCTAAGCACGATCACGGTGTTGTGCTCGCTGGGCTGGGCGACCATGTAGCCGTCATCATACAGCAGTGTCTGGTGGTCGTCGGTGAAGTTGATGATGGCATTGGCGTCGGGGTGGGAATGGTAGCCGCCACCGAACCCGCTGAGGCACAGGTACTCATCGTCCGGCTCGAAGCCGGCGCGGAATGAGACCTTGTCAAAGCACTCGTCAATCGGCAAGGCGCAGTTGTGGCGCTCGTAAATCCACTGATCCAACGGGGCGCGAGTGATGCCCAGCAGATCATCGGGGCGTTGCCTGGACAGCACCTCCGGCGGCACCCAACCGATCAAGCCCTGGCCGCGCGGCCGGTAGAATGACGCGCTCGGGTTCTCCACGTCCTCAGCGAAGTGATCCCACCACCACAGATAGCGCCCATCTTTGTACATCCACCCGGCCAGCGGATAGACCTCTACCAGGTGTGGCTGGCTGCGGAGGCCGGAGTAATCTCCGAAGCCCGAGCAGTTGCCGAGATTGTTGGTAATCAGCATGTAGTAGTCGGCTATCTTCCGCAACAGGCCGTTCTCGATATAGCGAGGGTCGGGGCGGTGCAAGGCCCATTTGAAGCTGCGGACAACCGTAAGCTGCCCGTAGCGAGGGCAGTCCTCCGGTGGCTTCCATGCCTGCATGTCCGGCTCGTAGAATATGTCCATGTTGCTCAACAGCAGCTTGCTCAACTCCAGATCGGGATAGTACCGCGACCAGTACAGGGCCGCGTAGGCCGAGCTCATGATAGTGTTGCCATACGACCGGCCCAGCGGCTCCAGCGGCTTGTCGGTGTAGCGCTGACGCATGCTGAAGCGGTACATCAAGTCGGTCAACTCGCGACGGTCTTGTTCGGTGAAGGCCGGGCCCTCCTCGATGGCATCGAACCAGTGGAACAGCCACTGACAGGAGGCGGTCGCGGCCACCGCCGCCTGGGTGCGGTGCAGCGCATCAATCCGCCGCAAGGCTTTGAGGAACAGCCCGGCCCACGCCGGTTGACCGGTGATGAAGTACTTGTTGCAGTAGTCCTGAGCGCGTATGTACACGGACCCTTGCGCCTCGTTTTCGCTCAAGAACTTTTCCGCCTCTGCTATCGTCGCTGCGCTCGGCGCCTCGGGTTCCTCGCCATTCTGGACTACCTTGATGATCGGGCCGACCGCCCCCTCGGGGTAATCAGCCAGCATCTCAAGAAAGCGCTCGACCGCCGTCTCGCAGCCCTCGGGATTAGTACTGCCAAGGTAGATGACATTCCGGCCCGTCAGCCACGGATTGTGTACGGTGCGGATGACGTAGCTGTCATCGCCGCCGGGCCAGTAGTAGTCACAGAGCACGAACTCGTCGAGGTAGAGATGTTCGACGATCTGATTATTCGCGAACACCCCCAAGGCGATCAGGTGGGTGGCTTCTGCCTGTGCTTGGGTGATCTGTTCGGCTTTGCGGATCGGCGGGGCCGCACCGTAAGCCGCCTTGATGCCTGCAGCCAGCTTTTCGCCTACGGCCATATATGCCTCGCCATCAGGCACCACTATCAGACAGGCGCTGGCACCATCTGCCACCAGCGGCGTATCCAGGTACATCTCCTTGATCTCCATGATGCCTCCCGTATCGTCCCCGTAGATGCCTGACACCAACAGCGCCACAACTCCAATTGCCAACACAATTCTCATTTCAGATCATCCCTTCATCCGGATTTCACGGTGCCTATGGAGGCCTCGTGTCTGGCGGAATACCACCCAGTACCACTTCGGCCCGACGTAGATTACCACCTGCCCGGTCTTCAGGGGGCCGCCTCTGTCAGTCCGAACCGCCCCGCCTGGATTTCCCTGGTTACAGCTTGAGTGGTTGTGAAGGGCAGTACCCGGTATTGGACGGCGTCGGGGACCTGCCAACGCCCGCGAGTGATCGAGATTTCATCGGCAACAATCTCGTATGTGGCCTGCGGGTCGAGACCGGTGTTCTTGATGCGGATGACGCGATTGTTGGGGTCCACGCTCCAGTCCAGCACCATGCCTGCCAGATGCGGCGGATCCCCGTAGAGCGTGATCCAGCTCTGCAGGTAGTCGCTGAACTGCGCGCCGGTCATCTCGAACTGCACGACCGCATCGTGTCCGAGGCTGCGGGTTATCTCCGTGTAGTAGAGCGGCCCTGAGGGCACCGGATCGTCCCAAACGCCGTAGGGTCGCACGAAGGCAATATCGGCCCCGCTCTGGCGCTGCATGGCTTCAGCGCACAGGTCGCACCACAGCACCTGGTTGTTCTCCGGGACCTGGCATAGCTTCCGCGGTGTCTGCAGCCGCCACTCGGCGTCAAAGTGCAGGGCGCTGGGTAGCAGTTGCCTATTCTCACCCGCCAGAATCAGCATGTCGGCCTTCAGGTCAGTCAGCCTGCTTGGCGCGATCGCGGGCACCGAACCAGGGGCGGCGCTGCCGGCGACCACCACATAGCGCGCAGGATTGATCGGGTTGGGGTAAGCGAAAACCACACTCGCACCCAGGCCCTCGACATGTACGCTCGCGATCTGCAGCCCGTTGGCGTCGAAGCGCACCGGTAACCTATCGGCCAGGCGACTGGTGACGGAGTTAGCGCCCGGACCGCCCAGCAGTATCAGGTTGCAGTCCTGGATATCCTCATCACTAATCTCACTGTCCGCCTTGACCGGCCAAAAGGTCTCGCGATCATAGACATAACTCCACCGCTGCGTGCCCTCCTTGAGTGGCCGGCCTTTGCTCACCTCTTCCGCAAGCTGCCTATAGGCGTTCTCAACTTCACTGCCGGCTTCCGTACCATAGACGATCACGGACTTGTGGAACAGCCAGTCGCCAATCGGGCCGCCGATTTCCGAGTTCTTCACTATCTCGGCCTCAACCGGCTCCAGCTCCAGCCGCAGGTTTTGGGCATAAGGTATCGTCTGCGCCCGGCCGTTGAGCACGATCTGCACCGGCTTGCCCGCCGCTACCTGGCCTCCGGCCAGATCCAGCGCAAGCGCGCCAACGTTGTCCGTTTCCACCTCGATAGTCGTGCCATTGACCACGCGCACGTCAACGCGGGCCTCATCGGCATAGTTGATGAGGCGCTGGATAGTCACCCAGTAGGCGCGGTTGTAGCGGGGCCGCGTGCAGATGAACTCCACATGCTCCGGATAGCGCGGCGCCCGCTCATTAAGCACGCGTTCCACGTAGCGACGATCACGGTAAGCCGGGAAGGTGCCATGCCCGCCTACTCGCAGCTCGGTACAGACGGCGCGTCCGCCGATCCCGGCCAGAGCACCGGTCATCACCTGGCTGTTGGCGACACAGGTATTGGGATCGTGGCGGCCGTGATAGGAGTGCATCAGAACATAGCGGACATTGGGGAGCTGACCGGTGTACGCATAGCCCCACGGGCCGCTCGGCATCGAGGCTATGAAGCGGTGGGGCATCTGGATCGGGTAGTGCCACGCGGAGGTGCCACCGGTGGAGAGCCCTCTCATGCTGACCCGAGCCGGGTCCATGCCGAAGTGCTCCTGGAGCTGGTCGTACACCTCCAGGAAGTCAACATCCTGCACGCCTCCCCGGCCCAGGTTGTGATGGCGCTCCTCCAGGCCGACCCCGATCAAGGGCCACTCCGCTAGCGGCTTGTAGCCATACTCATGCAGCCCGATCAGGCCATAGTAGAAATGGGCACTGGTGCCACCGTGATGAGCGAACATCGTCGGCCATTGCTTGGCCTTGTCGAAGCCCTTCGGCAAGTTCAGCTCGTAGGGCTGCAGGCTGTCGTCCAGCTTCGACCGATGAGCGCACAAAAACTTCCCGGACTTGCCGGCGAAGTAGTCCACATCAGCCTCCAGCGCCGCCAGCATCTCGTCTAACTGCACCACCCACTCCACCGGCCACCAGGCCCGCTTGTTGCGCGCCCCTCTACTCATTGCTTTGAACTCGTCAGCCCCATGCCGCTTGATCATATAGAGAAGCATTTCGGCACATTCGCGCTGGAATGGGTACTGCAACTGCTTTCCCGAGACCTGAGCCAATTGCTGCTCAAAAGCACCGATCATGGTGTCATATTCGGTGATGAAGTTGCCTGCCAGATTGATGGGGCTGCTTCTGAAATGCTGAGACCGGCCCTGGATACTTGCCAGGCCCTCCACCCAATAAATCCCACAGGGCAAGCCGTCCGCGGCGATGGAGAAGGCGACCGTAGCCGCTCCCTGGCCGCCTACTCTGACCGTCTGGGCCTCAGTTCTCGCCATTGCCCGCCCGACGACCCGCGTGCTGCGCAGGCGGAACTGGACTTCGGCTGCCGCCTCGGGCGAGCTTGCGGCTAAGGCAAAGTGACCTGCCACTGCGTCCTCCGGTCCGACTGTGGGTGTGCTGACATAGCAGTCAAACGAGGCGGCGGGCAAGTCAACAAAACGCTCCAGCGCCGGCTCGGTCTGCACCGGCATCACCAGGGCATCCACCAGCTCGGTGCCGCGTCGCAGTTCGAACCGCACCGCCCCCCAACCCGGGGCAGGTGCCTCAAGCGCCAGTGGGATCGGCACCCCGATCTCCGCTGGTAACAGCTCATGCACCGCGGGCGCTTGCGGTCGCGCGCCGCTACCATCAATCACCTCCGCGGCCACTTCCGTAGGTTTGGGGCCGTCGCCCCGCTTGGCTACAGTCACGGAGGCGATGAAGGTCCCATGATGCGGAGGCACCGGCATTGCGGGAGCTGTCAGGCAATAGGCTGGTGCCGGCGTCGCCTCGGAGACGAAACGGATGCGTCCTGGAATCCAGTCCGTACCCCAGCGGGCGATACCTCCGGGGCCGGGCACTTGCAGCTCCAGGTCGAGGTCCCAGACCTCCCCTGTCGCCGGCGGATCGGCCCGCAGACCGGCAATCGGGATAGCAAACTCGCCCCGCAGACGCCCCTCACTCGCCTCAGTCTCGCCCTGCGGCTGAGGCAGGTTCTCAAGCTGCTGCTGGCGCTTGCGGATATTGCAGGTGATACAACTGGTCGCCTTGAGCGCAGCCGAGCCGTCGCCCTGTAGCGTCACTTCCGAGGCGTTGATATGCTCGGGACGCGGGTCCAGCTTCAGACGCAGACGCCATCCCGAGGCTTCTCCGACAGCCAGCCCCGCCCCTGGTGGCCCGGCCTCGAAGAGCACGTACACATTGGCATCGTCATGCAGCAACCGCACCTCAGCCGGCAATTCGGAGTTGGTATTACAGCCCGCCCGCGGATTGACCCAGGCGACGAGCGGCCTTACCCGCTGCCATGCTGCCTCCTCGGCGACGCCGTCGAGTAGCGGCGCTTCTGTCACCCGCAGGCATTCCACGCATGGCGATATGTCCTCAATGACCTGTGGCGACGGGTAGTAGGTGATGTATTCCGCCGGCCTGGCCGCTGTGACTGTCGCCACCAGCGCAATCAGTACCCCTAGACGGCTAGTGAGCTTGGCTATCCATTGCATTGGTCGCTTCCCTCCTACGGCTCTCCCCGAAAACGCACCGCCCTCTGGCTGCTCTGGGCGGCGAAGTCATCAAATTAAGACCGCCCACGCGGCTTCTTACTATACGTAATATTCTCCGCTGGACGGCTCAACGCCTTCCGGTGGCGGCTTTTCATGCGGGCAAAGGCCAAGAGGCATTCGCGCACTATGGGCAAGGTGCGCTGTCGAAGAAGGTCTGGGCATAGATGACGAGGAAGTCACCTTGGCCCGGTTCACTGGCAAGCGGGCGGTCCCGCCGCAGCCTTGCCGGCACGGCGGTCAGAACTTCGGCAGAGAGGACGCAATCATGGAATCGGCAAAGCGCTTCCCGGTCATCGAGATAGCAGGCAGTCACTTTGAGATGGGGCGGCAATACGGCGAACAATGCCGCGAGCTGATCCGCGACCTGGCAGCCCAATCCGACGGCATATTCGTGCCTCAGCAGGAGCTGTGGGAGGAGGCGCACCAGGCGATGGCGGCAGCGCAACCGGCTGTGGCCGCGGCCGCACCCGAACTGCTCGAAGAGGTGGAAGGCATCGCCGCCGCCACCAATCTGAGCTTCGATGAGGTCTTCCGCCTGAGCTGCTCAGCCGAGATGGGCCAATGGCGGGGCTGCATGGCCCAGCGCTCCGCCGTGTCAATTTCCGACGAGTGCACCAGCTTCGCGGCTCGCACTCAAGACGGCACCCTGGTCGCATGGAATATGGACTGGTACCAGAAGCTGTTGCCTTATATCGTGCTGCTCAAGGGCCGTCCCGAGGGGCAACCGGCTTTCCTGGCCTTCGCCTTGGCCGGCAGCGTGGGACGCCCCGGACTGTCCGAGCATATCGCAATCGCGGCCAACCAGTTGCCCTACCGTCCCACCGCAACACCACCGGAGGCGGGGCCGGAATGGGCCGGGCCGGGCGTCCCGTACTGCTTCCTATCGCGCATGTTGCTGCAACAGGAAAGCACCAGCGCGGCCCTGGAGCTGCTGGAGCGAACCAGGCGGATGGCCTGCCTCAACTACACGCTGGGCGACACCACAGGCGACATCTGCTGCGTGGAGACAACTCCGGCGGAACAGGCTGTGCTGCGCTCGGAGGAAAACTTTGTGACCCACGCCAATTCCTACCACAGCCCCAAGTTCCAGGGTCTTCCCGAGGCGGAGCGGGAAGAGCGCGACCCACGCGCCTATACGGCCCATGCCTTGCTGCTGGCAGCCGGCGACCGCCTTGACCGCGAAACCATTACCAGTGCTCAAACCTACCATTTCCCCGGCGAGAGCGGAGGCATCTGCATCCACCGTGAGTTCGGGGACAGACCGGCGATCACGCTGCTGTCCTTTGTGGCTGCAGTAGGCTCAGGCCGCATGTGGGCGGCCTATGGCTCGCCCTGCCAGCACGAGTTCCTCCCCTACGAGCTCTGAGAATATGAGCCGGAGCCCAAACCGTGCGCTACCATCACCAAAGCTAGACTGAGACAAATACGGTACTGAGCCGAAGGGAGATGGTTCACCTGTTTATTGATATCCATTGTCATGCGTACCGCAAGTGTCCGCCATTCGTCTGCAATTTCTGCACTGCCGAACAGGTGATTGAGCGCTATGACGCCGTGGGGATCGAGAAAGGCGCCCTGCTGCCGATTGTCAGTCCGGAAATCTACCTGCCCCAGGCGAATGAAGACATTCTCGACATGGTCGCGCAATATCCCGACCGCCTCATCCCCTTCTGTAACATTGATCCGCGAGTCTTGACGAATTCGGCGACTGCGCCGCTGGGCGACGTCTTGCGCTATTACCGCGACCAGGGCTGCAAGGGCCTCGGCGAAGTGATGCCGAATCTGCCGGTCATGGACCCGCTGATCCAGAACCTGTTCAAGCACGCGGAAGAGGTGGGCCTGCCGGTGATCTTCGACGGCTCGGACCAGGTCACCGGCGACTTCGGCTTGTACGACGACCCCGGGCTGCCGCAACTGGAGCACACCTTGCAGCGCTTCCCTGACCTGATCATCTTCGGGCACGGCCCGGTGTTCTGGTCGGAGATCGGCCCCCTGGAGACGCCGGCAGAACGAGGCTACATATTCCGTCTCGAGGGTGGTCAGGTCGGCCGGCTGCCCAGCGGACCGATTACTGAGGAGGGCGTTGTGCCGAAGCTGTTGCGCCGCTACCCGAACCTCCATGGTGACCTGTCCGATGCAACACCGTGGAATGCTCTGGCACGCGATCCCGACTACGGCCCCAAGTTCCTGACCGAGTTCCAGGACCGTCTGCTCTTCGGCACCGATCTGTGCTCACCTGACATGCCGCTGCCGATGATAGACCTGCTGCTCGACTGGCGGGATACGGGGAAGATCAGCCAGGAGGTTTTCAACAAGGTCGCCAGAGAAAACGCCATCAGAGTCTTTGAGCTGGAGTAAACAAGCGACCGCGAGGAACATCGTCCAGCCAAGCTCTATCGAGTTGCCCCTGCAGTCCTCAGAGCTGGCTGAGAACTCTGGCAGCCGCATCCTCGTACACCTGCTGCCACTCAGGAGCCAGGAGGCACTCCGTTACCTCGTACCCGCCCAGGCTGTAGTCGCCGGCAGGCGCACCGTAGTGGACATAGCCGTTTGAGAAAGCTACCACAAAGGTATGCTCATGGGGGGAGGCCCGCTTGACATTCAGGCCGACCTCGGTGAGCACCTCCGCCGGAGACGTTATCAGCACGCAGTCCCCAATCCTGATGCCCTGGACCTCGGCCGCGATTGTGGCCTCGCCGGAGGCGTCATTGAACGCCTTGTGCCACTTGAGTGTCCCCATGTCGCTCTGGATGCGCGCCAGCTTCTCCATGGCCTGGATGTTGCTGAGGTACTTCGCGAGGTTCTGCCGGTTCCACTTATCCAATTCGGTGAGTTCGTCAGTGCCGATCTCCTCGGCGTGCAGATACCGATAGGAGTAGTCAGACGGGTAGTCGGGGTTCAGAGCGTACTTGATATACAAGGGCAAGAACGCCCTGAAGTTCAAACTGGTGGAACTCAAGGTCGCCAGCAGCTCGTTCTGTTCCTGTTCGAGCTCTCCGAGACGCTCGAGAATGTCGGTCCTCCGCGGCAGCGCCACCGTCTCGGAGGCGACACTCAGCCGCGCGTCGCTAGTTTGTATGTCCCTGAGGGTTTTCAGGACACTCAAGCCCAGGACTGTGCCGATCGGCTCGGAATCTCTGGGGCGATTCACGTCCTTGTAGAGTACCTCGGTGACATCCCCGCCGGCGCCCTGCAGGAACAGAGCCATCGTCTCATTGCCCAGATGCTCCTCGATAACGCCCGAGGCGAACCCGGGATAGTTGGCTGTGACCGCGCCGCCGGGAACGCCGATGAGGGGATGGCAGGCGAAATTGTAGACCACAGCCAGCGGCCGGCCGTCCATGCGATCCAGGCGCAGGATGCCGATCTCCGGATCAACCGGGCCCAGCTCTGCGACCTCTTCATCCCAGGGGCAAGGGTGGGCCTGGCGGATGGTCCAACCTCTCCCGTCCCTGAGCCTGAGGGTGCGGTTGATCTGGATGCGATTTTCATAGCCGACACCGACGCCGGCCCTGACCGCTGTCATGTTACCCATAGCCCGGCTGACGGCATCGAAGGTTCTGTCAACCTGCTCGGCGTCGTCGCACAGCAGCCGGCCCGGAGGGTGGGTGTGGGAGGCGTTGACCAGGACATTGCCGCCGGGAATCCCCAGCTCTGCCTCGATCCGGCCGCGCAAATTCGGCAGGAAGTCATCGCTGACATCACTGATCCCACCGATCGCGACAACGTCCATGGCGATGATGACCACCTGGGTATCGCCGTCATCGAGCACCAGCGCCTTGGCGTACAGGGGGTCGTGCACCACGACATTTGCATCGCTGGTGGTAATGTCGCTGCGGGCCACACCTGCCCGCAACGGCCCGGTGGCACCATTCTGCCGCCCTTGCTGGTTTCCCATAGCGCCCTCCTGCTTGCCCCAATCGCCCGACAGCCTGTGAAGTTCGCACGCGCGGTTCGTGCAGTTAGCCGTCGGTGCTGTGTCGGCCCGTTGCCTCAGCCTTCACTTCCCCCGCCGGTGCCATCCCTCCTCCCCGCAATTGCAGGAGCGTGAAGCCGCCTCTGGACATACACAAAAGAGGCCGCCTGAGGATGGTTTCCTGTGATAAGCGACACTACACCTGTGGGCATTAGGGTGCCGGCACGCTGAAGCCGAACTTCTGCTGCACGGTGATGAGTTCGATATCCATACCGGCGGCGACTTGGCCCTGCTGGAGGGGGAGTTGGACGGTCTGTTTCTGTGCATTCCACAGGTCGGTTCCGACGCTCTCGGTCCGGCCATAGCCGCGTAGTTCATACGTGCCTGCCGGCAATTTGCCCAGATCGGTGCCCGTGAAGCCGTAGTGGCCGTTCTGATCGGTGCGTGTGTTGGCGACCTCTCCCCCATGCAGGTCGAGGGTGACCAGGGCTTCCGCGACCGGCTGGCGCACACCGCCGACCACACGGTACACCATGCCGGAGATAAACTCGTCGGGAGAGGTGGTCCAGGGCTGGTCGCGGTAGGGGAAGTGCGCGTCAGCGGGGATGACCCGGATCTTGAAGGCACTGCGGAAACGAGGGTCGTTGATGAACTTCTCGCTGCCATCTGGCTGTTTCAGTATAGTGAAGCCCTGCATGTTACTTACCCGCATTACCAGGGCTTCCCCAGGCTGGACGGCCACGAAGGTGTCCCCTTCCATGCGTCCGACGCTGCTACCGCTGATGATCTGGAATGAAGCAGGTATTGCCTGACCGTTGCAGCCCTCCACCCACAACCTAATCTTGCCACCGACAGGTATGGTCCATCCGCAAGGATTGAGCCGGTCAAGCCCGGGCTGCCAATCCGGGGGCAGATCATCTAGTGAGGCCTTGGTGGTGTAATTCTCGATCTCATCGGGGCGAGCGAAGACGTCTATCTTGCTGTCGAGGTGAAAGGTGGGGACGGTCGCCACCTTGGGACGGGATTGCCCACTGCCAGCGGTACTACCGCCCGTATCCTGGGGCTGAGAGAAGAGGCTCTCCCACTGGAAGTCCACGCTAATCAGGTCGTAGGCCAGAACGATGTTGCCGGTGCCATTGCCGGCGGTATTGCACGACACGGCGTAGGTGCCCGGCTCCAAGACCACATTCGCCAGCCCGGCCCACGGCTCGGTCGCACCAAAGGAGGGCCTGCGCTGGAAGACTAGCCGGCGCGCGCTGTTCTTCCAGTAGATGGCGAAGAGGTCGGTGTTGCCGCCGATGACTTGAAAATTCTGCGCCCGCTGGCATTCGCCGACGTTGATGATGCCCACATGGTAGTCCGGCCAATCGTTGACAAAACGGTTGGGCGTCTGCGAAGCCTCGACGATCTCCCGCCGATACAAGTCAGCAGAGGCCTCTTCAGCAGCCGCCGCCAGAGCGCATTGTGTCAGATGGCCCGCATATGCCTGGGCCAGCTCGATCATGTCGTCGGGCTTAATCGGGGAACCAGCCTGTGAGGAATACTGCTTACCCCGGTAGTGGAACTCGGCCATGTACGGTCCGACGCGCATGAGAATCTGCTTATCGGCACCGCTTTTCTCCAAAAACATCGCCTGATTGGTGGAATGCGGTTCGTTTACTCCAAGCAGCGCATTGTCGGCAATGTTGATGGGCTGCAGTGAGTATTGGCCGGTGGCGAGCATCCCATGCTTCCAGTTGAAATATCCCTGAGCGCGCTCGTTCCATGTTGAGATGCTGATCTCCACCGCATTGTCGCTATCACCACCAGAATATGCCCACTGAGTAACAGCGCCCAGTCTTGTGGCAGTCCTATCGGGATCAAGTGTCCAACGGCCCGGCATCCCGTTCTCCGATAGCTGCAGCGGGCTGTATTCATTATTGCCCAAGTTGAGGCCTGGAGCCACGCCAGCGGCACAGAGCGCGGTGCTGAATGCGGTAAGAGCAAGTATGGCGACAAGATTGCGCATGGCGACAACCACCCCTATTTCCCTAAGACGACTGTGCTCGCACAGCGCCAGTCAAACTCCAGGGAGCTTCAGTCCTCGTGGCTACGCAGATGCCAGCAACCCCGGCGCAGCTAGTCGGGCGCGGAGGTGTAGAGCCTGAGATTGTCCACCATGGTCTCAGCATACATGTAAAGGCCCGCAATTTCGTGGCCCTCGTCCAACAAGGGGGCGTCATCGTGGCCCTCAACAATGGTACTGCCATTGACTGTAAGCCGCACCGTATCACCGTCAAGCTCGGCGACGACATGATGGACTTCCCTCGGCTCGATGAAGCGGTCGGCGCTGCGGTCTTCGAGCGGTTCGTTGCTGCGCAGGATGCGATTGAGGGTATTCCCGGCGCCGCCGAACTGAAGTAGGTAGCCGCCCTCGAAGCCTCTGCTGCCTTTGCCGCCGCTGTGGATAACCGGGCTGAAGTCACACGGCCTCTCCGCGCGGGTCATGGCGTCAAACTCGATACGCTGGCAGCCGGGGAAGGGCTGATTGATAACGACCTCCGAGTGGCCGCTGCTGCAAACGAGCTTGCCGCCCTCGATGCGCCATTCGCCATGGAGCACTCGCCAATTCTCGCCCAGGTCGTCACGCTCGAAATCGTCGCTGAAAACCAAGGTCCATTCACGCGTGGCCTCGGCGGGTGGCATCTGCTCTATCTCTTTAATACACCTTCGCGCAGCTAGTCTGTCGTCCAGGGGCGCTGCCCGCGTATCGAGGACGACCTGGTATTGAGTCCGGGCGACCCCAATCAGGCCCTGCTTGAGGTAGCAGTGGGCAATCTGGAACTGCGCCTTGGCGCGCTCGGCCGCATCGGCTGCCAGCGTCAACGCCTGGGCCAAGTGCAGCCGCGCATATGTATAGTTGCCGGCCTGGTACATCGCAATTCCGGCCTCAAGGGCCTTCTGATACTGACCGGCCTGGTACTCAGCGTCCCAGACCAGGGGCTGCTCGCGGCCATAGGCGTTGTTCTGGCACTCAACGTGGGTATCGCCGCCGGTCGGCCAGGGCCGGAAAACGTGGCCGGCGGGTCCGCTGTGGTAGAGCCAGTTGTTGTGGAGCTCCGCTTGTTCGACAGGCACTCCGCGGATGGCGATTGCCGGCACCCCCGTGCCACGGAAGGTGTTGTGATGAATCTTGATCCAGTCACCCGCGATGCTAGTGCCGTCGCGGCGGTCGCCTCCGCCGTGCATGTCGAAGTTGTGGCTGAGGGAGACGCCCAGCTCTACATTGTTACACGCCTCGTAGGCGTTACCGGGCTTGCCGGTGCCGGCTATGGAGTGGCGGTTGTAGTCGAAGAGGTTGTATTCGATGAGCGAAACCGCCTCCTCGCCGTAGCCGTGCGATACGCCGTAGCCCAGGCCGTTCATCTGATTGTGGTGGATATAGCAATGATGAATATGGTGGTCGCGTCCGTTCCCCAGGTGAACGCCGGCATGGCTCCAGCCCGAGACTTCGCAGTTGTCCACCTCCAGGCCCGAGAACTGCGTGTCAATGCCCTCGGACACCGGGAACTTGTAGTAGTACTCGTGCTGGGCCTCGCGGTCGCCGCGCTCGGCTTTGAACGAGCGCTCGTGATGGTCCAGCCTCCGTTTCGGGTCGGGCCCGCGAATCCACAGTCCGGTGATGCGCACATTCGGCCCCAGAGTTCGTATCAGCGGCCTGGTGGCGAAGGCGTAGCTATAGATCACGGCACCCCGGGAGCCCTCGGGGCCCCGGTTGCTGGCGAGCGTGACCCCCTCGGGTATCTCCAGTACCAGCTTCTCGGCGAACACCAGCGTGGTGCAGTCAATATCGGCATCCGGCTCCACATACACCACCTGGCCCGCTTGCGCTTGCTTCAGCGCCTCAATCAGTTCGTCCACCGTGGTAACGCAGTAGTCGCCATCAGTGACGATGCGTTGATAGCCTTCCCCACCGCCGATGGGACCAAGCTCATCGGCCCTGGCACCATAGACCTCACCATCAACCTCCACCCAGGTCTGTCCCAAGTCGGCCGGCGGAGGCTGGCTATCAATACGCGACTGCGCCGTAGCCGCCCCTGCCGCCAAACACAACATCAGTACTACATTCCGCCATATACTCATCCCCAGATCCTCCTGTCTCAGGCTCTGCAATGGATTCAGATTACTCACCTAGCCCCTTGTTATCCGGCCTTCCCTATCCACGACCGGAGAATAAGGCCAGGGGACGGAGCAAGTAGTCACCTGGACGCTCCGGCATGCTGGCAAAGCCTCCAGGCAGACCACCGCTTCTGCCGATTTCCCTGCAAGCGGCCCGATTCCCTCCATCTCCTGACCGGAATTGGCGAAGGTCAGCCTAGCGACAGCGTCTCCGACAGACAGGGGTCTTGGCTTCGAGCGCCGGACTAGGGGGTAGAGCCGGCGTGGGTGGCCGTAAGCGGTGCTTGTATGCGGTTCTCCACGGTCGCCTCGCGTTCGATCAAGCCGTCGCGGAAATAGATGATACGCTGGGCGTGCTGGGCGATGTCGGACTCGTGAGTGACGATGACGATGGTGTGGCCCTGTCGGTGTAGCTGCTGGAGGATTGCCATGATCTCGTCTCCCTGGGCAGTTGCGAGGTTGCCCGTGGGCTCGTCCGCCATGATGATCTCGGGGTCATTCACCAACGCGCGAGCGATAGCCACCCGCTGCTGCTGCCCGCCGGACAACTCGCGGGGTTTATGGTTGACCCGATCGCCCAGACCCACGGATTCCAGAGCCTGGCGGGCACGAGCCTTCTGGGCCGGTCGGTCCTGCTTATGCGGACTATACATCATCGGCAGCTCGACGTTGCGCAGGGCCGTCGCGTTTGCCAGCAGATTGTAGCTCTGGAAAACGAAGCCGATCTTCTGGTTGCGCAGCCGCGCCAACTGGTACTGGTCCATTCGGGAGACGTCAATGCCATCAATCAGACAGCGCCCTGAGCTGGGCCGGTCGAGACAGCCGACCAGGTGCATGAAGGTGGACTTACCCGAACCCGAAGGCCCCATGATAGCCACGAATTCGCCTTGCTCGATGACCAGCGACACTCCTCGGAGAGCCTGGACGACCATCTCACCCATGCGGTAGGCCTTGTGCAGGTCTATCGTCTCAATCATTGTGGCGCCTCCGCGTCCTGGCGCTGTGGCCCTCGGCGCGAGTGCTTAGCGTGGCTGCGAGGCGGGCGGTTATTCATAGTGAAGTGCCTCCACGGGGTCAAGCTCCGCTGCCTTCTGGGCAGGCAGCAGGCCGAAAACAATGCCGACTACGGCGGCGAACGAAAAAGCCAAGACCACCCAAGGGACCGAGACAGCGCTATTCAGGCCGAAGATGCGGACACCGTAAGCTATCCCGATACCCAGCAGAACGCCAACGATGCCTCCGGAAAAGCTGAGAGTGAGCGCCTCGATGAGGAACTGCAGCAAGATGTCGCGAGGCGTAGCGCCGATCGCCTTCCGCAGCCCAATCTCCTTGGTGCGCTCGGTAACCGATACGAGCATGATGTTCATGATGCCGATGCCGCCGACCAGTAGCGAGACAATGGCGATGGAGGAGAACAGCAGCGTGAGGATCTGGTTGGTGGCCTCCGCGCCCTCGACCATGTCGGCGGCGGCAAAGACGCGGAAGTCGTTGTCCTCACCGTCCTTCAGGTTGTGGCGTTCCCGCAGCAGGGCCTCGATCTCGCTCTTGACCTGCGGAGCCTGCTTCATGTCGGCGGCTAGCACGGTGATGCGATTGATCGTATCCTTGGTGTTCGAGCCGCCGGCACTGCCAATCAGCCTATAGACAGCCGTGTTGATCGGGATGTAAACCGTGTCATCAGGGTCAAAGGGCCCCGTCATTCCCTTCTCGGCGCAAACACCGACCACGGAGAACGTCAGGCCTTTGATGCGAAGCTTCTCGCCGGTCACGTACTCGTCCTTACCGAACAGATTCTCGACCACGGTGGCCCCCAGGACCGCAACCTTGCGCCTGCGTTTGACCTCATCCGCCGTGAAGAAGCGGCCCTGCGCGATGTCAATCTTGGCGACCTCCGGGTAGTTCTCAGTAGTCCCCTGAATGCTCGTACTGGTGTTGCTGTTGCCGGCTTTGACCTGGGCGCTGGAGCTGACTTCCGGTGCTACCGCGGTGACCCCTGAACATTCTTTCGCGATGGCCTCGGCATCGCTGCGGGTAAGTGTCGCCGCCGAGCCCATACCACCCCCGACCGGGCCGCGCCCCTGGCCCTGGCCCGGCATGATGCGCAGAGAGTTCGTGCCCATCGCCTCGAAGCGAGCCATGGTGGCCTCGCGGGCCCCGGCGGTGAGCGATACCGCGCCGATTACCGCGCCCACGCCGAAGATGATGCCCAGCATGGTCAGCCCCGAGCGTAATCGGTTGGCGAGAATGGCCTCGAGGCAAAGTTGCATGGTTTCCCAAATGGACATGACGGTTTCTCCCTCAAGCTCCTGCCCAACGCTACTGCCCTCTGATGAGACCGGTTCCACCGCCGGGCGGCGGCCCTGGCATGTTACTTGGAGAGGCGGAGCCGATCTGCCGTAAGATCACCTGGTCGCCGGCATTCAGGCCGGACACGATTTCCACTAATTCGTCGCCCTCCAGCCCCACCTCGACCAAGACCTGGAGGGGCTCGGGGTCTCCCGGTATCATCACGTAGGATTTGCCATCGCGTTGCCGAATCGCCCGCGCAGGCAAGGTCAAGATGTCGGTCTTTTCGCCCGCGAGGAAGGTGCAGGTGGCGCTAAGGCCGGGCATCAGACGCTTGTCGTAATCCAGAACCTCGACCTCCACCTTGACCGTCGTGATGCTGGTGCTGGTGGTCGCCTGCGGGTCCACACGGGTGACCGCGCCGGCTAACTGCTTGCCCTCAACTGCGTCAACCTCGATCTCCACCTGCTGCCCCACCCGAATGTCGGCGAGGTCCGTCTCATCCAGATCAACATCAACGTACATGGCGGTCAAATCGCCCAGTTCGACGATGGTCATGCCCTCAGCGACCGATGAGCGTCCGGAGGTTATGATGCTGCCCTCCTCAACATACTTCTGCAGAATCACGCCGTCGCGAGGGGCAGTAATGGTAGTATAACTCAGAGTGGTCCTGGTCTTATCAACTTCGGCCTGCGCTTTCCTCACCTGTGCCTGTGAGTTGCTGACATCAGCCCGGCGCACCTGATCCTGCACGGCGTTGGCACGGGCGCTGTCCAAGGCGGCTCTGGCCTGGTCGAGGCGGGCCTGGGCTACTGCCAGCTCGGCAGCCTGGTTCTGATCCAGAGTGCTCCAATGGCGCTGGGCCGCAGCCAGATCGGCCTGCGCCTGGGCGGCGCGCGCTTCGGCGGCACGCTGCTCTGCAGCCTGATCGGCATCAAGCGTATCCCAGTTCTGCTGGGCGGCAGTCAGCGCGGCCCGGGCCTGCTCCACTTGTGCCTCAGCGATGCGCAGATCCGCAGCCTGTTCGTCGGCAACCGTGACTGCGCGTTGCTGAGCAGATGCGAAGCTGGCCCTAGCAGCCTCATAGACGTTCTCGGTAGCCTCCAGACTGCTCTGGGAGACGAAGCCTCGCGCCCGCAACTCCTTGGCGCGCTTGAGCTCCTTCTCGGCAACGGCCAGGTCACTCTTGGCCTTATCCAGAGTAGCTTGAGCCTCGGTGCGGGCCTGCGGCTGGTCAGCCTTCTTGAGGCGGGTGAGGTTCTCCCGTGCGCTGGTCAGGGAGGCCTTAGCCTGGTCTACAGCCGAGCGGACCTGGGTCCGCGCCTGCAGATGAGTGGCTGTGGTCAGCCGCTTCAGGTCCTCGTTAGCGGAAACGAGACCCGCCGTGGCCTTGTCCAGAGCGGCCTTGGCGTCGGCGCGTGCACGCGGATGGGTCGCTTGCTGCAGACCGCTCAGCTCTTTGGCTGCAGCTTCGTAGCTGGCTTGAGCCTGCGCGATGCTTGCGCGCGTCATCTCAGGCTGACTTCGTGCCTGAGCGCGGGCCTGATCTAACTGGGCCTGCGAGCCCTGCATCCCCGCCAGGGCCTGCGTATAGGCCGTCTCGCTGTCGGTCGGGTCAATCTTGGCAATCAGATCACCCTTCTTCACCTTGTCACCCACATCCACCGCCAACACTGTTACCTTGCCCCCGACGTCCGACTTAACCTCGACAGTAGTCAGGGCCTGCATAGTGCCATCGGCCGTCACGGTCCTGCGCACGGTTCCGCGCTCCACGGTAGCCAGACTAGCAGCACTGCTGTCGGCGCTCTCGGTAGCGCGATGCCGCAGCCCCACAACAACCAACACGACTATAATGCCAACTGCTGCAACTAGGACGAAAATGCGCTTCATAGGTTGTTCTCCATCCGCCCGGGTCCTCCGGGCTCTCACGGGGCACACAGCCGCTGCGTTACCCCAATGGCAGATTAAGGCTCGGTACTGCCTGCGGTGGGAGCTACGGCCGCCCCGGTCTCTTCCACATCCACGGCGGGAGGACGAACTGCACTGGCGCTTGGCGGGTAGCGGCGGTAAACCGATACCAGGATTACAGCCGTCACCGCGGCGCTGAGAGTGTCAGCAACCGGCTGGGCCGCGAACGCCCCGACGGCTCCGTAGTAGTGCGACAGCAAAAAGAGCGCGGGAATGACCAGCCCCACCTGCCGCACCAAAGTTACCAGCATGGCGTGCAGCCCCTTGCCCATCCCCTGCAGGGAAGCCACGCCCATCATCTGCGGCTCGACCAGAAACAGCGTAGCCATCCGCAGGCGCAGGGCGATGACCGCCAGTCGGACCAAGTCCGGGTCCGGAGTGAACAAGCCGACAATCTGCGAGGCCAGAAGAAACGTCGTTGTGGCCAGCCCCAAGCCGATCGTCGAGGTGCCCAAGGCCGCAGCCCGATAGGCACGCCACATGCGGCGGTAACTTCGCGCCCCGAAATTGTAGGCGACAATCGGCATCAGCCCCTGATGCACACCGCCGCCGATAAAAGAGATTACGACCATCACGATACGCAGAGACAGACCCTGAGCGGCAATGGCCTCGGCACCGAAGCCCGCCAGTACCCAGTTGAAGGTTGTCCCGACCACGCTGCCGACACTGTGCATCACCGCAGCCGGCGCTCCCACCTGGGCGATGTCACGCACGATGCCGGCTCGTAGGGCTAGGTCCCGCACAGTGATTTGGTAACCGCTCCGGCCACTGCACAGGTACAGCAGAGCCAGGCCGGCACCACCGACCTGAGCGATGACCGTAGCCAGCGCCGCGCCCTGGATACCCAGAGCCGGTAGGCCTCCCCAGCCGAACATCAGCACCGGGTCCAGCAGCGCGTTGGTGCCTGCCGAGACCACCATGATGACCATCGGGGTAAACGTATTGCCCGCTCCCCGGTATAATCCGTTGAGAGTCATCATGGATAACAGGAAGGGGAAGCCGAAGGCCACGATCAGCAGGTACGAAGTAGCCACCGGCGCGATCTCCGGCGTGGCCCCAAATAGCCGCACCAGCTCTCGCGGTGCCGCTAGCGAAATAGCCGCCAGCATCAGCCCCAGCACAGCCGGCAAGGCCACGGCGTGGCCGGCTACCGGGCTGACTTCACTCAGCCGCTGGGCCCCGAAGCGTCGCGCCACCAGTGAGGAGACTCCAACGCCAGTTCCCGCGCCTAAGGCCCCTGCCACCATCTGCAAGGGGAAAAGCACCGTCAGCGCCGCAATCGCAACAGTGCTCTCGGGCAAGCGGCCGACCCAGAAGGTGTCCACCAGGTTGTAGAGCGACATCACCAGCATCCCGATGATGCTTGGGATGCTTAGGCTAATCAGCAGCCGCCCCAGAGGTAGGACGCCCAGGTCGCTGGTGCGCTTGGTCACCTGGCCGGCAGGCGATGGGGAGTTACTCACCGCGCTCAGCCGCCCCGCGTTGGCCCGACTTCGTCTCAGGCTTACCCGGTCCGACGCCGAGTCTACGCTGAGCGGCCTCGCGCAGCGTGGCAAGAGCATCGTGGATCCTGGACAGGTCCTCGTCGCTGAGGTCGCCCAGCAGATGCAGCATCCTGGCCCGCATCGCCTTCAAGTGCTTTCGCCGGCTGCGGCCCCCCTTAGCCGTTTCCTGCGCCCGCACCACCCGCCGGTCCTCAGGATCAGTCTGCCGCTCAACCAATCCGTGGGCGACTAGAGCATCCACCAGGACCGTCACCGTGCTAGGATGCAGGCCCAGGGCTTCCGCCAGCTCGGACATAGTCGGCTTGCCCAAACGGCTGAAGGTACGCAGGCAGTGCATCTGCCCGATGGTCATGTTGAGATCGTCCGGCGGCGGCGTAGGAGGCGAAAGATAGTCGCCGACGATCTCCCTCAGCAAATCGTCAATAGCCACGGTCAGCTCTTCGCGCGACGTGCCCATACTCTCACTCCATAGTTACTTTGACGCATCAAATTATCGTTTATTCCAACTATTTTACTATCAAAGATTCTGCCGGTCAATAGGAATCGTTTGAGGAGATGGAGACCAACTATCCGGAGGATGGTGCGGAGGCGACAAACAGGCGCATTATGCCGCCCGGCGTGGCGGAGCTAGACGGCTAGCCGCCGGGCGTGGGTATGTCCCATGCCAATTGCCGGACTTGACTGAGGTCAGTTGACGGTGGGCTTGCCGGCATCCACTGTGATGACATCATGGGACGCCCGCATTGTGGTGCTTACTGTGTTGAGCTGCCAGATTATCGCTTCGGCCATGTTGATCGTGTTGAAGACCACCGTGGCCTGCTTGGCGAGCTTTTCGGCAACCTTCGTGCTCACACACTTGGCGAGAAGGTCGGGCCGGTCTTTGATGACATCCAGGAAGGCCATGAAGACCTTCTTACCGTCCATCTGATATATCGCATCAACGGGCTTGCCCAGGTACTTGCCCACCGCCTTAAGCAGCCCCTCGAGAACATCGTGCGGAGGCGGCTCCTGGAAGGCCAACACCCAGGCGGACTGGACAAAGTACACCCCCATGCTGAACTCCGCCTCGATAACAAAGCGATGCAGGTACCCGGCTCCGGAGTGCAGCTTCGCCGCCTGGACACCGCCGGCAGGCTTCCAGGTATCTTTCCTGAGCAGCAGCCGCGAGCGCCCATCTGGCAGAATCACCCGGTAGCAGTTGTCAGAGATATTCCGGATGACCAGGTTGTAGGTGTCCTGGCCGGCGTACTCCACATCCTCGATCTGCAGCACATCGGCATCCTTAACCTCGAAAACATCCTTTACCCCGATGCGCGAGTGGCACGTCCCAATCGAGGGTATATACTCGCCGGCAGGAGTAGAGGAGACCTCGAACTTGTACAGACCGGTGCCCTTGTTCTCAACCTTGGCGCAGTACATCGGCCACCACAGAGTGCCCTTGTTAGCCGCGGTCATCTGCTCCGCCGTGGCGGTCTCGTCGGGGGCCTGGCTGGGATACTGGTCCTTCACGAAATCGGGCACCGCTATCTCAATCGTCGGGATGATACGGCGTTTCTCCTCAGTGCAGGTAAGCCAACCGCTCTCGGTGCCGTCGGGGTAGTAGACCTTGGCCTTCACGGAGGCGCCCTCCAGCCAGTCCATTGGCTGGCTCTGCACAACCCACCCGGCCAATTGGAAGCTCTGGGGGTTATCCGGCAGCACATGGAGGCCGCCGAAGAAAGTGACCGCCGGCTTGGCGAGAGTGAAGCCGTATTCCTGCTCCAGTGTGGAGCCATCCGCTCTGGTGACCTCAACCGAGATCTTGGGAGGCTGCGGATCGGTCGCGGAAATGACGGGCTGCAGGCTGAAGGTCTGGGAGCTCTGGCTGTTCTGGGCGACTGAGACACTGCTCCAAGTAGCGACCTGGCTAGTGGCATCGAGTTGCGCACCAGTGGCCTGTGATATGCTGCTGTTCTCTTCCGCCGTCACCGCAACCGCGACCGTCTCCGCCGCCGGGCCGGAGTTCTTTACCGACAGGGCGTACTGGTACTCGCTTGCCGGACCGATTTCAAAGGGTCCGGAGAGCGTAAAGGTAATCGGCTTGGGGGTCAGCGTGAAGTTGAAGGTGTTGGGGCCGGCCTTGACCAGGTTGCTGCTACCGGTCTCCTGGTAGTCGCGGGCCTTCGCGCTGATAGCCGCACCGGCTTGGCTGTACAGATATGTCTCGCCTGTCAGGTAGCGGCCATCCGCGCCGGTTATGCCGTGAATGGCCTCGGTGGGTGAAAACCGGAGCGTCACCACTGCCCCCTCAATCGGGCGGCCGGCAGTATCGCTAACCAGGCCGGTTGCCGAAGTGGGACGGCGCGGGCCGATCCTGTCGTCGGGCCCCGGTGGAGGCGCCCCGCCGCCTTGGATAATGACCTTGGCCTTGACCAGATCGAAGTTGGAGGAGTTGTTGGGCCTAAGGCTCGGCCACCCGTTGTCGCCGGTTGGATCGCTGGCTTCGTAAGTCTTGGCTGTCGAAGTGTCAGGGACCACTATCCATGCGCCCGTGCGACTCGAGCCACCTCTGCCGAGGTTGTCGGAGGCGCTGCTCGTCCATGGCGAGCACATGAAGCTGACTTCCAGCGTATCGGGGTTGCCTAGCTCCGCCAGCGCGATGGAGGCCTTGAGTGTCTTGCCGCCATCGGCGAGGCGGGCGATGATGGCGCCCTGAGCCCAAGCAATGTCTCCCGAGGGCTGTATCGGCCAGTACTGAACGTCATCGGCATTCCCCGCTTGGCCGTCAGGTCCATTCCATCTGAAGCCCATGCGAGCGGTGTCCAACCAGAACTGGGCCTGGTAAACCCCTTGCCCATTGCCCCATGCTCCATCCTTGGGGTCGCCGTTGGTGTCGAAACAGATGCGATATATCGGCTTGGCCCACTGATTGGTCTGCCTACTGCCACTCGTCCATGGGTCATTGAGCTGGATCTGCCCGGCGACTGTCAGCTCCACGGTTACGGCCCGGGTGGCCTGCTGCCCGAGGGCTGGCAGAGCCAGCAGCCCGCCTACCGCCCAGATTAGCACAATTGCACGAAGCAGCTTACCTGCCTGTCGCGTTGTCATTCCAGATCACCTCTCCAAGTCGCGCGATGGTCCTGTAATCCGTCGGGACCGAGAGGCCTTCCGCAATTGCCCTTTGGCTTCTCGTGTCCTACGCATTCTTCAAGGTTGGAAGGGATTCCTGCCCGTGCTCGCGATGATGCGATGGTACCGCCTGCATGATCCCGAGGAGGAACCGAGGTTCAAGCGGGGAAGGCTAAACAAACCTGACCTAATGCAACATGCCGTCAGATACGGAGCATCTGAGATGAATATCACAACGCCGGCCCGACCGAACATTATTTGGATTATGGCCGATGACCTGAGCTGGGGGGATCTGGGCTGTTTCGGCCAGGAGAAAATCCGGACACCCAACCTCGACCGCCTCGCCGCAGAGGGCGTGATCTTCACCGGCTGCCACAGCGGCTCGTCACTGTGCGCGCCGGCGCGGTCGTCACTCATGCAGGGCCTTCACCAGGGCCATGCGACCGTCCGGGACAATATCGCTCCCGGCGGTTATCGCCATAGTCTGCAGCCCGGCGACATCACCGTCGCGCAGGTGCTGAAGGATGCGGGATACGCCACCGGGCTGTTCGGCAAATGGGGGCTGGCCGTCCACGACCAGCCGGGGCTGCCCACCAACATGGGATTTGACGACTTCTGCGGCTACCTCAACCAGCGCAAGGCCCACAACTACTACCCGCCATACCTGTGGCGCAATACCGACAGGATCGAGCTGCCGCAGCACCTCGGCCACAATCATCGGGAGCCGAATGAGTACCGAGACGGCCGCATCATCCCCAATGGCATGGCTGATCCCGACGCCGCTCGCTATTCCTTCGATGTCTATGCGCAGGCCTCCGAGCAGTGGCTGACGCAGCATCACGCTGAGCCGTTCTTCATGTATCTGGCCTACACCATTCCCCACATGGCGCTCGAGGTCCCGGACCTGGCCCCTTACAGCGACCTCGACTGGCCGCAGCAGCACAAGATCTATGCCGCGATGATCACCCGCATGGACACGGCGGTGGGGCGGCTCCTGGCCATGCTTGAGGAATACGGCTGTACGGACAATACGCTGATCTTCTTCACCTCCGACAACGGCTACAGCATGGAGAACGTGACCGAGGCCCCGACGCTGGACGAGTTCTTTCAACATCGCGGGCCTTACCGGGGGGACAAGGGGACGCTGCTGCAGGGCGGTGTACGGGTGCCGACTGTCGCCCGCTGGCCGGCGGTCATCGAGGCCGGCAGCACAAACCACCTGCCGTGGGCATACTATGACTTCCTGCCCACCGCCGCGGAGCTCGCCGGCGCGCGGATCCCCGCAACCACCGACGGCATCTCCATTGCGCCGACCCTCACGGGGACCGGGGCCCAGCCTGAGCACGAGTTCATGTACTGGGAGCTGGTGGACGAGCAGTCAGTGCGTCTGGGCGATTACTATGCCTACCGTCCGCACCCAAATGAGCCGCTGCAGCTATATCTGGCCAATGAAGACCCTCAGCAGGAGCACGACCTGGCCGCGGCGCTGCCGGCGGTAGTGGCCCGCGCCGAGCAGATCATGGCCCAGCAGCACGAGCCGACGCCATATTTCCCTGCCCCCGGCCAGAGCACCGAGCGCTGGCAGAGGGAGCTGCAAATGCGCAGTATCATTCTCCCCCGTAATGTGGACACTTGAGCCGGCAATCGGGGAATATTCCAGCAGGGGGCACAGTCCCTGGTTATTCGGCCTTAGCTCGATGCAGCGCAGCTAACCACGTTTGTGAACGTGACATCACGAAGGTATTCCGGCCCCGAGGCCAAAGTCACCGCTTCACTCCCCAGGCCGTGACACACGACATTGCTGATGATCGAATCGCACAGCGAGGCGCCAATCAGAATCGCGTGCTTTGACCGGCTTATGACGTTGTTCACGATCACGCGGCTGGTGTCGCCAAGTGGCGCTATACCGGTACCGTAGGCCGCATCGCCGATCTTCACCGCCGCCCTGCATTGCACTCCGGCGGGTGAGGTGTCAATCAAGCCATCGAGCAGGATATCGTGCATCCGCAGGCCGGAGGTGTTGAGTAATCTCACGATCTGACAGCCACCCCGGCTGTAGCCCTTGACGTTTCTCAGTACTATGTGGCGAATGTCGTCCCGGCCCTCGCCGCGATCTCTGGCGTCGCTCACCTGGGTGGAGGCAGTAGCACCGGCACTGCCGTCAGGGCGCGCAATGGCCGTCAAGGCAATCAGGTCATCGCCGGTATAGCCCGTGATGTTCTCGATCAGGATATCGTGACACCCTAAACGCAAGTCAATCCCATCCTGGTTCAGGATCGTCTGCTCGACACCATCTATCATCTTGGAGGCGGTGGATTCAAAACTGAGGTCCCGCATTGTCCCGTGGGCACAGCGTTCCAGTGAGATTGCCCAGCAGTGGGAGTCTTTCATAGCCAGGTTGCGGATGTTGAAGTCCTCAACGAAGGCCAGCAGGATGCCGAGGTTGCGCCAGTCGCCTTTCTGGCTTTCACCAGCCACGCCTGTATCGGTTCCGTAGGTGCGCTCGCCCAGCGTCTTGCCGCTGTCGCCTGTAGCGCGCGGATGATCCGCGCCTTCCAGTACCACGTTCCCCACACCGTAGATGTGGATGTGCCGCAGCGGCTGGATGTCAGTGAGGCCCAGTCCGCAGTTGGCGCTGCGGATTATGTTGTCGCGGCAGCGGTCGGCTAGCTTGATATGGCAGCAGTTGAGCTCCAGGACGATATCGCTGGGGACGAGGATAGCAGAATCGAGCACCCAGACGTCCCGTTCGCCCTCACTGGCGCGATTACGGCGCGGGATGACAACTCGTTTGCCGGTGCCGGCGGCGGACCGAATCGCTGCATTGATGCGCTCAACGTCCGAGCCCTGGAAAGCGTTTGGCGTCACGAACGGCTCTTGGTTCATGTGCTCGTCTCTCCTCTGTGCCCAGGGGCGCGGCAGCCAGCCGATACCTCCTCATGGCTGCTCTACCACGATTGTCACCTGGTCTGCGCCGCCGCTGTGATTCAACAGCAGCACCCGTTCGTTGCGCCTTTCGACAGTAGCGAAGTTCTCCAACGTCACCAAATCGCCGGGACCGTAGTCATATATCAGAAAGTGTTTCAGGCCGTCCCCATTGAGATCACCGAACTTCGCCTCCAGAGTCGCGGCGCTCAGGTCGGCACCCTCGTCGGCGATGATCGGGCAGTTGTAGCCGTCGCTCACATCACTGATCCGATATAGCGCGTCTCCCGTTTCATTGGCGAGAGTCTTGCCCGCATAGTAGCGGAAAGGATGCAGCCGCAGGAAGGTATCGCTGACCAAGACACCATCCCGGCACTCCTTCACGAACCCCTCGCCAACCCGGGGATCAAGCGTGAAGGCTATGCGGCAGCCGTCAGCCACCGCCTCGGCGCTCTCGACCTGGTATGAGGCCGAACTGCCGTGCGGATTGGTGATGCGAATGTGGCGACCGGGCAGAGCCGCGACATCGGGCGGGGCCGGGCTGATTACTAGCGAGCGCCCCGCCCAATCACATGATACAACCCGACCGTTGTACTCGGCCGTATCCATGGTCACACCGCTACCGTCCTTCACGAGCCGGGTGCCGCGTACCAGCGTGGCCATGACCAGTTCTCCATCCCGCTCGCGCCAGAAGCCGAACCCCCCGTCGAAGCTGATGCCGTCGGCGCTCAGCAACGGCCCGGCCCGGTGCTGGAGGATGATGGTATCCACGAACTGATCGCTCGTCACTCGCAGAGCCAGCGGTTCAAACTGGGCTTCGGGATCGCCGCCTGATACCGCCACGCGCTCGATGTTCTTGATCGCAGCCTCTCCCTCATAAGGCTCGATGACATTGAGGTACTGGCGGGTCAGGGGCGGCTCACCCTGGCTGGTCAGTATCACCCAGGGCATCTCATAGAGCCGGCGACCTTGCGGATTGTGCCCGCGGGCGAGGACCAACTCGCCGCCTTCGGGATATACACTGGTCATGCGCAGATAGGTGTCATCCTGGCCGCCGAGGCTGCAGTTCACGCTCCATACGCCCGCCGGCTTACCGCGCGCCGGATCGTGCATGTAGGCCAGGCAGGCCAGCTCGCGATCGCGCTCGGCAGCCGCTGCGGCGTCGCCGTACTTCAGACCCTCGCCCAGAGCGGTGCCCGCATACGGCTGCATTTCGACGTTCTCAGCTACCGCCTCACCGTGTGGGCCATGGAAGCTGAAGGTGTGCTCCTGGCCGCCCTGGACTCGCTCGACAGTCACCACATAGAACTGCCCGGGCGACAGGTCCACCAGTGCCATGGTCCGCTGGCGCGTACATTTCTGGTCCCCGAGCATGGCGAAGCTCTCAGCCGCGGCCACCTGCACCGGCGGATCGCCGACGAACGTAGTCAACTCGCCACGGTTGAAGTCGTTGCCGGGCACGCCGGTTATCTTGGTCTGGTAGTGAGTGCCCCAGCTACCGGCCCAGGCGTGGCCCCAGCCTTCGGGGTAGCCCAGTTCCGGCAGCAGTTCGCGCTTGAGGCCGGCCAGCCCGTAGGTCAACATGTCCACATGGTTGTGCTTGGTGATGCGGGTGTAGTGCATCCACAGCGCGCGCTGGTCATCATCCTGGCCGGACCGCAGAATCGCGAAACCGTAGCCATCCAGGATATTGCTCGGCAGCTCTACCTGCCAGCCCGATTCTTCCCCGGCCTGTTCGGCAATACGCTTCAATTCAGGATTGCCAATGCCCGTCGCCAGACTGCCCTCCGGGCCATACATGGCCTGGGCAAAGCGGGGATCACCGGTCGCCCGATATGCAGCGATCCAGCTATCAAGCTGCAACGGCCAGCCCTGGCCCAGCGGCAGGACATCGGCATGGCCCCCTTTGCCGGAATCGCCGACATACGGGGTGTTGCGGCCGATCAAGCTCGACTCCAGCGCGAAGTCAAAGATGCGGCGGAACTTGGGGTCGCGCGCCGGCGAGACGAAGCGCGGCGGCTGGCAGATGTCCGGATAAAGCTGCATCAGATCATCAAGCGCCCTGCAGACTTCCGTGATGCCACGGATGTGGTTGCGATTGTAGCCGGGCGACTCGTGGGCCGCGCCGTCCTTATAGAACAGATTAGTCAGCGAAAAACGGACCCCGGCTCTGGCCTCATTCAGGGCCCAGTCGGCTACCTCGGTGGCCCGCTCCGTACCCAGGCACAGGGCCAGCCGGATCGCCGTCAGCTCCTGACCGGGCCAGTTCCGCTCAAGCGCATCATCTATGGCCATCTGAATCGGCACTCTGAGGATGCCGGTCTCCACGAAGTGCCGGAAGTCCGCGATACTCTGAATCTCCGGATGACCATTGCGCCGGGCGAACTCGAGCAGTTCTTCATCATCGTCGAGGCTGTCAAGAATCAGATCCCAGGCCCGCGCGGCGTTCTGCATCCTCAGGTAGTCCCAGTTGCTCTCTATGTAGGACCAACTGCGGTTAAAGGGATGGAAGCGGCTTTCTCGGGGCGCACCGACCGGCCCTCCGTGCACGCCCCGGATCGCCTGCTTGCGATGGTTGAGATTCAGCGACATGTCCACCATCGCTTCGGCAAAGCGCAGCAGACCAATCGCCGATTTGTGGGCATAGGCGGCATCACCGGTGGCGGCATAGGCTTCGGCGGTCTCGATGATGCCGGGAGTAAACTCGCTCATATATGCGGCATGTTGGTGATAGTAAGCGATGAAAGGCCAGCGCCACTTGCCGCCATCAGGTGCAATCACCGGCTCCACCGGCTCGCAGCCGAAGCCATCATCGGGAAAGGGCCCGGAATGCATATCTCCGCCGCGCCAGTCGTTGGAGGGGAACTCGGTGTTGCAGTTGGGACAGCGGATCTTCCAGTCCAGCGGGTCCGTGCTGTACTTCCACGGATAGAAGCCGCTGCGCCCCTCAAAGATCGCCGTGCCACACACCGGACAGCCCTTGCCGATGCCGCGGTTGGGCTCGAGGTCCGTGGCCAGTACTGTTCCGAAGGTACGCGGCACACTGGGTCCGGGGATAATGTTGTAGATTTCATCGTCCGGGGTGTCGCGCCACCGCGCCGCCCGGGGCGTGACCTTGCCCTGCTCACGTAGCCGTTCTAGGTCAGCTTCACTATGCATGGTGCGCTCTGACTTCAGCTCACCATACTCGAGCTCCTCCATCGGCCAGATGCGCGGCAGGGCGATATCCTTGTATCGGCGAGGCCGATAGACATCGCCCCAGGCCACCACCTCCAGCGGCATCTCCAGCTCTCCAGCCGCACCGGAAAATCTCAGCGTGGCGTCACCGGCGTGTAAGGCGCGGAAGTAGTAGCGCTGAATCGAATCCTGGTCCCACGTGTCGAACATCTCCAGAGTAGCAGGCACCTGCACGCTCAGCTTGCCTGAACCAGCCGGCTGCTGGAGCACCACGCGGACCTGCTGGCCCGGGAATATCCACAGCGGCTTGTCCAGTATCTGCAGCTCGGCGTGAGCGAGATGTGCATTGGTGAGGCACACGCAGGCCATAAGCAACGCGGCTTCGATGGGTCTCAGATCCATATCTATCAGCACGCCTTTCTCGAGCAGAGGTGCCCCTATCTCCTGCCTACACTTGATCGTCCACTTGACGCGGCTAGTAACCAGGAAGAGCTGATGGGGGGTGCCGGCATGCACTCCCGGGGGCCGTGACCTGTTGTCTCCCCAGAGGCGCCTTGGCATGAGCGCGCTGTCAAACGGCGCTGCCGTATTGGCTGCGTTGCCGACGCTGCAGGCAGGGCACTATGCAGCGGACGGCCCCAGTGCTTTACCGCCTACGACGCTAGTGGCGTGACCACAGGTCATGGCTGTACATGTACTGATTTTCGTGGTACCACTTGGCGTGGCCATCCACAAATCCCAGGTTGGCTCCCCCGTTGTGTCGCACCCCCTCCATGTTGTACCGCCAATAAGCGTCGTCAGGGTTGGGGGCGTAGCCGTAGCGTCCCGGGCGATAGAGCACGTGGCCCTGGGAGTCGCCGAACATCAGGGTTTCTGCGGGCCTAGCGAACTCGGCAAGCTTATGCCAGACGATGAACTCATAGCTCCAGCCGTAGTGGGACAGGCCTTCGTTGCCGTAAGATGGGCAGTGCCAGACCTGTGGGTTCTTAACGTAAGGATCAACCAGTGTTACCCAACTGATCTTTACCCCCTCGCTCCGGTAAGCAAGCAATCGCTCGTCATAGTCCTGTGCGTACATCAGCACTCCGAGGGCGATCTGTTTGACATTACTCAAGCAGGAACTCTGCCGCGCCTTTTCGCGAGCCCGGGCGAAGACGGGGAACAAGATCGCCGCCAGAATCGCGATTATCGCAATCACCACCAATAACTCAATGAGCGTAAAACCTTTGTCCTTAGCCATACTGTGTCGCCTCCTCATGTGTGTTATACGACCTAACCACAGGACACCATACTACGGGCAACCGCAGAGTTCACTGCCGTAGCGATGAGCCATAAGCAAGGTTTGCCGCGCTCACGACGCCATGCTATTGTCAATTATAACGTCATTCGCCACGCTGGGCACAGAGTCCTGCCGTGTTCACATCGGCCGGCGAATCACAAGCTGCTACTGCGGCGGTGGCGTCAGGAGGGATTGCGCTTGCAGCGCTAATATCCGAGGGGACGCGTGAGTTGGGGCTCTAGTCGGGACTAGGCTTCGACCGCTTGAGTCTGCACCGCGTCCACTTCCAGCTCGAAGAGCAAGTCGTCGCGACAGATTACATTGTCTGCGACAATCACCGGCAGATCCGGCATCCCGGCGGCGGAGCAGAACTGCGCGAGCACACCAGCATCTTCCCCGTGGCGCACATAGGCCGTCGCTCGCGTTACCTCTTCCCAGGCCATGTCTCGCGATTCCAGAATCGCCCCGATGACCTCACAGGTCAGGGCCGTCTGGGCTCGCACCTCGCCCACGTGCTGCGTGTTGCCGTCCGGTCCGATGCTTGCCGTGCCGGAGATGAGCAGACGCCGCAGGTCCGGCATATTCACCTCCACCGCGCGGCTGAAGGAGCTGCCGTACTCAAGCGCCGGACACTGCAGGGGCGAAGCTATGGCTTGCACGGTAACTTGCGGATGTTCCGACTTCACCGCATAAACGCCGGCGACGATGGCCGCGCCGGCTGGATTGCTGCCGCCAATGCCGGTGCTGGCCGGTACCAGCCGATCGAATACACCGTGCTCGGTGAAGAAGGACGTGCGCACGCGGTTGAAATCGCTATACCACGACAGAATATCGTCAAGGAAGAGCCAGGTCCGAACCACGTGACAGAATCCCATCTCGGCCAAGCTCAGGGCCTGCTCCATACGCTCATAGGCGGCCCTAGCCTGAAGATCGGCAGCCACTGTGGTGTCAAGCGGACGAATCCCGCCCAGCATGCATTCGCTGGCATAAGGACCGTTGACCACCGTCCCCACTACCTGGCCGTCGAGTACCAGCGGTCTGACTTCCGCGCCCGCCACCGCGTGCAGATGCATACCGCCCAACCCTTTGCCCGGCAGGCCCCCCTGCACCCAGGTCAGGGGCATGCGAGCATCAGACAGCAAATCAGCGGCCGTAGCCTGAGCGCCGGCTTCCGTCTGCGGGCCGAAGTACTCAGCCGCCACTACCTTGGCGGCTCGCGTTTGCTCCATGTACTCCACGGTTGGAGGCAGCGTCTCGGGGCCTGCTCCAGCGCGTGTCACAAACAGCTCCCGCATTCCATTTCGGGGTAGCTGTCTGATATCTGAATCCATTGCCGCTTCTCGGGCGGACACTTCTGCCATGCATTAGCCTCCAGAAAAAGGTCTTAGGGCTTCACTATCTCAAACGGAATAGCCGGCAACACACCCAGCTTAGCCTGCCATTCCCTGATCTTGCCATCCCGGCCCTTGGCCTCGAGAGTGATGGCAACTTCGACGATTAGGTTATCCTTATGCCCTACCTTAGCGGTTTCGGCGTCGGTCTGCAATACCAGTGTGAGACCGTTGCCTACCTGTGTCACCTTACTGAGTGTAACTCCGCTGGGCGGCTCACTGAACTCCAGCCGGAGCTTGTCCAAGGCCCGATCTGTCGTCGCCTTTAGTTGCACCTCAGTGCTGGCACCGGCCACAATCTGCACAGGAACCTCACTGGCTAGCTCTAGCCTAGGCGCAGACCGCAGGAGGCCCGAGCCCATGACCATGAGCTTCTCCGCCGGCACCAGGTGCCAATAGGCAAAAGCCTGCATCATATCCTCTGCAGGAATCACCGGCCGGCTGACGATGGCCCCGTCAATTTCCGCGTGCCCCTCTAACTCCACTGACGCCGGTTCTGCCGGCATGTTCGGCGGTGCTGCTAGCGTCATCCGCACCTGATCGCGACCGGCGGGAACCGTCCCGCCGTCTAGCGCGAATCCGGCCGGGGCGTCTTTCAGCAGCACCTCAATAGCCCCGTCGAAGCCATCCTGGCGCAGCGCATGAACGGTAACGGCGGTGGCACGTCCGGCCAGCACTGACAGGCTGGAAGGCGTGAGGCGCAGGGCGAAGTCGGGCCGGCGAGGGCTGAGCCGCAGCCGATAGCCGTACTCCTCGCCGCCGTGATGCCCAGCGTCAGTCAAATGCACCGCATAGGTTCCGGTCCTTTCGAGACGGGCAGACAGATACGAGTCGGCGTGGTGAGTGACCAATCCCGCACCTTTGTCCTCATAGTCGTCATTCCAGGCCAGCACCTGCCCGGTCGCATCGGTCAGGCGTAACAGCGAATCCAGGGGCGAATCGAGTCTGCGGGCATAGACCTCGGCCACTAGCTCGTCGCCGGCGCGGCCCGCAAACTCGAACACATCTATGTCGCCGGACCGTCCGATACGGCCGTTGATAATCTGGGCGACAGCTACCCGCTGCGCCGCCGTGACGGTGTCGTTGCTTTCCGTCTCCTCACCTTCGGGCAGCGTATCCACCATGTAGGGACGCGGATTGGAGAGCCCTGCTTCCCAATTCCATCGGGCCTGGCGAAGCCGCTCAGCGCCGGGCTGTGTATCCAGTTCGACGCCGGCACAGGGCAGATTCCACCCCGTGACCGCGGACGTCAACGTGATGCCCGCTGGGCCGCCCAGCGGGAACATATTGGTGATGAACGGCTGCTCCGCCACGCTGATGCGGTACACGAAATCCTCGCGGCCCCGGTAGATGGCATCCTTGATCTCCAGCACATATTCCCCATCGGCGGGCGCCCGCCACAGCAGCACCGGATCAGGACTAAAGCGGTAGTCGTCTGCGAAGGCGACCTCCTTGCCCTGCGCATCATAGACTGCCAAGGTCGCCTGGAACCATCCCGGCACCGTATCCGCCAGGTAGGGGGTCAAATCTCGCGCCCGCGCCTGAATGACCAGTTGCTGCCCCTGCTCCGCCCGCAGGCGGAAGGCATCGGTGTCGCCGGGCATGATCTGGCCGTTGAGGACCACCGGTAGCTCCAGAGCCGCTTCCGTCACATCCTGCAAGGCATTGGGTTCCTCCTCGCAGACCTCCGGCAGTCTCCCGACCGCGAACCGCAGCGGGTTGGTCAGGCCCGAGCGCGTAATCAGCCGGAGTTCCCGGTCGCCCGGCTTCGCTTCTGCCGCGATGCTTACCCCCAACACCGCCCATTCGGCAATCTGGGCGTTGGGCTGCAATTTGGGATTGAACAACTTGAGAAGCAAGTTTCTCAGCTCTTCGGTGCTCTTGCTCTCCAGACCCCGTAGCCAAGGATGGTCCGGCAGCTCCAGCAACTCCATCTGCTCCTCTTCAGGCTTCTGCTGCTTGCGGTCTCCAGCCTGGGCTGGCTTGCCTCTCGTTTTGGCCCATCGCTGTTTCAGTAGCGTCCTCACGTGCTTCGCGGTGTCTCGCAACTGCTTGTTATTCAGAGGCCTCACGTATTCGATGAGCGAGACAGCCACGCCTTCACCGGTGATATGGGCTCCGGTGACGGTTCCGAGGTGCTGACCGCCGACCGTGACCCGAAAGTTGGAGCCTTGCGCCCCACCGGCCGGATAGACGTAGCCGCTGTAGGGTTTCCTCTGACCTCCTTGGCCTAAAGCAACCGTCGCCGTCAGCGCCATTGTCATAATCACAAGCAATCTGGACGCCCTGAGTGCTATGCTCATGGTCACATAATCTCCCTGAGGCGGCCGCCGGAACGCTCTTTATCCGCTGCTTGGGCCGGCAGTACCTTAATATCCAGCCCGCGCGGATTGGGCAGCGGCGCTTCGGTGTCAATGCCCAGAAGCTCGTAGAAGCTCCCGATCAGGTCCTGGGGAGAAACCGGGCGCTTGGCGACATGCTCGCCGGTCGCGTCGGAAGCACCTACTACGCAGCCGCCCTTGAAGCCACCACCGGCTACTACTACCGAGAAGCATTCCCCATAATGCGAGCGCCCGCCATTCCACGGCGGGGCCCAATCAACCTTCGGCCCCCGGCCGAACTCACCACCCCACCAGATGATGGTGGTATCCAGAAGGCCGCGGTCCGACAAATCCTGGAGCAGGGTCGCCATACCGCGGTCCATTTCGGGCAGCTTGCGGCGCACGGTCTCGAAATGCTGCTTGTGGGTGTCCCAGCCGGGATAGTTGATGGTCACGTACGGCACGCCGGCCTCAACCAAGCGGCGCGCCATCAGGCAGGATTGCCCGAAGGTGTTGCGGCCATACTCCTCGCGCAGCTCCTTCGGCTCCTGTGACAAGTCAAAAAGCTTGCCGGCATCGCCCAGAATCAGGTCATAGGCCTTCTGCTTGCATTGAGCGAAGCGCTCGAAGCTGGGCGTGGGCGGCATGGCCGCGCCCAGAGTATCGAGCGCCTCAAGCAGTTCTCGGCGATGCCGCTGTCGCGCCTCGGTGATCCCCGGCGCCACGACGCCCTCCACCTCGAAGGGATCTTTATTGGGGTCGCCGCCGGTGGCGAAGGGCTTGTAGCGCGGCCCCAGGAAACCTGCCTCAGAGAAGCGGCCCTGCGGCTTGGTCAGGACGATGTACGGCGGTATCAGCCCCTGATAGCCCGCATCATAGCCCTTGAACAGTGAGACAACCGCTCCGACGCAGGGATAAACCAGGCTCCCACCGGGCCTGCGCCCCGTCTGCATGATATACGCCGCCGTCTCATGCCCATTCACGCCGTGGGTCATGCTGCGTATGATCGAGTACTTGTCGGCGTGCTGCGCCAGCATCGGCAGCAACTCACCTACCATAGTCCCCTCGACGTTGGTCTTGATCGGATGGCTCAGCGGACCGCAATAGTCATAGCCCGCTTCCGGCTTGGGATCGAACGTATCCAGATGCGAGGGTCCACCCCACATCCAGATCTGGATTACCGCCTTGGCCGGCGGAGGCGCTGCCAATACCTCATAGCCCAAAATCAATAGCAGTACGCAAAGGCTCACTGTCGCCCATCGCCAGCTACGTCCCCTGCTAACCGCCTGCCCTTTCATATCCGCTCCTCACTTGTCGGACACCATCAATACCTGACGGTGCCTTGTCAGTGACGATACAGGAACTCCTTGGTATTGACCAGGGCCCATGCCAGGTCATCAGCCGCCTGCTTCGGTTGCAGGTCAGGTGTCTCGAAGTACTGCGTCGCGGCGCGCAGCTCTGCCGGCGTCGGGTAGCGCGACAGGATCGCGAGATAGATGGCAGCGACTAGTTGCGGGCGCTTCCCGCCTGTCAGAGCCGCCAGTCTTCGCAACAGCGGACTCCGCTCGATCTTCTGTCTGATGTCAGTTGAGTTCAATAGATAAAGCTGCTGGGCATCGGTGGGATTATTGTTGCGCTCGGATTCGAAGCCTGAATCGCGCGGCGGACGCCCAAACATCTCCAGAAACGAACCCGTGATACTGCCGTCAGCCAGCGTGATGGCCCGGTGTGACTCCGGAATAAAGGTGAAGGGCTCCGGCACCTGGCTGGAATAGCCCTGCTCGTCACCGCCGATCCAGCAGAACGCGTCTATCAGAACCTCGGCCTCAAGCCGGCGTATCGGATAGCACCCGAACAGCCGGGTGGCCTCTTCTATATCACCTTCCGGCACCGGAGATTGCTGGTAGGTGGCGGAGTTCAGAATCAGCCGGTAGAGGTGGCGGAGGTCATAGCCGGACCTGACCAGCTCGTCCTCCAGATACGCCAGCAGCGCCGGATTGACCGGCGGATTGTCCGACCGAATATCGTCAGGCTCATGAATGATCCCCCGACCGAAGAACCACGACCACACTCGATTGCTGATACTGCGGGCGAACCAGTCATTGTCCGGGCTAATCAGCCAGTTCGCAAAGGCCTCGCGCGGATCATCACCGGCCTCGAGCCGTGCCCTCGTCCCGTCAGGGAACACCACTTCCAGCGGCTCGGTCACGGAGGGGTCCAGACTGACGATCTCTTCCTTCCACTCCTTGGTGCTCTTGAAGGCGATTCGGGAGAAGAACGCAGCCAGATCCGCCTGTTGCTGCTCCGGCCAGTTCTCCAGCCGCGTGCCCATCAGGCTCAGCGCCACGGCCGAGGCGATGGTCGCAGGCTGCTTGTCCGGGGCTGCGCGGTAGAAGTTCACGGCGGGAACACGGAAGTTGCTCCCGCTGGAGGTCAGGAGCTCCCGAGCGAATTCATCGTAGGGCTTGTTATCGCGCACCGCATCCCGAATCCAACGGTGGTAGGCCTGCACGGCATTGGGCCACAGGTTAATGGGGAACTCTGCCTTGACCCGCAGAATGTCTCCCCACTTCAGCGCCCAGTAATCCGCGAACTCATCTCTGGCAAACAACGCCTCAATCAGCGCCGCCCGCTTGTCGGGGGAGCTATCGGCGATGAAGTCGCGAGCCTCAAGCGGTGTCGGCAAGGTCCCGATCATGTCCAGGTATATGCGCCTGACGAAAACCTGGTCGGAGCACCGCTTGGCCGGCTGCAGACCCTTGGCTTTCAGCCCCGCCAGCACGTGTGTGTCAACGGGATTCGCCGCCACAAACGGGCCGCTCTCAAAGGGTGATTCGCTCAGCAGTTGCGCAGTGGCCCCGCTCAGCGCCACCATGATCCCCACAGCTACCAGCAGCAGTTCTCGCATGATATTCACTCATCACCGCATCCTGGTGTTATCGCCCGGTGCCTTACCCCGGCGGCGTGTCAACTAGAGACGGGCTCAACGTCCATAGTATTCCGTTTCCCGCAATAGAATCAATAAGAGATTTGCGTCTTTGGCCTGTTTGCGGGGGCAAAGCCGTGAATACCGTATGGACGAATAGAAGCTGTTTCAAAACCCCCGAAAAGGGGACTGTCCCCTAGACACCAGAGGGAGCATCGCACCAGCCCGCGAGTCTTGAAAAACTAGGTTTTGAAACCGCTCCTAGTCTACATATGCAATCGCGATCGCGCTCAGCACTTGGCCGACCTCGACGCGGGCGGCTATAGAATAACGGCGATACCAAGCAAGAGCTGTGCCTGATCACGTCGCGGGGCTTCGCCATCGCGCTCACCCCGCGCTGCCAGAAGCTGTGGTCGCGCCGATTACCGGCGGAACCGCTCGCGGTCCAGGCGTTCGCTGCCACAGATGGCGGCGAAGGCCACCTGGTTATCGGCTTGCGTGATGGCATGGTCTGTGCACTCGATGTCCAGGGGGTTGCACCGCTTAGGCCCAGGTCGAGGGGAGCGCGGTCAAGACTGCCAGGCTGGGTGAATCGGGATGCATGGTCGCCACCAGCCACGGCTACGCAATCGCCTTTGAGGGCCCCTGAGCTGGCAGAGACGTAGCCCGGTGGGGAAGTGGCCTGAGCACCTTATCCCGTAGGTCGCGTATCACAACAACAGGCAACGGCTGGACCAGCCTTGAAAGCTTCGCTCCGCGCAGCTTTCTGCGACAGGTCCCTCCATTACGACTAACTACGCCACACCGCAGCTAGCTTGAGTTGGCGGGGATTTGCATAACTAGCTAGCGGTGCCCATCGGCATAGTAGTAGATGTCGGCAGGAAACTCGGTCGGCTGCACCGGGCAGTCCTCCGTACACCTCGGGTCATCGTGCAGGTTGTGCCATTTGGCGTGCCCGTCGGCGAAGACCATATTGGCGCCCTCGTTGTGGCGCGCAGGCATGAAGCCGCTGAAGCAGTACGGAGTTCCCGACTCAGGCCCGTAGATGACATAGGCGTTGGAGGGGCCGTACACCGACGCGTTGCGGCAATAGTCAGAATCAGCAATGCACATCGTTTGGGCCGGGTACTTCACCTCCGCCATCTTAGTCCCGGTGCCACCCCACGCCAGAGTCTTGCACAGTGAGGTATTGACGCCGTAGTCACAACCATAGAATGCGCCCTTGGAGTAGGCGTCAGGGCACACGAAAAGCTGCTCGTTCATAACATACGGCTGCAGATTGATGAACCAATAGGTGCATGTCAGGCTGGAGCCTCGCCACACACTTGGCCCATAGGTGAAGGAGGGCACATACATCTGATCATAGTCCTCGGCATACATCAACACGCCCAGCCCCATCTGCTTGCAGTTGTTCAGGCACTGTGTCTGTCTCGCCTTCTCTCTGGCACGAGCGAACACAGGGAAGAGAATGGCCGCCAGAATCGCGATGATTGCTATGACTACTAACAACTCAATCAGCGTAAAACCTTGCCGTCTTCGCATCACGGATCACCTCGCCTCAGATTATTGAGATTGTACGTCGGTGCCCACGCTTAGCTAGTTGCGTATCTGGTATCATTCACACTGACAAACTTGCCGTTGTTGTAACTAAGCTAGCACAGATGGTCTCGAAAGTCAATGGCTTCGATCATGAGTTTGCCGAGGCCCTCCTCGCTACTATCCCGGCATGAACTACACCCCCGGGTCACGAGCGACCCTGAAAGCAGACACCTCGCCAGCTCTTGTGGAAGCCTGTATTCGAGGTCATCCCAATCGGCATCTTGGGCATCGCGTCGGTACTGATGAAACAACGCATAGCTGCGGGCATCACCGTCATCGTGGTAGGCACGTCTGCGTTCCACTACTGGCCGACTCGTGACGGCAAAGCCCCCGGACGTCTGGAATTGTCCGGCATCGTCGAGGCCGAGATTGTTGAGGTCGCCGCGGCTCAGCTTGCTCAGGTCCAGGCCGGGGAGCGCGGTGCCGCAGTGGCGCACAGAGCTGCTGGCGATCACCGGCCTGGCCGACGCAGATGGACAGTGTTGGTTAGTCGCCTGTCAGGGCCTCGAAGCCGGAGACGATATCGAGGACCTCAGAGGTGATGCTGTTCTGGCGCTCGAGTTGGTAGCTTGTGGATAGCTCCTGCAGTAGATCACCGATGTTGTTCTCCGCCGCCTGCATCGCCTGTAGCCGGCTTGCATTCTCCGTAGCAACCGAGTTGGCAATCGCGCGGTAGATGGTGACCAGGACATATTGTCTCAGAAGCGCTGACAGTAGCTCATCAAAGTCCATGTTGTACATAGGCAGAGAGCGTGAATCCCAGTCGCGCTGCGCCACCTGAGCAAGGCTGCTCGCATCCACGGGAGAGACTCTAGTCGTGCGGGGAATGTAGGCGTGGCCGCCCTCGGGGATGTTGTGGAACATGATGATGCTGTCTATGCCGGGCTGCAGATGCCACCGATCAATGGCCAGGAAGATGTCATTGACGGCCGCATCGACACCGTCCACGGAGCCCGGGACGGACAGATAGTCGTCAACCGAATGGTCCGCCTCCTCCAGGGCAGCGACGGCGCGCAATCCCAGCGCAAGAATTGAGACCTCATGGCGCTGATAGGGCATACGCTCCAGCACATCCAGAGCATGTGCGACCACGCGCTTGCTAAACGGTCCACACATGCCCTGATCGGAGCCGATTATGATAGCACCCAGCCGGCCGCTGGGCTTGTCATCAACACGTAGCGCGCTGGGTGGGTGGTCTTTGAGTACGACCTGCAGACCCATATCAACGGTGCGGCGATATTCATCGAGCGCTTCGACCATGACCTCAAAGTGTCGCACATTGATCGCCGCAAGCGCCTTCATCGTTTTCACAACCGATTCCAGGGCTTCGGCGGTCTTGATCTTGCGCTGAAGTTCCTCGATTGCCGGCATCACTCTACTCCAACATTATCAGGGCGGTATTGACAATGTCCTGACGGTCATCGTCGGTCAGGTCTTCGCCGTTCTCGATGCGGCGGCATAAATCCGGGAGGTTTGCGGCAACAGCCTCGCGGACTTGCTTCTCGGCCCGCGAGATGCTCTCAACTGGGACCGAATCCAGGACGCCATCTGCGACGGCTACGAACACCGCTATCTGCTCGGCTGCGGGTATCGGACTGTACTGCGGCTGTTTGAGCACCTCGCGGACGCGCGCGCCGCGGTCGAGCCGTTCGCGTGTCTGCTCATCCATCCGCGTGCCGAAGCGCGCAAAAGTCTCCAATTCCTCGAACTGCGAGTATGCCAGTCGCAGTTCACCGGCGACGGCGCGGTATGCCGACAACTGCGTCTTGCCACCGACGCGGGAGACCGAGGTCCCCACCGAGACTGGAGGCAACAGGCCCTTCTGAAACATCTTCGGTGAGAGGTAGATCTGCCCATCTGTAATCGAGATGATGTTGGTCGGTATGTATGCCGAGAGGTTTTCCGCCTCAGTTTCCAGGATTGGCAGCGCAGTGAGCGACCCGCCGCCATACTCATCCCGCATGTGTGTCGCGCGCTCAAGCAGCCGGGAGTGGATGTAGAAGACATCGCCCGGGAAGGCCTCACGCCCCGGTGGACGCCGCAACAGCAGCGAAACCTCACGATAGGCGCGAGCATGGCGGGTCAGATCATCGTAGATGATGAGCACATCGCGTCCCAGCTCCATGAAGTACTCCGCAACGGTCGTGGCAGCGTAGGCGGTGATGAACTGGAGGCCCGGCGCGTCCTCACCGGTGGCCACCATCACCACGGAATAGTCCATGGCGCGGTGCTGCTCGAGCTCCGCGATGACCTTGGCCACCGAGGAGCTGCGCTGGCCGATGGCACAGTAGACGCAAATGACGCCGGTCTCGCGCTGGTTGATGATGGTATCTACGGCGATAGCGGTCTTGCCTGTCTGGCGGTCGCCGAGGATGAGCTGGCGCTGGCCGCGGCCGATAGGGACGAGAGCATCAATGGCCTTGATGCCTGTTTGCAGCGGGACGGTGACCGGCGCGCGGTGGAGGATGGGTGGTGCGGGGCGCTCAACGGGCCTGCGCTCGGCGAAGCGGAGACTGCCGCGGTTGTCCAGTGCCCTGCCGGTGGCATCGATCACGCGCCCCAGCACGCCCTCACCCACGGGCACATCAAGGGCACGGTGCGTTCGACGCACCTCGGATCCGGCGCTCAGATGCCCATATTCACCGAGTAAGAGAGTCCCGATACTTTCGGGGTCGAGGTTGAACGACATCCCCAGCAGCTCACCGGGGAAGCGCAGCAGTTCGTCGGTTTCCACACCTGGCAGCCCTCCGACACGGGCGATACCGTGGCCCACCTCCGTCACATAGCCGACCTCGCGGACCGCCACCTGTGCATAGGTCTGGTCGCGCGTAGTGGCGAGTTGCTCGAATGCGTGACGGAGTTGGGCGGTCAGTTCGGCCTCCGCTTGTGGACGGTCTTCGGCCACCTCAGCTCACCGCCTCTTGCTCGACAATCTCGGCCAGGGTCTGCTGCAACTCATCAATGTACTCATCCATACTCCATGCTATCTTGATCCCCGGTGAGCGGAGCTCGATGCCGGTGATCAGGTTCTCGTCGCGCTCGAACGAGACGGGTACGCCGCTGCCTGTCTTCTCGTGGATGCGCTCGGCAAGCTCCTGTCGGAGTGCGTCCTCGAGGCCGAAGGCAGTGTAGATGACCAAGCCGTGCTCGGATTCCAGGGCATACTCGATCAACTCATCCCAGCGCTCGTCGTTGATGGCGTCCATTTGCTCCAAGAAGCGCTTGACAACGCGTTCTTCGAGTTGCCCATCTGCCAACTGCTGGAGGGCCTTGCGGGCGATTTCGATGGTCTCCTGGCCGGCGCGTTCGCGGACATTCTTCAGAAACACCGTCTTCTCGCGCTCAAGCGCACTGCGCCAGCTTTTCTCGGCAGCATTGACCTCATCGCGCACCTGCTCCATCAGCTTCTTGCGGCGCTGGTCTGCCTCATCAGATGCCTTGTGGAGTATTTCATCCTTCTTCTGCTCCAGCGCATCGGCGAGTTGGCGGTGTTTCTGTTGCTCGCGCTCGGCGCGCTCGATGGACGCTTCTGCCTCGTCCATTCGCTTTGCTATGCGCTCTTCACGCTGCTCCATTGCGTTAATGATAGGGCCATAGAGGAACTTCTTCATCAGCATGATGAGGATGAGGAAGTTGACGATCTGTGCGATAAATGTGAACCAGTAATCCATTCGGATGGCTCCCGCTTACCCGGCGGCTTCTTTGAAGTATGTCCAGAACGGATTGGCGAAGATGACGATCATTGCGACGACAAAGCAATAGATCGCAGTAGATTCGATCATGGCGAGACCGACAAACAGGGTTCGCGTAATGGAGTTGGTCTCGTCAGGCTGCTGAGCGATGGCGCGGAGAGCCTCGGCGACCGCCCGGCCCTCTCCGAGGGCGGGGCCGATCGCCCCGATCGCCATTGTCACCCCCGCGGTAATGGTTGACGCTATCGCTACCATTGTCAATGCATCCAACTCAATCATCTCCTTGCAGTTGCGGGACTGCCCGGTGCTGTTGGGAATGCACACGCGTGGCCGAGGCGATATAGACCATCGCCAGTACGGCGAAAATGTAGGCCTGTACGAGCCCCGTAAGAAGTCCCAGCACCTGCATCACGGCAGGGAGGAACAGGGGCGCGATCAACAGCAGGATCATCGCAATCATTGACCCGCTCATGATATTGCCAAACAGGCGGACCATCAAGGCAAGCGTGCGTGAGAATTCGCCGATGATGTTGAATGGCAGCATCAGCAGGGAGGGCTGGAGGTACTGCTTGAGGTAACCCGATAGTCCCTGCTTGGATATGCCGAAATAGGGCACCGCGACGGCCACGCACAGCGCCAGGGCGGCCGTGGTCGTCAGCGATCCGGTGGGGGGCTTGTAGAACGGGACAATCGTAAGAATATTGGAGACGGCGATGTAGAGAAACAGAGTCCCGACAAAGGGCAGGTACTGGTCGGGGTCCTGCTGCGTGATGTCGCGGATCTGTTCGCGTATCCCGCCAACGATCACCTCAAGCAGGTTCTGGCCCCGTGAAATCCTCACATCCGATGTGATCCGCCGCGTCACCAACCATGAGCCGACCACACATATAGCCATGACAAGCCAACTGAACACAAGCGTGGCGTTCAGCTTGACAAAGCCCAAGTCGAAGAGGATGTGGGTATCAGGAGTTATGTCCACTGTCGTCAGTCTTTCCCGTGCATGCCTGCGGGGCTTGCGCATTTTGCAGAGATGTAAGGTGACCGGAGACGGCAAATCGAACCGCGAGCATCGCTACCAGGATGATGGCAAGCTTGATGAGAGAATCCCGGCCTAGTATGTACATGGTCCCGACCATCACGCCCAGCCGGACGAAGTAGCTCAGTGCTATCAGGCTGCTAGAAGCAGCACCGGCGACTGTGCTCCGGCAAGTCCACCACAGCCCAAGCCAGTAGAATACTCCCAAGGCCAGACCGGCTATGGCGACGATAACATATGAGGCAATATCATTCATCCTCGGCTAACTTCGTCGTATCGTCAGACTTTGCGACCGGAGTATTCCGGTCGTTATCGTCAACGTTCATATTAGCGGTTTCGCGATTGATCCAGTACCAGGCATTGAGACAACCTATGATGATGCCGGTGAAAAGCAACATTAAAGTGAAGGAATACGGCGTCGGATAGTGGGCATCCAGGTAAACGCCGAGCAGCGTTAGCACGATGGTGGGAATCGCCACCGACCATCCGACAACGCCGAATGTCCCCAAGCCGAACCACACGACATTCTCGCGTTGGGCGCGCGCCCGCAGTCGCCTGCGCTCCTTGGCCTCAATGGTGTCGCACCATTGGCCCTCCGGTGTCGCCGGATCGGAGCTGTCGGTCTCCTGGATCGGCCTGTCATCCCGGTTGCTCATTGCTATTTTCCCAACTCAATGAAGCGCCGTACGATGTTGGCCTCGAGCCGTGCCAGTGCGCCTCTGGCGATACGGTCGTGTTCTTCCGAGACATCGGAGAGCCCGGCGACAATGTCGTTGAGCGAACCCAACTCCCGCCCCTCGAAGGCATTCGCCGTCGAGACCAGCACGCTGTCGGCCTGCTTGACGAGGATGCCCTTGGCGACGGCCAGCAGCCGCTCCGTGCCGCTCTCGTCTACAAACGACAGAATCCCAGGTACCAGCGCAGTGACAAAGTCAACATGCCGTGGCAGCAGTGTGAAGGACCCGTTCTCGGCCTCCGCGCTGATCTTTCGCACCGGCTCGTCAATAAGCGTTTGTCTGGGCACAAGCAGCTTCATGTGCATTACTCGTCGGCGTCCTCCTTATCCACTTCATCAATGTCGCCGATCATGTACAGGGCGCTCTCCGGGTAGTCGGAGAACTCGTCAGCCAGAATCCGCTCGCAGCCGTCCAATGCATCCTCGAGCTCGACCATGCGGCCTTTGAGATTGGTGAACTGCTCGGTGCTGAAGAATGGCTGGGTCATGAAGCGCTCCAAGCGGCGAGCGCGTCTGACGGTACGCTGGTCATCCTGTGACAGCTCCTCAAGGCCGAGCATTGCGATAATGTCCTTGAGGTCCTCGTACTGGGCCAGTGTCGCCCGGACCTCCTGGGCGATGTGGTAGTGTCGCCGGCCGACGACTTGGGGGGTCATCAGGCTGGAACTGGAGCGCAGCAGGTCAATGGCCGGGTAGAGGCCCTCGCCGGCGCGCTTGCGGGAGAGGAACACTGAGGCGGACAGGTGTGCGAAGGTGTGCACGGCGGCCGGGTCGGTGAAATCGTCGGCGGGCACGTATACCGCCTGGATGGACGTGATAGCACCGGTGGCGGTATTGCAGATGCGTTCCTCGAGCTGTGCCAGGTCGGTGGCAAGCGTGGGCTGGTATCCTACGCGTGAGGGCAACTGGCCCATCAATCCAGAGACCTCTTGGCCGGCCTGGACGAAGCGGAAGATGTTATCTATAAGGAGCAGAACATCCTGCCTGGCCTCATCGCGGAACCACTCGGCTATGCTTAGTGCCGCGTGGCCGACCCGAAAGCGTGCGCCGGGCGGCTCGTTCATTTGTCCATAGACCAGGACCGTGTTACTCAGCACGCCGGATTCATCGAGTTCGCGATATAGTTCCTCGGCCTCACGGCAGCGCTCGCCAATGCCGCAGAAGACCGATACACCCTCGTGCCGGCCGACGACGTTGTGGATCATCTCCATGACCAACACCGTCTTGCCGACGCCCGCCCCCCCGAAGAGTCCGGCTTTGCCTCCCTGCTCGAGCGGGCACAATACGTCAATCGCCTTGATCCCGGTGGTGAAAATGTCCAGCGTGGTTGACTGCTGCGACAGCGGGACGGGGCGGCGGTGAATGGGCCACATGGCGACATTGTCGGGTGCCTCGGCGCCGTCTATCGTCTCACCAAAGACGTTCAGTACGCGCCCGAGCAGCCCGTGGCCGACTGGGACCATCAGGGGCTTACCCGTGTCATGGACGGGGCCGCCGCGAGCGATGCCTTGCGTGGGGGTCAGCGCGATGCCGCGCACGGAATGCTTATCGAGATGGGTCATGACCTCGATAATGACATCCTGGTTGGTGCCGGCCACAAGACAACTGTGAAGTGCGGGTGGACGGTACGGGAAGCGAGCATCTATTACATTGCCGCGAGCACGCACAATCGTGCCCGTGGCTATAAATGGCTTGCTCTCAGTGGTTTCAGTAGGCTGGTTGATAACCATGTACTCAATCCAATGACACTTGCAAGGCACCCTCGGTTGTCGGTACGGGATCGGGCAAATCAATTGTACCACGTGTGAAAATAGAGAAGCAAGCTGACCTGCGCAGCACCAACTTCATGGTCCCGGGCGTCTTTGGGCTGATCATAATGGTCATTACCACTGTCTGGACCAGCCAGTCAATCGTCCGCGAGCGCGAGCTCGGCACCCTCGAGCAGCTTCTGGTTACGCCAATCAAGCCCCTTGAGTTGCTGATCGGCAAAAGCCTCCCTTATGCTGTGGCCGCCATGCTCGACGCCGGCGTTATCGTGGTCATTGCCGTTTACTGGTTCGCCGTGCCGCTGCGCGGTCAGCTTTCATTCCTGTTGGCCTTAGCCGCTGTCTTTATCCTCACCACCCTGGGGACGGGCCTGCTCATATCAACTATCTCTCGCACCCAGCAACAGGCCTTACTCACCGCCTTTTTCCTGTTGATGCCGGCCGTGCTGCTCTCAGGCTTCATGTTCCCCATCAGTAATATGCCTTGGGTGATGCAGCAACTCACCTATCTTATCCCCTACCGCTATTTCCTGGAGATCTGCCGAGGCGTTTTTCTGAAGGGCACAGGACTAGCCGTTCTCTGGCCTCAGTGCCTAGCGCTGGCCGCCTTCGGGGTGACGTTGTTTGCCGCCGGAGCCTTGGCTTTCAGCAAGCGGCTGTAGTAGTCGCCGTCTGAGCAAACTGAAGAGCAGGTATTCGTGGGAGCTATGGCTAATTGTCTCACCACATGCACCATTAGTGACCAAGCCCAACTTGAGACGCGTTATCGCGGTTCACGCCGCGAATACTAAGGGCACAATGCTTGTCCGGTGGCTGCACCAAATGCGCCCGGATGCGAAAGGAACGAGGTAAAAGAGCAATGCTTACAGCGGAGAAAGTCAAACAAGTCGCAAAGGCGATGGGAGCCGACCTGGTCGGCATCGGTTCACCCGACCGTTGGGAAGGCGCTCCGGTTCAGATGGACCCGCGCCAGATCATGCCGGAGGCGAAGTCCGTCATAACCATGGCCTTCCGTATTATGCGCGGAAGCCTCCGAGGCATCGAGGAGGGCACCTTCTTCAGCAACTACTCCTCCATGGGCTACGGTGGTCTCAACTGGCTGTACATACCGTATACCGTAATCAACATCGCCAAGTTCATCGAGGATTACGGCTACGAGGCCATTCCCATGGGCCACCTCAGCCCCTGGCGGGGGATAGATAACGAAGGCAATCTCAGGCCGGACTACAGTCGCCCGGTGGAGCCCGGACGCGCAGCGCCCGATGTTATGGTGCATTTGCGTATCGCTGCCTTCCTGTGCGGGCTTGGCGAGATAAGCTACTCGAAAGTCTTTCTCACCCCACAGTTCGGCCCGCGTCAGCGCTTCGGCGTCATGCTCACCGATGCCGAACTCGACCCTGACCCCATCTACGACGGCCCACATCTGTGCGACCGCTGCATGGATTGCGTGACCGAGTGCCCCGGCAACGCCATCGACCCCGACCGAACGGTCAAGGTCACTCTGGCCGGCCACGAGGTCGAGTGGAACGACCTGGACTGCGAGGCATGCGGCATGTACTTCCGCGGCGGCGAGTACGTGGAAGAAGGCGAAAAGGGCGACTACATGGCAGGGCGCGATGACATCAAGCCCGGCCCCATCTCACCCTTCTACCACAAACCACCCAACGTTTACGAGTACGGCCAGGCCATCTGCGGAGCCAAAGGCTGTATGCGTGCCTGCATGATCCACCTGGAGGAGCGCGGCGTGATCGGCAACAAGTTCCACGCTCCCTTCCGCCGCAAGAAGCTCTGGCGCGTGGACTGGTCCGTTGAGCCGGACGCCATTGCCGGTGAGGGTGAGTAGCCTCCGCAATGTCCCAGCGTCGCAGCAATCCATCCACGCACTGGGGGTCTGCCCCATGCAATTTGCCGTCGGCTATCAGCTTCCCGGCGACGACAGCGAGCTATTGTTGGACATCATCGCCGACTACCGCGACTGCCTGGCCGAAGTTTACTTCCCCTGGGCCGATATGCCGTCCGGGCGGGCGCCCCTAGCCACCCAACAGGGCTATACTGACTGGTCGGTACAGGCGCGCCTGGAGCAGGACCTCAAGCACCTGCGAGAGATGGGACTGCGCCTCGACGTTCTTTTCACGGCCAACTGCTACGGCGGCCGCGCAATCAGCCAGTGGCTTGAGAATCAGGTCCGCTCCGTTCTCGACCACATGGGTGAGGTAGTTGGGGGCGTTGATGTCGTAACCACTACCTCCCCCTTCATCGCACGCACCGTCAAGCAGCATTACCCGGGCATCGAGACGCGCGCCTCGGTCAACATGCGCATCGGCACCATCAAGGGCATGGAGTACCTGAGTGACATCTTCGACAGCTATCACGTGCAGCGGGAGTACAATCGCGATCTGGACCATCTGCGCGAACTCAAAGCGTGGGCCGACGCCAATGGCAAGAGCCTGGTAATCCTGGCAAATAGCGGCTGTCTGGCCTTCTGCTCCGGCCAGACCTTCCATGACAACATGGTCGCTCACGAGGCCGAGATAGACGCGACGGTGAATGTCGGCGACTGGGTGCCGCATACCTGCTGGCGTTACTTGCGCAACCGCGCCAACTGGGTGTCCGTGCTGCAGAACACGTGGATTCGGCCTGAGGACCTGCACCAATACGAGGGACTGTGTGGGACTATCAAGCTTGCTACCCGGATGCACGAGCGCCCGCGGATGGTCATTGATGCCTATGCCCGCGGCAGCTTCTCAGGGAACCTGCTGGACCTGTGCGAGCCGGGCTATGGGCCGCTGTTCGCGCCCTACATCATTGACAATTCGCGCTTCCCGGCGGATTGGTTCGAGCGGACCAGCACTTGCGGTCGCCGCTGTCACAATTGCTCCTACTGCTCGGACGTGCTCGAGCAGGTGCTCATTGACGTGACTGAGCAGGGCTAGAAGCTGTCTCAAGACCTGGTTTGCAGAACTCGCGGGTTGGTGAGACGCTGCTTCTGGTACCCAGGGGACAGTCGCTAAAGCGACAGTCCGCCGTTCGGGATACTGAAACAGCTTCTAGTTCAGTCCATAACCCAGATGCCCAGATAGTCCATCAGCCAGTACGGATCAATCCGCGGGTAGAGCTGCTGGTTCGTCGTCAGATAGCCCAGGAAGTAGTCGCCGCTATAGATCCGTGGTGGCCGCGTCGCATAGGGGTTCCAGGGGCTGTCGAAGCCGTAGCTGTTCCCCCACTGCCCACCGGCGTTCCAGATGCTCCACGGCGAGTCGGGGCAGCCGAACCGACCGTAGGGATTGCTGATCGAGTCCCCGTCCTGCCAGTCGCGGCTGATGATGCCCAGGAAGGTGTCGTCGGAGGCGACGATGGCTGAGCCCAACAGCGGGGGCGGCGTCTCGGAGCGAAACACCACCCTGACCATCGGAACATAGTGCCACCGACTGTAATACCGGCCGCGGTATGGGTGCTCCCAGTCCACGCGCCAGAACGGCTGGGGCCGGGACGCACCGTGCTTGTAGGCTTTGTCGGCGTACCGATGGTGTTGCCACCATTCGTCGTGACCCCGCGCGCGATCGTAGCGATCATTGCGCCGCTCGCCCCTGGGCGGGCCCCAGTTGTTGTCTGGGCGATGGTCACGGTCCCAACCACGATCCGAGACGCGATCTCGGTTGCGGTCGCCCCTGCCATCGCGATCTCGGTTCCAGTCGCCCTGGTTGCCGCCGCCGTCACGGTGTTGTCCTCGGCCACGCGGCCCGGCATCGGTCTTGGGCGGCGTTGCCGGCCTGCCCCAGACCCCGCCGTCGCGGCTCTGGTCCCGATTGCCATCTCGTCCCCGTTTGTCGAACACGGGAGCACTAGACGACTGGCCCCGGTCGCGGCCGTCATCGCTCCTGTTCCAGGTGTGGCCGACGTTGCCAGCTTTAGGGCTGAGGGTGTGGCTGTGGGAACTGCCGGTGTTGCGCATGCCCGTGCCCGGAATGGCTCTGTGGAAGTCCCCCGTCTTCTGCGGGCTGTAGCCGGGAGTGCTGTGATAGGACCCCCGGGGCGTTGAAATGGAATGCGAGCCACCGTAGCCACTCCAACTGCCCGCTCCACGCGACTGTGCTCGCCCCGCAATTCCGGAACTGGGAGCAGTGTGTCTGTAGGCTTTCTGGGCAACACTGCGGTGGCTATTAGCGGACCTGGAGGGCTTCGGCTTACCTCTGTCTCGGTCTCTCGGCGCGGCTGTCGCGGCGACAACAGCCAATACACAAACCAGGATAAACATCAGACGCACAGTCTTCATGGCAATACCATCCTCTCGGAGACTCAGCGTGGCGAGTCAGTGGTGTGATGAGAGCCATCCTGTACTGTGCTACATCCGCTAGTACTACTATACATAGTAGATACCCGAAATGCAAGGGCTGTTCACATCTTTTTTCAAGGAGGCGGCCACTCGTGGCACTCTGTCATTCGGTGTTGTTCTGTTCCAGCTCGGTTACGAGTTGCTCGTACTTGCCATGGATAAGCGCTCTGTCAAACTCGGCAAACTCCTGCAGCATGTTCTGCTGCTCCGTCTCAGTGAAGTACTCCATGATGGGTATGAAGAAATGCTTGTCCTCGGTGGCGATGTGGTGCGGATATAGTCGGACCAACCCCTCAAGGCACTTGGCGATTGTGGAGACGGCCTCACCTGCTCCTGCGGCGTATCTGCTCCTGGCGTCTGTCAGCTCCCCCAGCATCTCTCGCGCCTCGTTGTGCTCCCGCACCAGCTCGGCCATGGTCTGTTGGTGCTCTGGAGAGAGCGATTTGTCGGCGAGAGCGATAAACAGAATATTTTCTTCTTTGCCGTGATGACACCGGTCACCATAGGTGCGCATGAAATCGGCCGCCTGTCCAATGAAATTGACATCAGGCTGCTCCCCAGAGTTCATTCTGTTGAGCTCTCTGCTCATCAATTCGACCATGCGCTCGATGAGTCTGTGCTCGATCATCAGTGGGCCGATAGGTTTCACAGCACGGCCTCCATTCTGTTTTGCTCTGAGACTGCGGTGGCCAACATCGGGTCAGGCCCCAGTTGCCCTGAGTAGTTGCCGACGCGGGGTGCTTGGGCTGCCTAATCCCCGCAAAGAATCACTAAGCGGCCGGTCTCAAGCAAGTATGGCCCGCAGGTCCTCCTGTGGGGTGGAGACAGGCATGATGTTGAACTTATCCTGCAGTATCTCGAAAACGGGCGGTGTCACAAATGCCGGCAGACTGGGACCGAGGCGAATATCCTGAACCCCCAGATGCAGCAGCGTCAGCAGGATCGCCACTGCCTTCTGCTCGTACCACGAGAGAATCAGAGACAAGGGCAGATCGTTTACATCAGTGTCCAGCGCCTCAGCGAGCGCCTGTGCCACCACAATGGCGGAATAGGCGTCATTGCACTGCCCGATATCCAGTAGGCGGGGCAAGCCAGCCACTTCACCGAAATCCAATTTGTTGAAACGGTACTTCCCGCAGGCCAGGGTGAGAATAATACAGTCATCAGGCACGGCTTGGGCCATCTCCGTGTAATAGTTGCGTCCGGGCTTGGCTCCGTCACAACCGCCGATGAGGAAGAAATGGCGGAGCTTGCCGCTACTGGCTGCCTCCAGGATGGCCTCGGCATTCTGCAACACAACCTGGTGGCCGAATCCCACGGTGATAGTTCGGTCGGGCCCGTCTTGCTTGAAGCCCGGTGCTGCCCGGGCTGCCTCAATCACCGGGCTGAAATCGCGGTCACTGATGTGAGGAATCCCCGGCCAGCCCACCAGACCGCTGGTGAAGATGCGGTCTGAGTATGCCTCTCGGGGCTTCTGGATACAGTTGGTCGTCATGAGAATAGCGCCAGGAAAGTCGGCAAACTCGCGCTGCTGGTCCTGCCAGGCGCCGCCGAAATTGCCGACCAGGTGATCGTAGCTGTTCAGGGCCGGATAGCCGTGAGCGGGCAACATTTCACCATGAGTATAGATGCTTATGTCAGTGCCCTCGGTCTGCCTGAGCAGCTCGTCAAGGTCCCGGAGGTCGTGTCCGGAGACTACGATGGCCTGGCCCGCGACCGGCTCGATACGGACCGGCGTGGGTTGGGGGTCTCCATAGGCGCCGGTATTAGCCTGATCAAGCAACTGCATAGCGCGAAGGTTGAGTTCACCGACAGCCAGCGCCGTGGCCAGCAGGTCGTCAGTGTCGGTAGGTTCTTCATTGAGGTAATCCAGAAGCCGGTGCATCTCTCCATAGACTGCGTCATCCGCGACGCCCAGTATCTGGGCGTGGTCCACGTAGGCGGCAACGCCCTTGAGGCCGTAGGTGATCAGCTCCTGCAGCCCGGCGACGGTTTCTCCAAGTCGTTCCCGGCGTTTCTCAATGGAGACTTCCCGGCCCTGCGCAAGCAGAGTCTCTCGGTCCCTGGTAGGTGTGCGGGTGGGTGAAGCGATGAGGGCTTCCGGCTCTGTTCCGGCCTCGGCACCGGCAGCTTCATACATCCGCCTGGCCCGGTCGCGCAGTTCGTAGGCTGCGGCAATCAAGTGCTCAAAGCGTTCTGGGTCGAAGTCAACGTTTGTGAGCGTCGCAAAGAGCGCCTCAGCGGTAAACACGTTAATCTCATCATCAGTGACACCCAGCTCGCGGGCCCGGCGAGCGTACATGGATAGGTCCTTGACGGTCTGGATCAGCAGGTCCTGAAGTGTCGCCGTCTCTGGCTCCTTGCCACAGACTCCTCGTATCGTGCATCCGGTGCCCTTGGCTGTCTGCTCGCATTGATAGCAGAACATGGTCGGCCACCCTTCGTTGGATAATGAGCAGAAATGTTGTTCGGCAGAAACTGCGCTGCGTGTCTAGAGGCGACTGGCTATAAGTGGCAACTCCAGCCGCCATCTATATCAATCACCGCACCGGTCATGTAGCTGCTCTCATCGGAGGCCAGATACACGACCAGACCAGCCAACTCCTCAGGCCGGCCCACCCGTCCCAGAGGCACTACAGCTTCAACCATCTGCCTGAAGCTGTCCTGTTGTCGGGCCGCTTCAGTCATCGCCGTGGCGAAGTATCCCGGACAGATGCAGTTGACATTGATGCCGCGCGGAGCGAACTCCAGCCCCATCGTCCTGGACAGTTGAATGACACCGCCCTTGCTAGCATTGTAGGCAGCGGCATCGGCAAAAGCGTGGTGCCCGGCAACGGAGGCTATGTTGATAATCCTGCTGCCAGGATTCATCCGCGGCGCAGTGTGCTTGGCCATCAGGAAACAACCTTCCAGATTGACCAGCAGCAACCGCTCCCATTGCTCTCGTGTCGTTTCGGTCACGGGTGTCTCGTAGTATATTCCGGCATTGTTGATAAGGATGCTAATCTGGCCCAAATGCTTTTCAACTTGCCCCACCGCAGTCTCGACGGCTTTCTCATCAGTTACGTCCACCTCGTAGTAGCGGGCGTTCGTCCCATTCTCTCGCAACTGCCGAGCCACCTCGGTTCCGTCTAAGACGTCAAAGAGGGCGACGGTAGCGCCCTGGCGTGCCAGAGCCTCGGCCATGGCCTGTCCCAGGCCGCGACTGGCTCCGGTGACGATAGCTACCTTTCCGGTAAGATCAAACATTGGCAATCACCTGCCCTAAGTCGCTTTTACGAGCTGCAATAAGGCTACTGTAAGCGCACCCGAACAAACTGGCTACTGGGGCGCAAATCTAGAATGCTCGGGGCCCACGGGGCTTGTGAACAATCAGGCGTTTGCTCGTCGTGGGCCTTAGTACCTAAGCGATCTTAGCTGGAACGCGGCTCCCACACAATGGGGATATTACCTAGTTTTTGGTATCGAGATTCCTTAGAATTAACTTATCTAGAAGCCTGGCCGAAAAGTAGGTGCAATTGGGAACCTTTTTTGTGCCAAAGGAGTCTTGAAGTATAGGTATGAACCATAGATAGGGCACAGGGAGCGGATGGTATGCTCGGGCGACCCCC